>FWPU01000988.1_pt1 | contig 88838 bp, 64 predicted proteins | sample 2228361 | NCBI WGS metagenome assembly FWPU01 (sample SAMEA103939777, study PRJEB20133) | metagenome
TGGCTCCGCTGCCTGACATCAGGCTTGGCCTGTCAGGCAACTCGATCCCCTACTGCTTCTTCTCGTTGATGACCGCGTGGGCCGCTGCGAGGCGAGCAATCGGCACGCGGAATGGCGAGCAACTCACGTAGTTGAGGCCGATCTTGTGACAGAAGGCAATGCTGGCCGGATCGCCGCCATGTTCGCCACAGATGCCAACCTCAAGGTCGGGGCGGGTCGCCCGGCCCTCCTGGACGGCCATCTCCATCAGGCGACCAACGCCGGTCTGATCGATGGTCTGGAAGGGATTCCGGGGCAGGATGCCCTTCTCGACATAGGCGAGCAGGAACTTGCGCTCGGCGTCGTCACGGCTGATGCCGTAGGTCATCTGTGTGAGGTCGTTGGTGCCAAAGCTGAAGAACTCAGCCATCTCAGCGATCTCACCGGCTGTCAGAGCAGCACGTGGGATCTCGATCATCGTCCCGAACTTGTACTTTATCTCGATACCCTTTTCCGTCATCACCTGCCGGGCGACTTCCTCCAGAAGGGGCTGGATTTCCTTCAGTTCGTTGATGTGGCCGGTGAGCGGGATCATGATCTCGGGATGGACATCCACGCCTTCCTTGGCGGCATCGCAGGCGGCCTCAAAGATAGCACGCACCTGCATCGTGTTGAGCGGCGGCAGCATGATGCCTAGACGACAGCCGCGCAGGCCGAGCATGGGGTTGAACTCGTGCATGTCGCGCACGGTGGCCAGCAACTCCTCCTTTGCGGCGTCGCTCCTGCCCTGCGCTTTGAGCGTCGCCACCTCTTCGATCAGCTCCTCAAGTGAGGGGAGGAACTCGTGGAGGGGCGGGTCAAGCAGGCGGATGATGACCGGCAGGCCATCCATTGCCTTGAAGATACCGTAGAAGTCCTCGCGCTGGAGGGGCAGCAGTTCCTCATCCAGCACACGCTGGAACTCGGCCTTGTCGCCACGCTGGGCGGCCAAGATAGCTTGCTGGAACTTCTCAGTGCGCTCACCCAGGAACATGTGCTCGGTGCGGCACAGGCCGATGCCCTGCGCCCCATAGCTACGGGCGCGGGTGGCTTGTTCGGGATCATCGGCGTTGGCCCACACCTGGAGGCGACGGATGCCGTCAGCCCACTCAAGGATCTGCTGAAGCTCGGGCTGCTCGTCAAAGGAGGGGGCCACAGTCGGGAGGGCGCCGAGAAACACGCGGCCAGTTGCGCCATCGAGCGAGATGACATCACCCTCCGAGACGACCGTGCCATTCACCTCAAACTTAAGCTCTTTGAGGTTGATCTTGATGTCCTCGCAGCCAGCCACGCACGGCTTGCCAAGCTGGCGGGCGACAACGGCGGCGTGGCTTGTCGCGCCGCCGTGCTGGGTCAGGATGCCCTTCGCGGCCAGCATACCGTGCACGTCGTCAGGCGTGGTCTCAGGCCGAACCAGAATGACGGCCTCACCAGCTTTGGCCTTCTCCTCAGCGGTGTCAGCGTCGAAGTAAACTTTGCCGACCGCCGCGCCGGGCGAGGCGTTCAGACCCTTGGCCAGGACCCCCACCTTCTTGACAGCCTCTTCGTCAAAGCGGGGGTGGAGCAACTGGTCGATCTGGAAAGCCTCGACACGGCTGACCGCCTCTTCCGGGGAAATCAGCCCCTCTTTCACCATATCAACGGCGATCTTGACCTCGGCAGCGGCGGTGCGCTTACCGTTGCGGGTCTGGAGCATCCAGAGCTTGCCGTTCTCGATGGTGAATTCCATATCCTGCATGTTGCGGTAGTGGCGCTCCAGCCTGTCGGATATCTCAAGCAGGGCTTGCCACGCTTCCGGCAGCTCATCAGCCAGGTGATGGATGTCAGCCGGGGTGCGAGCACCGGAGACCACGTCCTCGCCCTGCGCATTTAGCAGATACTCGCCATACAGGTCTTTTTCGCCCGTAGAGGGGTTGCGGGTGAACGCCACACCGGAGCCGGAGTCCCAGCCCACATTACCAAAGACCATCGCAACGACGTTGACCGCCGTGCCCAGATCGTGGGAGATGCCCGTTGCATTGCGGTAGTCCACAGCGCGCTTACCGTTCCAGGACTTGAAGACAGCCTCAACGGCCAGTTCGAGCTGCTTCCAAGCATCCTGGGGGAATTCCTGGCCCGATTCCTCCTCGATCAATTCTTTGAACCACTGGGTGACCTTCCGCCAGCCCTGAGGGGAGATCTCAGGGTCGGTTGAAACGCCCTCCTCTTCCTTGATCCTCCCGATCAGCTCCTCAAACAGCGCGCCATCGATGTCCATCACGACCTTGCCGAACATCTGCACCAGGCGGCGATAGGCGTCCCAGGCGAAGCGCTCATCTCCAGAGCGGGCGGCGAGTGTCCGAACAGCCTCGTCGTTCAGGCCGAGGTTAAGAATGGTATCCATCATACCCGGCATCGAGAACTTGGCGCCTGAGCGGACAGAGACAAGCAGCGGATCGCTATTGTTGCCGAACTGGCGCCCCATCTTGTCGCCGAGCTGTTTCATCGCCTCGACGGTCTGCTCCCACATGCCTTCGGGGAACTTCTCGTCCTGCTTCAGGTAGGCGATGCAGGCCTCGGTGGTGATTGTGAACCCCGGCGGTACGGGCAGGCCGATGTTGGTCATCTCGGCCAGATTAGCACCCTTACCACCAAGCAGATCGCGCATGGACGCATTACCTTCTTCGAAGGTATACACCCATTTCTTCGCCATCATTGAGTTACTCTCCTTATATGTGTTTGGAAGGTTGTTCGCTCTTGTGAAGCCCTCGGATTCGCGCGTCAGTGAGGCAGCGCACTGGTCACTGAAGTGCGCCTGATATCAGTGGAATGCACACACTCATTTCAGCACCAGGGATGCCCGGATAATTGTACCGCATTTGCAGCCCACGTAAAGGGGGACGGGACGATTCGTCAGATATATCTTACCACTCAGGCTTTTACCCGGCCAATTCGACCTGCCGCATGACATGGTCGGCGACGTCATACGCCGCGCGCGGCCTGCCTACCCGCTTCGCGGCCTCCCGATGCTTCTCGAAGTCGGCCCGATCCCCAACAAGCCAGGCATAGACAGTAGTCAGTGCACCGATGGACCCCGGCGACCAGACGCCGGCGCCGCACTCCACGACATAGCGCACATTGCCGACCTCCTGACCCGGCAGTGCCTCGTACAGTATCAAGGGCAGCCCCGAGGCGAGCGCTTCAGACACGATCAGTCCCCCCGCCTTGCAGATGATAAAATCGGCGGCGCGCATCATTTCGGCCATGTTCTTGACAAGACCATATGTGTGGACTTTGCCCTTCCACTGCATCCTCGCTAACTGGGCATCGGTCTCTGGGTCGCCGCCGCTGACAGCCACCACCTGCAAGGGTAGTCCCGACCGATCTAACAGACGGGCGATGCTCGCCGTCTGGCGGGTACGGGCCGACCCGACGATCAGGGCGGTCATCATCTCCGTATCCCAGCCGAGTTCCTGGCGTAGGGAGCGGGGGTCACACTCCTCAAGCCGGGCAATCGCCGGATCCACCGGCAGCCCCGTCAACCGGACGCGCCTCTCATCCAGACCGTGTTCCAACGCCTGCCGGTAGACGTAGTCCGTTGCGACAAAGGTTTGGTCTGCCTGCTGGTGGAACCACAAGCTGTGGACACCGATCAGGTCGGTCACAATAACGTCAACCGGGAAGCGGAGAGCGGTGTTGGTCCGGGCGCGGATGATGGCCTGTGTGTAGGCTGGATAGGTGCTCAGGATAACGTCAGGCTGGAATCTGGCCACATAGTCTGTCAGGGTATCGTTCAACACCGTCGTCGTGACGCTCTGCATCAGCTGGGCGACAACCGGCGCATCGGTTGCGGAATAGGCAAGCTGATAGAGAGTAGGGTCGTCGAGGACGACATCGTCGTAAGCAGTTTCGATGACCTTAACCAGATCGGGCAGCTTCGGATCGTCGAGGGGGTTCATGATCCTGACCTCCACGCCGTCACCGTGCTTCTCCTTCAAGGCGGCCTCGACCGCCTGAGCGGCGCGTCGATGCCCAAAGCCTGCGTCGGAGGTCAAGATGAGAACCTTGGTTGCCATGAGCTTATCCATTCAGGGTGCCAACCATAGATATAAGTTGGTATACTCACCCAACAAGTTGCTCGTATCATTATTATATGGGGCAAAAGGGGATCACACATCTCCAACAACGAATCGAGCTGCCAAAGCACATCTGGCTGTAGCTTGTACCAGGACATGATCATGGGGCATTTCTCCTTTGAGTTCCCCAAGGGGTTTCGCTGGGGCACCGCCACATCTTCGTATCAAGTTGAAGGCAACCTAACAAACAACGACTGGTGGGCGGCTGAGCAGACTGGAGGGTACATCTACCAGAACCAGAGGGCAGGCCAAGCCTGTGACTGGTGGAACCGGGCCGAGGAAGACTTCGACCGGATGGTTGAGATGAACCAGAACGCACACCGCCTGTCGGTCGAGTGGAGCCGGATCGAGCCACAGGTCGGCGTCTGGGATGAGGACGCGCTGGGGCGCTATCGCGAAATGATCTCCGGCCTGCGGCAGCGCGGCATCGAGCCAATGGTCACGCTGCATCACTTCACCAACCCCCTCTGGCTGTCCGAGCAGGGCGGGTGGGAGAATGAGCGTGTCGTTCAATGGTTTGAACGCTACGCCCGAAAAGTCGTCTCTGCGCTGGGCGACCTCGTGTGGCTATGGTGCACGATCAATGAGCCGGAGGTGATGGTAAGCCAGGCTTATGGACTGGGACAGTTCCCTCCCGGGAAAAAGGACTTCAATGCGGGTCTGCGGGCGGCTGTCAATGTCGTGCGGGCGCACGGTGCTGCCTACCACGCCATCCACGAACTACAGCCCCATGCCCGGGTGGGCCTCGCCAAACACATGATGGTCTGGCAACCCTGGCGCCCCTGGCTTCCGAACGATTTGCTCGCGACGAGGTTCCTGGAGCATCTATTTAATTACATGCCGCTAATGATGGTCACACAGGGCATCATGCGGGTGCCCGGCCAGCGATCCATCCTGCTACCGGAGAGTGCCAATACGCTTGACTGGCTGGGGATTAACTACTACCAGCGCTTCCGGGTCCGCTTCGACCCGTTCGGGTCGGAAGTGCTGCCCATGCAGCAGCAGACTAAGGCAGGCGTGCCGAAAGGCCCCGAGGGGTGGGGCGAGTTCCACCCGCGCGGGATATTCACCACGCTGCGCAAGCTGTGGAAGCGCTTTCGCCTGCCGATGGTGATCACCGAGAACGGTATTCCTGACGCCACCGATGAGCAGCGGCCTGGGTTCATCGTCTCTCACCTGCATCAGCTCTGGAAGGCCGTCGCACAGCAGATACCGGTGTGGGGATATTACTTCTGGAGCCTGATTGATAACTTCGAATGGACAAAGGGTTACAACCCGAATTTCCGCTTCGGGCTGATAGGCGTGGACTTCGAGACGCAGGAGCGGTATGTCCGGCGAAGCGGTCGGCTGTACAGCGCCATCTGCGGGCGCGGCGGGCTGACGCGCGAGATACTGGAGACCTACACGCCCGCGTTGGCCCCACAGTTGTTCGGCCCCTGATAACGTCAACCAGGCCCTGCCTCAGACGACCCGGCGGGGCCTGTGCTTTCGGACGGGCCAGCGGCGGGCGCCATGCCCCCTGAGGCGCTTGCAGGGGTGGTGAGTTAAATCACCCCCAGCCAATGGCAAAGGGTACTGGCTTAAGGCGTGAGAATGTGACAAGCTAGGATCAAGCCACCGTGCCCCCGCCGAAGCGGTGGCACACGACGGAGAGGAACAAAAGGATGGCCACCAAGTGGACCGAGCGCTACGCCAAGCGTACCGAGCGCATGCGTAGTTCGGCGATCCGTGAGCTGCTGAAGCTAACCGAAGAGCCAGACATTATCTCGTTCGCGGGTGGGCTGCCTGCCCCTGAGCTTTTCCCAAAAGAGGAGGTCTTAGAAGCTGCCAGACGCGTCCTTGAGGAGCAGCCCTGCCTGGCGCTCCAGTACAGCACAACCGAGGGCTATGTTCCGCTCCGGGAGATGATCGTGCGCCATATGGGGCGGTATGGCATCCACTGCACAGTCGATAACGTCCTGATCACAGCCGGGTCCCAGCAGGCGCTGGACCTGATCGGCAAAGTCATGATCGACCCCGGTGACACGATCATCGTCGAGGAGCCTACCTACCTGGGCGCTCTGCAGGCGTGGAACGCTTATGAAGCCAGGTATTCCGCCGTTCCGATGGACGACGACGGTATGCGCATCGACGCTCTGGAGCAGGCGCTTAAGAAAGGGCCTGCCAAGTTCGTTTACGCGCTGCCCAACTTCCAGAACCCGACGGGCATCACGCTCTCATGCGAGCGGCGCATCGACCTGATACGCCTGGCTGACCACTATGGTATTCCTATTGTTGAGGACGACCCCTACGGGCAGCTACGCTACGACGGCGACCACAAAACGCCTCTGATTGTGCTGGACGCTCAGAATCACCCGGATGGCCCAGCGCGCAAGACGATCAGCGGCAATGTGTTGTACCTGAGCACCTTCTCCAAAATCCTCTGTCCCGGCTTCCGCGTTGCCTGGATGGTCGGGCCGCAGGAGGTCATTGCCCGGATGGTGCAGGCCAAGCAGGGCAGCGACCTGCACACCGGCACATTCGCCCAGATGGTCGCTTACGAGACGGCCAGAGGCGGTTTCCTGGACAAGCACATCCGGACGATCCGCCGCGTATACCGCGAGCGGCGCGACCTGATGCTGAGGCTGATGGAGGAGCTTTTCCCGCCCGGCGTCACGTGGACGCGCCCTCAGGGCGGCCTTTTCCTGTGGGTGTGCCTGCCCGAAGGGATGGACAGTGCCATACTGCTCGAAAGAGCGGTTGAGCACAAGGTGGCCTTCGTACCGGGCAGCCCGTTCTACCCGCACGGGGGCGGCGAGAATACCATGCGCATCAACTTCTCCAACGCCTCCCCGGAGCAGATCGAGGAGGGGATAAAGCGCCTTGCCACTGTCATCAGAGCCGAAATGGCCATGCAGGCCATCGGGTAGCCTGAACCAGCTCAGGATCTCCCTCTGACCGTCGCAGACTTGAGAGTGCCTCCTCATCTTGCAGGGGATGGCGTGGAGGATTGTCCTGTCTTTTCGGGCTGCGGTATAATCCGGACGGAAAGCTATTCTGACCAAGTTAGTAGACTATTCTGTTGAGGCTGGCCAGGCACCTGATGACTTCCGTTATCTACCCCTTCACGGCAATCGTGGGACAGGAGCGCATGAAACGCGCCCTGGTCTTAAACGCTGTCTACCCTCAGATCGGGGGAGTCCTGATCCGGGGCGAGCGCGGGACGGCCAAGAGCACCGCCGCGCGCGCCCTGGCCGCGCTGCTGCCTGAGATTGAAACGGTAGCCGACTGCCGCTTTAGCTGCGACCCCAGGCGCCCCGAGATGTGGTGCGATGAGTGCCGGGAGCGGGCTGCCAAGGGTGAATCGCTGCCAGTGGCCTACCGCCGTATCCGGATCGTTGACCTGCCGGTGAGCGCAACGGAAGACCGGGTAGTGGGGACACTCGACATCGAAAAGGCCATCCAGCGCGGTGAGCGGCACTTTGAGCCGGGCGTACTGGCAGCCGCCAATCGTGGCATTCTATACGTTGACGAGGTCAACCTGCTGGACGACCACGTTGTTGACTTGCTGCTCGACTCAGCCGCCATGGGGGTTAACGTCGTTGAGCGGGAGGGGATTAGCTTCTCGCACCCGGCACGCTTCATCCTGGTAGGGACGATGAACCCTGAGGAGGGCGACCTGCGCCCCCAGCTTCTTGACCGCTTCGCGCTGAGCGTAACGGTCAAAGGCATCGAAGACCCGGATGCGCGGATGGCAATCCTGGAACGGCATATCGAATTTGAAGCTGACCCGGTGGCCTTCCGCGAGAAGTGGATGCCGCTGGAGCGGAAGCTGTCGGAGGAAATCGCCCGGGCGCGAGAGCTGGTCGAGGAAGTTCGCTACCGCCGGGTTGATCTGGCAACCATTGCCAACCTGACAGCCAGCCTGCACGTGGACGGCCATCGGGCTGATCTGGTGATCCTCAAGTCGGCGCGGGCGCATGCCGCACTGGAGGGACGCACGTCGATCACCGAGCGGGACATCCTGCTGGCAGCCGAACTGGCCCTCCCGCACCGCTTCAAGCGCACACCCTTCCAGGAGACCCAGATGACATTTGGCGAGCTGGAAAAACGGGTCGAGCAGGCCCGCTCCGATGCGGATGGCTCGGAAACGTCTGAGCCAATGCCCGACAGCTCGCCGGAGGCTAAAAAAAAACCTGATCGGACGCCCGATCAGGACCCCGATGCGGAAGAGCACCCCGAGATAGGTCCAACAGAACCCACCCGCCAGGATGTCTTCAAAAGCCAGGATGCGCGCTGGTGGGAGGGGGGGCAGATGATCATGCCGGGCGCCGAATTCAAGGTTGCGCGTCGCCTTGCCTCCCCACTGGACCGCCTGACCCGGCGGCAGAATGGGCGTCGCAGCCAGACGCGCACCGACCGCAAACGAGGGCGCTATATCCAGGCCCGACCCGCCAATGGCAAGGCCCTCGACCTAGCCTTCGACGCAACCCTCCGGGCGGCTGCCCCTTACCAAACGCAGCGAGAGAAGGGCGAACTGGCCTTCGCCATCCGCACCGACGACCTCCAGCGCAAAGTGCGTGTCACCAGACAGGCCAACCTGGTGCTGTTCGTGGTTGATGCCTCGTGGAGCATGGCCGTCGCAGAGCGCATGACGGCAACCAAGGGGGCGATCCTGTCGCTGCTGACGGATGCTTACCAGCACCGCGACCGCGTCGGGCTGGTTGTCTTTCAGAAAAATCAGGCACTTGAGATCCTGCCCCCAACGAACTCCGTACAGCTCGCCCAGAAGGCCCTGGCCGATATTCCGGTGGGCGGCAAAACGCCGCTCTCAGCCGGGCTGGCGCTGGCTTACCAGATCATCCAGCGCGAGCGACTGGCGCACGCGGACGTGATGCCGCTCATGATCATCCTCACGGATGGAGCAGGCAATGTATCGATGGGGGATATGCCGCCCCAGGAAGAGGCGCACTTCATCGCCGACTACATCCGCGCCGATAACATCAAGACGGTCGTCATCAATATGGAACACGCCAGCTTTGATCAGGGGTTGGCCAGGAAGCTGGCCGAACGGCTAGGAGGCCCCTGCTATGCCCTGCAAGAACTGCGGGCTGACGTGCTGTACCGCACCGTGCGAGAGGAGATGACCATCGCCTAGGTCTGCTCCCTTTGGCGCACAAGGAAGCCCCTGATCTGAGCGACCAGGGGCTTCTTGTTTTTCCTTCTGCCAGGGCCGCCGGTCATTCGCCAATCTGGTCTTCCGTCACAAAGTCAAATAACTCCGGGTTGCCCCAGTCGGGCGGGTAGGGGAGGACACTCACGTTGTAGTATTTCTCGACAATCCGCCGGAAGATCGGGGCAGCAACGCTGGAGCCTTGACCGCCGTTTTCAACCAGCACAACGACGGCGATCTCCGGATTGTCGTAGGGAGCAAAGCCCCCAAACCAGGCAAGCGGGTATCCGGAGCCAGAGACCTGGGCCGTGCCCGTCTTGCCCGCGACGGGTATCTCCATGCTGCCCAGCCGGTATTCAGCCGTCCCAAGCTCCATATCAGCAGCCACACCGCGCATGCTCTCGCGGATGACCGCTATCGTCTCAGGCGAGATGTCCGCCTGGTGCAGCACGACTGGCTGTGTGACAACCGTCGGCTCCTCGCCGATCAGCCCGATGCGGTCAACGAGTTGCGGCTGGTAGATCGTGCCGCCGTTGGCTATCGCCGCGATCATGGTCGCAACCTGGAGGGGCGTTACCAGCACGGCACCCTGCCCAATAGCCATATTGATGCTGTCGTCGAGACTCCATTCCTCGCCCCGCTCCTGCCATAGCCAGGTAGGGTCAGGGATCAGGCCCGGGTCTTCGTCAATCTCGATGCCAAGCTCCTGCCCAAAGCCATACTCGCGCGCGTAGCGGGGCAGAAGCTCAAAGTCCTCCTGACCGGTCTTCAGGCCAATGTGGTAGAACCAGGGGTTGCATGAGGCGGTGAGCGCTTGGGCGAGGGTCAGCGTGCCGTGCCCCTCCGGGAGCCAGTCATACCGGACCAGGTTGCCCAGTTCGTTCCACGACCCGGTGCAGGTGTAGGTCGAGTCCGGGGTAAAGATGCCGCTTTCCAGAGCTGCGGTCATGGTGACAATCTTGAAGATCGAGCCAGGTGGATACCGCCCGCGCGTCGCCCGGTTCAAGAGGGGCTTGAGGGGGCTGTTGAGCATATCGGTGATGTAGGTCTCCGTCAGCAGGGGGTGGTTATTATTGGGATGCAGGACATTCGGGTCAAAGTAAGGATAGCTGGCCATTGCCAGCACATCCCCACTGTTGACATCGAGTACGACAGCCGCCGCGCCGCCCGCCGTCGGCGCCCAGGTCTCCCCGCTGACGCGGTAAGCCTCCTCGATGGCGTCCTGCACGATGGCCTGAAGGTTGCGGTCGAGGGTGGTATAGATGCTCTGAGCAGGCTGCGGGTCGCGCCGGGCGACCTCAGCGAAGAACTGGCCGCTCGGCGTCCAGGCCGTCAGGATGCCCCCCGGTGAGCCGGCGAGATACTTCTCTCCCCACTGCTCAAGGCCGCTTTGCCCGACGATCTCGTCCCCTTGATACCCCAGAGCGCGGTACTCCTCGACCTGATCCTCCTGGATGAAGCCGGCATAGCCCAGGACGTGGGGGGCCAGCAGGTTGAAGTAACGCCGCCCCGTTTTCTCGATGGTTCCCAGCGGTGGGTAGCTCCTGAGCGCGTTCCAGTTGGCCTGAACAACCTCCGCGTCAACATCCCCTAGGGGAATAACCCAGTCGGCTGGCGCGCCTGCATACTGCTGGCGGATCTGGTCTGGCGGCATGCGCAGCACCTGGCTGAGCAGGTTGAGCATATCCTCTTCATAACTCTCGCCCACCTCACCGGGGACGATGGTAAGGGTGACGGTGGACGCATTGGCCGAGACGAGCCACAGGCCGTTGCGGTCGTAGATGTTGGCGCGGGCAGGGTTCTCGACTTCGAGCTGGAGGGTGTTGCCGCCCGCAAGCTCAGCAAAGATGAGGGCCGGGGTCCACACGATGCCCCAGCGGTCGCCGGTCGAGATTAGCTGCATGGTCAGCTCACGCTCGATAGTTCCCAGGGCGCGGGTATTGTAGGCTACCTTAAAAGCCGCCTGGGCCGTGTTGCCGGTGGGCGCAGTCAGCACGGAGAGCAGCGTTGCCTCCAGGTCGATCAGCCGCATTGTGTCAGCCGTGCTGGTATACGTCCCGGTGAAGTCTTCGAGCGTGTACTCGGCCTGGCTGTTCGGCGAGAGGTAGCTGTACATGGCCTCATAGTTGCCAGCCATCCAGGCGTCGAGGAAAGACTGAGCCACCCCATCGGGCATACCCAGATCGCGGGTCGGCTCAACGGCCTCACTGCCTCCACCGGACGGGCCGCCTTCGGGCAGCCCATTCCCCCCACCGCAGGCGCTGAGCAGCAGGCTACCCGCCAGCAGAACCCCCAAGACAATCAATAGGCGCTTCATATCTTTTAACCTGCTCATGAGCAGTACAAAAGGCCGGATCTTCGAGCGACTTCTCCGGCCTGCCGCGCTCCATAGCCAGCACATTATAGCCCGTGCACAGGCCCTCAGCAATGCGGCGCCTGTTGCCAGTCTGTTCTGGCCGCCCGCGATCCTATTCCGCCTCAGCCGCAAAGCTGGTAAAATAACGGGCGGCAAACCAGCCGGTAGCAGCCACGCCCGATTCGCGACGCTACCAAGACACGCTATCGGGGTGCTTGTCCACCGGGAAGCTGATCAGGAAGGGTGGCCCTTATGGGCAATGAAGAGCGAATCCGCGTCCTCATCGTAGACGACCACGCGGTTGTGCGCAGCGGGTTGGCGGCCTTTCTGCTGGCGTTTGACGACCTCGAACTGGTCGGCCAGGCCGCCAGCGGGCCTGAGGCGCTGCGCATCTGCGATGAGAAAGGCCCGGATGTGGTGCTGATGGACCTGGTTATGCCCGAGATGGACGGCGCAACCGCCACCCGGCGCATCCGGGAACGGTATCCCGACATCCAGGTAATCGCGCTGACCAGCTTCCCGGAAGAGGACTTGGTGCAGATGGCGCTACAGGCCGGGGCGATCAGCTACCTGCTGAAGAATGTCTCTGCCGATGAACTGGCAAACGCGATCCGGGCGGCCCACGCCGGGAGATCAACCCTGGCCCCCGAAGCCGCACAGGCGTTGATCCAGGCTACCACACGCCTGCCGGAGGTTGGGCATGACCTGACCGACCGGGAGCGCGAAGTGCTGGCGCTGATGGTTAAGGGCTTGAACAATCCCGAGATCGCAGACCGGCTGGTTGTCAGCCGCTCGACGGTCAAGTTTCACGTCAGCAGCATTCTCTCCAAGCTTGGCGTCACCAGCCGGACGGAAGCCGTCGCGCTGGCCCTCCAGCATGACCTAGTCGACTGACCAGGGTCTTTCCCCGACACCTGTCCAGCTCATAATCCCCCCAGATGTCTGGCGCATCGGGGGGAACTTTGCTTTATGCTCAGTGTAAGTAGATACGGAGGCTCTGGTATGTTCGGTGAGAAGCACGCAAGTAGAGAAAACGAGGCAACGGTGACTACGGATCAGGAACTGGTCGCCAAGAGCTTAAATGGCGATCACCAAGCGTTTACCGAATTAGTCGAACGCTACGAGCACGCGGTTTACAACCTCGGCTATCGCATCCTGGGCGACGGCTTGGAGGCAGAGGACGCTGCTCAGGAGACATTTCTCCGCGCCTACCGGCACCTCCAGCGCTACGATCCCGCGCGATCCTTCAAGACGTGGCTGCTGGCTATCGCTTCCAATCACTGTATTGACCGCCTGCGCCGACGGCGGCTGAACAAGCTCTCCATCGAGGAGCTTCTCCCTTCACATCCCGCTCTCGCAAGCAAGGAACCCGGGCCTGAGGAATCCACACTCAGGAACGAGCGCCACGACCGGCTGCAAGGACTGCTGAACGAACTCTCGCCCAAGTACCGCGCGGTCGTCGTCCTTCACTACTGGTACGACATGTCCTGCACAGAGATCGCTGAGATGCTTGACACGCAGGAAGGAACGGTAAAATCCCGGCTGTTCCGGGCGCGCCAGACGCTGGCCAGCCGCCTGGCAACCAGCGGGACCATGACCCAGGTTATGGTGCTGGGCAGCGCCTAGCCGAAGCCGCGGGACACCTCATGATGCGGATTGTGTTGGCCGACGGCCAAGCAAAAGTGCGTTCAGCCTTGCGGCTGCTCCTGGAGCAGGAGCCGGGGCTGAGCATCGCCGGTGAGGCCAGCGAAGCGGAAGGCCTGCTGGCTGCGATGCAAACTAACTGCCCCGACCTGGTGCTGGTTGACTGGAATCTGCCCGGCGCAGCCAGCCCTCAGAAGCTCATTGCCTCGCTGCTTGCAAGATGTCCGGGCCTGTACATTGTTGTGTTAAGCGGGCGCCCCGAAGCTTCACAGATCGCACTAGAAGCCGGAGCCAACGCATTTGTCAGCAAAGGTGACCCCCCCGAAAAGCTCCTGGCCGCCCTGAGGCTGGCCGATGCACGTGAAAACCAGGCCCTACACGCCAAAGAGGGACCCCACCAGAATCCCCCTCAAACTCACTAGCACTGCCCGTCTATGCCTCTTCATTAATGTCTCTAATGTCTCTACAGTATTGTCCCCGTTGTGGGCCGGTTGATTGAATGCTATGATGCGCTAGGCAAACTGGCCCTCACAAGCAACGCTACACAAACCGGCTCGCGCATGACTGCGCCCTATGGGGAAACCAGCGTATGCCCGGCAACACCAGGCGCCTGTCGAGACGATTGAGTAACATTGAGTCACTGGGATGGCAAGGAGGCCCGCGCGCCCTCTCGACGCTGCTGGCTGACCTGCACGACAGCAACCCGCTCGTCCGGCAGTTCGCCGCTCAGTCTCTAGGTCGGCTAGGGGATGCCGCGGCTGTGCCGGGCCTCAGCGAGTGTGTGACCGACGAAAGCCGGGAGGTGCGCCTGGCCGCTGTCCAGGCGCTGGGCTGGATTGGGGACAGGTCAGCCGTCCCCGTGCTGGCAAGCGTCTTGCGCAGCGGGGACAGCGAGCTGCGGATGGTGGCCGTTATGGCTTTAAGCTGGATCAAGGATGGCAGCTCCATCCCGGCCCTGCTGGAAGCGCTCAACGATGAGGATCGCAGCGTACGGCAGGTGGCGGCGGGTATTCTTTCGGGGAGCAGAGGGGCCGCTATCCCCGATCTAATTGAGGCACTGAGAAGCCCCAGCCGAAATATCCGCCGGGCCGCCGCCAGCGTCCTAAAAGGCATGGGCGCTGAAGCCGTTCCCAGCCTGCTGGAGCTTATGCGCGATTCGAGAGACGACCTGCAGAGCGTCGCGCTCCGTGTGTTGAGCAGCATGGGTGAACCGGCTATCCCGGCGCTCCTTGAAGCCCTCGCCAATGCAGCGGAGGAGCATCACCACGCCATACATGAGGCGCTGATCGCCATCGGGGAACCAGCCATTCCCAGCCTGCTGGAGGCCATGCGCGATGCCCGCCGCGATAGCCGCGTGCGCCGGTCGGCGGGGGCCGCGCTGATCTCGATCGGCGGTGAGAAGGTCATAGGCGCCCTGCGTGACTGCCTGCACGACCCCGACCCGGAGGTGCGGGCCATGGCCGCCGAGCTATTAGGTGGCGCCGGGGCCTTGGCCGTCCCAGACCTGCTCATGGAACTGCGCAGCGCCCCGCCCGACGTGCAGGAAGCCATCATTGAGACCCTCAGGCGAATCGGCGAGCCGGCGGTACCCGACTTGCTCACGGGCTTGACCAGTGCCGACCGCGGCACCTCGATGACCGCCGCGTGGGCGCTGGGGATCATCGGGAACACGGCAGCCATGCTCGGCCTGCTGAGGGCGCTTCGATCCGAGGACTGGACGATCCGCTGGGCATCCGCCCGCGCGCTGGGGATCATTGGCAGCCCGGACGCCGTCCCCGGCCTGCTGAAAGCGCTACATGACGCCGACAGCGGGGTGCGGGCCGAAGCAGCCCGGGCGCTGGGGAGGATCGGGGCAGCGGCCATTCCCGGACTGATCAACGCCCTGCGCGGCATGGACAATCACGTGCGCTGGGCGGCAGCAGTCGGGCTGGCGCAGCTCCGCCCCGAGGACGTGCCCATCCTGCTCGACACCTGGCAGAGCACGGACACCGAAACGCGCTGGGCGCTTGCCAAAGCATTCGAGAAGGTCCGGAATACACGGGCCGTCCCTGTCCTGCCCGAAGCGATAGAGGCAGAGATCGGCGCCGTCTACGAGAGCGTCTCCCCGGCGGCACGCCGCACCGGCTCCGCCGGGTCGTAGCCCCGGCGCCCAAATGCACCCGCCGGGGAAGTCCCGCCCTATATCCCGAACAGAGCCTTATACCACGCCCAGGTTTGCTCCAGTCCCTCGCGGATCGAGGTGTGTGGTTGGTAGCCGAAGAGCGCGCGCGCTTTGTCCGTGCTAGCGTAGGTGATGGGCGGCTCGCTTGCTGGGGCTGGCACGGATTTGATCCGCGCTGACTTGCCCACCAGCTCCTGGAGGATGTCGATGAAGTCGCTCAGGCGCACCGGCTCGCCCCGCCCAATGTTGATGATCTCATAGCCGAGCGGCTTGTCCAGGGCGGCGACGACTCCCTGGATGATGTCGTCAACATACGTCCAGTCGCGGTGCATATCGCCCGTGCCAAACAGGGTGATCTCCCTATCGTGCACAAGGCGATCCATCACGACATAGGCCATCATGTCAGGGCGGACGCGCGGCCCGTATACGGTGAAAAAGCGTAGGGCCGTAAAGTTCAGGCCGAACATGTTGTGATAAGCATAGCCCATCACTTCGGCGGCTTTCTTAGTGGCGGGGTAGGGAGCCAGTGGGCGGTCGGTGGGCTGCTCCTCGCGGAACGGGATCGCCTGGGTCGCACCATAGATCGATGAGGTCGAGGCAAACACAAAGTTCTCGACCCCATGCTGGCGGGCAGCATCCAGCAGATTGATGGTTCCCTGAAGGTTGACCTCGGCGTAAAGCGTGGCCCGCTCGATTGAGTAGCGCACCCCGGCCATCGCAGCCAGGTGGGCGATCCGCTGCGGCCTGTGCTCACCCGTCAGGCGCATGACCAGATCACGGTCGCGAATGTCACCTTCTACCAATACAAAGTCCGGATGCCTCATATAACCGGCGATATTGGCCCGCTTGAAGGCCGGATCGTAGTAATCGTTGAAGTTATCGAGGCAGATCACGCGTTCACCGCGGCCAAGCAGCGCACCGCCTAGGTGGCTCCCGATGAACCCAGCTCCGCCCGTGATCAGCGTCGTCTGACTGGTTGCACCCGTCTGTTCGTCCATCGCTCCTCAATCGCCAGGGGAGGGAATAAATATGGGAAAGCTGCCCGCCATTCTATCGCAGGCAGCTGCATAACCCAACTCGCGCGTGCGGCGGCGATCTGAAGGGAGCTTACCCGCCGGGGACAAGGTCGCCTGAGCGGAAGGCGCGGAGAAAAGCGGTGATAGCCTGGCGGTCGGGCAGAAGCCGCTGGTGACCGTATTCGTCGGTGAATGAGGTGTACATGCTATCATCCAGGTCGATGACGTGAATGTCATCCGTGTCCATCTTCTGCCCGATGCACAGGAGCATCGATATCTCGGAGGGGCTTAGATCGGTCAGGACCGAGTCCCGCATCGACTGCGCCAAGTGCGGGAGGGAAGGGAGCACCTGCGGGCTGACGACCCGCTGCTGGATAGCCCGGATCAGTCTGGTCTGCCGTTCGATGCGGGCTAGGTCGCTCGTGTTATCCGGGCGGGCACGGGCATAGGCAAGCGCCTGCTGGCCGTCCAGGTGATTCCAGCCCGCCGGGATGTAGGCCAACCCCTCCTGTGTGGCGTCGATGGCTTCAGGGAGATAGATATCGACACCTCCGATGGCATCAATCCCGGCAGCGAAGGCCGCGAAATCGAAGACCACATACCGATCGGCAACAAATGCAAACTGTTCGGCCAGCGCATCAGCCACCAGGAGCGCTCCGCCCCCCAGGCCCCGGTAGCGATTGCCGTAAGCGTAGATGGCGCTGATCCGGCTCTCTGAAACGCCGATGTCTTCTGCGCTGGGGACAGGGACCCACAGGTCACGCGGGATCGGAATCGTGGTTACTGCTGCGTGAACGAAATCCACCCGCACCAGCCGGATCACGTCGGCAAAGCTCCGGTTCACGGTGTCCGTCTCGGTGTCGATAGCAATTGCCATAATGAGCAGGTCGGGCGGCCCTCCACAAAGGGGCGGCTCGACCGGTTCAGGCAGGCTGGGGGGAGCTACCGGTCCGGCAGACACGGCTTGCAGACGAGGCCCCAAGGGGCGATTCCACAGCCAGAGGGGGAGGGCAACAAGCGCGGCGAGCATAGCCATCGAGATGCCGGGCAGCATCAGCGCACGCACACGCTTCTTACTACGAGGGGTGGGGAGACGATCAGCGGTCCTCATCTCTCCCTCCAAGCCAGCCATCCGCCGCGCCTGACAGCGAAAAAGACGGGCCTGACGGAACAGGCCCTGATATCTTGTGCCGGAGTCGAGTAACGAGCGAGCGACCCAAGAGCTAAGGCTCCTCACCGGGCAACGCGGGCTGGGCCTCCTCATCTTCCTGGTCACGGCGTCTGCGACGAGCCAGCAGGAAGAGGAGCAAGATCAGAAACAGGGCAGCAAGCAAACAGCCACCGGTCACGAAGACGATAGGCGATATCTGGCGCAGCGGCCCTCCGGCTGCGCTCTGGCCAGGGGCCAGGAGCACCATCGCACATCCAACCTCGCAGGTGAGATCATCGCTGCTAGTGATGTCAAAGCAGAACTGTTCGCCCACTTTCTGGCCAAGCCTGCGCAGAGGCACACACGCATCATCCGAGCAGTCCACCAGTTGAATGCGATCGGTGTTGCCCTGAGCAGCATCGAGCAGGCCGTCATAGAGGAGGAAGCACAAGCGTCCGATGGGAGGCGCTTCGCACACGTAGACTTCGAGGTCATCAGAACGCGTCGGGACCGGGTAGGTTGAGACTGCCCTCTCGGCGTAGGCCTGTTTCCAGCCCTCTGGCCGTGACTCATAAGAGACAAGACCGCAGCCAGGCGGATGCAGCACATCAACCGTCGGCGTGTAGGTCGGAAGCCCAGTGGGGGTCGCGGTCGGGCCGGGTGTACGGGTAGGCAGCGAGGTGGGAGTAGGCGTGATCGTCGGCGTGGGTGACGCAGTCGCCACGAGCGTGGGGCGGGGGGTCTGAGCCGCTCTGACCAGGGCGCGGGGGGTCGAAGTAGGCAGTTCTTCGTCCGCGGCTTCGGTGGCGCTCACGGCGGTCGGTGGAGGGCCGCAGTCCTGAGGACAGGTTGTGCTGTTCTCCCCCGCGTACTCGTTACAGATGAGATCGCCACAGAATCCCCCCGGTACCTGGAGAACATCATCGCTGCCAGGGTCCCATGCGGGCTGGGCGGGCGAGCTGAACGCAGAAACGGAAGTAGCCGGAGCGACGATCACGGCCAGCACGAGGCCCACCGATAAGATGGCAAGAAGCGTCAGACGTGACGGCTGGACCTCCATTAGTAAGGCTCTCCTGCCAGGTGGGGGTATGCGACGAGACGAGCATTCAAGCTGCGCCAGCTACCCCATGAATGCCGTCTGAGAGCATTGTAGCACCGCCATGTAGCCGGCGCATCGGGTAGAAACCCTACCATATCAGTAGAAGTCCCCACTAAAATCCATTGATTCACGTTTTAGCCAATGCCAGAATAGGTTTGTTCACGGTGTGCGAAGTGTGCCAGGAGCGCGCGCAGCCCCGGCAGAGAAGTCCACCCAAAGGGCGCCAGATGGTCGCTAAACCCACCATCCTCACAGCCAGCGCATGCCGGGAGACATTCCTACCCTTCTCTCCGCCCGACATCACCGAGGCCGAAATCGAGGCGGTTGTCGATACGCTGCGCTCAGGATGGCTGACGACCGGGCCTAAAGTCAGGCAGTTTGAACAGGCCTTTGCCTCCTACCTGGGTGCTGAAAGTGCGCTCGCGCTCAACTCATGCACAGCGGGGCTACATCTGGCGCTGGCTGCACTGGGCGTTGGCCCCGGTGACGAGGTCATCACAACGCCTCTCACTTTCTGCTCATCCGTACACGTTATCGAACACGTCGGCGCCAAGCCGGTGCTGGCCGACATCGACCCCGAGACGCTGACCATCGACCCGGCCCGTGTGGCCGAAGCCGTGACGCAGCACACAAAAGCAATCCTGCCTGTCCATTTTGCCGGACACCCGGCTGACATGGCACCCCTGGTTGACCTGGCCCGCCGTCATGGCCTGTACCTCGTCGAGGACGCCGCCCATGCCTTTCCAGCGGCGTATAGAGGCCAACCGGTGGGGACGATTGGGGACTTCACTGCCTTCAGCTTCTACGCCACCAAGAACCTGACGACCGGTGAAGGGGGGATGCTGACCGGCTGGCCGCTGAACGTCGAGCGGGCGCGACTGCTAAGCCTACACGGCATGAGCCGGGACGCCTGGAAGCGCTACAGCGCAGAAGGGTCGTGGTACTACGAAGTCGTTGCGGCTGGCTTCAAGTACAACATGATGGACATTCAGGCGGCAATTGGCCTTGTGCAGCTTGAGCGCACCGGGGCCATGCAGCAGCGCCGCCGCGAGATCGTCACCCGTTACAACAAAGCCTTCTCAGACCGGAAGGAGTTACAGGTCCCGGTAGAGCGCCCGGACGTACAACATGCCTGGCATCTATATGTGCTGCGGCTCAACCTTGACCGGCTGCGCATCGACCGGGCAGGCTTCATTAACGAGCTGCACGCCCGGAATATTGGGGCCAGCGTGCATTTCATCCCCATCCATCTCCATCCCTACTACCGCGATAAGTATGGCTGGCTGCCGGAGGATTTCCCGGCAGCCTACGCCGAATATCAGCGTATGCTCTCTCTGCCGCTGCACTCGAGCTTATCAGACGAGGATGTGGCAGACGTCATCGATGCTGTGCTCGATGTGGTGGCGTGTTTCCGGCGGTGAACCCATGAAGCGGATTTTTGACGTCACGGTCAGCGCCATAGGGCTGATTGTTCTGTTCCCTCTGATGCTCGCGCTTGGCGTTGCCGTGAAGCTGGACTCGCCGGGGCCTGCGCTGCACCGGGCGGTGCGCGTTGGGCGCGGGGGGCGGTTGTTCACTCTGTATAAATTTCGCTCAATGGTCACGGGTGCTGAGAAGTCAGGGCCGGGAATCACGCGGGCCGATGATCCGCGCATCACGCGCATCGGCCACTTTCTGCGGAGGACCAAGCTGGATGAGCTGCCCCAGCTCTGGAATGTGCTGCGCGGTGACATGAGCCTAGTTGGCCCGCGCCCCGAAGACCCGCGCTATGTGGCTCACTACACCGCCGAGCAGCGAAGACTCCTGGCCGTGCACCCCGGAGTCACCAGCCCGGCGTCTATTGCCTTCCGGAACGAGGAGATCCTGCACACCCGCACCGACTGGGAAGCGCACTATCTGAGCGACATCCTGCCTGCCAAGCTGGCCATTGATCTTGAATACATTCAGAACGCTAGCTTCGGGCGCGATATTGTGGTGCTCATCCGGACACTGTTCTAGAGGTAGAGCAGGGGGACAATGCCGGAGCCGTTGATCACCATCGGGATAACGGCCTATCGCGAAGGGCGATGGCTCCGGGAATGCTGGGAGTCGGTGGCGGCCCAGACCGATCCCCGCTGGGAGGCGATCCTGGTGGTGGATGGCGGCGCTGACCGCCGGACGATACAGATCGCGGAGAGGCTCCGGCATCCCCGCCTGCGGAAGGTTTTCTGCCATCGGAATAGAGGCCCTTACGCAGCGCGGGCGCAGGCTATTGAGGCGGCGCGCACCGGGTGGTATGCCCACCTCGACGCCGATGACCGGTTGCCCCCTCACGCCGTCGAACTCATCCTCCAGGCCATCGAAGCTAACCCGGATGCCCAGTTTGTGTTTGGGCACTGCCTCTACTTCGGCCAAGGCCCCCGCCAGCTTAACCGGGTCAGGGTGTTTGACGTGGAGGGCCTCGTCTACAGTCCGGTTGTGAACGGGACATCCCCCATCCGCATCGACCTGTTCAGGCAGGTGGGAGGGTTTGCCCCCGAGCTACTGCGTGGCGGCGCGGACTGGGACTTCTGGATCGGGGTGGCTGAGCTGGGCATCAAGGGGGTAGGAATAGATGCCACACTGTACGAGCGCCGCCGCCACCGGGACGGCGTTGGAGGCGGCTGGCGGTTGCGCCGCGCCAACGTGGCCGAGGCGCTGATTGCCCGTCATCCACGGTACTTCGCCGACGAGGGGCGCAGACGCCGCTGCCTAGGCTTGAGCTACGAGCAGATGGCCCGCGACTACCGTGCGCTCTGGCGGCGTGCCGAGGCCGCCTCCTGTGCGCTCAAAGCGAATCGTTATGGCATCCGGACGCCAGTGATGGCGGCCATCCTTGAGGAAGCGGAGATGTCGCGCCTGCGCTATGGGCTGCGGCGCATAGCGAGCGTTCTCGCCAGCGCGCTAAGCTGAAGGGGGAGGCCGTTGCGCGTTGTACACCTGCTCACGAGCCTGAACCCGGGAGGGGTTGCGACCTCCATGACGCACCTGCTCCCCGAACTGACAAGGCGCGGAGTACAGAGCGAGTTGGTGCTGACGCTGGATCGCGGTCTGGTGGCAGCCGCGCTTGAGGGGGCGGGATACCCCATCCACGTCTGCTTACAGCATGGGCGTCAGGAGGTGCCTTGGTCCTACCGGCTTGGGAAGCTGATCCGGCGCTCGGCCATCCTGACGTTCCAGACGCGGCTGGCGCAACTGCTCCGGCGGCTTAAGCCGGATATCGTTCACAGCCACGCTCACGGCGACCACTGGGATATCCAGCTGCGGGCGGCGCACCAAGCAGAGGCTCCGCTGCTGATAACGCTGCACTCACCGAGCAGCGCCTACCCTCACACCTGGAAGGCACGGCTTTTCTACGCCCGACATCTCAAGCCGGGGGATCGCATCGTTGCGCCGGGGCCAGGTATCTACTCGGCATACGAGGCTTTTCTCCTGACCATCCCGGCACACGTCTATAAGCCCGGCTGCGGGATACCCCACGGGCTACCCGACCCCGGCCCGCGTGACGCCACGGCCAGCCGGGACATCCGGCAGCGTCTCGGGATTCCACGCGATGCCATCGTCATCGGCAACGTGGGACGGCTTATTCCGGAGAAACGAATTACTGACCTGCTGGACGCACTCCACGATCTCACCCAAGAACGTCCCGCCATATACGGGATTCTGGTTGGGGATGGTTCGGCGCGCGCGGCTCTGGAGGAACAGACCCGTCGGCTTGGACTGGAGGGCCATGTTCGCTTTGTCGGGTGGCAGACAGACCCGACGCACTGGCTGAACGCAGTGGACATTTACGTGCTGCCGTCACTTTCCGAAGGGGTGCCGGTCGCCATCCTGGAGGCGATGGCGAAGGGGCTGCCAATTGTTGCGACGGAGGTCAGGGGCACGCGCGACCTTGTCACCAACCGCCGCACGGGGCTGCTCGTGCCGCCGGGGGATGTCCCGGCGCTTGTGCAGGCCGTCCGGCGCCTGATCGCTTCGCCCAATCTACGCCAGCGATTGGGGGACGCGGCACGGCGCGAGTTCCTTGCCCACTACAGTATCGGCCACAGCGCCGCGGCCTACCTGTCACTGTACGAGCAAATGCTCTCAGAGTGGCATGAGAACGGGAGCCGCCAGGAGGGGGCGGGGGATGCTGCGTAGAGCCGCCAGGGAATCGGCGCAAATTGGGGGCTGCCCTGCCCGGAGCACCTGCGAACCGATGCCTGACTCGGCGCTGATGGTCGTTGTGCGCCGCTGGGCTAACCGGGGAAAGAACACCGATATTGAGCACCTGCGCCGCTTCTTTCCGGGCGCGACGTTTGTCTCAACCGAGCACGCCATCAAGCGCCCTTACCGGCTGCTTAAGGCGGTAGCGGGGTGGGCCAGACAGGATGGGTACACCAGCTACAGCCTGGGCATGGAGCTGGCTGCCATCCAGCAGGCGCTCCGCCTCCGTCCACGGCTGATCCACTTCTGGTACGCCGACCATGAATACCGCCACACCTGGCTGGCAGCGCGCCTGATCGGGGCGCGGATCGTCGGCACCCTGTTTTTCTCCATCGAGGAATTCGAGCGGCGGATGCCCTCCAAGGAACACCTGCGGCGGCTTGACTTGGTGCTGGCCTCAGGGCGCCGCCAGATGGATTATCTCAAGAGCTTTGTGGACGAGCACAAGATAGCCTACCTGCCCCTCGGCGTGGATACGTCTTTCTTCTGCCCGCCCGCCGATCCAGCCAGACGGTGGGCAGGGGGGCTGCGCCTGCTTCAGGTAGGCGTGAACCGGCGTGACTTTTCGACGCTGCGCATGGTGTTCCTGAGGCTGAAAGATAAATACCCCGACCTTACCCTGGAGATGGTCGGGTGCCGGGGGGCACAGGATGGTTTTGAGGGGCAGCCGGGCATCACTTTCCACCCTTTCCTGAACGACGAACAACTGCTCGACGTTTACCACAGGGCGACGCTGCTGATACTGCCTTTGCTGGAGGGGGGGTCGAGCCAGGCGTTAAACGAGGCGCTGGCAACGGGCCTGCCAGTGGTCACCAACCAGATGCCCAACCTAGAAGACTACGCGTCTACCGAGGGTGTGGCGATGTGCCCGCCGGGCGACGCCGACGCGATGTTCAGGGCATGCGACGCGCTGCTCTCAAGCCGCGAACGATGGGAACAAGCATCCCAACACGCCCGGCGGCACATGCAGCAGTTCGACTGGGGGGTAATACACGAGCGGCTGCTGGCACTCTATGAGCAGTACCTCGGGCTGCGGGTGGTCACGCTGTGAGGAGGGCAGAGACGGCGATGAGACGACTGGCAGGCCACCTGAACAGCCTGCGGTTCAGGCTGAGGCCCAAGAGCATCGTGGCGATGTACAAGCTCTTCTTCGGTGAGGAGTGGCTGGAAACATCGGTCGGATCGATTATCGACCGGGTTGACCGGGTGGTGCTGGCCGTTTCAGACCGGGCTTGGTCGGATGCACGGATTGAGGGGGACGATCTGACGCCGGTGATCGAGCGTCTCAAGAGCCGGTTTGGCAGCAAAATTCTGCATTTCACGGGTTCGTGGACGAGCCAGCTTCAGCATGTATCGGATGCGCTGGACTGGATCCGCCGCAACCTCCCCAAGACTACACATGTGCTCTACATCGACTCGGACGAGGTGTACACGCCGGAACAAGCGGCCAGGCTGGTCGGCTATGCCCACGATGTTCGCTACACGACGAGGGCGCTGGCAGTATCGCTGTACACCTACTTCCGGACGATCTACTACCGTATTGACCCACCCGAACCGATCACCCCCCTAGCGCTGTTCCCGGTTTTCCCCGGCACGCGTTTTACCACGTTCAGACGGGTCAACATCAGGCAGATGCACGTACCGGTCTGGGTGCATCATTTCTCGTACGTGCGCCGCTCGAATGAGCGCATCCGGGCCAAGTTGGAAGCATTTAAGGATGATGAGGCGCTGATCCCCGGCTGGTATGAAAACGTGTGGTTGAAGTGGACACCAGAAACGAAAGATTTCCATCCGACGCGGCCTGAGGCATACCACTCGGTTGTGCCTGTGCTGCCAGAGGAACTGCCGCCCGGCGTGGTGGAGGCTTACCGGCGATGGCATACGATCTGAGCCTTGTCATACCGGTGCTGAATCAGAAGGACCTGACGCGCAATTGCCTGCTTTCGCTGCAAGGCTGCCGTCTGAACCTTGAAGTCCTTGTCATTGATAACGGCAGCCAAGATCGAACCGGTGACATGATCCGCGAGGAGTTTCCGCACGTCACCTACCATTACAGCCGGGTGAACCGGGGGGTCACGGCGGCTTGGCAGGAGGGACTGCGGCGAGCAAGCAGCCCTTACGTGTGTATTGCCAACAACGATGTTGTGTTCGAGCCAGGGTGCCTGGAGGGGCTGCTGTGGCCCCTCCAGCAGTTCGGCTGGATCGGTGTCACGTCACCGGAGACTGCTACCCACCCGGAAGACAACCGACCCTTTCCCTTCTTCTCCGAACCGACACGCATCCAGCCCGGCAGCCAGCAGACAGCCGATTTCCGCATCGGCTACACGGGATGGGCATTTGCATTCCGGAAGGAGGATTTCCCTGAGGGCTTCGACCCCCGGCTGATTATCTGGTACCAAGACCATGATTTCCTGTACACCCTGCTGTTCAAACGGCGCGGCCAGCCGCCGTTCCGTTGGCCGGTTCCGGGTAAGGTTCCGGTGGTGGTGTCGGGGGCGCGGCTCTACCATGTCTACCAGGCGAGTCACAGCCAGGTGCGGCCTGGCTGGCTCAAGCAGCAGATCGAACGGGACAGACGACGTTTTTACAAAAAATGGGAGGGCTACCGGGGCAACCGCTACGTCAGGGACATTCCCTGGGGCAAGGGCATTCACGCGCATCCCCCCACATGGCAGGACATCTGCGCGGGGAATGGCCATCGACCAGCCGATTCGGGGCGGCCCTTGGTCAGCGTTGTCATCCCCTGCTATGAGCGCCCCGGCCTGCTGATCGAGACGCTGCGCTCGGTGGCTCAACAAACGTATGAGCCAATCGAGATCCTCCTGGTGGACGACGCCTCGACACAATCACTACGGCCTGCCGTCGAGGAGGCGCTCAGGGGCTTTACAGGCGCGTGGCGGATGGTGCGGCTCTCTCACAACGCTGGGCCGGGCGTCGCCCGACAGGTGGGGACGCAGCTTGCACGCGGAGCGTATATCCAGTACCTGGACTCGGACGATCTCATGCAGCCGGAGAAGCTCGCGCGTCAGGTTGAGTTTCTGGAAGCGCACCCTGAAATGGTGATGACCTATGCCCCGTCAGCTTATTACCGGCCCGACGCAGCCCCACCACCGGAGTCGGCTCTCCTGGGTCGCACGGGGGCCGATTTTATCCGCATCCTGCCCGATCTGCTCGACCGGATCATCTGGACAACCTCAAGCTGCCTGTGGCGAAGGGAATGGGCGGGTGACCCGATCCTATGGAAGCCCCTTTACGGCCCTGAAGATACCGTTTTTGACTTTCTGGTGGGATTGGCGGAGCGCCCGATAGGGCGGACGCCGTCTGAGGAGCCGCTGCTCCTGAAGCGCGTGCACGGAGGCAGCATTTCAGGAGGGATTGCCGGAGACATTCCCTACCAGCATGAGATCCTCAAGGGGTATGACTACATGTGGGCCAACGTGCAGGCATCCGGCGAGGTTGAACGCCTGCGTCGCCGGGTGGCGACGCTATACGCGGGCAAGATCATGCTCTTCCTCACCCACCGGCGCTACTGGGAAGCCCAGTACTGCATCGAGCGTGCCCGCACAATAGACCCCACGTCTCTCCCCTGCGATGCAAAGCTGGCCGACATGTTTAACCGTCTATCCGGGACGTTCCTGGGGTTTGGGATGCTGCGGCGCTGGCGCTGGGCGCGACGGATCGCCCATCATAAGCTGCTGGCTGCCTGGCGAGTGCTCCACAGGCCGGGCGTAGAGTAAGGCGGTAGGGTGCGTGATGTGTGGCATTGCGGGCGAACTACGGTTCAACGGAAAGCCCAGCGAGGCCGACTGGCCGAAGCTTAGCCAGATGATGGCCCGCCGGGGGCCAGATGACGCTGGGCTGTGGGCAGGCGACCCAACCTGCACGCTGGTCTTTCGCCGCCTGGCGATCCTTGACCTCAGCTCAGCCGGGCACCAGCCCATGCTCAGCCCGGATGGCCGATACGTTCTGGTGTTCAATGGCGAAGTGTACAATTTCCGCGACCTGCGGCAGATGTTGGCTCACCGAGGGGTAGGGTTCCGTTCAACCGGGGATGCAGAGGTCGTGCTCCACGCCCTGATCCAATGGGGGATTGGCGCGCTCGACCGGCTGAACGGGATGTTCGCACTGGCCTTCTACGACTCGGCGGACCGGCGGCTGCTGCTGGCACGCGATCACGTTGGGATCAAACCGCTATACGTTATGCTCACCGAGCAGGGCCTGGTCTTTGCCTCCCAGTATGATCAGATTCTCGCCCACCCGTGGAGCCGCCCGCTTCGACCGTCGCCCAAGGGCCTGGCGCTCTACCTGCGCCAGGGCCACATTCAGGCTCCGCATGCCCTGCTGAGCAGCACACACATGCTAGAGCCGGGTATGTGGCTGGAAGCCAGCGCCGACGGTCGCGTCAGGCAGGGGCACTTTTTCACCCTGCCCCCGTATCGCGAGCCTGATTTGAGGGGCGGGGAGGCATACGAGGCCATTGATGCGGCCATCTCAGCCGCCGTCAAACGCCAGATGGTCAGCGATGTGCCGTTAGGGGCCTTTCTCTCCGGCGGGGTGGACTCGCCGCTCATCGCGGCCAAAATGCGGGCGGCGGGCAACGGCACTGTCCGGGCTTTCACCATCGGCACGGAGGGCAGCTCGCTGGACGAGTCCCCCGACGCAGCCGCCTACGCGCGCGAGCTGGGCCTGGAACATACCATCGAGCAGGTCACCCCTCAGCAGGCGTTTGACATGCTGGGCGCCGTCACAGAAGCCTGCGGGGAGCCTTTTGGCGACTACTCGATCTTCCCCACGATGCTTGTCTCACGGCTGGCGCGGCGCGAGGTAAAGGTGATGCTCTCCGGAGATGGCGGCGATGAGCTGTTCTGGGGGTATCCTGAGCGGTTTGGCTCCGTCATACGCTGCGCCCGGGACTTCCGCCAGCCCCACTGGCTGCGCTCGGCGCGCTGGGGGCTGAAGAAGGCACTGAACATCGGCAAGGGCTACCCCAACCTGCGCTGGCGAACCATCGGGGACTGGTACCGGGCCAAGCACAGCTACCTGCCTGAAGGCTGGCTCCGACGAGCCTTCCCTGCCATCGCGTCATGGGACGGGCACCTCGATTCATTCGAGTACAGGGGTTGGGAACCAGACCGGACGGCCCAATGGCTGCGCTGGAACGAGATCACCGCCCACCTGACACGTGTTCTGCTCAAGGTTGATCGGGCGAGCATGTACCACTCGCTTGAAGTACGGGTTCCGCTGTTGGATCGCGAAGTCATTGACGTAGCCATGCGCGTGGCATGGGATTCCTGCCTAGACCTGGATAGCGGCATCGGTAAGCTGCCCCTGCGGCACGCCCTGGCACGGCACAGCCGCCACCAGACACGGGCCAAACGGGGGTTCGCCGTCCCGATGGGCGCTTGGCTGCGCGGGCGGCTGCGTCCCGTATTTGAAGAGGCCGTACTTGCCCGCGATGACCTGCTGGGAATGCCTGTCGAGCGAGCCGCCTTGAAGGAGATGTTTGACCAGCACCTCAGCGGGATGGCGGATTATGGGTGGGGCCTGTGGATTGTGCTGAGCCTGGCTCTATGGGAAGAGCGGCACTTCCGCCGCCGGGCTGTATAGGGGCAGGGAAGCCAGAGGGTCGAGACCGTGCGCATCCTGTCGGTGGTCGGGACGTTCCCCGAGCAAACTTTCCTCCTGCGGAAGGCGATAGCCCTCACCGAGCGCGGGCACGAAGTCGTTGTCGCGGCGAGGGCACGGGGGGATTGGGCTTCCTTCGAGGACCTGCTGCCCCTGCCTCCCACGCTGTCGGTCCGATACCTCCCACCGGACGCGGGATTGAGCGATCCGAGGCGCGTCCTAGCGCTGGCAGCCGCGCTGCCTGCTTGCTTCGCCTACTCACCCGCGGCAGCCAGACAGCTGCTGGCGCTGTGCCGTCACCACCCCGAAACCCGCGCTGACCCAGGGCGGCACTTCATCCGGCATGCCCCTTTCCTGGCCATACGGGCGGATGTTGTGCACCTGGAGTTCCTGGTTACCAGGGGAACCTATCCCCTGCTGCCCGCTGTGATGGGTAGGCCGGTAGTCGTAAGCTGCCGGGGGGCCGATCTGCATATGCTGGAGCAGCGTTCTGTGCACGAGCAGGCGGCACGCTTGAGGAGTCTGCTTGAGGCCGATGTACTCCACTGCGTCTCAGCCGAGCTGGCTGCCGAAGTCACCCGGCTCAGCGGGCGAACGGATGGAATCTGGGTTAACCGACCAGCGGTAGACACAGACCGCATTGTGCCCAAAAGACAGTATCTACCAGACGGAGCGCCGATGATCGTCGCGGTTGGTCGCTTGGTGTGGAAAAAGGGGTTTGACTACTTGCTGGCAGCACTGGCCCGCCTGAAGCGGGAAGGGATTGCCGTCAAGGCCCAGATCATCGGCGATGGCGATCTATACTCACGCCTGCGATTCTCGATAGAAGACCTGGGCCTGCAGCCGGAGGTTGAGCTTGTGGGGCCACTCACGCCCCGGCAGGTCCTAGAGCGGATGAGAGAGGCCGATCTGTTTGTCCTGAGCAGCCACGAGGAGGGGATCAGCAACGCAGCGCTGGAGGCAATGGCCTGCGGGTTGCCGGTGGTGACGACTAATGCAGGGGGTATGACCGAGGTCGTGCGCGATGGTGTTGAGGGGTTTGTTGTGACGGTGCGTGACATCGGGGCGCTGGCCGACCGGATCAGAACGCTGGCTGCCGACCCTGCCCTCAGGGAGCGCATGGGCCGCGCCGCGCGGGCGAGGGTTGAGCGGGAATTCACGCTCGCGGCCCAGGCCGAACGGTTCGAGGCGATCTACCAGGCCGCCATCGCACAGTCACGGACGGGGCAGGCCCAAAAGGAGACCGGGCGTCATGGCTGACTCCCTGCGGATCGGGATTTACCTGATGCGCTTTCCGGCTCTGTCGGAGACGTTCATTGTGACAAAGGTGCTGGGCCTGCTGGAGTCCGGCTTCGATGTGCAGGTCTTCTGCAACACGCCCAGCCGGGACTGGGAGCGCTTCGACGTGCTGGTGGGCCGATCCGACGTGCGAAAGCGCATTCATTATGCCCCCCCGTTCCGTCCGCTGGGGAAGGTGCTCACTGTCGGGCTGTGGCACGTCCTGCGAAAGGCGGTGCGCTACCCATTAGCATTTGCCCGCTTTGTACGGCACAACTGGCAGCACCGCCACCAGAATCCGCTGGGCTTCTGGAAAGGGCTTTACGTCCGTCTGCACTTTGTTGGGCACAGGCTGGATATCCTGCACGTTGAGTTCGACACGCAGGCGCTGAGTGTCACGGACCTCAAGGCGTACCTTAACTGCAAGCTGCTGCTCAGCTCACGGGGATCGTTCCAGAAGACCTCCATCCTGGATGAGTTTCCCCATGCATTACGCGTACTGTACAGTTATGCCGATGGATACCATTTCATCTCCCAGTACCTGCGCCGGAACGCCTATAAGCTAGGGCTACACCAGTCGGTGCAAACCTGGCTGATCAAGCCTGCCATCGACCTGAGCCTCTTCGCGCCCGTCACGCGCCCGGCACGCCCACCCAGCGAACCGCTGCGGGTGATCTCCGTTGGGCGGCTGGACTGGCAAAAAGGGTATGAGTTCGCCCTCGATGCCATTGCCCGCGTGCATCGGGCGGGCGTCCCGATCACCTATATGATCCTGGGTGATGGCCCGTATAAAGAAGCCGCTATCTTTGCGGCCCGTCAGTGGGGTCTGCTTGAGAAGGGGATCGTCCGATTCGTGGGGGCTGTTCCACGCGAGGCCGTGCCGGGCTATCTGGCTGAGGCAGATGTGATGCTGCATGCTGCCCTTGAGGAGGGATTCTGCAACGCCGTGATTGAGGCCCAGGCTACGGGGCTGCCGGTGGTGACGAGCGACGCGGGCGGTCTGCCCGAAAACGTGATCGACGGCGTGACTGGTTTTGTCGTCCCCCGCCGTGACCCTGAAGCCATGGCCGATAAGCTGATGGTGCTGGCCCGCGACCCCGGCCTCCGCCGCCGGATGGGGTACGCGGCATGCGAGCGCGCCCAGGCCAGCTTTGGCCTTCAGGAGCAGGTAGCAGCGTTTGCGAAGATGTACCGGGAACTAGCCGGGTGTGCACCGGCGAGGACAGCATGAGCGAGCAGAGCGGTCGGGTCGATCTGATCCTGATCGGCGACGCGACCGGCTACGGCAACTGGCCGCTGGGGGAGGTGCGCGCCGTCGAACCGTCGCCACGCGCCGTCCAGCGCTGCATTGAGGCGCACCTGGGCCGCACGCGAGCGGCCCACTGGCTGTTCTGGTCTGCCAAGCTGGGGATGCCCACCCCCGAGACCATGACGCACGCGGCGGACCGGCCGGGTGACGTGTGGCATGCTGGCTTGCGGCTTGGGATGGCTGGCCTGCCTCGCTTGATCGACTTTGTCAGCCCAGTCTGGATGCTCAACCGCGACCCGGACCCGACGCTCGAAACTACTTCATGGCGGCTATCGCTGGCAGCCTGCCTGATCCGGGTTGACGTGTTGAAACAGATGGGTAGCATCGACCCCGACTTCGAGACGCTGGAGGGTGCCGGGCTGGAGCTGGGGCACCGGCTCATCACGCGTGGCGCGCTTGTCCGCCATGTCCCCTGGCTGGTGCCGGGCGTCGGCCAGCAAGGAGCCTGCTGCCTGCCGTTGCAGGACGAACTGCGCTTCATGCGCCGCCGTTTTGGCCGCCGCTGGAGCGGGTGGGCAGCGGCACGGGCCATCCTGACGGGCGACGCATCCCTCTGGGGGGTCTTCCGCGCGTGGCGGAAGACGGCAGGAGTTGACCCGCTCAACCCGGAGCCTTACGCCCGCCGGGCCGAGACAGCACAACCGGCGCCCGGCGGTATGCGGGTCAGTGTCATCATCCCTACCCTAGACCGGTACCCGTATCTGAGAACCCTGTTAGGCCAGCTTCGCAGGCAGACGGTGCCGCCAGCCGAGATCATCGTCATTGACCAGACCGCTGAAGACAGGCGGGATGCCAGGCTCGCCGAGGAGTTCGCCGATCTCCCGCTGCGGGTCATCTACCAGGACACGCCAGGGCAGTGCACGGCACGCAACGCGGGCCTAAGTCTGGCGGGCGGTGACGCCATCCTATTTGTGGATGATGATGACGAGGTTGGGTCTGACCTGATCGAAGCCCATCTGCGCAACCTAGGCCGCTTCGGGGCCGATGTCTCCTCCGGAGCAGCCCACGAAGTGGGAGCCGGGCCGCTGCCTGAGAACTTCACCTATACCCGCGCGAGCGACGTGTTCCCGACCAATAACACACTCATCCGGCGCGCCGTACTGCACCGCTCCGGCCTGTTCGACCTGGCCTACGACCGGCGCAAACGCGCGGATGGCGATCTGGGCATGCGGGTGTACCTGAGCGGAGCAGTGATGGTTCACAGCCCAGAGACGGCGGTGCTGCACCACCATGCGCCGCAGGGCGGCCTGCGGGTGCACCGGGCACGGGTAGTCACCTATGCAAGCAGCCGCAAGCGGGTGGGGCAGCGGCACCTGCCCAGTGCCTCCGAGGTCTACCTGGCGATGCGCTACTTCACGCCGCGACAGGTGCGTGAGATGCTGTGGCTACGCGTGCTGGGGACGTTCAGCATCCGAGGCGGGGTGGGGCGCAAAGTGTGCAAAGCAGTCGCCGCGCTGGCGCTTCTCCCTCACACCTGGTGGGTCATCCAGAAGCGCCGGGCCGAGGCCAGAGACATGCTGGGCGTATACCCCCAGATTCCAACCCTCAGCGACCCTGCCGCGCTGCGCCGTTAGGTCCTCAGTTCTGTCAAGCCAGCCTAGCCTGCGGCTCGACAGAGGCTCTGTATGTGGGGACCAGTTCGGCGAGCAGGAGCCGGATCTGCCGCTCATCCCGCGCAGCGGCAGCAGCAAAGAGGTCGTTCAGGCGCCTTTCAAACCAGCCGGGAGGATGCCTGCCATTACCGTTGTGGCGGGCCATAAGGATTTTCTCCTGCCCAGAGTCCTGCGGCTCCTCGTCTGCGGCGAGCAGTTCCTCAGTCAGCTTCTCACCGGCGCGGACCCCCGTAATAGCAATGTCGATGTCAACTCCGGGCCTAAGCCCGGAAAGCTGGATCAGGTCATGCGCCAGGTCCCAGATGCGCACCGGCTGACCCATGTCAAGGACGTAAATGGCGCCGTTTTCACCCCACCCCCCTGCCTCCAAGACCAGTTGGGTTGCCTCGGGGATAGTCATGAAATAGCGGGCCATCATCGGGTCTGTGACCGTCACCGGGCCGCCATTACGGATCTGCTCTCTGAATATGGGGACGACGCTGCCCCGGCTGCCGAGCACATTGCCAAACCGGACGGTCGCAAAGACCTGACCGGCACGCGCCCGCTCGGCCGTCCGCATGACAAGCTGCTCGGCCAGGCATTTGGAGGCGCCCATGATCGAGGCCGGGTTAACCGCTTTGTCCGTTGAGAGGTTGACAAAGCGTCCGACGCCGTACTCCAGAGCCATTTCAAGCAGGTTCAACGTCCCGCCGACGTTGTTGAGAATCGCTTCGTCGGGATTATCTTCCATCAGGGGCACGTGTTTGTGCGCCGCCGCGTGAAAGACGATGCCCGGCCTGAAGCAGCTAAAGACGTGCGCCAGCTTGTTCCGGTTCTGAATGTCAGCAATGACAGCCGGGCAGTCAAGCCGGGGATGGTCGCGGCTCATCTCATGCTTGATCTGATGGATGCTGTTCTCGCCGCGCCCCAGGAGCACGATCTGGCGGGGCTGATAGCGTGCGACCTGACGCACGATCTCCGAGCCGATGGAGCCGCCCGCGCCGGTGACAAGCACAACCTGCCCCTTCAGGTAGCTGGCGATCTTGTCCACGTCGAGCCGAACGGGGGCACGGCGCAGCAGGTCTTCCAGATTGATGTCCCGGATGTCGCGTAGCGAAACTCTGCCGCTCAGAATCTCATGAATCGGGGGAACGATACGGTATCTAACCCCTGCTTCCCCGGCAAGCTGCACGATGCGACGCACCGCTTCACCGGGCGCATCAGGCATGACGATCAGAACCTCTTCCGCTCCGACCCGTTTGACGACCAGGGGCAGGCTGGCGATAGGCCCCAGCACTGGGAGACCCATGATGCTCTGGCCCCATTTGGAGGCCTCATCATCCAGGAAGGCAGCAGGCCGAAGCCCCGCCTCGGGGTGGCGGAACATCTCGCGGGCCATAACCGCACCGGCATCCCCCGCACCCACCACCAGCACCCGCCGCGCCTGAACGCCTGCCTCGTGGGCTACGTCCCATTCATGGGCAAGCCGCGCCAGGAGGCGGATACCGCCGAGGAATATGAGGGCCGCCCCTCCTTCTAGGAGGGGGATGCTGCGCGGGATCGGCGCAAACGGGGTCATGAGGAAGCCCAGCGCCAGCAGGGTCACAACCGCAAGGCCGACGACCTGCACCAGAGTTTGCAGGTCACGCACGCCCACTCTGTGCCACGACTGGCGGTGAACCCGGAAGGCGTAGATGAACCCCGCCTTGATGCTGGCGCCGAACAGGGTGTAGAGCTGCGCAGCTCGGTAATACTCTGAGAGATCGGCTTCAAGCCGGAGATAGAAGGCCAGCGGCGCGGCGAGCACCCATAAGGCCAAGTCGGCTGCATACTTGAACCCTGCATAGCGGCGGATGCCAAGAAGTTGAGCCAGCTGTGATAGGCGCTGCATCTCCCTGACCAAGCCTAGAACACTGGACACCAGGCAGCTATACACCACGCCTGATCCTATTCTAGGGGCCGCCGCGCTTTTGCCAGTAGTAGGAACTCTATGTAGGTCAGGTGGATTACTCATAGTCCGCTTAAGAGGAGGCGCCTATAATGAAATTCGATGGGTAAGGACAACCCCCTCCGGGGCTTTTGCGGCACAAATCATCGAACCTGGCGTTGGTAACAGCTGTCTACCGGCGCCAAAGGCAGGCTGCTTTCTGGGGAGGCCAGCGTGGAAATCAAGCACCTCATGACCATCCTGCGCCGCTGGTGGTGGATGATGCTGGCGTTCGCTTTGGTCGGTGGCGCGATCGCATACTTCCTGACTCCGACCCCGCCCCCAGTCTACCAGGCTTCCACGACTGTTCTGATCAGCCAAGGCTCGAACGCTGTTCCCAGCGAAGGGGATGTCTCGGCGGGCCAGCGGCTGGCGAGCACCTACAGCCAGCTAATCAGCGCCCGCCCTATTCTGGAAGAAGTGATCCAGAACCTGAATCTGGACATTACCTCGGAGACGCTTGCGGCCCAAATCCGGGTCTCGGATATCAGCAATACCAACCTGCTGGTTCTGACCGTCCAAGATGGTGATCCGCAGCGGGCGGCTGACATCGCCAACGAGGTTGTCCGAGTATTCATCCAGCGGAACCAGGAGATCCAGGCAAGCCGGTACTCGGCCTCGAAAGAGGGGCTGCAGAATGAGATCGCCGCGATACAAGATGAGATTGTACAGCTACAGACGAACATCGAGCAGCTTCAAGCCAACATCGACGAGGCCGCTGCCCGTATTGATGATATCAACGAGCGGGAGAGCAATCTGCCCGCCGGGGCGGCCCTGCCACCGGAGCAGGTCGCCGAACGTAACCAATTGGAAGAGCAGATAAACGAGTGGATCGCCGAGCGCAACCGTCTGGAGATCGTGCTTACCCAATACCAGACGCGCTATTCAACCCTGCTGAGCAGCTTCGAAGGCGTGAGGCTGGCGGAGGCCGAAGCCATCGACTTCATGAGCGTGCTGGAGGAGGCCCAGACCGGCAAACTGACATCGCCTGCCCCCAAGAAGCTGGTCAATGCGCTGCAAGCTGCGCTGGTGGGGCTTATCCTGGGGGGTGGCTTGGCCTTCCTCATTGAGAACCTGCGCGAGTCGGTCTCGACCAGCGAGGACGTCGAGAAGCTGACGGGCTTCCCAACGCTGGGGGTGATCGCCAATATCCGGGGAGACAAGGCATCGGACAAGCTCGTGACTGTCCGCCATCCCCGCGCACCGGTTGCCGAGGCCTACCGCGTGCTGCGCGCCAACCTGGAGTTCTCGCTGGAGGATTCTCCGATCCACGCTATCGTGGTCACCAGCAGCAGCCCGGTCGAGGGCAAGACGACCACCGCAGCCAACCTAGCTGTCGCCATCGCGCAGTCCGGGAAGCGTGTCATCCTAGTCGATGCTGACCTGCGGCGTCCTACCACCCACAAACTTTTCGAGCAGACCAATACGCGGGGCGTGACAACTGCCCTCGTTCAAGATGGCACGGATTCGGTCGGCGATCACATGGTGGCAACGGGCATTGACAATCTCTACCTGATGCCCAGCGGCCCCCTGCCGCCCAACCCGGCGGATATCCTGGGATCGGCGCGGATGGCGGAGCTTATCACCAAGCTGAAAAGCTACGCCGATGTCATCATTGTGGACACCCCGCCCCTGCTGGCGATGGCCGACGCGACCCTTCTGGCACGCGCATGCGACGCCACGCTGCTGGTCGTCAAGGCCGATTCAACGCGGCCTGACCTGCTGCGCCGGGCCAGGGATCAACTGCTCCAGTCGGGGACGAATGTTCTGGGCGTGGTGCTCAACCGCGTGGCCGAAACCCGGGATGGCTACTATTACGCATACGAGTATTACTCCTCTGCCGAGTGACCGGTCATGGTGAGAGAGGAGGCGACCCTGGCTTCACTGAGCCAAGCCAGCTCACAGGTAACTGCTTCCCGGCCCTCAAGATTGCGCATCGAGGCCTCAAGAGGGTGGCGGTCGCTGCGGCTGCGTGAACTCTGGGAATACCGGGAACTGCTGTGGTTTCTGACCACACGGGATATCAAGGGCCGCTATCGCCAGATGGCGCTTGGTCCGCTGTGGATTGTCCTGAAGCCGCTGCTCAATATGCTGATCTTCAGCCTGGTGTTCGGCGAGCTGGCCGGGCTACCCTCGGACGGTGTTCCTTATCCGATCTTCAGCTATGCCGCCCTGCTGCCATGGACTTACTTCGCCAACGCGGCCACGTCTGCGACGGGCAGCCTTGTCAGCCGGCTGAACGTCATCTCGAAAGTGTACTTCCCGCGCCTGGTCGTGCCGCTCTCGGCGGTCCTCTCCGGGCTGGTTGATCTGGGCGTCTCGTTCTTGATCCTCGTGGGTATGATGCTCTTCTATGGCTTCATCCCTTCCACTGCCATCCTGATGCTGCCCATCTACATCCTGCTGGCGGCAGCGACCGCCCTGTGCGTTGGCCTGTGGTCGGCGACGCTGGCCGTGCGCTACCGTGACCTTCAGTACGGCATCAGCTACCTGATCCAGGCAGGGATGTACCTGACGCCGGTCGTCTACTCCTCCCGCCTAATTGCAGAGCGGTGGCAGCCGGTCTACCGGCTCAACCCGATGTATTGGACGGTAGAGGGCTTTCGCTGGGCGCTGCTGGGAAGTGGCCATGCCCCTGAGCCGTATATGCTTGTCTCGGTAGGGCTGGTTCTCGTCCTTCTGGCCACGGGGGCCTTCGTATTCCAGCGCACCGAGCGAACTATTGTGGACTGGTTATAGCCCTAACGACCTTGCGCAGCCAAGAGGCAGGGGAGTGCTGCCCATACCAGCGCCTGACTGACCCGGATGGTTGCCATGCACATCATGCACGTCATTGACAGTCTGGCGATCGGCGGGGCCGAACGGATGCTGGTGGACATCGCCAACAGTACCGCTGCCAGCGGCCACCGGGTATCCGTCTGTGTCACGCGCTCCGAGGACGCGCTTGCCCAAAGCCTGCGGCCCGAAGTCGATTGCTGGGAGCTTGACCGCCGGGCGCGTCTGGACCTGGGGGCGATGCGCCGCTTTGCGCATCTGGTGAGCGATCAAGCCATCGAAGTGCTGCACGCGCACGGGCGCTCGACGCTATCATTCCTGGCGGCGCTGAGGACGCTTGGCTACATCCGGCTGCCGGTCGTGCTACACGATCATGCCGGGCTGGAGCGCGATGGTTCAGTCCCGGCATGGCTAAGGGCCTGGGGAAGCAGGTACATCGCGCAATACGTCGGAGTCTACGAGAAACAGGGCGTCTGGGCACTAAGAGCAGGCATCCCACCGGGCAGGATACACATCATCGGGAACGCCATTGACCTTGAGCGCATTCGGCGCGTCGCGCCTGCTGACATCCGACGGCAGTTTCAGATTGACGACGGAAGCCTGATCGGTCTGGTCGTGGGAGGGATACGGCCGGAGAAGGGCATCGACATATTGCTCAAAGCACTTGCGCAGTGCCAGTGCACCGAGAGGCTGCGTGTGCTGATCGTCGGCGGGGTGCGCGATCCTGCCTATGCTGCCGCCTGCCGGACGCAGTGCACAAAGCTGGGGCTGGAGGCGACCGTCCGCTTTGTCGGCGAGCGCCTGGATGTCCCGGAACTGCTGCACGCGGCTGATTTTGCGCTGATCCCTTCCCGGTGCGAGTCAGGCCCGCTGGTGTTGATCGAATGCCTGACAGCCGGGCTGCCCTTCGTCGCAACGGCCGTCGGGGGCGTGGCCGAGCAGGTATCACGGGAGGGGCTGCCTGAGATCGTGCCGCCCGATGATGCCGGAGCACTGGCCAGGGGCATTGAGCGGCTGGCCGCGTTGTCAACCGAGGAGCGGCAGGCACGGGTCAGCCTGGGGAGACGGATCGCGGCGGAGCGCTTCGATATCCGGCAGGTGATGCCTAGATGGCACGGCGTGTACAGGCAGGCGCTGGAAGAGGCCCCGATATGAATCTGCTGATCATTTCGGACATGGCCCACTACCAGCACGACGGCAAGATCGTCGGGCATGGGCCTACGGCGCGCGAGATTGATTACCTCTCCAGCCTGTTTGGCAGGGTGCGCCACGTGGGATGTCTGCACACGGGTGAGGCCCCTGCAAATGCCCTGCCGTACACGTCCAATCGGGTCGAGTTCATTGCTCTCCCACCATCCGGTGGACCGAGGCTCCGCGACAAGCTGCATACCCTGCGGCTTTTACCGACGTATCTGCGCACCATCGCCCGCGAACTGCGGCGATCCGACGCTGTGCACGTGCGCTGCCCCGCCAACATCAGCCTGCTCGCCATTATGCTGCTCTCCGTGCTGCGCCGACCGGAAGTCCGCTGGGTGAAGTACGCGGGCAACTGGCAGGCTACAGGGCAGAGGACATGGTCGTACCGTTTGCAGCGCTGGTGGTTAGACCGGGGGCTGCACCGGGGACTCGTCACCATCAACGGGCGTTGGCCGGGCCAGCCGAAGCATGCCCGCTCCTTCCCCAATCCCTGCCTCACCGAACAGGAGCTGCGGGAAGCACACACCGCCGCAGCAAGTAAAAGGCTGGAAGAGCCTGTTCACCTGCTTTACGTCGGGCAGCTTCTGGACAGCAAAGGGGTGGATACGGTGCTGCGGGCTGTGGCATGCCTGCGCGGGGACGGCCTGCCCTTAACCTGTAACGTGATCGGCGACGGCGCCCGGCGGAGAGAGCTTGAAGAGCTAGCCGCCTCGCTCGGCATCGAGCGTGAAGTGCACTTCCGGGGTTGGATGCCGCGCCCGGCGCTCGCGCCGTACTATGCCTGTGCACACTTCATCCTGCTGCCCAGCCGAAGCGAGGGATGGCCCAAAGTGTTGAGCGAGGCAATGGCCTACGGCGTCGTGCCGGTTGCGAGCCATGTGGGCAGTATTCCGCAGCACTTAGAGCGATTTGGGGTAGGGAGGACGGCCAATCCGGCAGATGCCGAGGGGTTCGCCGGAGCGATCAAGTGGTACATCGCACACCCTTCTGCGTGGCAGGAAGAGGCCCGAAAGGGGCACGAGGCCGCCTGGGAATTCAGCTACGAGGCCTACATCCGGGCCGTCCGAGATATGTTGGATGGAGAGGGATGGCAAACCCAGCCAGTACATCGAGCATAGACCAACAGACAGGCCGGATTCCACCAGCGACCGGGTACAGCGCGGAGTATGCCCGCATCCGCAGCTTTGCAGGGCCTTTTGTTTTCATCGCGCTGCACGCAGCCCTGGCGCTGACCGTCGTCCGCGTGCAGCAGGTAGCCATCCTCCACGCGGGGTTGGTGCTGGCCGTCGGATTGTGGTGGGCGCTCACCAAGCCGGTCGAACAAGTGGCCTACGTCGGAGCATATATCGCAGGGGCCGAGGTCTTCTGGCGCATGAACGGGGTGGACACGGTGCTGCCCTGGGAATTTGGCAAGTACAGCACCGCCGCCATCTTTGGGCTGGCGATGGTTCGCTCCCGGACCAACCGGATTCCCTCTCTGGCGCTGTTCTATTTCCTCCTGCTGATACCCTCCACCCTGCAATTGATACCGCTTACCGACCTCAGAGCGATGCTGAATGACCTATCCTTCAACCTTTCGGGCGCGCTTGCCCTGATGGTGTGCGCGGGGCTGTGCTCCAATCTTACCGTCAGGGCTGAACAGTTCGAGAAGCTGATGGTCGCCCTGATTGCGCCGGTCACAGCCATTGCCACGCTGGCGGCAAGGAGCATTCTCGTCTCCAGCTATCGCTCATGGGGGGCTTCCGCTTCTAACTTCCTCGCCAGCGCCGGGTATGGACCGAATCAGGTTTCGGCGGCTCTGGGGCTGGGCCTAGTGGCGGTATGGCTCCTGTTAGTCTATGGGAGGTATCGCGGGCTGGCAGTCCTCAGCCTGATGGCCCTGGGCCTGTGGTTTCTGGCGCAAGCGCTGCTCACATTCTCGCGCGGCGGGGCGGCGAACGCGCTGGTCGCCGCGGGCGCCGGTCTTTTCCATGCCCTGCTTCATCCCAAGCTGAGGGAGCGGGCAATTGCGCTGCTGCTCGTTGGATTCCTGGCATCGAGTATGCTGCTTATCCCCAAGCTGGAGACACTCACAGCCGATGCCCTCGGCATCCGATTTCGCAGCACGTCGTTGACCGGGCGCGAGGAGCTGGCGCAGGCGGAGATCCAGGTCTTCCGTGAGCATCCCCTGATGGGGGTGGGGCCTGGTCAGACCGACCAGTACCTCGCCAGCGCCGTCGGGCACCGGTCGGCAACGCACACCGAATATACCCGCCTGCTGGCCGAGCACGGGCTGTTGGGCCTGGCCGCGATTATCCTGCTGCTGGTAATGGTCTGGCGGAACTACCAGAAAGCTGGCGACGATCTAGCGGCGCGGGGAGTAATCGCGACATCGCTTGTGTGGGGGCTGGCCTTCATGGCTCACTCGGCTATGAGGCTGGCCGCACCGTCGCTGCTGATCGGCCTTACGGCAGCGGAGTTCAGCCTCGGGAGGAAGCAGCACAGGCCAGCAGGCAAGGCAACCCGGGGGCTGTATCTGAACCGAAGGGCGGCGCACCCCAACCGCCTACAGCCGTCATAGGAGAGGGTAGCCGAAGGTATGCGCAGAGGTGTGCTGTTCATCGGGGCTTTCCCATCTCCGGAATCTGGTCACCGGGGCGTGTGCGAGGACCTCGCCCTACGGCTCTCCAGTCGGGGCTGGGATGTGCTAGTGGCCTCCTCGCTGGAGGGGCGCATCCAGCGGATAGCCGATATATGCCGCACGGCCTGGCAGCGACGCCGCGAGTACGCAGTCGCGCACATCGATGTGTACAGCGGCCCGGCCTTCGCCTGGGCGGAAATGGCGGCCTCGGTTGTATGCCGGGCCGGAAGACCGTATGTCCTGACACTGCGCGGAGGCAACCTGCCCAGCTTCGCCCGGCGCTGGCCGGGGAGGGTCAGGCGCCTCTTCGCGCGGGCCGCCGCCATCACTGCTCCATCCCCCTATCTGTCCGAACAGATGTGTGGTTACCGAGGCGACATCAGGCTGCTGCCGAACCCGGTTAATACCCGGGAGTACGAATTTCTCCTGCGCTCAGAACCTGCCCCCCGCCTGATCTGGCTGCGGGCATTCCACCGGATCTACAACCCCGGGCTGGCCGTCGATGTAGCGGCCCGCCTGCTGGCAGAGCACCCGAACGTGCAGCTTGTCATGGTCGGGAGGGATAAAGGAGACGGCTCGCTCCAGGCCGTCCAGGAACGGGCAACAATGCTTGGCCTGAACCAGCGGCTCACCCTCCCAGGCGGCGTGCCCAAGAGCGCCGTACCCCGGTGGCTGAACCGGGGGGACATCTTTCTGAACACCGCCGATATTGACAACACACCCGTCAGCGTCATAGAGGCTATGACGTGCGGCTTGTGCGTGGTCAGCACGAATGCAGGGGGGATGCCTTATCTCGTCGAGCACGAACGGGAAGGGCTGCTCGTGCCACCCGGTGATGCCGAGGCCATGGCCGAGGCGGCTCACAGACTGCTGGCCGATCCCGGACTCGCCGAACGGCTCTCCAGGGGGGCGCGTGTCCGTGCCGAGCAGTACGACTGGCCGAGAATCCTTCCCCAGTGGGAGGCATTGCTGACAACGGCAGCCGCAGGAGGGGCGCCGTGAACCCTGACCTACCTGCCCGAACTGCCCACCTGCCCGGTTACAGGGGTATGAGCGCCCTCCCGGCGTGGGCTTGGCTGCTCAGGCATATGATCCTGCCTGCCGGGGACGTGCTCTTTGGCCAGCGCATGATGCGCCGACTGCGCTTCCTGGAAGAAGCCCAGTGGTGGGAGCCTGAACGCCTGCACACATACCGCGACCAACTACTGCGCTCGCTTGTCCACACGGCCTACAAGGAAGTGCCCTTTTACCGCGAGCTGATGGACGGTGCAGGCGTCCACCCGGCTGACATCCGCTGCGCCGGAGACCTGCCCAGACTGCCGGTCGTCACCAAGGCCATGCTGCGGGCGGGCTTCCCGCACAGGACGACGCGGCGCACCGGCCAGCGCGCGCACGACGTTTACACGTCCGGCTCGACAGGCACACCTTTCGCCATGCGGGAAGATGCCGAGACAGCAGGCTGGTACCGTGCGTCGTTCTTGCTGGCGCTGGAGTGGGCAGGCTGGCAGTTTGGCGAGCCTCACCTCCAGACCGGCATCAACCCGGGGCGGGATACCGCCCGCCGGTTGAAAGACTGGCTGCTGCGGACGCACTACGTCTCGGCCTTTGATCTGAGCGATGTGCGGTTAGACACCAGCTTGGACCTTCTGGAGCGGCACGACATCCAGCACCTGTGGGGTTACCCCGCCGGCCTGTATGGGCTGGCTCAGCGCGCCCGCAAGCGGGGCTGGAACCGCCCGCTGCGCTCGGTTGTGACATGGGGCGATAATCTCTTCCCTCATTATCGCAGGACTATCGAGCAGGTATTCCAGGTGCAGGTGTACGATACCTACGGCTGCTCGGAAGGGATGCAGATCGCTGCCCAATGCGGGCATGGCAGCGCGTACCATGTCCACACGCTTGACGTGGTCGTGGAATACCTGGACGATGAGGGGCATCCTGTGTCAGCCGGGCAGCCCGGAAATCTCGTCGTGACCCGCCTGCATCCCGGCCCGATGCCGTTAATCCGCTACGCAGTCGGTGACGTAGGCATTGCGGGGGCTGGTCAGGGATGTGACTGCGGGCGGGGCTACGACGTGGTGGAATCGATCCAGGGGCGCAACACCGACGTTGTCCTTACGCCTTCGGGTAACCGGCTGATCGTCCACTACTTCACCAGTGTCATGGAATACTTCCTAGAGGTTACCGCGTTCCAGGTGGTGCAGCCCGCGCGCGAGGTGATGATCCTGCGCATTGTCCCTGCACAGGGGTTCTCCGCCGCAGTCGCAGACCGGATCATCACGACCCTCAAGAAGAAGGGCGCCGCCGACATGGCCATTGAGATCGAGCTGGTGGACGAGATTCCGCTGACTCCGGGCGGCAAGCGGCGCTTTATCATCAGCGAGATCGAGGAACCGCACGGGGAGGAACCAGTGATGCTCCAGAGCAGGCGGGGCTGAGAGATGTGCGGGATCTGCGGCATCTTCACGGCTGACGGAGCCGCCGCACAGCCTGAATTCCAGCAGGCTGTTGAGTACATGACCCGCCTTATGGTCCGGCGCGGCCCTGATCATGAGGGTTTCTGGCACGACCCAAATGGCTATCTCCAGCTGGGCTTCAGGCGACTGGCAATTCTCGATCTCTCTCCTGCCGGGCAGCAGCCAATGGTCTCCGGAGATGGACGTTCGGTGCTCGTATTTAACGGCGAGGTCTATAACTTCCCGGAGCTGCGCCGTGAACTGGCGGCTTCAGGCGTCACCTTCCGGTCACGCACAGACAGTGAGGTTGTGCTGGAGGCGCTAAACCGCTGGGGAATCGACGCGCTGGATCGTTTCAACGGGATGTTCGCCCTGGCATGGTATGATCGGGCCGAACATCGGCTTGTCCTGGCGCGGGACCATGCCGGGATCAAGCCGCTCTACTACCTGATTGCCCCAGACCGACGGGGGCTGGCGTTTGCTTCCCAGTTCAACTGCCTGCTCCACACGCCCTGGGGCAGCCCCGGCAACCTGCGCCTCGATGTGCTCCACCTGTTCCTGCAACTGCACCATATTCCACCGCCGTACGGCCTGTTGGAAAACACCTATCAGCTTGAGCCGGGACATTACCTCCTTGTGCGGCCCGATGGCTCGACCGTCAAGCGGGCATGGTGGACGCTGCCGCGCGATCCTGAGCCTGATCTGGCCGGGCAGGCGGCGCTGGAGACGCTGCACGACGCGATTAATGAGGCTGTAAAGCGCCAGCGGGCCGCCGACGTGCCGCTGGGAGTCTTTCTGTCAGGTGGCGTTGATTCCCCGCTAGTGACGGCCATCGCGCGCGCGCAGACAGGCCCCTCGCTCAAGGCCTTCACCATCGGCAATCCGGGCTGGTGGCAGGATGAAGCCGAAATCGCATCCACCTATGCACGCTGCCTTAATCTGGATCACCGGCTGCACAACATCGACGGCGTGAGCGCCCGGCGGATCGTTGCGGATGTGATCAAGGCCCAGCCCGAACCGCTGGCGGACTACTCGATCATCCCCACCCTACTTATCAGCGAGGCTGCCCGCACCGAGCTGACCGTAGCGCTCAGCGGGGACGGCGGCGATGAGCTGTTCTGGGGCTACGAGCGCCCCCTTTCACTGCTGCGCAACGGCGCCGATTTCCTCTGGCCCTGGCCTGTGCGGGCCGGGCTGTACCTGGCAGGCCAGTGCGGGCTTGGTCCGCGCCGGTCGGGGGCAGTCGTCTACCGGTCGCCGGGCCACTACTACTTTGACGTCAACTGCCGGTTGAAAGATGCGACGCTGCGCCGGATTGCGCCGGGCCTGGCCGGGTTGCCAGAAGACTTCAGGCTCTACGATCTGGGCGGCTATCAGGGACTCCGGCATCTGGCAAACTACGCGCGGTGGGTGGAGTTCTACGGGCAGCTTCAGCGGGGGCTGAAGAAGGTGGACATGGCGTCGATGTACCACAGCCTGGAGGTGCGTGTCCCCCTGCTCGACCGGGAGGTGATCGCGGTTAGCCTCCGCCTTGATCCGTTCGATGCCATGCGCAACGGAATGCGGAAGGCGCCGCTGCGCGAACTGCTGGCGCGGTATGTCCCGCCAGATGCCATCCCGCGCCACAAGCTGGGGTTCGCTGTGCCGCTTGGGGCTTGGCTGTGTGAGGAACTCAGGCCACTGGTAGAGGAAACCCTGCTTGATGTCCCTCTTTATCCCGATGGCGTCTTTGATCGGGAGGAGGTGAGGCGCTACTGGACCGGGCACCTTTCCGGCCAGTACGACGCCAAGTGGGGGCTGTGGACATTGCTGGTCTGGCAATGGTGGGCAGCGCATCACCTGACGGCCACGCTGCCGGATGAGGCCCGGCGTCCGGTGCGCGATGGTGTGATAGGTCTTCCAGCATGAGCGTCACGCCGCGTAGAATCCTGTTCACCATACCGAACTTCATCACAGCCGGGTCGGGGCAGGCCCTGCTGAACATCGTGGAGCGCCTTGACCGCAGCCGGTTCGCGCCCGCTGTCTGCGTGCTGAAGCGGGGAGGCGACCTGGCCAGCGCGGTCGAAGGGCTGGGACTGCCGTTGCTGGAAGCGCCGTTCATGGTCGCGCCCCGCCCGCTGGCAGGGCTGCCGGGCCGGATATGGGAGGCGGCAGAGCACTTTCGCCCTTACGGTTTTCACCTATGGCATTCGTTCCACTACCTGGATGATTACACAGAGCCTCTAATCGCCCGGGCGGCGGGGACGCGGGCGTGGGTCTATACCAAAAAGAACATGAGCTGGGGCGGGCGAGGGTGGTGGGCGCGCACCCGGCTGGCATCGCGGGTTGCCGCTCAGAACAGGGCTATGCTGGATGGTTTCTTTTCCCGCCCGGCGGTGCGCAGGAAAGTCCGGCTGATCCCGCGCGGAGTGGACGCCGCGCGCTTCCGTCCCGGCATACTGCCCAAGCTGGCTATCCGGCAGGGGCTGGGGCTTGACCGGGAGACGGTCGTCGTGGGCTGCGTGGCCCATCTCGTGCGGTTGAAGGGGCAGCGAACATTGATCCAGGCGCTGGCGAGAGTGTCAGATACCCATCTCCTGCTGGCGGGGAAACCGCTCGATGCCGCTTACGCTGCCGAACTGCGCCAACTGTGCGCCGAACTCCGGGTAGAGGAGCGCGTACATTTCACAGGGCACATTACCGACGTGGCGGCGCTGCACGCCGAGCTGGATATTTTTGTGCTGCCCACGCTGGCGAGGGCACATCCGGGCGGGGAAGGCTGCCCGGTGGCGCTCCTCGAGGCCATGGCAAGCGGGTTGCCCTGCATCGCAACTGACGTGCCCGGATCGCAAGACCTGATCGAGCCAGGGCGGAACGGCCTTCTTGTGCCGCCGGAAGACCCCGCCGCGCTGGCTGGGGCAATCCGCGAGCTGTCTATCTCGGCGGAGCGGCGGCGGGTGCTTGGCCGGGCAGCCCGCCAGCGCATCCTGGATCACTACACCATCGAGCGCGAGGTCGCCCGGCACGAAGCGCTTTACGCAGAAGTGTTGGGATTGTAGACGTGCCTGAAGTAGAGATGCCCTCCGGGAGCGAGCCGCGCGGCGTGCTGATCACGTTCAGCACACCGCCGGGGGTAGAGCACACCGGGAACGGAATACTGCTTGAGCATCACCGGCCCGATCCGATCCCGCTCACCTTGGCCGTTGACGAGGCAACTCGCATGTGGTGCTACGGTGAGCTAGTCAGCTACGGGGGCGAGGGCGACACGAAAGCCTGCCTGAGGCGGGCGCTGGCGGACTGGCGGGCGGGGTGTCTGGCCTGCGATCGGCTGAACGGCCGCTTCCTGCTGCTGATCCAGGACAAGCTCACTGGCGAATGGCATGTGATCACCGACCGGGTAGGCTCGATGCACGCCTATCAGGTCGTTCAGGGCGGGGGGGTGGTAGCTATCGGGAGCGACCTGGCGACGGTCGCGCGCCGGTTCTCCAGGCGGAAGATGGACGGGCACGCCCTGGCAAGCCTGTTTGCACTGGGGTTTTTCCTGGACGATCGCACCTTCTACACAGATGTGCGCGTTCTGCTGCCAAGCTCTATCTACCGGATCAGCGCCGATGGCAGGGTAGTCGGCCATCGCCACTATTGGGAATGGCGTCACGAGGTCAACGGGGCGCGGTCATACGGGGCGACGATAGAGGCTTATGATGCATTGCTCCGGCAGGCCGTTTCCCGCCGGGTGGCGTATGGCCGCCCCATTCTGCCGATATCTGGGGGCCTGGATTCGCGATCGCTGGCCCTCGCGCTCCCGGCTGGAGTGGACATCCCAACGTATTCATACGGATATACCGCCGACTCGGTCGAGACGCGGCTGGCCGCCCAAGTGGCCTGGGCACGTAATCTACCGTTCGCCGCACACGTCATCCCGGCTTACCTCTTCGAGCGTCTGCCCGAAATCACACGCACCCTACACGGCTGTCAGGACGTGACAATGGCACGCCAGATGAGCATCAACGCCTGGGTGCGCGAGCGGGCCGACGCCGTTCTGAGCGGCCTGTGGGGGGATGTGTGGAACGACCAGATGGGACTGGCAGACGGCCTGCCAGCCTCGTACACCATCACCACGTACACGTTCAAGAAGATGGCGAAGCGCGGGTACACATGGCTGATCGAGCACCTGCGTATCCCCGGCCTGGAGAACACCAGCGCCGAGGAAATGCTCATCCAGTGGATCGGTGACGGGCTGTCGCGGTTGATGCACATCGAAGACCCTGATTTCCGGGTCAAAGCCTACAAGACCGCGCAGTGGGCATTTCGCTGGTCTAATGCCAGCCTGCGCGGCTTCGATCCTGGAGGGGTGGCGCGCGTTCCATACTATGATACCGACCTGATCGACTTCTTCTGCGCCGTGCCAACAGCCTTCGTCCGCGACAGGCGGCTGCAGATCGACCACATCAAGCGTTGTGCGCCAGAGCTGGCCCGCATCCGCTGGCAGCAGGCCGAAGCCAACCTGCATCTGGCCCCGTTCGGGTACTGGATCAGCCTCCCTCGCCGGGCCTTTCGGAAGGCGCTCCGGCTGGTGACGCGCCAGCACCCTATCCAGCGCAACTGGGAAGCGCAGTTCCTGTCGCGGGCCGGACGTGAGGGATTGCAGCGCTGGCTACTGCAGCCTGGCCTTGCTCTGCACGAGTTCGTCTCGCCCACAGAGATCGCTGCTCTGCTGGAGGAGATGCACACGCGGCCAACCGCGGCCAACGGGTATGCGGTGTCGATGCTACTCACATTTTCCGCCTGGCTGGAGGTTGTATGCTAGGCCCAGAGTGCGAGGCTGTGGACGGGCAGGCGCTGCCGCTGGTCACTATCATGATGCCGGTTCGCAATGAGGCAGCCTTCATCGCACAGAGCCTTGGGGCGGTACTGGCACAGGATTACCCCCCGGACAAGCTGGAGGTGATCATCGCCGACGGCATGTCTGAGGATGGGACGCGCGACATCATCAGCAGGGTGGCGGCCCACCACCAGGCAGTCCCCGTAACGGTAATCGACAACCCGGGCCGGATCGTGCCAAGCGGGCTGAACCTAGCCATTGCCAGGGCGCGGGGAAGTATCCTGATCCGGGTGGATGGGCATTGCGAGATCATGCCGCAGTACGTCCGGCGGTGCGTCGCGCACCTGATGGAATACGAGGTTGACGGGGTAGGGGGGCCAATCGAGACCGTTAGCCAGCTACCACTGGGCAAGGCTATCGCTGCCGCGATGAGCTGCCCTTTCGGCGTTGGCGGCTCCGCCTTTCGCACCGGGCCAGCGCATCCCCTTCTCGTTGACACCATCCCGTTCCCAGCCTATAGGCGGGAGGCCGTCGAGAGGGCTGGGCCATTTGACGAGGAGCTGGTCCGCAACCAGGACGATGAGTACAACTACCGGCTGCGTGAGGCGGGAGGGAAGCTGCTGCTTGCCCCCGATGTGCGTTCCAAGTATTACAGCCGGCACTCGCTGCCTGCGCTCTGGCGGCAATACTTCCAGTACGGCCTCTGGAAGGTGCGCGTCATGCAGAAACACCCGGCCCAGATGCGGCCACGGCACTTCATCCCGGCCCTGTTCGTTGCCGCCGTCGTAGGGGGAGCGGCATTGGCTGTGTTTATCCCGGTTGTGCGGACGGGCTGGCTGGCCATGCTGGCCGCCTACCTGCTGTCCAGTCTAGTCGCCTCCGTCCTTACGGCGCACCGGGCGGGTTGGCGGTGCCTGCCGCTGCTGCCAGTCGTGTTTGCCTCGCTGCACGTCAGCTATGGGGTCGGGTTTCTGGCCGGGCTGGTGCGCTTTGCCGGGCGCTGGCATGAACCTCGAAGCAGTGAGATTCAGCGGGGATATATTCGGGGAGGCTGAACCGGGCGGGACAAAAATGTGGGAGGCGTTCCGCGCCTCCCACCGGTGTCTGAGAGGGAGAAAAGTCAGTCAGCAGCGGCTGCTGATCGGGCAGCGGCTGCACCACGAACCACTTCAGGCTCTGCCTCAGCGGGGTAGATCGGCAGGTATCGCACCCCCAGCGTCAACCCGAGAAGGGCGTAGGCGATGATGCCGAGGAAGGCGCCGATTTCAACCAGGGTAGGTGTATACCCCAGGCGCGGGAACAGGTACGCAGTTCCCGGTGACCAGTCCAAAGGCACAATCAAGCCTGAGATGGTCGTGTTCCAGCGCAACATCACGACGCCCGCAATGGCTAGGGCACAGCCAAGCATCAGGATGTAGTCGTTTTGACGCAGGCGGGGCCAGAAGAAGATAACCATCGGCACCATCCCGCCCAGCAGCACCTCGATCCACCAGAAGGTCGCCCCATAGGGTGAGGTCTGGAACAGGAGGGCCAGCCCCGTATCGCGGGCCGGCAGGCTGCTGTAGTAGTTCTGGGCGGCCCAGTTCCATATCTTCAGGTACATGTAAAAAGCCATTGCTGCCCCAGCGATGATCGTCACATCGCGTAGGATCGACCGCCTGACCACATAATGGCCGCGCAGGTGGCTGACGATCAGCGTGACGAGCAGCGTGGCAGCCAGCCCTCCAGCTGCCGCCGAGAGGATGAACAGCACTGGCATAGCCGGGTTGTACCACAGGGGGCGGGCAGCGACGATGCCGTAGGTCGCGCCCAGCGAAGATTGGTGCAACAGCGAAAGCCCGAGGCCGATGACGGCAAAGAGCGGCGTAAAGCGGTGGATGATATGCCCGACCTTAGGCGCAGCAGGCCACCATGAGAACAGGCGGCTCTCGAACAGCGGCGAAGCCATCTCCAGCGCCAGCACCGCGAAGTAGAACACCACACACATGGTGATCTCCCACAGCACCGAGTGCACATTCCAGTAGATCAGCGGGTGCCAGAAGCGATCTGGGCGGCCAATGTCCAGCGCGAGCGCCAGCATAGCAGACGAATAGCCGAGGAAGCCGCCAAGGACGGCAACGCGGGCGATACCCGCAAAACGCTTGAGGTTGAGCAGGTAGACAACAGCAGACATGATGAACGCGCCTGCACCCAGGCTGATGGCTGAGAGATCAAGCGCGATCCACAGCCCCCAAGGAATTTGGTCGGTCAGGCCGGTGACGCCCAGGCCACGAACAAAGACGATGACCCCGCACACAACGCCAATCGCCAGAAACACACCCAAAACAGCGATCCATATCTTCAAGCCCCGGGCCATCGGCCTGTGTGCAGAGATACGCGCCTCGCTAGCAGGTACAGCGCTCATTTAATCACCATCCCTTCAGCCGGTACGTAGTAGACGTTGGGTTCGGTGCCGAGATCTTCACGCAGGCGGAAGGTAGGAACGCTGGCGACGATCTGCGCTACCGCCGAGTCCGGATCGTTCAGATCGCCGAAGGTGCGTGCGCCAACCGGACAGATGTTGACACAAGCCGGGGTTGCGGCCCGGTCAACGCCGGGCACAAGACCCTGCTCCAGACCGCGGTCGAGGCGGTGGATGCAGAATGTGCATTTCTCAACGACGCCGCGCGGGCGGCGCTCGACCTCAGCCGAACCCCACTGAGGCTCATAGGGATTCTCGTCACTGCGCGCCGTCCAGTTGAAGCGCCGCACGTCATAAGGACAGGCCACCATGCAGTAGCGGCAACCGATGCAACGTTCATAATCCATGACGACCAGCCCATCGCCGCGCTGGTAGGTGGCGCGCACCGGGCAGACGTTGGCACATGGCGCATTCTGGCAGTGAAGGCAGGGACGCGTCATGTGGAACGGCTCGCCGGTGGCTGTTTTGTCGAGCATGTATACGTTCCAACGCATCTCATCCGTCGTGTCATTCACCGCCTGACAGGCGTAGACGCAGTATTGGCAGCCGATGCACTTGCTCAGGTCGATGACCATGCCCCAGCGGTGGCCGGTGGCGCCCGGTTGACCATGCTGGCTGGGGCCTTTGGCCTGGGCGCGGCGATCCCCCAGCGGCGCCGAGAGCGCCGCAGCAACCGCCGTGGTGAAGCCCGCGGCTCCCAGGATTCCCAAGAACTTCCTGCGGCTGACGAGGGGGGGGTGATCGTTCCGGTCAATCATTTTCCTCACCATTCGTCCCATCTGTGCCGTTACGGCGGCGCGTGACCAGCCAGACGAGCAGGCCACCGACGAGGAGACCACCGACACCTCCCTCGATCATGTGCATGGCTGTCTGGTTGCGGTTTTGCAGGATCAGCGTCTGAACGGCAGCCTCAAGCTGGGAGGCGCGCAGCGCGGCACGCTGGCCGTCTAACTCGGCAGCTAGCTCGGCCTCCCCTTCCTGCACAACGGCGTCACCGTTAACTGCCTCAAGCCGGATGTCCTCGTGACAGTCCAGGCAGGCAACAATGCTCTCCTGGAAGTCATGGCCGGTCGGCCCAAGCCCGTCATCCGGGATCGGGAGGCCGGGGCGGACGTAGCCATGGCAGTCCCGGCAGCTTAGCCCATTCTCGATGTGAGCGGTGTGGGCCACAAAACCACCCAGCTGGGCGCCGTGGCAGTTCAGGCACTGCTGCAGCTCGGTCTCCATCCGCAAGCCGTTGCTATGGGCGTAGTGGCAGCTTGTGCACTGCATACCGACCTCTGCGTGATGGCTGGCCCGGAACTCGGCCTGAGTAACTGTATGACACTCGGCGCAGACCACATTCGCCCGGCTGAGATCGACCGGTTCGGGCGGGTGGTTAGCTGGCAGGTCGCCGTGGCAGGCCTTGCACGTCACGCCCTCTGCCTCGTATTCTCCCGTCACAGGACTGTAGCCGGTCGTGTGGCAGGCTAGGCAGGCCGGATCGTTGCCCTGGCTGGCCCATCCCTGCTGGAAGTGCTCTTTGCTGTAGGCAAGGTCGTGCGGCCCGCCCTGCCAGGCAGCGACCACATCCGGGTGGCACTCACCGCAGCTTGAGGGGTCGGTGGTCTGGGCTGGCTGTTCCACCGCCGGGTGGGCGGGCGTTTGACCAGCGCCCTGAGCGGCCACCAATCCGGCCAAGCTGCCTGCCAGCGCAAACGCGCTGACAACAGCGATCGTGACTGGCCTGGTATGCTTGGAGAAGCGACGCAGAATCGTCATTGAGAACCCTCATCTCCCATTGGACAGGTTTTCGTTCGGCGCTGGGGTGTTCAAAAGGCCCCACCCCTCCTCGCCAGGGGCAAGAATCCGGCCCGGAAGCTCCCTCAGCGCCTCATTCTCAGGGGCAAAGGCAAAGTCCCAGAACGCGGTCTGGGCGGCTGTCGCCGGGCGCCCGGTATGGCGTGCCAGATACAGGGTCTGGGCGATCTCCACCCCCTGCACAGCAACCGGAACGAGCGTGCCAGCCCTTATCCCCTCAGCGGCTACCAGCGCCGAGATGAAGGCCACACCGATACCCTCCTGCACGGCCATCCGGATCGCTTCCGAGTTGCCCAGAACCATGACCACGTTCAAATGATTGATGCTTAAGTCATGCCACGCGAGAGCACTGCTGACTGCCTCGCGGGTGCCCGAACCCTCCTCACGCATGATGAGGTTTTCACCGAGCAGGTCGGCTGGGGCGATCCCCCGGTCGAGGCCTGCCCAGGGATGATCGGGAGGCACCACCAGCACGATGCGGTCAGTGAGAAAGGGGCGATATTCAACGTCCGGATACGGTTCACACAGGCTGGTGATCGCAATGTGCGCCTCACCCTCAAGGAGTTTCTGCAAGGCCAAGTCACGCGTGTTGACGTAGCAGATCACCTGAACCTGCGGGTGTCGGGCACGCATACCGGCGATCAGCTTGGGGAGGATATACTTACCGGCCGTTGTGCTGCACGCCAGTCTGAGCAGGCCGACGACCTTGCCCTGCATGGAAGCCATCGTTTCCTCGATCTGGATCGCGCGGCTGACCAGATCGCGCGCCATCGGTACCAGGATTTGCCCGGCCTCGGTCAACGCGATGTGGCGGCCCGATCGGTGGAACAGGTCGGTGCCCAGCGTCTGCTCCAGCGACCGAATCTGCATACTCACCGCAGGCTGCGAGATATTGAGACGCCGTCCGGTCTCCGAGAAGTTCTCGGTCTCGGCTGCGACCAAGAAAACCTGCAGCTCATGGATGTTCAACATAAGCAGGCCCTATGCAAGGCGCGAATAGAATCAGCCTAGCCTATCAGCCCGGTTTGTGAACATTGTAACAAATTATATTATATGAGTAAAGATGGGAAGACCCGCCTTATCATTCGACTTGCTTATAGGAATTGATAAGCAACTTGCATCACAAATCACTATCCTAACACTTGATTTATATAAGCGGAATCGGATAAACTGTGATAGATTTCACAAAACCTGCATCCGGTTGAGCGTGCTCGTGAGCAACCTGGAGGACATGTTGAGATATCGAACTATGCTCCGTGTGCTCCGTGCGATTGTAGGAGCGGCGTGCGCCCTGGGGACACTGGCGGCCTGCGCCAGCCGGTCAGCGGCACCAGTGGACATCGACACCCTCTTAGCGGACCAGCCCACCCAGGTAGAGACGCCTGCGGCGGCTGTCGCAGAGGTCACGCCGACAAACGTCCCCGTCGTGACCCCCACCCCAGAGACCGATGAGAACTGCCTCAACTGCCACTCCAACCAGGAGCTTCTGCAGGCTCTGGCCACCCCAGAGGCTGATCCCGGTGAGGCGCTCTCGTCGGGCGAAGGTTGAGGAGGCGAGGTGCCTCCGTTGGAGGCATGGGAGCGGGTACTAGTTGATCGGGCAAAGGTGACGGCTGGCGTTCATGCCTTCATCCGCTGTACGGAGTGCCACGGCGGCAACAACGTCGAAAACCTGCCTGCCGCCCACGAGGGACTGATTGCCGATCCCTCCGAACAGCCTGAAAACGTCTGCGCCACGTGCCACCCGGACATCGAGGTGGGCAACAGAAGCAGCCTACACACGACGCTGGCCGGTTACGACACGGCTCTATACGCGCGTACGATCCCGGAGAATCATCCAGCCCTAGAAGACATGGAGGCCAACCACTGCAATAGCTGTCACACCTCGTGCGGGCAGTGCCACATCAGCCAGCCGGCCAGCGTGGGCGGGGGCCTGCTCGACGGGCACGCCTTTGTCCAGCGCCCGCCTATGACCCGGGTCTGTACTGGCTGCCATGGCAGCCGCATCAACGACGAGTATACGGGCCGCAACGAGGGCTTTCCGGGTGATGTGCACTTCACGCAGGGGCGGATGAACTGCGTCAACTGCCACACCGGGGACGAGATGCACGGTCTCGGCGTGACTGCTGACCACCGCTACGCAGGCGAGCGTATCCCCAAGTGTGAGTCCTGCCATGCGGGCGCGTTGAGCGCCAGCGCCAACATCATCGAGCACACCATCCACGGCCAGGATGTGGCCTGCCAGGTCTGCCATTCGGTCAGCTACAAGAACTGCAGCGGCTGCCACGTCCAACAGAACGAGCAGGGCATCCCGTACTACGAGATCGACCCCTCCTGGATGGACTTCCGGATCGGGATCAATACCCATCGGACGCCTGAACGGCCCTGGCAGTACATCCTGGTGCGTCATGTTCCGATCAGCCCGGACAGCTTCGAGTACTACGGCGAGAACTTGCTGCCCAACTTTGAGGCGCGCCCGACCTGGCTGGAGGCGACGCCGCACAATATCCAGCGAGTCACACCTCAGTCGGAGCGGTGCGAGAACTGCCATGGCAACCCGGCCATCTTCCTGACAGCGGATGCCGTCGATCCTGACGAATTGCAGGCCAACCGGCCTGTGATCGTGCCCGCGCTGCCGTCGCTGGACCTGATCCAGCAGGCTCCCCAGATCGGCGAGCCGGGACAATAATTTTCTGGAGAGCCATCCCCTGGGGGATGGCAGTTTCCTACCGCACACTTATGGAGGATTAGGAGAAACATGAAGTCCAAGAAGCTGCTACTACTAGCTCTCGTGATGCTGGTCATGACCAGCATGATGTTGGGCGCCTGTGCAACTCCAACGGTTGAGGATGTCCTCGAACAGGTGACAGAGGAGCCGGCGGCGGAGTCGGTGGAGGGGGAAGCCACCGAGGCAGCCGAGGCAACAGAGGAGGTGGCTGAGGAAGCGACCGAGGAGCCGACGCCAGAACCGACGCCGGAGCCAATGCCCACGCCGACTGAGGAAGTCGTGGCGGTTGAGGACCTGCTCGACGCTGCCTATACTGACTTCCTGGCGGGGATGGAAGCGTATAATACGATCACGCCAGAGGACGTGAATGCAGCCCTGGCCGAGGGCACGGAGCTGTTCCTGCTGGACGTGCGCCAGCCCGAGGAGCTTGAGGAGAACGGCTATATCGAGGGGGCCATCAACATTCCCCTGCGCGAGCTGGGCAAGAATATCGACAAGCTACCCGCCTTTGACACGCCAATGGTGACCTACTGCGGCAGCGGCTGGCGCTGCACGATGGCGATGACCGCTCTGGGTGCGCTGGGCTACACCGATGTCAAAACCATGGTGGGCGGCAGCTTTGGCGGCTGGGTGGAGGCCGGTTACCCGGTGGTGGAAGGCACGCCGCCTGAGCCGGAGACGCTGAACGCCGTTGAGCCTGACCCGACGCTGCTGGCTGCGGTTGACGAGGCACTGAGCAACATCCCGGAGGGCTGGGGGGTCATTACTGCAGAAGACCTGAACGCCGCACTGGCTGAAGGCACCGAACTGGTGCTGCTCGATGTGCGCCGTCCGGATGAGGTTGAGGCGGAGGGCTACATCGAGGGGGCCGTCCAGATCCCGCTTGAGCAGATGATCGAGCTGAGGGACGAGTGGCCCGCCATGGAAGCCAACATCGTCGTTTACTGTGCGGCAGGCACACGCGGCAATATCGCCGCCACCATCCTGCGCACCTACGGCTACTCGAACGTTCGCAACCTTAAGGGAGGCTTCGGCGCCTGGGTCGAGGCCGGTTATCCGGTTGTGAGCGAGTAATCCCTGCTATTCCCTTCACGACAAAGGCAGCCGCCCGGCGCTTCCTTCCGCCGGGCGGTTCGTTTTTCCGCTCTCGATTAACCGCCCTCTCAGGCCGGCAGGAAGAAGAACGCCACGCCGATGATCAGGTACACAGCGAGCAACTGCGCGCCTTCCAGCCAATTCGACTCGCCATCAACGGCGATGAGTGTCGCCACCAGTGAGGCCGAGAACAGCGCCGCCAGTTCAAAACCATTGAAGATCAACAGCAGGGCATGGTCAAAGAGCAGGCTGATGAAGACCAGCAGGGGAGCAACGAACAGCGCAATCTGGAGGCTCGACCCAAGCGACACAGCCAGACTAAGCTCCATGTCATTCTTGGCAGCGACCTCAACCGCAACCAGATGCTCGGCTACGTTGCCCACCAATGGGACCAGAATGATCCCCAAGAATATCTCGGTCAGCCCCAGCACTTCGGTGACGTGTTCGACGGCGCCAACAAGCACCTCGCTCAGCAGGGCGGTGCCCGCTGTAGCCGCGACAAGGGTCACCAGCACGCGCGGCAGGCTCCACCGATGTCTGGGCACGGCAGCCTCACGGGCCAGCGGCCCCTCGCGCGTCGTTATCGAATACAGAATGCTCAGCCCATAGATCACGATCATGACGACCGCCACGCTCTCGCTGAAGGCCTTCTCCGCTGCAAAGTCGGGGTCGATAGCGGTACTGAAGAACGAGGGAACGGCCAGAGCGATAACGGCCAAGATCAACATGGTAGCGTTCTGGCTCGCCTGCCGCCGGTCGAACTTCTGGAGGCCGTTACGCAGACCGCCCAGCAGCAGGCTCAAACCCAGCACAAGCAGCAGGTTGCCCAGAATTGACCCGGTGATCGAGGCCTTGACTAGCTCCAGAAGCCCGGCCCTGATGGCAAAGAGGGTGATGATCAGCTCGGCGGCGTTGCCCAGCGTTGCGTTCAACAGCCCGCCCACGCGCGGGCCTGTGTAGAGAGCCAGTTCCTCTGTGGCCTCACCGATGAGGTCAGCTAACGGGATCAACCCCAGAGCGCTGAAGATGAAGACCAGCACGGGACTGGCCCCGAGCAGATCGGCGGCGAAGCCAACTGCGCCGAAGACGAGCATTGCGTACAGAATCTTTCTGACCAAAGCTGTGCTCCTCCTGGGTGGCATCTTGTTCAGGACAGCCCCACAACCCGCAACTGGGATCGCCGTGATTGCGGCCTAAGACGCAACATGCGCAGCCGCCCGGCTGGGATCAGCCCCCCGACGCCTTCCGCTGGCGCGCGTGGGCCAAATCAACAATGGTGTTGATCAGGCGGTCGTAGCTCCACCCGGCAGCCTGCGCCTCGATGCACAGGTCGCTGTAGCCGGGGTTCAAGCCGGGAAGAGGGTTGACCTCCAGGATGTAGGGCTTGTTGTCGTTGGCTGCGTCCAGGCGAAAGTCAACCCGCGCTACGTCTTTGCAGCCGATCACACGGAAGACGGCGGCTGCGAGCAGGTTTAGCTCGTGCAGAAGGGGCGGGTCTAGGGGGGCAGGGCAGAGGTAGTAGAAGGTCTCTGCCAGTTCGACCTTGATGCGGTTGGTATATACCCCACCCTCGGACTCATCATAAGCCCCTAGGTCAACTTCCAGCGGGGGGAGGAAGGTGAGCGTCTCAGGCAAGACATGGGGAGCTATCCGCTCGTTGATGCGGCGCGCTGCGCGGGGTCCGAGGTTGCCCACAAGGCCGATTGTAATCTCCCGGCCCTCGATGTAATGCTCGCACAGGATGGGCTGGTCATAGCGCCTGAGCTGCCTGTCGATCTGGTCGCGCAACTGGTCAACAGTGCTCACGATGCTTTCCGCCGTGATGCCCACACTTGTCCCTTCGTGACTGGGCTTGACAAACATGGGGTAGCGCAGCTCCCCATCCGGGCCGAGCAGATCGTCATCAATGGGGTCGTCGGGGCGTTCAAAGACCTGAAACTCCGGCGTCGGGAGGCCGTGATAGGTGAGGATACGTTTCGTCATCGGCTTATCCAGCGCCAGCGCCAGCGTCAGGACCTTGCTGCCCGTGTACGGGATGCGCAGCATCTCCAGGATGGCTGGTATCTGCGCCTCGCGGCCATCGCCGAAGTGCCCCTCTGCGATGTTAAAGCATAGGTCGGGGCGGTATGACTCCAGTTTCTGGACAAGATTGTAGGGCGGGAGGATGTTTGCCTCCAGAAAGAATGCCTTATGTCAACCGTTCTCAAGGGCGGTGATGATGTTCTCAATCGTCTCCCAGGCATCCAGATCGTCCCACTGATCAGGCGACATCCCCTCCCACTTAGGCGCGTTCTGTTTGAGATTGGCCAGCACCGCGATCCGCATAATCGTCCGTCTACCCCCTTAAGTATCAGATGCGTACAACATTGTACCTTTTTTATGACCCCCAACCCATCTGGGGACGGGAGGTTTGCGGGGCGGTGAATGCTTGACTCGTGCAACATGTGTTGTATAATTGCAGCAATAGTCAGTGCAAATTGCAGCCTCTGAGCATCAGGAAGCGAGACGATTATGGGCATGCGTGTATCCTGTTTGCAAGAAAATCTGGCACGTGGCCTGAACATTGTCAGCCGCGCGGTCGGCACGCGCACCACCCTGCCGGTGCTGTCTAACGTGCTGCTCGCAACTGACAATGGTCGGCTGCGGCTGGCAGCGACCAATCTCGAGATGGGCATCACCGCCTGGATCGGCGCCTCGGTCGAGGAGGATGGAGCCATTACCGTCCCAGCCCGGACGCTGAATGATCTGGTGAATACGCTGTCCCCTGAACGGGTCGATCTGGAGGTTGCAGTGCGAACCAACGCCCTCCATCTGGCCTGCGGCGCGACGACGGCAAGCATCAAAGGCATCGACGCCTATGAGTTCCCTCCCATTCCTGAACCAGGCCCCGAGGATGATATCCTGGAAATCCCGGCAGACGTGCTGAAAGAGGCCATTGCTCTGGTGGCCTTTGCCGCCGCCCGCGATGACAGCCGGCCTATTTTGACCGGCGTCTCCCTCAGCTTCCAGGATGGCCTGCTGACCCTTGCCGCTGCCGATGGCTTCCGGCTCTCAGTACGTGAGATTCCACTGGAGATCGATTTTTACGAGAACTTCTCGATGGTCGTCCCAGCCCGGACACTCAGCGAGCTTTCGCGCATCATCACCGAGTCTGACGAGACCGTCCAGCTCGTCCTGCCCCAAGACCGGTCACAGGTCATCTTCCACCTGGAGAACGTGGAGGTAGTCTCGCAACTTATCGAGGGGACGTTCCCCGACTTTCGCCAGATCATCCCCCGTGAGGTGGAGACCCGCACGGTTCTCTATACCGCCGACCTGCTCCGTGCCTGCCGTCGGGCGGATATCTTCGCCCGCGAGGCGAACCACACGGTGCGCTTCAACGTCGAGCCGCGGGAGGGCGCAGCCGGCATCGTCCGGGTGCGCGCCCAAGCCTCAGAGACGGGGGAGAATGAGGTCGTCCTCGATGCCAGTATCGAAGGGGAGGGCATTGAGATCGCCTTCAATGTGCGCTACCTCATCGACGTGCTGAGCGTCATTCCCCACGATCAGGTGGTGATCAAGACGATCCGGCCTGACAAGCCGGGTGTGATCCAGCCTGTGGGCGATGACAACTTTACGCACGTGGTTATGCCGATGCACATCGGCCGCTAAGCAAGGCACCGTTACGGCCTTCCCCCTCCCGCGATTCACAGACCACCGCAAGCCCCCAACCGACGATCGGCTGGGGGCTTGTGCGTGCCATCATACAAAACGCTGATAGCGTTCTATCGTTTATCTTATATTGGGGGCTTATCTTATATCTGATAGGTATGGACAAAGAGACCACCCGGGCCGTATCCCTGTTACTGCGGCACGCTTCTGAATCCAAGACAGACCTGACGAATGAGGTTCGGAAATCCATGGCTCGAGTCTTTAACGCACCCATTATCTCCAATGACCAAAGTCTTGATCGCCTCCTAGCCAGCCCTCTGCCGGTGCTGATCCTGTTCTGGAACGGTGAGGAATTATCCGACTCGATTAACCAAGCCATGCTCAGACTGGCAAACCAGAAGGCGGGGGAGCTGATCGTCGCCAAGATCAACAAACGGGACAACCCAGAGGCCGCGCGCCGCTTTGACGTATCCCAGACGCCCCTGCTCGTGGGAACGAGGGGCGGCAACGAGGTCATACGCACCGTTCTTGTAAACGCCAGCGACATCGAAAAGCACGCTCAGTACGTGCTGGGACGGACGGAGAAGCCAGCCCCTCAGGCATCAGAGCAGCCCCGGCCTAAGCGCGAAGGGTACACCAGCCGGGGAGAGGAAAACCGCCCCACCCATGTTACCGACGCAACCTTCGAGCAGATGGTATTACATGCCGGGCTGCCTGTGCTAGTAGACTTCTGGGCGCCCTGGTGCGGCCCCTGCCACGCGCTGGCACCCGTGCTTGACCGGCTGGCGCGTGACTTTGCTGGCCGGCTACGCATTGCTAAGGTCAACGTTGATGACAACCCCCATTATGCAGGCCTGTACGGGGTGCAGGGAATCCCCACCTTGCTGATGTTCCGTAACGGACAGGTTGTCGATCGGCTGGTGGGAGTCGTGCCGGAGAACTACCTGCGGGCCAAGATAGAGCATCTTCTGCAAGCTCACTGAACAGGGCCATCTCAGGCCGCTGCAATGCCTGGCGTCAAACTCGCACCGGGCGTTTGCTGCTTGATGCCAGCCGGGCTAGACTCAGAATCACCCATAAGAAGATCAAGGGGCGAATAATGCCAGGGCTGGAGATCCCCCTTCAAAGGCTGCGTGACGCTGGTTACAAGATCACGAATGCCCGTCTCACCGTGCTGACCGTTCTGCAGGCCAGCGGCGGGCACCTGACCTCAGCCGAAATCCTGGAGCAGGTTGACGCACGCGATCCCTCCATTGGCCGCGCCAGCGTCTTCCGCACCCTTGAACTGCTGGCGGACCTCGCGATCATCCGCCCGACTTATACCGGCTCGCGTGCGCCCACTTATGTCCTGCTCTCTGAGGAAGGACACCACGCGCATATCATCTGCCCCGCCTGCAACAGTGTTATCGAGCTGGAAGATTGCTGTCTCCAGGACCTGATTGCAGAGCTTGAGGCCCGCTACGGCATCAGCATGACAGGGCATCTGCTTGAGTTCTACGGAAAGTGCAGGGCGTGCTCCCAGAGCGGTGGCACTTCTCCTGCCGAATAGAGACCTGCTCTCTGCTGCTCAAATCCACCTACACGGGCAGGCTGTAATCTGCCAGGAAGGCCGCCAGGACCTCGTTGGTCTGTTCAGGCTTTTCGAAATGGGGCAGGCCGCGCGTGCCTTTGATGCGAACCAGTTTCCAGTTCGGGCGATCTCTGAACTCATCAAGCTGCTCAAAACTTGTAAAAGCATCTTTATCGTAAAGGACCATTACGGGGAGCTTCAAGCGGCCGTAGACGAGACGGATATCCGGGCTGAACAGCTTGCCGCTGATAAAATAGAAGGGAGCGTAGTACGCACCGGGCCGGTGAGAGGTCAGGTAAGCATAAGTGAGCAGCTTCTCGTCAACCGGCCCCGCAAACGACATGCTAAGGAAGAACCGCAGCGACGGGCGCGACGTGAGCAGGTCATACAGCGGCTGGCCCCACAGCGGGGAACAGAGGATATTGAGAAAGCGGGTGCTTCGTTCCTCTTCTTTTTCGGCCCGCACCACCATGCCGCCTGTCCGGCCAAAGCCGGTGGGCGAGATCAGAGTCAGGCTGCTGAACAGCTCAGGGGCCGCATCAGCGGCACGGGCGGCAAACTCGCTGCTCAGGGATAACGCAACCACGTCCGCCGGGCCACCGGCGTCAGCGACCTGGCTCCTGAGGAACGACAGGATAGCGTCAGTATAAAGCTGAGGAGAGTAAACCAGGTCATGCCGCGCCGAGAAGCCGAATCCAGGCAGGTCGAGCGCATAGACCCGCCGCATTGAGACAAAATGGTCATAGATGGGCTTCATCTCGTAAGCTGAAGCGGCAGCGTTGACGCTGTGAAGTAGCACCAGCGGCTTTCCCGTCCCGTTGACGTAGTAGCTGAGTTCGATGCCGTTGGCGCTGAAGGTGCGGCGTTCGCCGCCGAGAGCATGGGAGAGGGTCAGCTTATGGGGCACAAACAGCCTGCTATAAGCAATCCAGCCGCCAACCAGCGCGATGACCGCTCTCACGAGGAACTGGGTCAGCCTGAACAGGCGCCCAACCCACGCGAGAAAACCCGTCCTTGGCTTTCCTGACCGGGACTTTGGCTCCGCCATGGCTCATTTCACCCTTCGTTGACACTGATCCCCTCTTGCAGTATTGTAACATAGGGTACCCCTTGATCCGTAGTTTTGTGTAAATGTGTAAGGTCGGTTGAGCATCCTTTATGCCGGACGAGGGCATTGAAAAGAGCACCCCCGCCCCGCTGATCTCCGCGCGGCGCAGCTTTCACCTCCACATTTCGAGCCTCCTGGTTCTGGGCACGGGGATGTGGCTGGTGCTTGGCGTGTTCGGTCTACTTGAGCATATCCGACTGCTCGCCGGGGCAAGCGCGGCATGGGCTTATCTGGCGGCTGGGCTGCTGATGCTCCCCACTCTCCTGAGCTACGCTGAACTGAGGGGAAGGGTCGGGCATTCCGGCGGGGGATACCGTTTGCTCAGGGCTGTCGGGCGCCCCTTCCTGACGTTTACTGCTGGTTGGGCCTTCATCCTGGGCTGGGCCGCCGCTGGCGCAGTTGTGGTGCAGGTATTTGCTAGCTATGCCAGCCGAGTGATCGAGCTGTTGACTGCCTGGCAGATCAACGAACTGGCACTTGTTGCTGCTGCTTTGATCTTCTTCGCCGCTACCAATATCCTCGGCTTGAAACCGCTCTGGCGGACCGGCGTCTGGCTGGCCGGTAGCGCAGGCCTCGGCGTCGTGGCACTCGTTGGGCTGCTCTCAGCACGCACCATGAAGCAGGGGAGCCTGATATGGACGGGGGACCAGGGAGGCGAGGCCTTCTTCGGTGCCGTCCTGGTGCTGGCTGCCTGTTTTTGGGTGGTTGAGCTGGTGGGGGAGGCGGGCGACCGACGGCGCCAGACTCCTGGCTTCGGGCTTATCTTACTGATCGCCGGTCCCGTGCTGGCCGCAGCACTGGCACTGACAAGCCGCCTAGCTGCGCCCACAACGGTGTCCCTAGAAGAAGTGGCTGCACTGGTCTCTCCACAGGCTGGAGGGGCCATCTCGCTTGCCATTGGAACCCTAGCCTCTGGCGCAGCATGGCAGGTTTTGTCGCTGCTGATGCTGCGCCGGTTCCAGGTCATCGGTCTGGATGGGTGGCTCCCCAACTGGTTGGTGCGGCCCTATACACGCGCCAAGACCCCCGTGATGCTCACCCTATTCCAGGGGCTGCTGGTGCTGGTTGCGATGCTTCTGGCTTCCGCCCTGACCGATCTCCCAGGCGGAGCAGGGAACGCTGTGGTGAACCTCGCGTACATGGCTGCCGTCGTGCTCCTGCTGCTTTACGCCGGTGTCAATGTGGCGGCAGTTACCCTGGCTAACCGCTCCGGCAGAGGTTCATCCCCTATCCGGCCGCTGCTCTATCCCGCCATCCCGGCGACGGGCGCGGCTGTCAACATCCTGCTTATCTTCGCGGCCCCCTGGCCGATCATGGTGCTAGCCCTTGCGTGGTTTGGGCTGGGTGCGCTCGTATACTGGCGCGCGGGGATGGCCCGGATCCGGACATCGAGGTTGGGGGTCACGGTCTTTCAGGATCTCGAACGGCACCGCGACATTGCTTCCGACTACCCTGTGCTGGTGCCAGTCGCCAACCCCGATACAGCCTCAGGACTGGTCGCGTTCGGGGCTGCCATTGCCCGTGAGCATGAGGGACATGTCAGCATCGTCCAAGTGGTGCCGGTTCCTGAGCACCTGCCGCTGGACTCAGGCCGTGCGGAGGCACAGCAGAAGCTCGATCTGCTTGAGCAAGTGCTGGAGCAGAGCGAGCAATTGGGGGTGCCGGTCGAGGGTATTACCCGGTTAGCACGCAGCGTCCCGCGGGGTATCCTAGACACGATCACCGAGGAGAATGCTGAAGTTGTGGTGATGGGCTGGGACGCCCAGCGGATCGGGCGGGATGAGCGCGGGCTGGGGCACATCCTAGACGAAGTGCTTGGCAACGCTGCCTGCCATGTTGTGGTCGTCCGGGGGGCGTGGGAGCACAAGCCCCGCAGGGTGATGGTTCCCGTGGCGGGCGGGCCGCACGCGCCGTTTGCCGCCAAGCTGGCGCTCGAACTGACCGCCGGATGCCAGGGTGAGGTTACCCTGCTGCATGTTGTGCCAGAGGGCGAAGATGAAGTCGGGCTTGAGGCGGGATGCGCACTGGTAGAGGCAGTCCGGAGGGAATTAGGGGAGCCTGATCGGGTAGTGCCGCGCGTTATCAGGGCCGCCTCCCCTCTGGCCGGCATCATCGGCGCCATGGATGACCACGATGCGATCATGCTGGGCGCCAGTGAGATGGGCTTTCTTGATCGTCGCCCCTTTGGCTCGCTGCCGCTTCAGTTGGCGAGTGGGACCGACAAATTCATCGCCCTGGTACGCAGCTATACCGGGCTGACAGGCTTTGTGACCCGCAAAGCCTGGATGTCAATCTCGGACCTGCTGCCGACGCTCACGGCGGAAGAGCAGATGGAAGTCTACCGCCGCATGGGTCAGGCTGCCCGCCCAAGCGCAAACTACTTTGTATTGATCACGCTGTCCGCCATGATCGCGACTCTGGGCCTGCTGCTCAACAGCCCGGCGGTTATTATTGGCGCCATGCTGGTCGCTCCGCTCATGTCACCTTTTATTGCCGAGGCGGTCGGCATTGTGTTCGGCGATGTGCGCATCATGCGTGACAGCCTAACGTCGATTGTCCAGGGCATGCTAGCGTCTGTTCTGATAGCGGTTGTCACGGCCCTGGCCTCGCCTCTGAGTGAGGCAACAGCAGAAGTCCTGGCCCGCACCCGGCCCAACCTGCTTGACCTGATGGTAGCGCTGGTTTCGGGGATGGCAGGCGCCTACGCCGTGGCACGCAAGGAGGTCAGTGAGGCTCTGCCGGGTGTGGCCATAGCGGCGGCCCTTATGCCGCCGCTCTGCACGGTCGGGATTGGCATCGCGCTGGGCGATGCGGCGGTGGCTCTGGGTGCTCTTCTGCTGTTTACCACCAACCTGGTAGCCATCGTCTTCGCTTCCGCGGTGGTGTTCCTGCTCCTTGGTATTCATCCCCCCCGCCATCCTGAGCGGCGACGCTGGCTTCGTCAGGGGCTTCTGATCTCAGTTATCTCGCTGATTGTGATCAGCATTCCTCTAGGCGCCGTGCTGTTCCAGACCGTCGAGCGTGGCCGGATCGAGAGCCAAGCCCAAGCCATCGTCCACCAGACCGTGACCGAGCTGGGGCCAGCAGAACTGGTCAACTTTAGCGTGGAGGTCACCCGACGTAGAGTAACCGTCTCGGGCACGCTCTACACCAGCCAGGATGTCAGCGATCTCGACATTGAGGCGCTGGACAGGGCGCTTGAGGAGCAACTAAGGCGAGCGGTGCACGTCCGATTGTTTGCCGTTCCAGGAACGACTCTGGACAGCAGCGCAACCAAACCTGAATAGCGCAGGCGGGGGATCCTCTTTGCCTATTCGAATAGCCTTGCGATCTCATCGCGTTCAGGGCGCGGTAGCCGGCGCAGTTCCTCCTGCACGACCACCACATCGGCAGGCCCTTGCTCAGCGAAGCCGATCCGGAAGACAGGGATACCAGCGCCCTGCAGGGCGGTAGCAATTCCTCCGGCATCATCGGGATGAACGGCCAGCAACATGGCCCCGCTAGCGATTGCGCTTAAGGGGTCGAGGCCGAGGGTTTCGCATAAGACTTTGCCCTCTTCCAGCACGGCTACCGATGGGTTAACCACCAGCCGCAGAGAAGCAGCGTCGGCCATCTCCCACAACCCGGTCGCCAGGCCGCCTTCGGTGGGGTCGTGCATGGCATGCACACGCCCGGCGTGCAGCGCAACGGAGGCATCCCTGACCACGCTAATGCCCGGATCATGCAGGTAGTTGGCGCACCGCTCCAGAAACTCAGGCGGGAACCGCCCCTTGAGCACGTCCCTTTTCTCGCGCGCCATGATCGCCGTGGCCTCGATGGGCACGCCCTTCGTCACCAGTAGAGCATCACCCGCCTGCATCCCCCCGGTCGTGATCAACCGGCTCCCCTCGAGCAATCCGAACATCGTCCCGGACATGATGGGCCGGTCGATGCCGGGCGTGATCTCGGTATGACCGCCGACGAGGCTAACCCCCAACGCCTCGCAGGCCGAGTAAATCTGCTCGAAGATGGTCTCGACGAGCGCGCGGGTCGCCTGTTCTGGCGGCAGGAGCAGGGTAGCCATGAACCAGGCAGGGGTCGCGCCGGTCGTGGCGATATCGTTGGCGTTGACATGGACAGCATACCAGCCGATCTCGTCGGTGGCGAATGTAATCGGGTCGGTCTTGGCAACGAGGCATCGGTCGGCACCGATATCCAGGACGGCAGCATCCTCGCCCGGCCTCGGACCGAGGATGACTCGTGGATCGCGCACGGGGTGACGAGCAAGCAGCTCGGCCAGCACGTCAATGGGCAACTTGCCGGGAAGGAAAGCTTCAGCCATGCGTTCTCGCTTTGGCGGTGAGCAGCCTCAATGCTCAATCCGGACGGCTAGATCCAGGTAGGCTCCTGGTAGGTGCCAAAGACCTTCCGCAGCACGCCGGTGATCTCGCCCAGCGTGGCGTAGGCATTGACCGCGTCGATAAGATACGGCATCAGGTTCTCGGTTTCTTTCCTGGCCGCTTCTTCCACAGCTCTGAGAGCCGATCCAACAGCCTCGTTATCGCGCATCCGGCGCAGTTCTTCAAGCCGCGCCGCCTGCCGTTCGAAGCCCTGGGGATCCATCTCCAGGAGGGGGATGCGGATGGGCTGCTCCTCGGCATACTCGTTGACGCCGACGATAACCCGTTTCTTCTCGTCGATCTCCCGCTGGTAGCGGTAGGCGGCATCCGCGATCTCGCGCTGGAAAAACCCCATCTCAATGGCAGGCAGCACCCCGCCCAGGTCCTCGATCTGGCGGAAGTAGGCATAGGCCTCGGCCTCCAGGCGGCGCGTCTGGGCCTCGACGAAGTACGAGCCGCCCAGCGGGTCGATGGTGTTGGCCACTCCCGACTCGTGGGCAATGATCTGCTGGGTGCGCAGTGCCACCTGCACTGCCTGCTCGGAGGGGAGGGCCAGCGCCTCATCCATGCTGTTGGTATGCAGAGACTGCGTCCCGCCCAGCACGGCAGCCAGCGCCTGGATCGCCACACGCACCACGTTGATCTCAGGCTGCTGGGCAGTCAGCGAGACACCTGCCGTCTGGGTGTGAAAGCGCAGCAGCATCGACCGCTCAGACTGGGCGCCGAAGGTCTCCTTCATCTCCCTCGCCCAGATGCGCCGTGCCGCCCGGTACTTGGCAATCTCCTCGAAGAAGTCGTTATGGGCGTTAAAGAAGAAGCTCAGCCGGGGCGCGAACTCGTCCACAGCCAGCCCGCGCTCGACCGCCCAGCGCACGTATTCGAAGCCGTCTGCCAAGGTAAAGGCCAGTTCCTGGGCAGCCGTCGAGCCTGCCTCGCGGATATGGTAGCCGCTGATACTGATTGTATTCCACTGTGGCAGCTCGCGCGTGCCAAACTCGATTGTATCAGTTACCAGCCGCATCGAAGGCTCAGGAGGAAAGATATATTCCTTCTGGGCAATGTACTCTTTCAGAATGTCGTTCTGGATCGTGCCGCGTAGCACCTCGCGGGGGTAGCCCTGCTTCTCAGCAGCGGCGATATACATCGCCCAGATGATCGCAGCCGGTGAGTTGATCGTCATGCTGGTTGAGACTTCGCCCATCGGGATGCCGTCAAACAGCCTCTCCATGTCCTGGAGAGACGAGACAGCTACACCGCACTTGCCGAACTCACCCAGCGCCTCGGGCGCATCGGTGTCGTAGCCCATCAGCGTGGGGAGGTCGAATGCGACGGACAGGCCGGTTTGGCCCTTCTCCAAGAGGTACTTAAAACGCAGGTTTGTCTCCTCAGCCGTACCGAAGCCCGCGAACATGCGCATCGTCCACAGCCGCCCCCGGTACATCGAGGCGTGGATGCCGCGTGTGTAAGGATATTCGCCGGGGAAGCCCAGCTCAGCCAGATAGTCGAAGTCAGGCAGGTCACAAGGGGTATACAGCCGGTCGATCACGGCGCTTGAGGTGGTGATGAACTCGTCGGCTCGTTCGGGCATCTTCTCCAGCGTGTCTTTGAGCGTGGAATTCTCCCACCGCTCCTTCTCAGCACCGATCTCCGTTACGTCGCCCGCCCATAGGTTGGCTTGCTTCTTCTGCACCATTCAGCGGCTCCTCGTCAGCAGTCGCGCACGTGCACTCCTGCTTTAATTGTAGTTGCGGGGAGGCGTGTCCACAACCACCCGGTTGACAGCCCTTTGGGTTCGGGCTACCGTAGGAGCGTCAAGGTTTTGGCAACGCAGTAAAGATCGGAACCATCCGGATGAGGCAACAGAGGGTGATGACGCCCACGCGCAAAGTCGAGCGTTTGCTGGCCCAGGGGAACGTGCGCCGTCTGTGCCGTCTCCTGCGGCGTGGCGACCCGCTTGTCAGGCGGCGGGCGGCCCAGGCGCTCGGAGAACTGGGCCATCCGGAGGCCGTGCCCTGCCTGGCGCAGGCTCTTCGCCGGGATGCTGACCAGTACGTGCAGCGCTGGGTGATCGAAGCGCTCCGGAAGATCGGCAGCCCCGACGCCATCGATGCACTGGTCGAGGCAGTTTTCAGCCGGCGGGTCCAGGTATCCCGGCTGGCCGAACTCGCCCTATCGGTCATCCCTGCGCGGCAGGCCGTCGAGGTCCTTAAGCTTAAGGAGGCGCTGACCCGGAATGACTGGGAGGCGCTGGGAGCCATCGGTCCGGAAGCGCAGCGTGCCCTTGCCATCATCCTGCGGAGCGAGCAGTACGCCGGTTGGCCATCGGCCAAAAGCCAGCGAGTCCTGCGGATTGCCGTCGAGATCGGCGTAACCCTGCCGTCCCGGTTCAGGCACGAGCTGGCCGAGATGGGCCTTTATGTCAGCGGTGTGCACACCCTGGGCGATCTGCTGCGCGGGCTGCACCACCGCAACCCCCAGGTCAAGATCGCGGCTGCCGAGCGTCTTGCCAGGACAGGCCGATCAAGGCGGTGGCTCTTATGGCTGCTCTACCGTTCATTTCGGCGCGAGACCCAGGCAAGCGGCGACCGTCGGGTGGCGGCTGCCTATGGGCGCGCCCTGGATCAGCTGGACGATCCCCGGGCTGTTGAATTCTGTAAGGAGCGGCTGTATGCCGCAGGCGGGCAGCCTGCCGCCGAGGCTGCCTACCTGCTGGCGGAGATGGGGACTGCCTCCGCCATTGAGGCTCTCTTCTGGTTCGCCGCCGAACCGCCGCCTCCCCCCTCTTACCGGAACGTTCCCCTGGCCATGAGCGCGCTGGAGAGCGCAGGCCCGGCTGCCGTCCAAGCCCTTCGTCCGCTCCTCCAACACGAGTCATCAAATGTGCGGCGGCTCATGATTGAGGTTGTGGCCCGCAGCGCCCATCCCGACCGGCTGTCCCTGCTGGAGGAACTCTGCCGGGATAAGGACCCCGATGTGCAGCGCGCGGCGCTCGATGCTCTGGCTGACGCGGACACTGCCGAGGCAGCCGAGAGGTTGTATTCACTGGCAGGCGAGGCGCCTCAGGAGTGGCTCGTGCGTGCACTGGCGAGCATGACGCACCCGGCTGGCCCTGAATATCTTCGCAAACTTGCTCCCCAGGTCACGACGCTGTCCGGCATCCTGCGCGACGATGCCCGGCCTGTGACTAATGCGCGTGTGCTCGTGGTTCAGGAACGCTTTGACGAACAGGGCGACCGGTGGGAGTGGCAGCCCGCCAGTGTGCGGGTGCACACCGACAGCGCCGGGGCATTCGCGCTGGCCGTACCCGGCTGGACAGGTGAAGGCCGGCTGCGCCTCAAGGTAGTCATTCCTGTCCCAGGCAGCCGCATGGAACAGGACACTTTCCTGGCCAACCTCCCGCTCCAGGCTGGCCTTGCCAACCGGGTTGAAGCCCGGATTGACCGCATGTTTGACTGCCTCGTGCTGACGGTAAGGCCGGAGTAGCCCCAGCGGTGAGGGGAATTCTCAACGTTCAGTCCTTATCCACACCCTTTCGCCATCGCTGATCACCCGGACCGTGCCGTCCTGGTCGGTGCGATAGACGACTGCTCCGGCGGTTCGGAGACGCTCAAGCGTCTCTGGATGCGGCAGGCCAAACCGGTCAGCCTCGCCCACCGGAATCACCGCCGCCTGCGGACCGACAGCAGCCAGAAACGCCTCACTGGAAAGGTCGCGGTGCCCACTGCGCGGCACCTGCAGGACAGCCGCGTGGAGCGGATGGTGGCCGTTCAGCAAGGCTACCTCATCCTCGGACGCCATGTTGCCTGTCAGCAGAATGCGCACGTCCTTGTAAGCCAGCATTAGAACAACCGGAGAGCCAGCCTCTCCCACAGGCGCGGGGGATGCATCCTGTGCCCCGAGCACGGTCAGCTCCAGGCCATCCCCGACCCGGATGCTCATTCCCGTCTGAGCGGCGATCCGCTGTGTGCCTTGTTTGAGCAGTAAGTCCTCCAGCAATGCCTCAGCCTCAGGCTTGCCCGGCTGAGGGTTCACCATCACTGCATCGAACCGGTAGCGGGTTGTTATGGCGGGCAGCGCTGCCATATGCGCCGGGGTCAATTGCGTGATCACCAGCAGATCGATCCGCCGGTCCCAGTAGGGAAGGGCGCTCCCCAAGGCTGTCGAGAGCCTGCGCCCGCTGCCGCCCGCATCGACCAGAACCTTCCGCCCACTGGGTGTCTCGATGAGTGTAGCCGCACCGTCACCCACATCGACAAAGGTGACGTGCAGACGCCCGTCAGGCAGGGACCAAGCAGCGGCGAACAGTAGGGTCGCCGCCACCAGCCCAGCGAGGAAGAGCACTTTCAAGCTGAACAGTTCACGCAGCCACTCGCGCTGGCGGGTGCGCTGCTCCGGGCGTTGCATGGCGTAGAGGGTCAGCCCGAATATCAGGCCATAAACCCCCAAGACGGCTATTGGGGACAGCCCTGATATTTCCAGTGAGGCGTACGGCAGCCTCGCAAAGATGCTCACCACGCCAGCCGTCCAGGTGAGAAATAACCAGCTTCCCCAGGCCAGCACCTGACCCAGCGGCGGGATAATCAGTGCTGCCAGCACGGCCAGACCGCCGAGCACCATGATCGGGGTTTGGGCCGGGATGATGAGAAAGTTCACCGGCAGGGCTAACAGCGAGAGGCGTCCGAACGTGTAGGCAATGATCGGCGTTGTTGTGATCTGGGCTGCAACCGTCACGACGAATGGGTCTGAGATTGTCCCCATAACCGAGCGTACGGTCTCCCCCGAGAGCAGGCGCGACACCCCCTCTGCAACCAGCTTCTGTAGAGGCTCAACATACAGCACAAGGCCCAGCGTTGCCAGAAAGCTCAGTTGGAAGCTGGCATCCCGCAGTAGGTAGGGATTGATGGCCGTCATGAGCAACGCCGCAAAAGCCAGGGAGGCCAGCCCATATGTCTGCCGCCCCAGCTGAGCAGCGACCAGCCCTAGCGTGGTCATGATGGCGGCGCGAATCACCGCTGCGTCGCCTCCGACGAACACGGCGTAGAAGACCACGCCCGCGATGGTGATGGCAGCCACCCAGCCGGGGCGGCTGACCGCGCGGCGTGCAAAGCTCTGGATGACCCCGGCCAGAATGGCCAAGTTGGACCCCGAAATGACAATGACGTGGGTCGCACCGACGGCGTTGAATGCCTTCTGCACCTCCGGGCTGATGCGGCTCTCAATGCCGAGCAAAATGCCTGACAAGAGCGCGGACTCGGGGTCGGGTAGCAGGCGGGCAATGATGCGGTTGGCCCTCTCCCGGAGGTCGAGCATCACGGCTCGTACGGGGTTGCCGCGCCGCTCTCCTGTCACTTCGACCTGAGCGTAGCGGACAAGACTGTACACACCCTCGCGTGCAAGATAGTCACGGTAGGAAAAGGCATCGAGTTCCGGCGGGGCAACCAGTTCGCCCCGCACGCGCACGGGGTCGCCATAGCGGTATGTGCCCAACCGGGGAGCCTGCACCAGCGCCCCGCCCTCGACGGGCCGGGACACGCCGTCCTCTAGCGCGATGGACTCGGCGCGGACGCGCAGATTGGCATACGCATCCCGCATGTCGGGGCTGTCGGTGATGGTGCCCTCGATGGTCACAAAGCCCTGGCCGTTGTAGAAGGCCAGATCACCCTCACCTATGTCCGGCCTCGCCAGGCCCACACGCGCTGCGCCCAGCGCCAGCATCAGCGCACAGGCAGAGGCCAGCCGCCACCGGGGGCGCTGGCGTATGAGCACCACAGCCAGCAGCGAGGGCAGTGCCACAACCCCCCACGCCCACCAGAGAGCGCCCGCCGATTGGGCTAGCGCGATCCCAGTCAGCCATGCACCGGCCAAGTAAGCGAGGGTCATCTACCGAACCTCCACGTGTGGGGGTATCTCCTAGTGTAAAACTTGAGGGAATTGGCGCCAAACGAAACGCGCCGCAGGGGCGATAACGTCAAAGCCCTGCGGCGCGTGCTTGCCCATCGCGGGCAAAGATTACGGGCTACCGCTCAAGGATGTCCAGCGCGGCCTCCAGCAAGGGGTCGCCTTCACTGAAGAGGTTCTGCCTGGTTAGGGGTATGGGATCGGTTGGCGCCACTCCTTTGCCCTCGATGTGGATCTCGCCGTTGGCATCGACGGCGCGCGCCACGGTGAAGCGCACGAAGACATTCTCCGGCATCTTGAATTCGTCAACGCCGCCGCCCAGCCCGGCAGTAGGGTAGTAGCCGACGATGCTGGCACGGTCCTGGAGTGTCAGATCGTAAGCAAAGAACTCGCAGGCGCTGGCGCAGTCCGGGCTGATGATCGCCACGATGTCACCATCATAGCGCAGCGCTTCATCCGGCAGGATAAACTCCTCCTCGGTATCCGGGTCGAAGTAGAACTCGCCCAGGCTTTCATCGTAGCGCCCCGTGTTGCCGAGCACCAGCTCCTCCTGGAAGAAGTAGGCTGCCATCTGGTCGGCCAGAAAGCCACGCCCGCCACCGTTGAAGCGCAGGTCGATGACCAGACCAGGCACGCTGTTATCGTTAAGCGCCCCCATCAGCCGCTCCCACAACTGGATGGTCAGCACATCGTTGTCGAAGAAACTGTAAATCTTAACGTAGGCAAAGCCGTTGTCGAGCAGTTGGTATTCGACAGGCAGCTCAAACCCCGTCTGCTCAACGCCCGGCCAGGCTGCCAGCAGGCTGTCAAGCTCCTGGACAGCCCTCATGGTTGCCGTTGCTGAACGCGGCGCGCCGGGGTTGCGGTAAGTGATCTGCACCTCACTGCCGACCGGGAAGCGGGTGGCAAAACGCTGCTTGTCCAGCCGCCAGTTATGCTCGGTGCTGAACGGCCCCAGCCAGGGCGTCGCCTGGTCGATTACCTGGGTGATGGGCTGACCGTTGATCGCCTCGATCTCGGCTCCTACCTCGATCCCGGCCTCGTCCGCCGGACTACCGGCCAGTAAGAAGGTGACAAAGACGCTTCCATCGTCAGTCTGGCGGATGGAGATGCCGACTCCGCCGTTAATGGCTTCCCGGAAGTCCGGGGTCAGGAAGGTGATCGGGCTGCCCTCAATAGTGGCACCCACATGACCATCCGGTATCTGCCACAAGAACTCCCGCAGTGCGAACAGGTACGCATCGGGATCGCGCTGCCGCTCGGCCTGTTCAAAGAGAGGCCGGAACTCGACGCTGAGCGCATCCCAGTCGATGTTCTTGTACTCGGTGAAAGCGTACTCTTTGCTCATCTTGTCTATCATCGCGTCGAAGGCCTCGGCGTAGCCCATTTCGGAGAAGTCATCCAGCGCCGTGCTCTCCGGCTCGATCAGGTCAACTTTCGGCTTACGCGAGCGGTCGAATGTAAACGGGTCGGTATCAAGGTCAACCAGCGTGTAGCCCTGCGGCAACCTCACCAGTGGCTCATCACCGGTGAACAGGAGGCCGTCGGCCCCAAAGCCTGACGGAAAGCCCTGCTGGTCGTCGGGGGCGTAGACAATCAGCTTGCCGCCGATGATCTCACGCTCCGTTTCGGCTTCCTCACTGGCACGGGTGGAGGCATAGGCTGTGGACCAGCCGCCCCCGCCTAGGTCGCGCTCCTGCAAGAACGGGTCACCCCAGATGTTATTCCAGTAGGCGACAGCAAAGACCATAACCCCCGGCTCTTCTATGCCGTCGTTGTCAACGTCGCGTAGCGATCCCTGCGGCTCGATGGGCAAGGACAGCCTGTAGGTGAAAGGTGACGTGTAGAAGTCGGATGTGATCTGGCCGAGCGTCTGCGAGGCGACCGGGATGACAAATCCCTCATTCCGGTCGATAAACCCTGCCTGATCCTCAAGGATGATGATCGGTTGGGCGACACCCTCGGTGAAAAACACGTTGGTGTACGCGACTTCACCCGTGATCACAACCGGGCCGCCCTCGTCGTTGACGATCTGAGCCGGCGGCAGATCGCTGTCGGCAGATTCAGCACCGCCTGCCGGAGAGGGCCGGGCAGTGTCAGTTGCTTCGGCTCCGGCAGGCGTTGCTGGTTCCCTGGTAGCTGTTAACGCCGCAAAAGGGGCGCAGGCGAGCACTCCAAGGAGCATGGCACTTATCACCAGTGAGAGAATCGAACGCTTAATCATTTCCCCTCTGCATGTAAATAGACTCGGCCAAGGAGGTTTGGGCGCTTCGGAAGGCCGGCCGGCCCCAAACCTACTCAGGCGGAAGCGAGATTTCCCCTGATAGTATCACAATCCACCGGCAGGCGAAATCCGACCAGGGCCGAGGAACCGCCATATGCCCTGAGGGTCAGAAGACGAGCCTTGCTCGCGACCGACACCAGAGAGCGGCGTAGAAGGCTGAATCCCCCGTGGCTAGGCAAGCATTTTGATCCGGTCTTCCAGTGCGCGGAGTGAGGCCCGCAACTCCTCCAGCTTGTTGCGCTCGCGCTGCACAACTTCGGGTGGGGCGTTCTGCGTGAAGCCATCGTTGCGCAGCAGCTGCTCGGAACGGCGGATTTGGCCAGCCGTGCGCTCGATTTCCCGCTCCAACCGGGCACGCTCAGCGCCGATGTCCACCAGCCCGGCCAGCGGCAGGAAGGCCGTCACACCGCTCACCGTGACGGACGCGGCCTGCTTGGGCGTCCCGTCGAGGCGCTCTGTGATCACCAGCGCCTCCGGGTCGATGTTCGCCAGTCGGGTGAACAGCTCGCGTTGGGTATCGAGCACGGCCGCCTGGCTCCCCGCCTCGATGGTGGCGGCAATGCGGCGCAGCGGCTCGACTTTATACTCGGCGCGGATGTTGCGGATGCCCCGGATGAGTTCCATCAGCAGGGCCATCGCGTCCTCGGCGCCCTGATCGAACCACGCTTCATCTGCCTCCGGCCAGCGTGCGATGATCAGCGCCTGGCCTGAGTGCGGGATATGCTGCCAGATTTCCTCGGTCACATATGGGATGAAGGGATGCAGCATCCGCAGGCACTGATCAAGTACGTAGGTCAGGACATGCCGCGTGCGTGACTTGGCTCCCTGATCCCCACCGTAGAGGGCGATCTTGCTGATCTCGATGTACCAGTCCGCATACTCACCCCAAAGGAACTCGTAGATCTGCCGTCCAGCCTCCCCGTAGAGGTAGCTATCAAACAGGCGGTTAACGTTCGCAATCAGACGATGCAGGCGGCTCAGTATCCAGCGGTCGGGGAGTGTCAACCCCTCACGTGGAGGGGGGCCAGTTGGTTCTTCACCGTTGAGATTCCCGACCAGGAAGCGGGCGGCGTTCCAGATTTTATTGGCAAAGTTCCGGTTGGCGGCGATGCGGTCAAGCGACAGATTCATGTCGTTTCCGGGCGTTGAACCGGTCAACAGCGTGAAACGTAGGGCATCGGTGCCATACTCGTCCATCACTTCGATGGGGTCGATCACGTTGCCGTATGTCTTGCTCATCTTCCGACCTTCACCGTCCCTGACCAACCCGTGCAGGTAGATCGTGTGGAACGGCACCTGACCAGTGAAGGAAAGGCCCATCATCACCATCCTCGCCACCCAGAAAAAGAGGATGTCATAGCCAGTCTCCATCACGGTCGTCGGGTAGTAGCGCCTGTAGTCCGGTGTCTCTTCCGGCCAGCCAAGTGTGCTGAACGGCCACAGCCCTGAGCTGAACCAGGTGTCGAGCACGTCGGGGTCCTGCTCGATGCGGGGCGAGGCACACGCTTCGCACTCAGTCGGGTCCTGACGCGACACGGTGATATGCCCGCATTCCTGGCAGTACCAGGCTGGGATGCGGTGCCCCCACCACAACTGGCGGCTGATGCACCAGGGCTGGATGTTTGTCAGCCAGTGCTCCCAGACCTTCACAAAGCGCTCAGGCACAATCTGGATCCGCCCATCACGCACAGCCTCAAGCGCCATCTGGGCCGGGCCGCGCACGTCGGCGAACCACTGCGTGCTGATCATTGGCTCGATCAGTTCACCACCGCGCTGTGCCACAGGGACGATATGGGTATATGGCTCAGTCTTGATTGTCAGCCCGGCGGCCTCCATATCGGCCCACATCCTGGCACGCGCTTCGAAACGATCCAGGCCTGCGTATGGCCCGGCGTTCTCGTTCAGGGTCGCGTCCTTGTTCAGGATGTTGATGACCTCAAGGCCATGCTTCTGCCCGATTGCGTAGTCGTTCGGGTCGTGGCCGGGCGTGATCTTCAGCGCACCGGTGCCGAACTCGACATCCACATACTCGTCGGCAATAACCGGGATCTCGCGGTTGAGCATCGGCACGAGCACCGTCTGGCCAACGTAGTGGGTATACCGCTCGTCATCTGGGTGCACGGCGACTGCCGTATCGCCCAAGATAGTCTCCGGGCGCGTCGTGGCAACCGGGATGTACCCGCTCCCGTCTTTGAGCGGGTACTTGAAATAGTAGAGCGTACCTTCCTGTTCAACCCGCTCCACCTCAAGGTCACTGACAGCAGTCTGGAGGTTCGGCGACCAGTTGATCATGTATGTGCCGCGATAGATCAAGCCCTGCTCGTACCAGCGCACGAACGCCTCGCGCACGGCGCGGCTGAGGCCCTCGTCAAGCGTGAATCGTTCGCGGTCCCAGTCGCAGCTTGCGCCGAGACGGCGAAGCTGCTCGGTGATGCGCCCCCCATACTGCTCTTTCCATTCCCACGTGCGGCGTAGGAACTCCTCGCGCCCGATCGCCTGGCGGCTCGTTCCCTCTTCGAGGAGCTTTTTCTCAACCTGAAGCTGGGTCGCGATCCCGGCGTGGTCGGTGCCGGGGACCCACAGCGCAGCCCGACCCTGCATGCGGGCGCGGCGGATCATCAGGTCTTCCAAGGCGACGAAGAGCGCATGTCCCTGGTGCAGCGCACCTGTCACGTTGGGCGGCGGGATGCTGATCACGAAAGGCTCAGCCTCAGGTCCCGCAATCTCGGGCTTAAACCACCCGTTCCGCCACCACCATTCGTAGAGCCGCCGCTCGGTCGACTCAAAATCATAGGTTTTGGGCATCTCTCTGGACTTGGCGGTCATCTTCTCTCCCACTTGCGATCGAATCGAAACGGCACAAGCTACACCCGGCGGGTGTGCTGCCCTCTCCTTTGCCAGCGCTGGCCCGAATGAAAAATCCCTTCCGTCGCTAAGGACGAGAAGGGAATTCTCTCGCGGTACCACCTTAGTTCTACCTGGGGACCGTGCCTCTCAGGCAGCACTCTGAGCGCGATAACGGGCGCAACCCGAAACGCACCTACTGACCCATCCACCTCGCGGTGTAGTGTTCAGCGCGTTGGCTCCTGGGCGACCTTCGGCGAGCGCGGCAGCGGGGGCTTCCAACCTCTGGCCCGGCCTTCTCTATCTGGCGCGGTCTCGCCTACTCCTCCCCATCTTCGCCGGTCAGGTATGTCGTATTGGCCAGAGTGTAGCACAGCCATCCGGGGGGTGTCAACACCGGGAGACACGCGCCGAGCCAGTCGGGGCGGTGGTTGCGCGGTCATCTCGCGGATGTTAGACTCCCAGCTATCCACGCACCTGCTGTCCCTAGGAGCAACTGCATGGCCGCACAGGCCCTCTATTCTAGGTGGCGCCCGATGACCTTCGAGGAGGTCGTGGGGCAGGAGCACGTGACATATACCCTTCGCAACGCCCTGCTGGGTGAGCGCGTCGGGCACGCCTACCTGTTTTCCGGGCCGCGCGGTACCGGCAAGACGACCATGGCCCGCCTGCTGGCCAAAGCGGTCAACTGCCTGCACGAGGACCCGGCTGGGCGTCCCTGCAATACATGCGCGCACTGCCTAGCTGCGAACGAGGGCCGCTTCCTGGACCTCATTGAGATCGACGCTGCGTCGCATACTGGCGTGGATGACGTGCGTGAGCTGCGGGAACGCATCGCCTTCGCCCCCAACGAGGGGCGGTACAAGGTCTACGTGGTTGATGAGGTTCACCGCTTCTCTGGCGCAGCGTTCGATGCGCTGCTCAAGACCATCGAAGAGCCGCCTGCCCACGCGATATTTGTGCTGGCAACGACCGAGATCCACAAGGTTCCCCAGACGATCCTGTCGCGCTGCCAGCGTTTTGACTTCCGCCGCCTCTCGTTTTCTGAGATCGTTGCCCGGCTGCGCACCATCGCCGATGCCGAGGGCATCGCGGCTGATGACGCCGCCTTACAGCTTATTGCCCGTCAAGCGACTGGCTCATTGCGCGATGCAATCAGCTTGCTTGACCAGTTGATCTCCGGGCCAGAGCAAGCGTTGACCCTCGAACTAGCCCAGGCGATCTTGGGAACGGCGGCCAGCCAGGCCGTCCGCGACCTGGTCAGTGCTGTGCTCTACGGGGACGTGGCGCTGGGCTTGGATGTGATCAACCGTACCCTCGATGAGGGCACAGATGCCCGCCAGTTTGCCCGGCAAGTGGTCGAGTACCTACGGCTCGTGATGCTTGTGCAGACTGGCAGCACGGACCTCGTCGGGACAGCAGCCACACCGGATGAGATCGAGACTATCGCGGTGCACGCCGAGCAGTATCCCAGGCGGGCCTTGCTGGCCACCCTGCGCGCGTTTAACGATGCCGCTTCCGATATACGCGGCAGCTGGCAGCCCCAGCTCCCGCTCGAGATTGCGCTGGTCGAGAGCGTGGAGGCCTTATACAGCGGCCCCACAGAATCTCCTGCCCCGGCCCTGGCTTCGCCTCCGACCCAGCCAGCCGACCCGGCCCAGCCCCAGACCGGGCAGCCGCGGGAAGCCTCAGGGGAGGGGGCAGACGACGTGCCGCCTGGCGGGGATACCATAACCACCGCGGACATCCACGCGCGCTGGAATCAGGTTCTTCAAGTTGCCCGCCAGCTCGACCCTCCGGGGGTGGTGCAGGCCCTTCTGCGGGTATCCAGCCTGCACAGCGTGGAAGGGCAGGCCGTGATAGTCCAAGTACCGAGCGATGTACTGCGCGCTAAAATCGAGGACGAGGCCAACCGCCGGCTGATTGAGACGGCGCTCCAACAAGTGTTTGGCCTGCACTTGACCATTCGCTGCCGCGTGTACGCTTCTCAGGCACAGGGCCAACCCAACCGAGTCGAGGGCTTGCTGGCGCGCGACAGCCTGGCGTCCTTTGCTGTCAACGAGCTAGGTGGCCGAATTACGAGCATTGAAGATGAGGAGTGAGCGTTTTGAGCAAGAAGGCACGATCGAATCGCGGGCGTGTTCCCCACCAACCAGCCGGGGTGAGCAATCTGGCCCAGCAGATCCAGAAAATGCAGCAGGATATGGTTAAGGCCCAGGAAGAGCTGGCTGAAGAGACGCTCGAAGTGAGCGCGGGCGGGGGTATGGTGAGAGTAATCATCACCGGCCACCAGCGCATCCGGTCAATTGAGATCAAACCGGAGGTTGTGGATCCTGAGGATGTCGAGATGCTTCAGGATATGCTGGTTGCAGCCGTGAACCAAGCCATTGAGCGGTCGCAGGCAATGGCCGCTGAACGCCTAGAGGGGCTGACCGGCGGCCTGAACCTCCCCGGATTCTGATGGCCATGAGCAAGGCTATTCCTGCCTCCGTTACCCGCTTAATAGACGAGTTCTCGCGTCTGCCGGGCATTGGCCCCAAGACGGCTGCCCGGCTGACCTACTACCTGCTGCGTACTCCCGACGAGCAAGCGCTCGCGCTGGCTGAGGCGCTGCGCGATCTGAAGGCATCGACTCGCTACTGCTCGATATGCTACAACATCACCGAAGAAGACCCGTGCCCGATCTGCCAGGACAGCTCACGCGACGCGGGGCTGATCTGCGTGGTCGAAGAGCCGCTGGACGTAGTCGCCATCGACCGGGCGGGCAACTACAACGGGCGCTACCACGTCCTACATGGGGCGATCAACCCGATGGAGGGCATCGGACCAGACCAATTACGCATCCGAGAGCTTGTGCAGCGAGTCGAGCAGTCGCCAATCCGTGAGGTGATCCTGGCGACCAATGTGGGCTTGGAGGGCGACGCAACCGCCATGTATATCCACCAGCGGCTGCGGGGCAAGGTGCGCCTTACCCGTCTGGCGCGCGGCCTGCCGGTGGGCGGCGACCTGGAATACGCGGACAGCATCACGCTGGCGGGCGCGCTCGAAGGACGCCGCGATATGGATGGGGATTAGCTTGCCAGCTCTGGTAGGGGATGCTATGATCGGATAGCAGCGCTGACGCCTCACACCGCCGACCCGATCTGCCCCCGTAGCTCAACGGATAGAGTGATGGTCTTCGGAACCAGAGGTTGCAGGTTCGAGTCCTGCCGGGGGCATCTTGTTCAGTCCACCCTGCTCAGCCTGTTGTCTTCATCCCCGCCGCAATCCCGTTGATGGTCGTGAGCACAGCCTGAAGCAGTGCGTCATATTCAGGCGTGCCCGGTTGGTGCTGCCGCAGCTCGTGCAGCAGGGTCACCTGGATAAAGTTCAGGGGATCCACGTAAGGATTGCGCCGCTCAATAGAGCGCTTGAGCACGGGAGAGTTGTCCATTAACTCCTCCTGCCCGATGATACGGCAGACCCAGCGGGCTGTGCGCTCATATTCGGCCCTCACCCGTGTGAAGATTTCGTCGCGCAGAACGGTATCCTCCACCAGTCCGGCATAGAGTTCGGCAATCCCGATGTCGGTCTTGGCCAAATCCAACTGGGCATTCTCAACGATGGCCTGGAAGAACCGCCATTCCCGGTACATTGCCTGGAGGGTTTCCAGGCCATCCGTGTTCCGGGTAGCGTAAGACTCCAGAGCATGGCCCAGCCCGTACCAGCTTGGGATCAGCAGGCGGCTCTGCATCCACGAAAAGACCCAGGGGATGGCCCGGATAGCTTCGAAGCCGCCCGCCCCCCGCTTCACCGGGCGCGAACCAATCGGCAGGTGTGTCAATTCATGGATGGGCGTCGCCTGCTGCCAGAAGTCTAGGAAGCCCGCCGTCTCATACACCAGCCCCCGATAGGCCTGCTGCGCAGCTTCCGCCATCTCATCCATCGCCGAGTGCCAGGCAGGCTGACTGCCATCCTCAGGCGGCGTAGCTGTGGCAATCAGAGCAGCATTCATAACCTGGTGCAGGTGCCGCCGCGCGATCTCCGGGTTGCTGTAGCGGTAGGCGATGACCTCACCCTGCTCGGTGATGCGGATCAGCCCCTGCATCGCGGCGGGCGGCTGTGCAAGAATGGCCCGGTTGGCGGGGCCGCCTCCGCGCCCGATGCTGCCCCCACGCCCGTGAAACAGCTCCAACAGGATACCGCGCTCGTTGCAGAGTGTGGCCAGGGCCTGCTGCGCCCGGTAGAGGCCCCACTTGGCCGCCATATACCCGCCGTCCTTGCCGCTGTCTGAATAGCCGATCATAATCTGCTGGCGCATACCCCGCGAAGCGAGATGCTGCGCGTAAGCAGGGTTGTCAAACAACTGGGCCATGACGTGCGGCGCTCGTTCCAGATCATCGATGGTCTCAAAAAGGGGAACCAAGTCCACACAGCAGTCGATGCCCACCGCAGTAGCCAAGAGGAGCATCGCCAGCACATCACTCGGCTGTCTGGTCATACTGGCGATCACGCTGTCGATGACTTCCGGCCCATGGCGGCGGTGGGCCTCGGCGATCATGCGCCAAGTGGCAATCAGGTTGTTCACCTGCGCCGAAAACTGCGGTTCCGCAGGGAAGAGGGGGCGCGGATTGGCAATCTCGCGTGTCAGCAGGGCCTGCTTCTCCTCTTCGGGCAGGTTCAGGTAGTCGTCACTCAGCCCATAGGCACGGAACAGCTCCGCCAGGGCAGCGGCGTTGTTGCGGGCATCGTCACGGATCTCGACCGGCACCAAGTGGAGGCCAAAGAGCCGCACCTTCTCGATCAGGCGGCGGAGCGCACCGCGCGCCACGCGATGCCCCCGGTGCTGCATCAGGCTCGCCTGCACCAGACGCAGATCGGCCAGGAGTTCCCGTCCGCTCGGGTAGCCATCGGCCTCCAGCCTAGCCCGGATCTGTTCCATCTTCTGCCGATATATTTCACCAGGATAGCGGGCTTCAAGCTGAGGATCTCCCCGGACGGATTCCAGGAGTTGGGGGGAAAACCCCACTTCATCTACCGAATGCGTGAGATGCTCGCGTAGGAGGGTAACTTCAGCCAGATAGACACGGCGCGCTGCCTCGCGTAGAGTGGCCAGCGTCTGGAGTGTGACCTCCGGCGTGACGGCGGGATTGCCGTCGCGGTCGCCGCCCACCCACGTAGCGTATTGCAGGATGGCAGGCAAGTGCGACCAGTCTTCACCGGGGTAGAGCGCTTCCAGATGCGCCTCCAGTTCGGACAGCAGATCGACCGCCACGTCCATGATAACATTTGTCAGAAAGTAGATGCTCGAATCGAGTTCATCAGCAACGGTCGGCCTAGAAGCGCGCATCGGGCGCGTGTGCCAAATCTCCTCGATTTCCTCCCCCAAGGATGCTTCCAGCCTGTGCCTCTCGCGCGGCAGCAGGTTCTGTCGGTCGCAGGTGGACAGCATCTCAGCGATGTGTCGCAGCTTAACCAGCACCTCTTTACGCTTGGCTTCAGTCGGGTGTGCGGTCAGCACAAGGCGCACTCGCAGGCTGTTGAGCAGCGACCGCATGCCCTCGGCACTCAGCCCGCTTTCATAGAGCGCGCCGACTGCCGCTCCCAGGGACTCGTGCAGCGTGCCGCTTGCCTCGCGCTCACGCAGCACCCGGATGCGCTGCTGATCCTCCGCGATATTGATGAGCTGGAAATAAATGCCAAACGCCTTGATCAGCACCCGGCGCGCGTCCAAGTCTGCGCTGCTGATGATCTCTGCCAGCCGGGCGGCATCCGAGGCACCATTGCGCCTCGCTTTTGCACTGAGCCTCACTTGCTCGACCAGATCAAAGGCTTCAGAGCCACACTGCTCGCAGATTACCCGGCCCAACAGGTCGCCCAACAGGTGGATGTCAGCGCTCAGCGCGTCCAAAGGGACGGATGAATCGGCCATATTTCCATAACCCTGCCATCAGAGTGCTTTGCTGAATGCCTATGTTGATGATTATAGGATGTACTGTCCCGATTTTCCCGAACGACACCATGCGCTGGAGACCGTTGCAAAGGGGAAACCCGGCCAGATACGTTTCCTATGCCTGTCCGGGCCGCCGTGTAATGAGGTTGCTCGCCTGGTAGAGCACAACGACCAGGAGCGCCATCCCGGCGAGGAAAGGCGGTAGGGCAGCAAGACCCAGGTCGCCAGCCAGGACGCCCGCAAGACCGGGAATCAGAGAAAAGCCCAGGCTGGCGGCTGCAACCTGGAATCCGATGGCGTGAGGGGCATGCTCCGGCCCAACCCGGCCTGGCGTGATGGTGATCAACCCGGGATACAGAGGGGCGATGCCGACGCCCATGAGGGTCAGCCCGGCGAAGCTCACCCAGCCCTGCGGGTTCCACCAGATCAGTATCGTCCCGGCAAGCGTCGTGAGCACCCCGCCTTGCAGGAGGTGGCCGGTCTCAACGCGGTCGGCAATTGCGCCCAGCAGGATGCGCCCGACTGTGAAGCTACCCCAGTAGAGGCTGACCCAGAATGCAGCCGTAGCAGGCGCAATCCGGCGCCCCTCAGTGAAGAGCGTGTAACTCCACTGGCCAGCGGATGCTTCTACTCCCACGAAGGTAAAGAAGAGAATAATCCCGATCCAGACGGCAGGCAGGCGCAGAGCGGCAGAGGCACCTGTCTGGCGTGTGGGGCTGGGCTGGGGTGCTGCTGACTCAGGGCCAGCCCGCCACTGGCCGAGCGTCAGCACCACGTAAAGCGTTAATGCCCCTTGCAGCAAGGCGATGGCGCCATACGAGAGCTGCCACGTTCCCAGAGTGGCGGCGGCCAGCAGCAGGGTTGGCCCCAGCGTGGTACCGATGCCATAGCAGGCGTGCAGCCAGTTCATGCGGCTGGGGCTGTGATTCAGAGCAACGTAGGTGTTGAATCCGGCGTCGTGCGCGCCCGTGCCCATGCCGATAACCAGCGCCGCCCCGGCAACGCCCCACCAGGAGGGAGCCAGCGCGATGCCCAGTATCCCCCCTATCCGCAGGCCGTTGCCGAGCACAAGCAGGGCACCCAGGCCCAATCTCGACGTGATCCAGCCGCTGTTTGCACCCACCATAAAGAAGCCAGCCGTCCCTGCCGCAAGCATGACGCCCAGCGCGTCGAGTGGCACGCCGAACGTCTGGCGGATAGACGGCCACGCCACACCCAGCAGGCCATCATACAGCCCAAGGCTGACGAAGCTGAGATACGCAATAAGGAGTTGGATGGTCCCGGATCGGTTGGACATGGGCGATCCTCATAAGTTGGGTGAGAAGGCATAACGGCCCGGCTCAGAATTCGCGGTGCACCCACATCCCGCCGACCATCGTGCCTAGCACCGGCGTTTCCCCAATAGCCATCGGGTCGCCAGTGAAGATGTCCTGGCCGAGCACCACAAGGTCGGCAAGATAGCCTGGTGCCAACCGCCCCAGCCGGTCTTCCATGCCGGCGGCGTATGCTGGGCCAAGTGTGAAACCGCGCACAGCCTCTTCGACGGCCAGCCGTCCGCGCCCGTCCGGGCCGGAGCGCCAGCCTTCCGGCCCCGGCGACCCATCCGCCCGGCGGCGTGTCACTGCGGCCTGGATGTTGGGCAACGGCTCGATGGGTTCGATAGGCGCGTCACTGCCAAAGGCCAGCACGGCGCCCGCGTCAAGCTGGAGCCGCCAGTTGTAGGCATACTCGGAACGTGCCCCCCAGTAGCGATCCGCCATCTCCATGTCCGACGTGGCATGGTTGGGCTGCATCGAGGCGACGATGCCAAGCTGCGCCAGACGGGGCACATCATCCGGGTGGATGATCTGGACATGCTCGATGCGGTGCCGTCTCTGGTTGGGCTGGATTCCACGCGCAGCCTCCTGTGCCCGCACCGCCTCGTAGACGTTCAGCACATGGTGAACCGCCCGGTCGCCGATGGCGTGGATGGCCGCAGGCAGCCCGCCAACGCTCGCCCGGCTCACGGCTTCCATCATCTCTTCCGGGTCGGTTGTGCAGAGGCCGTAGTTATCCGGCTCGCCTTCGTACGGCTCGATCATCCATGCCGTGCGGGGGCCAAGTGCCCCATCCGCGAAGACCTTGACACCGCCGATGCGCAGCATGTCGTCGCCAAAACCCCACCGCAGCCCGACTGCCAGCGCTTGATCCAGCAGCGCCACCGGAATGTTTTTGACAACACGTAGGCCAAGCTCGCCGCGCTGCCGGAGGAGCTGGTAAGCCTGAAAAGCCAGTGCACCGTCGAAGTCGTGGAGACCGGTCAACCCTCCGCGCTGCGCGCGCCTGATAGCCGTTTTGACCTGCTCAGCGACCTGTTCCGGGGTAGGGTCGGGGATGACACGCTTGACCAAATCTATCGCCGTCTCGAACAGCACACCGGACGGGTTACCGGAGGCATCACGCTCGATCCGCCCGCCGTGCGGATCAGGCGTATCAGCAGTGATGCCCGCCAAGCGCAACGCCGCTGAGTTGACCCAGATTGCGTGGCCCGACTGCGCGTCAAGGCACACCGGGTGATCAGGGACAAGGGCGTCCAGCTGAGCGGCAGTCGGGAAAGCCCGATCCGGCCACCGGTCCTGCGACCAGCCGCGCCCCAGCATCCACTCGCCGGGCGGGGTTCGCTGCGCTCGCTCGGCAACGATCTCGGCAGCCTGCTGGGCCGTCTGTGCCTGAGTCAGGTCCACATTGTGCAGGAAGTGGGCGTACCAGGAGAGATGTACATGCGCATCGGTCAAACCGGGGATGACCGGCCTGCCGCCCAGGTTGATGACCCGGCTCCTCGGCCCTGACAGGCTGCGCACCTCACCGTCCCCACCAACGGCGACAATGTGCTCGCCTCGAATTGCCAGCGCACTGCCCCAAGGCTGCGAGTCGATCTGAGTGTAAATCCGCCCGTTATACAGGATCAGATCAGCCGCCATCAGCTTTCTCCTCAAGCGCGCCCGCTTCGGCGAGAGCCTGGCTGATCGCGGCCTCGCCGGGGATTCCATCCAACCCCTCCCGGGTCACCGAGTGGCTCGCCAGGCGTGTGGCGAAGCGCGCCGCCGGAAGGGCCTCTCCGGTTGCGTATAGGCGGACGAAGAACGCCGCTGCAAAGATGTCACCCGCGCCCGTTGGATCGACTTCCTTGACCTCTGGAGCCGGGATGTGAACGGCCTGGGTATCACTGTAGAGGGTGCAGCCAAGCGCACCCTGTGTCACGACCAGGGTTCTGGCCTGTGTGCTGTACCGCCGTACCAGCGTTTGGTCGCCCTGCACATCTTCAAGGCTGAACACAACCGCCCGCGCATGTGCCAGAACGCGGGAAGCGCCCGGCCAGGGCCGAAAGCTGATGCGGCCCGCTTCATCCCAGCGGCGCATCCAGCCCTGAGGGGTGACGCACACGAACGACCGGGAGAAGCGCAGCGCCAGCGAGGGATCAACCTCGTCAGCGATAGGCGCCAGGTGAACGATGGATGCTGAGCGCCACTCAGGCGGAATGTCCTCAAAGCCAAGCCGGGCGGCGCGACCTGCCAGCCGTTGAATGCGCCCCTGCGGAGTGTAGATGTTCTCAAAAGCGGTGGCGGCAGCGCAGGGGAGGCGGGCAATGGCAACCTGCTCCAGGGCAGCGAGCAGGGGGACCATGCTGTCGGGGGCGCTGGTCACGATGCCCACTCGCAGGCCGAGCGCGGCTGCCGTCAGGGCGCTGAAAGTCACCGTGCCACCTAGCCTAGGCCCGGCGGGATGCACATCTCTGGACACGTGGCCGATGGCGAGATAGTCAACGGCGGACATAGGGATATCTTGCAGTACCGACCCAAAGAATCCGCCGGCAGGCTACCGGATAAGAAAAGGGGGCACTTACAGCCCCCATCATTCATACCAGTTCACTACCGGCCTGAACCGTGCACGGGGATAATCGTCACTTTACGCTGGTCTCCTGCCCCTACGCTTTCAGTCGTGACCGACTTATCATCCCGGAGCGTGATATGGATGATGCGGCGCTCATTGGGCGGCATCGGTTCGAGCGTGACAGTCCGCCCCAGGCGGTGAGCCTGCTCGGCCATACGCAGGGCCAACCTGCGCAGCGCCGACTCGCGGCGTGACTTGTAGCCCTCAACATCGATCACGATATTGGCGCGGCGCTGGAGTTCCCGGCTGACGATGAGCCGCGTAATGTACTGGAGCGCGTTAAGCGTTTCTCCGCGCCGCCCAATCAGAATACCTAGGTCCGATCCCCGGATATCAAGCACCCAGGGCGTATCCTCGGACGGCGCCCCCGGCTCGGCCTCGTAGGCGTTGACCTCGGCCTCGATCCCCATATGAGCGAGCAATTCCTTCAGCGTAGCAATGGCTACCTGGACTTCGTGGTCAACTTCTTGGCTGGGGGGGCGCTCTGACACTAACCGGGGTTCAGGCTCGGGTTCAGGGGAACGCACCTCGGCTATTCTAGGAGACTCAGGCGCAGGTGCTTGGGAGACGGGAGGTTCGGGGG
>FWPU01000989.1_pt1 | contig 88827 bp, 85 predicted proteins | sample 2228361 | NCBI WGS metagenome assembly FWPU01 (sample SAMEA103939777, study PRJEB20133) | metagenome
GAAGGGTTGCCAATCCATTACCTACCCGCAAAACGTCAAAATCGAGGGGGATTACGTCAAACTCCCCGGCACTGTTGGGAAGCTGTACTGCCGTCAACATCGAGAAATAGAGGGAAAAATTAAGTCGGCGACGGTTTCCCTCAACCCCGATGGGAAGTACTACGTGTTGCTCTTAGTGGATGATGATTGCGAACAGCCATCTCCTACTGCCGCGGGGAAAGCGATTGGTATCGATTTAGGGCTGACGCACTTTGCGGTGACGAGCGATGGCTCAAAGTTCGACCATCCACGGCACTTAGCCAAGCATGCTCGTAACCTGAAGCGCAAACAGCAAAAGCATTCTCGTAAAAGGGAGGGGAAAGCGAGAAAACGAGTTGCCCGCGTTCACAGCAAGATAGCCCGTTGTCGTGAGGATTTTCTACACAAGCTATCCCGCAAGATAGTCAACGAGAACCAAGTGATTGCTGTAGAGAATCTGCATGTCAAAGGCATGGTCAAGAATCCTAACCTTGCCAAAGCCATCAGTGACGGTGGCTGGGGAATGTTTTGCAGGATGCTCAAATACAAAGCTGAGAGGGAGGGAAAGATATATGTTGAAGTCAACCGTTTCTTTCCTTCCTCCAAGACTTGTCATGTCTGGGTAGCCTACCACTGGAGGTGCGCACTTGGACTTGTGAGCGTTGTGGGACGGTTCATGACCGCGATGTGAATGCTGCGATGAACATCAAGAATGAAGCCTTGCGGATATTGGAGTTGGGAACCAGCTCTACTGCCTTTGGGAGGGAACGTAAGTCGTCTGGTAAAACGTCGGTTCTACTAGACGTTCCGTTGAACAAGGAAGCTGCTTATCCATCGCGCAGCGATGATGAGCAGTAGTTCACCTGTGATTCTTGGCTACTGTGAGCTGCTGCTATCCCGTTCGCACCAGCCCATTCCCCAAGTCAGTGCGGTGTATCCGCAAGGACAAGTGGTGCTGCAGGCAATTAATCAATGGTCAGGGGAGTAGCTGATGGGGATTCATCCAACTGCCGTTGTGGAAGCGGGAGCGCGCATTGCTGAGGAGGTGGAAATTGGTCCCTTTTGTTATGTTGCCAGCACGGTAGAAATTGGTCGGGGCAGCCGCTTGGCTTCCCATGTGACGCTGCTCGGGCATACTCGCCTTGGGGCAGAGTGTCGGGTGCACAGTGGCGCTGTCATTGGGGATGTACCCCAGGATGTGGCCTATGGCGGCGGCATTAGCTATGTTCATATTGGCGATCGCTGCACGCTACGAGAAGGCGTGACCATCCATCGCGGTACCCAGCCGGAGTCCGTCACCCATGTGGGGCACGATTGCCTGCTGATGGCCTACAGTCATCTGGCCCACAACGTCAATGTTGGCAACTATGTCACAATTGCCAATAACGCGCTGATTGCGGGCTATGCCCACGTGGGCGATCGCGCCTTTATTAGCGGCAACTGTTTGGTGCATCAGTTTACCCGAATTGGCCGCTTGGCAATGCTTTCTGGTGGCACGGCCATTCAAAAAGACGTTCCCCCCTTTTGCATGACCCGCAGCCTCAGTACCAACACCGTCATGGGGCTGAATGTGGTGGGGCTACGGCGAGCCGGATTTTCGGCCTCAGAGCGCCAAATGCTTAAACAGGCGCTGGACATCCTCTACCGCTCCACGTTTAATACTTCCCAAGCTGTCCAGCACTTACGAGAACACCTTCCCCACCCCCTCATTCAAGAGTTTTGCGATTTTATTAGTGCCTCGGAGCGGGGCATTTGTCACTTTGTGCGGCGCCGTGAGCAAGAATAAAAGTGCACTGCAGTTTTGATCTGGAATCTTGAATCTGTTGTTAAGGTTACGAAATACCCAAGGCTAAGTTTGCTAGATTAGCATCCAATTCCCCGAAGACAGGGTAGCCATCCTCAGCGTGATGAACCTCAACAAAGCGCTGTCTATCGTTGTTGAACTCTATTAACCCGCTGCTCCTGTGGGGCGATCGCCTATGTTTGTACACATTGAGATTATAGAGAGCAATCCTCACCTGCGATCCTTGTTAGGGTGGCACCTGCAGCAGGTTGGCCACACCGTTCACTTGGCAAGTGGCTCTCAGCAGGGGCAAGAAGTGTTTCAGCAGCGTCATCCCGATCTAGTAGTTCTAGATCTGGACCTAAGCGAAGGGAATGGCTTAGAGCTTTGCCGCTGGCTGCATTTTCAACAGCAGGCTCTTATTTTGGTTCTTTCAGCCCATAGCGATGAAACTGATGTTGTGACTGCCTTGCGCTCTGGCGCTGATGACTACCTTGCCAAACCCTTTGGCATGCAGGAGTTTTTAGCCCGAGTCGAGGTGCTAACGCGTCGCTGCCGTCCCTTCTTACCCAGCATTCTTAATTTGGGTGAAATCCAAGTCGATTTGGTGCAGCGGCGAGTTGTAGTGCGCAATGTGCCGGTTGACTTAACCCCTCAAGAATTTAGTTTGCTGTACGTACTCACCCAGATGGGGGGTACCCCCCTCAGTCGCCAAGAGCTACTGCGGCGGGCTTGGCCGGAAAGTATTGACAACCCGCGCACCGTGGATACTCATATTCTCTCTTTGCGCAAGAAAATCGAGCTTGATCCCCAGCAACCGCGCCTGATTCAAACCGTTCGTAATGTGGGTTATCGGCTGCACCTTGAGCCCCTCAATGGTCGTTACAGTGCCAACGGCGGGAAACCTAATCCCCGCCCCAAGGCGGCCAAACCTTCCCATATTGTTGTCTAGCGGTTCTGCTAAGATGGGGGCGTTGCGGACTGCGTTCTCTCCACCTCTTGACTGTTAACGTGTTCGCGCCCCCCTTTGATTGGTTAGATTCCGCCCTCGAGACCCTCAAGCGCGCCCATTGGTGGCGTGAGCCAACCGTTAGTAGTTCACCCGGGGCGATCGTGACACTTGGGGGAAGCCCCCAACCGCTGATTAACTTTTGCAGTAATGATTACCTTGGTTTGGCCAGCCATCCCGCTGTTAAAGCGGCTGCCATTCAGGCAATTGAATTGTGGGGAACGGGTGCCACTGGAGCTCGCTTACTCAGTGGTCAGCGATCGGTGCACGCCGACCTTGAAGGGGCGATCGCCCGCTGGAAAGGTGCTGAGGCTGCCCTTGTCTTTAGTTCCGGCACGGCTGCCAATATCGGTACGATTGCCGCCTTAGTGGATCAACGGGATTTGATTCTCGGGGATGCCTATAACCACGCCTGTCTTAAAAAAGGCGCGCGCCTGAGCCAAGCCAGCTACTACGAGTATGGCCACAATGATGTGGTGCAGTTGCAATCCTATTTGGAGACTCATCGCTCCAGACATCGGCGTTGCCTCATTCTCACTGATGGTGTTTTTAGCATGGATGGAGATGTGGCACCCCTAGCGGAAATCCTGCAACTGGCAGCAGACTTCAGCGCCATGGTGTTGGTGGATGATGCCCACGGCAGCGGTGTGTTAGGAACAACAGGCGCTGGTACCCTTGAAGCCCTCAACCAACCCACTACCAACGTGATTCAAATGGGTACCCTTAGTAAAGCCCTCGGCAGTTTAGGGGGCTATATTGCTGGCTCCCAGGCTCTGATCACCTACTTGCGTCACCGTGCTAGCACATGGGTCTATAGTACTGGGCTCTCGCCAGCGGACACAGCAGCAGCCTTAGCGGCTATCCAGATCCTCCAGTCGGAGCCGCATCGCCGCCATGCCCTCCACGCCCGCATTCAGCAGTTGGCAGCAGGATTAGAAAGGTTAGGCATCCCCCTGCTGCCGCGCTCCCTGCCCACCCCAATTTTCTGTATTCCCGCCCCTGATGCAGTCACCGTTCAACGTTGGGGACAACACCTACAGGCTCAGGGCTGTTGGGTGGCCAGCGTTCGACCGCCCACCGTTCCCGCCAGTCGGCTACGCATTACCCTGCGGGCAGACCACACTGCAGAGCATATTGAGCACCTGTTGAGCGCTTTACAATTCCATTAACAGTAACAATTTGCCAACATTGACACCAACACATTGCCTCCCCTAAGGGGATACGCTAATGGTGAGTCATATTTTTTATCCTAAAGACTATGCTCACCATTTTCGGGTTGCGCCGCGGGGCGATCGCCATCCCCTTAGTAGCAATGGTCTCCTTAACAACCGCTTGCTCATTTATTGAAAATAAAGCAATTGCGGAAGCGACAGTCGTAACTTTTAACAAGCAATATAACGCAGGCAAGTTTGCAGAAATTTTCGATGCGGCAGAACCGCGTTTTCAAGAGACGACAAGTCCTGAAGAATTGACGGCAATTTTAACGGCTGCTCAAGAGCGCCTAGGCTCAGTTCGAGAGATCAGGCAAACCTCATGGCGTGTCGAAGTAACGCCTGAAGGATCTCTTGTGAAATTAGCCTACAACGTGAAATTTGCGAAAGCTAGTGGTACCCAAGAATTTGACTACCTGATTGTTGACGGTGAAGCCAAGCTGCTGCGCTTCAACATCCAATCGGAAGCCCTCAAGAATTAAGTGGGACACACCCTGCATAAAATTGGCTTCCATAGGGTATAATCCATGGGAATTCTTTTGGCTGTGAGAGTAAATGATACCTACCTCGACTGTGGCAGTGCCGATAACCGATCAAGCGTACCTCAACATTGAAGGAGGATATCAATTATCGGGCGAGGTGAAAATTAGTGGTGCCAAAAACTCCGCCTTGGTGCTGATGGCGGGTGCCCTACTGGCAGCAGATACAACAATTCTACACGCTGTTCCGGATTTAGCCGACATCCGCCGACTTCAGGAAATTTTGCAAGCCCTCGGGGTCAAGGTTCAACGGCTTGGTGCTGAAACGATTGTTATTGATGCCACCGAGCTCAACACAAACGATCCCCCCTATAGCTTGGTCAGCCAACTCCGTGCCAGTTTTTTTGCCATTGGCGCCTTGGTGGCTCGTTTAGGCGTGGCGCGGGTGCCATTGCCCGGCGGCTGTGCCATTGGTGCCCGTCCGGTGGAGTTGCATGTGCGCGGTTTGCAAGCCTTGGGTGCTGAAGTCACCATTGATCATGGTGTGGTCACCGCCAGTGCCAACAAACTCAAAGGGGCACGAATTTATCTGGACTATCCGAGTGTGGGTGCCACGGAAACCTTGATGATGGCGGCAACCCTTGCCGAGGGTGAAACAACGATTGAAAATGCTGCCCAAGAACCAGAAGTCGTAGATTTGGCAAACTTTTGCAATGCCATGGGTGCCAAAATTTACGGTGCTGGCACCAACTCGATTACGATTGTGGGCGTGGATCGCCTCCACGGGACGGAGTACGAAATCATTCCCGATCGCATTGAGGCAGGAACTTTCTTGGTGGCTGCAGCAGTGACACGCTCTGCTATTACGTTGGCACCGATCATTCCGGCTCATCTGACCCCTGTTGTTGCCAAACTAACGGAGATGGGGGGAGTGGTGGACTTTCCCGATCCCACCCGACTGCGTTTTTCACCCGCTCAGCGCTATCGCGCCACCGATATTGAAACCCTGCCCTATCCTGGATTCCCCACCGATATGCAGGCGTTATTTATGAGCTTGCTGGCCATTAGTGAGGGGAATAGTTTGGTGACGGAAACAGTGTTTGAGAATCGCTTTGGTCATGTGGCGGAGCTGAATCGGATGGGTGCCGATATTCGCGTTAAGGGGAATCATGCTGCGATTCGCGGTGTGCCCTTTTTGTCGGGGGCGCCTGTCATCGGGACAGATCTGCGGGCAACAGCGGCACTGGTAATTGCCAGTCTAGCTGCCCATGGTGAATCTCAGGTGTATGGCCTGCAGCACCTTGATCGCGGTTACTGGCAAATAGAAACGAAGCTGCGGGCGCTAGGGGCAAAATTAGAGCGTTGTCTGCCGACAGCGGTAACCCCTTAATCTTTGGGCAACTGAGTTCGCTAAAATAATCACGAGCTACCCTGTTTGGAATCTGGTTGAATGGCATCCTTGATTGATTGGGACTACTTGGCCGCGCTTTCTGGAGGCGATCGTGAATTTGAACAGGAGCTATTACAAACCTTTGTTGAAGATGTCCAACTGCGCCTGAACTCGTTAACTGCAGCAATGGCCAGTGAAAATCTGGCGCAAATTAAGCGCGATGCTCACCATTTGAAAGGTTCCAGCGGGAATGTGGGTATTAGGGCCATTCAAGCTGTTGCCGCTGAGCTTGAGCAACAAACCACTTTAGCAGGCGCTCAACCGCTGGTGGAAAAGTTACAGCAACTTTACCAAGCTGTTGCCAATGAAGTAACGGTTTAACCACGATGACGTTTGTTCCTCCCGATAGTTTGGCGAGGGCGATTGCCCAAGCCCAAGAAGCCACACGCAGTGCTCTGGCCGATGGTAAAAACCGTCTGCAAATTGAGGTACTGCTGCCCGATGTGAAACCCATGGCCTTGGCACAGGAGTATTTGCCCCTCTTTAGCGATTTGGGGGCTGATCTGAAAGTCTTTTTTGCTGATGCCGGAGCTGCTGCCCTCGCCCGCCGTGAATGGGGCAATCCTATCTACAGTGTGCGGGGGGTGAGTGAGCTGTTAACGCCTATCACTGAGGGCGATCGCGCCGTTGTAATTGTGGCTGCTACCCCTGTGGAGGTTTCGGCCATTGAACAAATGTGTCTTGCTGCCGGCGATCGCCCCTTTATTTTGCTCAATCCGAAACTCCAAGATGTGGCGGTTGTCGGCATTGGCTATGCTGGGCGGCAGTTGCGGCAGCGGTTTTTGAACACGCTAGAAACCTGCTACTACCTGCGTCCCCTCGCTGAGGAGATCATTCTCTGGCGCTGTTATCCGCAGCCATGGCAAATCTGGCAATATACCGATCCTGAACCCACTTGCCTCGCAGAATTTGAGCAGCGCCCCAGTGGTGAAGCTATCGAACGCGCCTTAGCACCCCAAGGAGCGACCACGGGAGAAGGATTTTTCAGTCGCTTGGGGCGCTTCCTCCGAGCCTTGCAGCATTAGGGTACCCAAGCCGCGGCATAGGTGGCCGCACAACGCAAAAACTTGGCCGCCAATTTGGGGTGCGCCCCCCAGTGGAGGTGCAAGTAGCTGGCGTGCAGATGCTCATTGCCCCAACCTTCCGGCTCGCCGTTCAGGTGCCATAGGGGAGCCTGGGGGGAAGGACTCAGCCATGAGTAGTGAAACTCGTGCCCCCACACCGTTTGCCCCGGCTCCACGCAGACCGTTGCTTGAGCTGCAGTGGCTCGGCGGTAGCCCAACGTGGGGCGATCGCCCATGGCGGCAACCGTAGGTAAATGCCCCACCAGCGGATAGGTTTTGCCATCCTGCGTTTCGATACCTTGGCATAAGTACATCAGGCCGCCGCACTCGGCATAGACGGGTAGGCCTCGCTGAAGGGCTTGCCGTAGTGATCTTAAAAAGGCATGATTGGCGCTCAGTTCTGCTGCAAAAACCTCGGGGAAGCCGCCCCCCAACAGCAAACCGGCCAGATTGGCGGGCAAGCCCCTATCTTGCAAGGGGGAAACGGGAATGAGCGTTGCCCCTAGGGTTTTCAGGAGGTCGAGAGCATCCGCGTAGTAGAAATGAAATGCTGCATCCTGAGCAATGCCGATGGGAAGAGAAGCAAACAGAGGGGGAAGGGAAGCGAACAGAGGGGAAACAGAAGAGGCAGGAGGAGAAAGCAGGGGGGCTAATTGAGGCCAGTCAAAGGCGGTGCGTCCTAGGTCGGCAAGGCGATCTTTTAGGGTGGTAAACGTCGGTGATTCGTGGGGAGGCACTAGGCCAAGGTGGCGGCTGGGTAATTCCAGCGCCTGATGGCGGTAGAGAACGCCCAAAATGGGAATGTCTAAGGGGGCAAGGGCTTCCTCTAAAATTTGGCGATGGCGATCGCTCCCCACCCTGTTGAGCACCACGCCAGCAATGCGCAGCGCCGGATTGTACTGGCAAAACCCATAGACCAACGCCGCCACAGAGGCAGCTTGTTTTTGAACATCTAAGACCAACAGGATGGGGAGATCCAGCAACTGGGCAACAGCAGCCGTACTGCCCTCGCTGGTGCCGCCACGGCCATCAAAAAGCCCCATTACCCCCTCAATAAGGACACAATCGGCCTCCTGTCCGTAGTGACTAACACAGGCTTGAACGTAATCGCTACGGGTGAGAATCGAGTCAAGGTTATAACAAGGACGACCACTGATGGCGCGATGAAATAGCGGATCAATGTAATCAGGGCCGATTTTGAAGGTTTGCACCCGCTTTCCTTGAGCCGTCAGCGCCGCATTGAGAGCAAGAGCCACAGTGGTTTTGCCCACGCCACTGCGATCGCCAGCAATGATGAAGGCCATTGGTAAATTACATCTCCCCAAAAAAATCAATTGATCCTGCCCAACCCTGACAAATTAGGCCAGATCACGCCAGTTTACCCCAACTGTCCTGCTCTACAACGACCGGAGAGCGCCCCCGCCCCCTTGTAAGATGGGAAACTAAGTGTGCAGTTAAGGATTGGGTTGTATGACAGCGGTAACCTCGGTGCCCAGTTTCTGTGAAGGAATTCAGTACTTTGGGACGGATTGGCCAGACTGGGAGGTTTACGGTAAAGCACCGCTGCTCAGTGCCGAGCAACCTGCCCTCACTGATTTAGAAGCCCCCGCTGCCGCCTACCAAACGCTGCTCTACGCCGATGCCCTGCGCTATTTAATTTTGCAAATGACCGCCAGTAAAGCCTCCGGACACCCCGGTGGTTTTGCCAGCCAAGCAGAAGCCTACGCCGCCCTAGTGATGCTGGGGCACAAAAACATCATCACTGAGGTGGGGCACCATGCCCCCGGCTTTTATGCCGCCATGTTCCTTGATTGCTCCCTTGAGCAGATGGGCATTCACACGGTGCAGGACTTGCGCGATCGCTTCCGCGAAAAGCATGGCCTCTTGGGTCACCTCTCTGGCTACATTCCTGGAATTTTGGCACCTGCAGGGCCATTGGGGCAGGGGCAGCACTTTGCCATGGCGGCGGCTTGGTTACACCGCGAAACCCTTTTTCCCTTCACGTTGGGGGATGGTGGCCTCGGCGAACCCTACGTGATAAGCAGTATGGCGCACTTCCACACCGCTTTTCCGGAGGTGACCAACTTTCTCCCCGTCTTGGTGTGGAACGGCTTTAGCCAAGAGCACCACAGTATGGTTTCGCGCAAAAGCAACCGCGAAATGATGGCCTACTGGCACGGCAACGGCTTCCAAGAGGTCGTGCTCGTCGACGCCAAAGATTTTGATGATGCGGATCAGCCCGGGGACTACGTCGATAGTACCCTGTTCTCCTTTGGCCAGCGGTTGGCCTTTATGAAAGCGGTTCTGCTGGGGATGCAAGAAGCAGCACAGTCAGCGCTTTCGGGTAAACTCACGGTCTTTATTCTCAAGCAGCTTAAAGGGGCAGGCGTTCATGCCAAGGGCGCTAAATCCCACAACCTCTATGCCCAGCACACGCTCGAGAATCCCGATATTGTCAGTGCCCTCAACGCCCGGGCGCTGTCTCCTGCAGCGTGGGCACTCGTGCGCCAAAACTGTGAAGCGGCGGCAGGAGGACCGGCAGCCAAAGTAGTGGTGACGGAGCAGGAACTAGAGCTGCCATCCCTAGGAGATATCCCCCTTGAGGCCTATGGGCTGGGGGAAAACAAAGTGGCAACAACCGCCATGGGACGGATGGTGGCAGAAGTGGGGCAGCGCGATCCCCGCTACTTAGTCACGAATGCTGACGGCAACGAAGCCTCCGGACTTGGTAACATTAACCAAGCGTTGAAGATCATTCACCCCACCAGTGATGACCTGTATCACCAAGCCCCCCAAGGACAGGTGTATGAACCCCTGAGTGAAGATGCCTGTGCGGGTCTGGCCGCCGGGTTATGCCTGATGGGCAGCCGCAGTCTTTGGTGCTCCTACGAATCTTTTGCCATTAACGGCCTCCCTATTTGGCAAACGGTGACCCAAGCGATGGCGGAACTGCGCCGTCCGACACCGGCAACGGTGACCCTCTATACCGCCGGTGCCTTGGAGCAGGGACGGAACGGTTGGACCCACCAACGTCCGGAAATTGAGGCCTACTATGCCGCCCTCCTGCGCAATGGCAATGTGTTTGCCCTGTTTCCCCCCGATGCCAACAGCATTCAGGTGTGCTACCGCTGGGCGCTGAGTGCTCAAAACAAAGGTATTGCCATCTTTGCCAGCAAAACCCCTCTACCGGTGCGCACCACGTTTGCCCAAACCGAGCAAGCCCTCGTCGATGGCGCTGTTGCGCTCTACGAATCAGCAAGTGGCCGTTCTACCCTTGTGTTGGCTGTTCTTGGGGATATGATCCTCAATCCGGTCTATGCGGCACTGCCGACGCTGGAGGCGGCGGGCTATCGGGTGCGGATCGTTTCGGTGATCAATCCCCGTCGTTTGTATCGTCCCAGTGATGTGGCTTGGCAGACCTGTGCCCAACCCGATGATGGCTTTGCCGATACGGCAACGTTTGAGCGTCTGTTTGGTGGGGATGCCCTCTTGGGGATCACCGGGGGAGCGGCTGCTCTCCTTGAGCCAGTGCTGTTGCGGGCAACCTGTGCCCGGGATGTCTTGGCATGGCAGCGGGGTGAAACGACCGCTAGCCCGGCAGAGCTTATGGCCTACAACGGACTAACTGCTGAAGCTATTTGCGATCGCGCCCAAGCCCTATTGCGCCCTTAGCCCCCTACCGCTTTTCTGAGATGATCCCGATGAAAACCGATCACCAAAAAGCCCGCGCCCTCAAACCCGGTAGCCCCCGCCCTGCCAAAGCCCTCTGTAGCGAGTGTGGCCTCTGCGATACCTACTACATCCACTACGTCAAGGAGGCCTGTGCCTTTCTCAATCAACAGTTTGACACGCTCGAAACAAAAACCCACGGGCGATCGCGCCATCTGGAAGACTGGGACGAGTGCTACTTTGGCGTTCACCAGCACATGCTGGCCGCCCGTAAAACTGAGCCAATTCCGGGGGCGCAGTGGACGGGGATCGTCAGCAGTATTGCCATTGCCATGCTGGAGTCGGGACGGGTGGAAGGGGTTGTCTGTGTGCAAAATAGCGAGAGCGATCGCTTTACCCCCAAGCCCATCATTGCTCGCACGCGGGCAGAGATTCTCGCCGCACGGGTGAACAAACCCACGCTATCCCCCAACTTATCGGTTCTCGAAGAAGTGGAGCGCTCTGGCCTCAAGCGTCTTTTGGTGATTGGGGTGGGCTGTCAAATCCAAGCCTTGCGAGCCGTGCAGGATAAGTTGGGCTTAGAAAAGCTCTACGTGCTAGGCACCCCCTGTGTGGATAACGTCACTCGCGCCGGCTTGCAAAAATTCCTTGAGACCACCAGCCGCTCGCCCCAGACCGTGGTCTATTACGAGTTTATGCAGGACTTTCGGGTGCACTTCAAGCACAGTGATGGCTCCACGGAAACGGTCCCCTTTTTTGGCCTCAAGACCAACCAACTCAAGGATGTCTTTGCCCCTTCCTGCATGAGCTGCTTTGACTACGTCAATGGCCTTGCGGACTTGGTGGTGGGCTACATGGGCGCCCCCTTTGGCTGGCAGTGGCTGGTGGTGCGCAATTCACAGGGGCAAGAAATGCTGGATCTGGTGCAGGATCAACTGGAAACCCAACCGGTCATGAGCGCGGGCGATCGCCACACTGCGGTGCAACAGAGCATTCCTGCCTACGATAAGGGCGTGACCTTGCCCATGTGGGCAGCACAATTAATGGGCTTAGTGATTGAGCGCATTGGCCCGAAAGGATTGGAGTATGCCCGCTTTTCCATTGACTCCCACTTTACCCGCAACTATTTGTTTGTGCGGCGCCATTATCCGGCTAAATTAGCCGCCCATGTGCCCGCCTTTGCCAAGAAAATTGTCGATCAGTACCGCTTACCCCCGGATTAAAAATCTCACAGAGAAATACTGTCGCTGGCTGCAAAACACCTGGGTGTATCCCACTTTCGTAACCCCTCACCCTAAATCCCGCTCCCTTCTTGGGAGAGGGACTTTGAATCTGGCTCCCCTTCTCCCTTTTTGGGAGTAGACCGTTGCTTGCTGTCCGAAGGACTTAGGGCGCGCGCAGCAGGGGTTGGGGGATGAGGGCTATGCATTTGCAAAAGTGAGATACTCCCAAACACCTCTAGCAAAATGTCATCACTGGAACTCAAGAAAGCCCCAACTCCACCTTTGCGCCAAATCCTTAGCTATTCTCTAAAGCAGCGTGTTCCTTGAGGTTCCCGATTCTAGTTTCTGCGCCCCGGTACGGATGAGGCCAAAGCACAAGATACTTGCCCGATCGCCATCAGCCTTTATGGGGAACTCAATGAATTAACCGATAGTGAAATCAAGCAATTTTCAACGACAAAAGTTGAGTCACAATAAGTTTAGCCAGAACGTATGTAGAGTGAACAATTATGACCGCCGCCGAGAAACTCTACCAACTGATCCAAACCCTCCCCGAAAGCCAGATTAACGAAATTTTCCACTTTGCTGAATCTCTCCAGCCAAAACAACTTTCTCCTCCTTCAGCTATCCCTCTTGGAACCCTCACCGGACTTCGAGGCATTGTATTGTCTACATCATTTGTAAACCCCAAGAGCCTGAAGTGGCTCTTACTGCTATCAAGCGACTTCTGACCGGACTCCAATTTTGCACCGTTGATCGACAGACTGTGGAAACAGCCCTCAGCGTCGATCTAACGGACTTTGAAGATGGTATCCAACTTGCCTGCGCCACCTTGAATCAACTGGATGCGATCATTACTCGCGATTGTCAAGGTTTCATTCGTAGCAACCTGCCCATTGACTCCCCCACAGAACTCTTAAACCAGCCTTAGCAGAAAAGTACCTATGATCAATCCCCCGAAATCGTCTTCCTCCGGGCATTACTCCTGCAGAGTCGCTGCGCGTAACCAGAACCCGGCGCTCCTGTTACGTTAGCTGAAGGATTAGGAAAAAAGCCTGCCCTAAAACCACGAGCAGGCAAGTTGAATTGGTTTCGCGCCAATTACGGTCTAGGCGGTAAACCCAGCTTTGTACTCAGCAATTGCCTCTTTCAGTAGAGCTTCTGCCTTTTCATCCAGTTTTTGGGTTGAGCGCACGATTTCACCATACTCGGGCTTACTGGTTTGTAAGTAGTCCCGCAGACCAGCCACAAATTTGGCCACAGCCTCAACCGGAATATCATCCAGATAACCATTGGTACCGGCATAGATGGTGGCGACTTGGTACTCCACTGGAATGGGAGAGTACTGGGGCTGCTTGAGAATTTCCCGCAGGCGCATCCCCCGTGCCAATTGGTTTTGGGTGGCTTTATCCAAGTCAGAGGCAAACTGAGCAAAGGCTTGCAGTTCGTCAAACTGAGCCAACTCGAGTTTGAGTTTGCCCGCCACCTGTTTCATGGCCTTAATTTGAGCAGCGGAACCCACCCGTGACACTGAAATACCGGCGTTAATGGCCGGACGCAAACCGGCGTTAAAGAGGTCGGAGGACAAAAAGATTTGACCGTCAGTAATAGAAATCACGTTGGTGGGAATGTAGGCCGACACGTCACCCGCTTGCGTTTCGACAATCGGCAGTGCCGTCATGCTCCCCCCCCCAAGAGCATCATTGAGCTTGGCCGCCCGCTCTAAAAGCCGCGAGTGGAGGTAGAAAACATCGCCGGGGTAGGCTTCCCGACCCGGAGGACGGCGCAGCAGCAAAGACATTTGCCGATAGGCTTGTGCTTGCTTAGAAAGGTCATCATAAATCACAAGGGTGTGCTTGCCTTGGTACATGAAGTACTCGGCAATACTGGCTCCCGTGTAAGGTGCCAAATACTGCAAGGCAGCCGGGTCACTGGCGTTGGCAGCAACAACAATGGTGTAGTCAAGCGCACCGCGCTCCCGCAGCACATTCACCACTTGGGCAACGCTGGAAGCTTTCTGACCAATGGCCACATAGACGCAGATGACGTCTTGGCCTTTTTGATTGAGGATAGTATCGACCGCCACCGCTGTTTTCCCCGTTTGGCGATCGCCAATGATGAGTTCCCGCTGACCACGACCAATGGGAATCATGGCATCAATCGCCGTAATCCCCGTTTGCAGGGGTTCACAGACCGACTTCCGCTGCACAATGCCGGGGGCAGGGGATTCGATCAGGCGAGTTGCTGTAGTTTCGATCTCGCCTTTACCATCAATTGGCCGCATGAGGGCATCCACAACCCGACCAATCACCTTATCGCCCACGGGAATCGAGGCAATTTTACCGGTGGCTCGTACCGTAGAGCCTTCTTCAATCCCAAGGCCAGCCCCCATCAACACCACCCCGACGTTATCCTCTTCGAGGTTGAGGGCAATCCCCACCGTGCCATCTTCAAATTCCACTAGTTCCGAAGCCATCACTTTGTCGAGGCCATAGACACGGGCAATCCCATCGCCCACCTGCAGCACAGTGCCGACGTTATCAACTTTGATCGACTGTTCGTACTGCTCAATTTGCTGACGGATAATGCTACTGATTTCATCGGGTCGGATGCTTACCATAGGAGTTGCTCTCAAAAGTTAAACAGTTTACAAAGGAGGAGTTAAACAGACTGGGCTAAGCTCACGCTTAAGCGGCGCAATTGCCCCCGTAGGCTGGCATCAAAGACTTGGGAGCCCACTTTAATCACCACACCACCAATCAGCTCCGGATCCGTGGCGATCGCCAGTTCCACATCGGCAGCCCCGGTCATGGCTTTTACCTTTTCTACCACTGCTTGGCGCTGTGCCTCTGTCAGTTCTACAGCACTGGTGACCTCCGCCAAGACAATATTGCGCTGTTTGCGCAGCAGGGCGCGGTACTGCTCACAGATGGCCGCCAACAAGTTAATGCGCCGCCGATCCACCAGCAGCATGAGGAAATTTAGAAAATAACCATGCACCTTATTAGTCGTGAGCTGCCTCAGGACATTCTTTTTGGCATCGGGAGAAATTAAGGGGTTCGCCAAAAACTGTTGCAGTTCAGGGGAAACAGCCAAGAGTTCCAAGATAACCCCCGTATCCTGCTGAAATTGATCGGCAAGATTGTGCGACTGTGCCAAAGAGAGTAAAGCTTCGGCGTAGGGTTCAACAACTTCACCACGGATGGTGGTCTGCATCATTTGCCTCCTAGTAGGGCAATACTGCGATCAACAAGGGTGCGCTGAAGGTCGGCATCGTGACTCAAGCGCTCTTTCAGTTTTTGCTCAGCTTGGCTGAGGGCAAGGGCCGCGATGCGTTCGCGAATTTCGGCGATCGCCCGCTCCGTGGCCGCGCTGGTATCTTGAGAGGCCGTTTGCTTGATGCGCTCAATTTCTTGCCGTGCTTGGGCAATGAGCTCTTCTTTAGCCGCCTTGGCACGGACTAACGCTTCAGCCCGAATTCGTTCAGCCTCTTCCTTGGCCTGAGCCAACTTTTGCTGCTCTTGAGCCAAGCGAGCTGCTGCTGTGCGCTGCCGTTCTTCCGCCTCAGCAATGGCCGTGGCAATTTGCTGCCTGCGATCGCCAAGGGTTTTACCCAGCACACCGCGCCCAAAGTAAACCAGTACCCCAATAATGATGGCAAGGTTAATCACATTCGTTTCGAGCAAATTGGTATTTAGGCCAAAGTGCCCCACCTCTTCCGTTGCCATTAAAATCACTGCGTCCATGACCCAAACTCCTAGGCCAGTAACTTGGCTAACAACTGCTCACTCAAGCTGCTCACTTGACCCTCGAGGGCTTGCAGTGTGGCCTGCTTTTGCTGATCAATTTCCGCTTGAGCCTTCATTAACTCTGCTTGTACCGCCTGCTGAGCCGCGGCGATTTCCGCTGTGGCAATCTTTTGTGCCTCAGCGCGCGCTTCCTCAATCACCGCTTGGGCCTCCCGCCGCGTACTCGCCAACTCCTGCTCGTACTGATGGGCTAGCTCTGTGGCCTGTTGCAACCGCTCTTTAGCCTGTTGCAGGTTCGTGCGGATGTACTCATCCCGATTGTCCAGTGCCTGACCCAGCGGTTTGTACAGCAGTGCATTCAAAATGACCGTCAAAATTAAAAATTGCACAGCCATTAGGGGTAGGGTGGCATCAAAATCAAACATCAGCCTCTCCAGAATGGGGCAGAACGAAAAGGGGAAAGCTCAAATACTGGGCCTTCCCCACTATGGGCTACTTAGGAAGCAAAGGGGTTGGCAAACAGCAGCACCAGCGCAATCACCAGACCGTAGATCGTCAGGGATTCCATGAAGGCGAGGGTCAACAGCAATGTCCCCCGAATTTTACCTTCCGCTTCGGGTTGCCGTGCAATTCCTTCAACCGCTTGACCCGAAGCATTCCCTTGACCAATACCAGGGCCGAGGGAGGCCAAGCCAATAGCCAAAGCAGCAGCAAGAACAGAAGCAGAAGCGACTAACGGATCCATAGTTTATTTCCTCAGACTGTAGTGGGACGAAACAAATTTTCCAGAGATAACAATAGCAGGGTATGTACCCTACGAGTGAGCCTCTTCGTGCTCACCTCCATGCCCTTCCATGGCTTCGCCAATGTACGTGGCCGCCAAGGTTGCAAAAACAAGGGCTTGAATGGCACTGGTAAAGAGCCCCAAGGCCATCACCGGCAACGGCACAAACAAGGGCACGAGCAACACCAAGACCCCCACCACTAGCTCATCCGCCAAAATGTTGCCAAAAAGACGGAAGCTCAGGGAAAGAGGCTTTGTAAAATCTTCCAAGATAGCAATGGGAAGTAGAACCGGTGTTGGCTCAATGTATTTGGCGAAATACTTGAGCCCGCGCTTGCGCAGCCCGGCATAAAAGTAGGCCAAGGAGACCAACAGTGCCAAGGCCACCGTGGTATTGATGTCATTGGTGGGTGCTGCCAACTCCCCTTCCGGCAGCTCAATCAGTTTCCACGGCACCAAAGCACCAGACCAGTTACAGACAAAGATGAACAGGAAGAGGGTGCCAACAAAGGGTACCCACGCCCGATATTCGTGTTCCCCCATCTGGCTTTTGGTCAAGTCTCGAATGAATTCAAGGGCATACTCCATCAGGTTTTGCATGCCATTGGGAATACGTTGAATATTCCGTGAGGCCGCCAAAGACGCCACGATTAAGATTGCCATCACAATCCATGTGGTGATGAAGACTTGACCGTGAACCTTGAGGTTGCCAATATGCCAGTAGAAGTGGTGCCCCACCTCTAGTTTGGCGAAGGGGAGAGAGGTCCAAAGGTGGATCAAAGGCATCATGCCTCCGCACGTAATGTTCTAAGCACAACAGTGAGCCAGCCTTAGGGGGACGGCAAAACCGTACGAAACATATAGACCAGAATGGCTGCTTTGTAGGTCAAAAACCCCAAAAACACTGGAATGATGTGCAGCTCCTGCCATCGGGCAGCCGCAATGATGACCACCACAACAACAAGAAGCTGTGTTTTTCCGAGCTTTTTCTGGTCATTGCCCAAGCGCTCCACGTTGCGAGCAAGTAAGCGCAAATAAACAAGGCCTGCACTTGCTCCCAATAGATAGTTCAAGGCTGTGTTTAGGCCGTAGATGACCCAGACGGCGCCAAAAGCAATTGCCATGAGAACCAAGCTGGTCATGAAGAGTTCACGACACAGTTGATAAAATTCCTCCATTGCACCACCCGTCGCATTTTGGTTGGGAACAGAGGAGGCAGATGCCGAGTTGGGAACCGTCACAGCAGCACGCGGAGCATCCTGAGATGCCTTGAACTGGCCACTAAGCATCCTATCACGCTGTGGTTACATTTCATTACGAAGATTCACCAGCGGCAAGTTCCGCCCGAATGTGCTGCTCAAGCAGGGTTAGCACATCTTGGAGGCGCAGCGGATCACTCAGGTACAGATAACCTAAAAGGGTCTCAAAGCCAGTGGCTTGGCGGTAGATTTTGGCCGACACCCGCTTGGGGCCATCGGCAGCAGCATTGCGACCTTGGCGAAAGACCTCTAATTCTGTGGCCGTGCAGTGGGGCCACAAAACTTCCATGTAGCGGGCTTGGCTTTCAGCACGAACATGCGCCACCACCTGATGGTGGTAGGCACTAATGCGTTGCGGCGGTGTTAAAAAAATAAAGCGAATAAATAGCTCATAGACCGCGTCGCCAAAGTAGGCGAGGGCGGCTGGCGACAACTGCTGCGCCGCAATGGGACTGGAGGCTATGGGAAGAAAGGGGGCAGACACCATCATTCCCTCGTGTACACCGAAAGGTACTCCCAACTCTTGAGCAGCGGGAGTGTCCTCAGACCATCGTAGCCACTGCTTGAACTAGGCGGATGGCGGCTCCGTAATTTGGGCGATCGCCGTGGCCAGATCCGGCTGTAGCAGCAGAAATTTTTCAAGCCGCACCATTTTTACGGTTTGGGTCACCCGTGGATTCGTGACAATTTGTAGTTGCCCTTGGTGCTCTTGGGCTTTCTTGGCCAGTTGCACCAGTACCCCCAAGCCGGAGCTATCAATAAATTCAATTTTGGAGAGGTCAAGAATAATGTTGGCTGGCCCATCATCAAAGCATTTGTTAATGACTTTGCGAAAGGCAGACTCGGAGAAAGCATCAATTAAACCCGTTAGCCGGAAGATTTGGCAATCTGGGCGGACTTCACGGGTACCCCGTAAGCTTTGGGTGAGGGAAAGTGGTTCAGAAATGAGAGCCTCCTTAGCCAATGGCTAAACACACAGAATGACGTTAAATCTGTTCAATGTCTGGAATGCCAATACTATTTTGGAAGCAAGAGACCTGCTCAATGCGAGTAAGGACTCTATTGTTCCAGACCGTCTGCTATCAGCAATTAAGGTTTAGAACATAAGTATAGGGAAAGCGGTTAGTCTTGTCTATTGCTGCAACGAAAGTTTGGATTTACTGCAAGGGCAGAAGACTTCTGGCAGAATGGGCTTAAGGCTGATTCACCCTCTGAGCCCTGGCATCTTGATGGAGACTGGCTGTGAAATGGATTGCTTGGATGATTGGACTGGTTAGTGCCAGTGGCTTTTGCTTTGGGGCACTGCCTGTGGTGGCAACGACAGATAATACTTACCCGCCTGAAGCAGTGGCTGCTTTTATGGCGGACTGCCAAACCAAGCTCCACCCGGATTTGGTGATCGCGGCGATCGCTACTGCACGTGCGTTATCAATCGCCTGCAAGAAACCATGCCCTACGAGCAGTTTCGCCAACTGCGTCCAGATGAAGAATCGTCGGAGTTAAAGGCGGCAACTAACGACTGTATCGGTGCCATTTTTTAAGTAAGACCACGGCAAAAAATTACGGCTAGCATTCCCCGGCAATCCCCGATATGCTCTATAGGTGCTGGCTCATTTATTTGGCGGAGCGCCCTTTTAGATGACCTACTGCTTAGGAATTCTGACCACGTCGGGATTGGTGATGGCAGCGGACTCTCGTACCAATGCGGGAGTCGATTACATCTCGACCTATCAAAAGCTATTTGATTTTTCCGTTCCCGGTGAGCGGGTGATCGTTATTTGCACCGCTGGCAATCTTTCCATTACCCAAGAGGTGCTAACCCTGATCCGCCGTGACCTCAAGGGGCAGTTGGAGCACAGCCTAAACACACTGCCAAATATGTACGAAGTGGCACGGTACGTTGGCACCAAGTTACGGGAGGTGAGCGATGCCCATCGGCCATGGTTGAGCAAGGACAACATTGACCATCAGTGCACGTTTCTGGTGGGCGGCCAAATTCGGGGTGAGGAGCCCTACCTATACCTGATCTACAGTCAAGGGAATTTTCTGCAGGCCACACCCGAAACCCCGTTCCTGCAAATTGGTGAAACCAAGTATGGTAAGCCGATTTTAGACCGGACGTTGCGGTTTGATACCCCTGTGGATGCGGCAGCAAAGTATGCGCTGCTCTCCCTAGACTCCACCATGAAATCGAATATCTCTGTGGGGCCACCTTTAGACTTAGTGATGTATCGCACCGATAGCTTTGAGATTTGTCATCGGGCTGAGTTTGTTTTGGGGGATCCGTTTTTGGTAAAGGTGCGGAAGTTTTGGGAAGCCTCGCTGCGGCGGGCCTTTGAGGAAATGCCCGAAATTGAGTGGAATCGGCGGCAGCCTTCCCCGACGTCTTCGATGGTGCTGCCAGCGCCGGAAACAATTGCAGCGGACTAGGGTGGGTTGCTGATGTCAGAGTTGCCCTTAAGTCAGCAAGTAGCCGCTTTAGGGATCGGGCAGATTCGGCGGCATCTGTTTCTGTGCGCCGATCAAACCAAACCGCTGTGCTGCTCAAAGGAGGTGGGCTTAGCCGCGTGGGACTATCTCAAAAAGCGCCTCAAGGAGCTAGGGGTGGATCAACCGCGACCCGAGGGGTGCATTTTCCGTACCAAAGCCAATTGCTTGCGGGTGTGTCAGCAGGGGCCGATCCTCGTGGTTTATCCCGAGGGGGTGTGGTATCACTCGGCAACGCCGGCAGTGATTGAGCGAATCATTCAGGAACACGTGCTGGGGGGGCAGATTGTTCAGGACTATCTGCTGGTTGCACCTGAGCACGAAACAGCAGGCGATCGCCCCAGTAGTAGCCCAGATGGGTAATGCGAACGGGTGTACCTTTAGCTAGACTGCTGACTTCTCCTTGGTGCTGCTGGGGATCAAAGGGGACAACAGCGCCCACCTCACCAATGGGATGAACGCCCCACTGTTCGAGGAGTTGGAAAACTGGCTTGGCAAGGGGCAAAATACGTTGGGCTGGTGCGCTGGGGTTTCGGGTGGCGGCGTAGGCTGCGGTTGGCCAAAAGCGCAAAAAAGGCTCGAGGGTTTGCAGGGCGCGGTGCTGCCACTCAGCGTCGCTGGGGGCACTCTCGTAAATCCATTGCCAGAAGGCCACTGGATGCAGTTCTAGGAGGTGAGCCAACTGCTCGAGGGTGGCGAGGCGCAGGCGTTGCAGTTCCCCTGTCCAAATGGCATGGGCTTGTCGCTGGCTAAAGCCATGACGACGCAGGTGACTTTTGCAGGTAATGCCATGGCTGGCAAGGCGGGTTTGCAGTTTACGGGCAAGGGACATGACGGTACGGAATTCGCTGACCACGCTCAAGATCAAAAAAGTGCAGATGAGCCGGATCGGGCTCAAGGTGGAGGCGATCGCCCCGATGAATCCGATGCTGCCCCCTCAGGCGCACCCGCCACACCAGAGGGTCGCTGTCCTGCTCAAGGTGAACCGTCAGGCCCGTTTCGTGACCGAGAGCTTCCACCAAGACCACGTTGGCAGCTAGGGAGGTGGGTTCATTGGCATGGCTCAGCCGTAAATGCTCAGGCCGGATACCGAGCCACACGGTTTGATTGCGGTAAGGGGCTAACTGGGAAAGCTGGTGACCAAGGGGATACTGCCAATCTCCTGCGGCAAGGCCGGTATCGGTAATCCTGACCGCCAAAAAGTTCATCGGTGGTGAGCCAATAAACTCCGCCACAAAACGATTTGCCGGTTGCTGATAGAGTTCAAGGGGTGGGGCAATTTGCTGAATTTGGCCTTGATTGAGCACCACGATGCGATCGCCCATGGTCATGGCTTCCGTCTGATCGTGGGTCACATAGATCGTGGTGACCCCTAACTGCTGCTGCAATTGAACAATTTGACCACGGGTTTCAGTGCGCAGCTTGGCATCTAGGTTAGAGAGGGGCTCATCCATTAAAAAGACTTGCGGGTTGCGTGCCATCGCTCGCCCGAGGGCGACCCGTTGCTTCTGGCCACCGGAGAGTTGTTTAGGGTAGCGCCAGAGCAGGTGATCAATCTGGAGCATTTGGGCAATTGTGACAATGCGCTGATGAATTGCTCGCTCACGGGCAAACGAGAGTTGAAGTGCTTTGGGCAGGGGACGGGTCCAACGGCTGAGGGTCGCTTCTAAAGGAGCCGGTAACAGTCCGCCACCACTCATTTGGGGACTGCGGCGGAGGCCAAAGGCTAAGTTGTCATAGACCGTCAGGTGCGGGTAAAGGGCATAACTTTGAAAGACCATGGCAATGTCGCGAGCTTTGGGGGGCAGACCATTCACGCAGCGATCGCCCACCCAAATACTGCCCTGAGTGGGTTGGTCTAAACCGGCAATTAAGCGCAGTAGGGTACTCTTGCCACAGCCCGAGGGCCCGACGAGTACCAGAAACTCGCCCGCTGCCACTGTCAAGTCAATGTTGTCTAGAACCGTGACCTCGCCGCCCCGCTGCGGATCGCGATAAATTTTAGTTAACTGCTCAAGACGTACACCACTCACGATCGCTGTCCTTCTTTGACCATGCGGGCAATCGTTTCTGCCCGTAGGTAGGGGTCAGGGCCAAAGGGAAGAATCTCATAGAAGTCATTTTCTGGCAAGCGCATGAGTTGCACTGACTCCTCTTCGCGGTAAATCACATAGACCCCGGGCGGCCATGTTTTGGCACTCCGCACTGGCACGGGGATGTCGCGGCGCTCATTACCAGAACAGGCTAGCCGCACCACAGCAGTATTCGGTCGGTAAACCACCTGCTCCTCACCCGTTTGGCGATCGCGGGTGCGCTTAAACAAAAAGCGATCCAGCACCCGGGGCAGAATTTCTGTTTCAGTGCCCCCTAGCTCCAAATTAAGGTCAAGGAGCTTGTCCTCAAGGGTGTGTTCTATAATCTGCGGTTCGGGCACGAGGGGCTGAGAATGCACCTCTGTGGTTTCGCTCGCGGCTGTTTCGGCGGGTTTCAGCTTTTGGACAATTTGGTTAATGTACTCCAAATCTACAGTGGTGACTTTCTTGAACGTGACAAACCAAGTGAGTAAACTCAGGGCAATGCCGGGATCAAGGGCTGTAATAAATGCATCTAAATCCAGATCATCCAGACGAATTGTTTTCAGTGCCGCCTCGGTTTGCCCCAGCACCACTGCTTCATCGAGTACTGTTAATTGTTTCAGGCTGCTGTAGAGCAAGCGGAGGTCAATTGTCTCCTGAGTGCCTTGAGTGGAAATGCGATAGGTAATGTCGTAGAGCCAATCTAACGTCACTAGATCATGGCTGAGCATCCAGAGGGCAACGTTAAAGGCAGTTTGGGGAAAAGCGGCTTGGGCAATGCTTTTAACCATCACTTGGGCGCGATCGCGCTGGAGCAAGGCAAGCAATGCCTCCTGCTTCTCTGCCTTGGTTGTCAGCTTGCCATAGCCAAGGAGAGCATTAAATAATTCTTGATCCCTAGGGAGCAAGCGGATAGCAGCGGGAGAAGTCATACTCATTAGGGTACCCAAAGGCTGCAAGGTACACAGCAGACTAACGTCATTTTTTCACGGAAAGGGTTAGCAGTCCCCCCAGCAATCTAAGGGTGAATAGCTACGCAGATCCTTTTCTTGCACTTCTATTCTAGGGGGTTGGTTTTGCGCCCGTGCTGCTCTTGAAATAAATAGTTGCTGAGGGCAAGATACGGCATACTGAGGGGGGAATTAACAGCAAAGCAACACAGCATCATGGTGAGACCCCTTCGTACCTTTTGTGATGACCGTGGGTGGTGAGATCTGCCATGACCTCAACCCCTCCCGTGACCCCTAGTCAAATTTGGCAAATCAACCAACTACTACGGCAAGCAGGACAGCGAGCTCGCCAACTGGCTCAGCAACCCTTTGATGTTATTGAAAAAGGGCGGCAGGACTTTGCCACTAGTATTGATCGGTTTTTAGATCGTCTCCTGAGCCAAAAATTCCGTGCTTGGTTTCCTGAGGATGGCATCATTAGCGAAGAAAACGCTGACTCCCAAGCTGTGTTTCAGGAGCGTAAGGCGCGCTACTGGCTGATTGACCCGCTTGACGGCACCGATGATCTCATTCACCACCGCCATGGCTACTCCCTCATGGTGGGCTTGCTAGAGCATTACACCCCCGTCGCTGGTTGGATCTATGCTCCTAACCAAGATCATCTTTACTATGGCGGCAAGGATTGGGGACTGTGTCAGATGAGCAGTGGTGGCCCGCCAGTGCCGCTGCTGCCCATTTGCCCGCCGCCACCCAGTCAATCCCATTGTCCAGTCATGATTGGCTATCGCGACTACCGTACCTATGGCAATGCCATTCACAGCGTGCTACCGGAAGTGCAGTTTCAGTTTTTAGGTAGCTTTGGCCTCAAGGTGATTGAAGTTATTTTGGGGCGCGCCGGATTGTACCTGTACCTCAACCAGCGGGTAAAACTTTGGGATACAACGGCTCCCTTGGCCTTGGCGACAGCGGCTGGACTCGTCTGTACCGATTTAGTAGGGAATCCGCTCCGCTTTGATGCCGATGCCCTACAGGGTCAGACGCTTGCCCACCAACAGCCGATTCTCATTGGTTGGCCGGAGTACATTGACGCCTTGCGATCGCCCCTTGTGGAGGCTATCACGGCTGTTCAGAAGAGTATCGGCGAACCGTAGGCGGCTGTGGTAGAATGAAGAACGGCTCGGAATCATGCGATCGCAACGCCTAAACCTTGTCAGGTCCGGAAGGAAGCAGCAATACGGGATGCTTGCGGTAGGCGTGATCTCCGGGTCATCCCTAGTCTGATGAACAACTCTCATGAGTGCCCGTGCCCTGACGCTTCCCCTCGATCAAATTGCCTACGATGAGCGGGGATTGGTGCCAGCTATTGTTCAAGATTATCTGGATGGCACAGTGCTCATGATGGCGTGGATGAATCGGGAGTCCTTGCAGAAAACCCTCGAAACCGGACGGACGTGGTTTTGGAGCCGTTCGCGGCAGGAGCTATGGCCAAAAGGCGAAACCTCCGGCCATCTGCAGTGGGTGAAAAGTATTCGCTATGACTGCGACAGTGATGCAGTGCTCCTAAGCGTGGAGCAGGTGGGGGACATCGCCTGCCACACAGGGGAACGCAGTTGCTTTCACCGTCACGGTGCCCAAGGGGAGCACATTGAGCCGCCCCCTGCCGATACCTTGTCTCAAGTTTATGAGGTCATTTGTCAGCGGCGAGAACATCCCCAACCGGACTCTTACACCTGTAGTTTGTTTGCTGCGGGTGATAACAAAATCCTGAAAAAACTCGGTGAAGAAACCGCTGAAGTAGTGATGGCCTGCAAAGACAATGATCCTGGGGCGATCGCTGCTGAGGTGGCGGATTTGTTCTACCACACGCTTGTGGCATTAGCACAGCACGGGGTACCCTTGCGGCAAGTATATGAGCAGTTGCAGCTTCGTCGCCGCTAGGGGCCAGTCATTACATCTTTTGGGTTGAATCATCAATTTTTCTAAAGTTGGAACCCAAAGATTCTTGGTATAGTGAAAAGCGTCGGGGAGTTGCCCCCACGATTATCCTGAGCCTCTAACCTATGCTACTGAAGTCAACTACACGCCATATTCACCTTTACGCGGGTTATGTTACGGATGGGGAAGTACATCCTGACACTGAAACCTTAACTCTGAATCTGGATCCCGACAACGAGTTGGAATGGAATGAGGCGGCCCTTGCGAAGGTGGAAGCAAAATTTCAGGAATTGGTAGCCAATGCTGCGGGCGAAGACTTAACTGAGTACAATCTGCGGCGCATTGGTTCTGACCTCGAACACTTTATCCGCTCTCTCCTCATGAAGGGTGAAATTGCCTACAACCTGAATAGTCGCGTCCGTAACTACAGCCTTGGTATTCCTCGTCTAGCTGACCCCGCGACTCCTTAAGCATGGTGGCTTGGCAACCGATTGTTGAGCGGGTCATTGATCTACTCCAGCTACCCTTCATGCAGCGTGCTCTCTGGGGAGGGATTTTGACTGGTGCCATGGGGGGTGCTCTCGGCAGTTTTACGATTTTGCGGCAGTTATCGTTTTTTAGTGATGCCTTGGGTCATTCGGCATTACTTGGCATTAGCATTGGGGTCGTGCTGGGCATTAATCCTTCCCTTGTGCTATTACCCTTTGCGGTCATCTTTGCCCTGGGGGTCACTTACCTACTTGAGCACACACGCCTCTGGACGGATGCCCTGCTGAATATCATTTATTCCGCTTCCTTAGCGTTGGCGATCCTGCTTTTAAGTTTTGCCGATCGCTATCGCGGTGGCCTAAATAACTTACTCTTTGGCGACATTTTAGCGGTGCGGCAGCAGGATCTGCTCTTGAGTGGCTTCCTGTGCGGAATTGTTTTTCTGTTTGTTGTTTTAACCCTACGGGTGCAGCTACTGATCACGGTGAACGAAACGTTGGCGGTGGCACGGGGGGTGGCGGTGGGTTTGCAACGGTTACTCTTTATTACGCTGCTGTCACTAGTGGTAGCCGTTTCCATTAAGACAGTGGGGGTTTTACTAATTAGCGCCTTTGTGGTGATTCCTGCTTGTGGGGCGCGGCTCTGGAGTCAACAATTTTCCCACTATGTCCTGTTGGCAAGTACGATTGGCATTGGCAGTGCTATCGCGGGTATTCTGCTCTCTGCCGCGTTTAATTTGCCCTCTGGTCCAAGTATTGTTGTCTGTCAACTGGCCTTTTTTGTGGTGTCAATGCTCGTTAACCGTGGCTCACGCGAGTACCGTACAGTTCGCCGAGTTCCAGCAAACTCAGGCGGGACTTAGCTCCCAAATTCAGGGGCGATCGCTCTCCACGTTGAAAGTGATCCGCCGCTGCACAGGCAATCATGGCAGCATTGTCGGTACACAGGCGCAGGGGCGGAAAAATTAGGCGCAGACCGAGGGGCGTTGCTGCCGCGATCAGATGCTGCCGCAGTCCCGAGTTAGCCGCCACGCCCCCCCCAATGGCAAGCGTGGTGAACCCCTGATCCACTGCCGCGGCGATCGCCCGTTTGGTCAGGGCTTGGGCAACCGCTTTCTGAAAACTAGCGGCAATATCCGCCACCGGTAAATCCTCCCCATAGCGCCCCCGCAGTTGCTCCACCAGCCGTGCCACTGCCGTTTTCAGGCCGCTAAAACTCGAGTCGTAGGGGTGCACCTTGCCATTGGGAAGCGAAATATTTCCCTCCGGCAGAGGAAAAGTGTCAGGATTGCCCTGCTGCGCCAAGCGATCTAGAACTGGCCCCCCCGGATACCCTAACCCCAGCAGGCGCGCCACTTTATCGTAGGCCTCGCCAGCGGCATCATCGCGGGTTTGGCCAAACAGTTGGTACTCACCACAGCCATAAACACCAATCAGACTGGTGTGACCACCAGAGACAAGCAAACATAAAAAAGGCGGCTCGAGGGTTGGCTCGGCCAGGTAGGACGCATAGAGGTGTCCCTCCAAGTGATGCACCCCCAACAGCGGTTTGTGGTGTACCATCGCCAATGTTTTCGCCGCTGTCACACCAATGAGCAACGACCCCACCAGCCCGGGCGCGCAGGTAACCCCAATGGCGTCAATGGCTGCCCAATCGCAGTGAGCCTCGGTTAGCGCCGTGGCAATCACCGCATTGATATTTTGCAAATGCGCCCGTGAAGCCACCTCGGGAACAACTCCACCAAAGGGTTGGTGAGCCGCAATTTGGGAGGCAATGATATTACTTTCAATATGGCGATCGCGCACAACTGCCGCTGCCGTTTCATCACAGCTTGTTTCAATAGCAAGGACGCGAACCATAACAATTTCAGGCACCCAGCGGGCAGTGATCTCAACCCTACAATACCAGACCGACAAAGATTCTGTTCCCCACGAGTTACCTAGCAGCCCCGGTGAATACGAGTAGCGAGGTTGAGCAAGATATTGCTAATTTATTGCAAAAAGGTAGCTGGCGCATTAAAATAGGCTCCAGCATTATTTTAGGAGAAATTCTCAATTATGGACAAAATTGCCCGCCGTGCAGTCTTAGGCATGGGAGCGGGGGCAGCGGCGTACCTTGCCCATCATGCCCTCAATCAAGGCTCGGAGTCGAGCATCGCTCAGGAGCGTTTAGCACAGGCAGGTGGTGTCATTAACGTTTATTCGGCACGCCACTACGATACTGACAAAGCCCTCTACAATGGTTTTACGCAACAGACGGGGATCCGAGTTAATATTATTGAGGCCGAAGCCGATGCCCTCATTGAGCGGATTCGCAGTGAAGGCAGCCGCAGTCCTGCCGATGTCCTTATTACCGTGGATGCCGGACGACTCTGGCGCGCTCAGGAAGCAGGGCTGTTGCAACCGATTCAATCCCGGGTATTAACCAGCGTCGTGCCTGCTAACCTACGGGAGCCTCGGGGTCATTGGTTTGGCTTATCGCGACGGGTGCGCGTGCTCATCTACAACAAATCCAAAGTGAACCCCAGCCAGCTTTCTACCTATGAAGATTTAGCGAACCCGAAATGGCGTCGCCAAATTCTCAGCCGCACCTCCAATAATGTCTATAACCAGTCCCTCACTGGGTCACTCTTGGCTATTCATGGAGCGCAACGCACAGAACAGTGGGCGCGAGGCTTAGTGCAAAACTTTGCCCGGCCACCGGAAGGCAATGATACCGCCCAAATTCGTGCCTGTGCTGAAGGGGTGGGTGGTGTAGCAATTGCGAATCACTATTATTTAGCCCGCTTAATTGCCTCAGATAAAGCAGAAGACAGAGCAGTAGCGGACAAAGTTGGACTCTTTTTCCCCAACCAGCGCGATCGCGGTGCCCACGTGAATATCTGCGGTGGTGGTGTTGTCAGGGGTGCTCCCAATCGCCAAGCAGCGATCCGCTTTCTCGAGTACTTGGTTAGTCCCCAAGCGCAGGAAATGTTTGCCCGCGCCAACTTTGAGTATCCTGTGCGTGCTGGAGTTCCAGTTCATCCAATCGTACAACGGTTTGGTAATTTCCGCGGCCAGAACGTAAATGCCGCAGTGTTTGGTCGCAACAATGCCGAAGCCCTGCGAATTATGGATCGGGCGGGCTGGCGCTAGCTCAAATTCGGGTCATGGCTTGTAGTAGGCTGGGAGATAATTTCTTCCCAGTCTTTTTTTATAGTTCTGGAGGGCTGGGAAACCGATAAAACCTCGCCGTTCTAGGGCGGGGAGTGTCACTTGGAAGTACGGAGAGAGAGGGATTCGAACCCTCGGTGACATCACTGCCACACTCGATTTCAAGTCGAGCGCATTCGACCACTCTGCCATCTCTCCAAAGGTGGCCTTGAATAACTCCAAGCTTATATTCTAGGATGAATTACCGCCATCGGGAATTCGGCGAGAACAGTTAGAATAAGCAATAAGACTTTTTGCCTGCTGCCTGCTGCCATGAATGCCTTTGCTCCTAGCGTCCCTACTGACATTGAACTTCCCGAATGGCTAGCAACCTGCCTGCGGCAACCAACCACTGACGGAACGGATAATGACCTTGTCTGCCGCGCTTTTCAGTTTGCCTACAATCTCCATCAAGGACAGCGGCGGGCTTCAGGGGAGCCTTACATTGCCCATCCCATTGCTGTGGCAGGCATTTTACGGGATCTAGGCGGCGGTTCAGCGCTGATCGCGGCGGGTTTTTTGCACGATGTGATTGAAGACACCGCCATTACCGCTGAAGAGTTAGAAGCTGAGTTTGGTTCCGAAGTGCGTCGGTTGGTAGAAGGCGTCACCAAGCTCTCGAAATTTAACTTTTCCAGTAAAACAGAGCGGCAAGCAGAAAGCTTTCGCCGTATGTTTTTGGCTATGGCGCAAGATATCCGCGTCATTGTGGTGAAGCTGGCGGATCGGCTGCACAATATGCGGACATTGGAATACTTGCCGGAGCAGCGACGGCGACCCATTGCCCAAGAAACGCGGGATGTGTTTGCTCCCCTTGCCAATCGCTTAGGAATTTGGCGGATCAAGTGGGAACTGGAGGATTTGGCGTTCAAATACCTTGAACCCGAAGCCTACCGCCGCATTCAAGAGTTGGTCGCCGAAAAGCGAGCCGATCGGGAGGCACAGTTGGCCGCCGCCATTAACCGTCTCCAAGAACGCCTAGCCGGTATGGGGTTTGGCTATCTAGAAATTAGTGGCCGTCCTAAGCATCTTTACAGCATCTATCAAAAGATGCAGCGGCAACAGAAGGAATTTCACGAAATTTACGACGTGGCAGGTATTCGCATTTTGGTGGCCACAAAGGACGAATGTTATCGTGCCTTGGCCGTGGTGCACGACTGCTTTTTATCCGTCCCCGGACGTTTCAAGGACTACATTAGTCTGCCCAAGCCGAACCAGTACCAGTCATTGCATACGGTGGTCATTGGGCTGGGGGGGCGGCCACTGGAAGTGCAAATTCGCACATTGGCCATGCACCATGTCTCGGAGTATGGGATTGCGGCTCACTGGAAATACAAAGAAGCGGGGAACTCACTGCCGCAGCAGTGGAGTGTCCACGACCAAAAATTTACGTGGCTGCGCCAACTCCTTGACTGGCAAAACGATCTCAAGGATGCCCAAGAATACCTTGACAGTATTCGCGATGATTTGTTTGATCGCGAGGTCTATGTCTTTACCCCCCAAGGGGATGTGATGGCTTTGCCCCAAGGAGCAACGCCTCTTGATTTTGCTTACCATATCCACACGGATGTGGGCAATCACTGTGCAGGGGCGCGGGTCAATGGTCGCATGGTTACCCTTGATACCCCGCTGCGGAACGGCGACATTGTCGAAATCATTACCCAAAAGAATGCCCACCCCAGCTTAGACTGGTTAAATTTTGTCTGTACCACGACAGCGCGGAACCGAATTCGGCAGTGGTACAAGCGATCGCGCCGCGAGGAAAACCTGCAGCGCGGACGGGAACTCCTTGAAAAAGAGTTAGGTAAAGCGGGTTTAGACAGTCTGCTGAAGTCACCGCAAATGCAACAGGTGGCAGAGCGCAGTAATTATCAAACGGTCGATGACTTGGTGGCAGCCTTGGGCTATGGCGAAATTACTCTGAATTTAGTGGTGAACCGCCTGCGGGCAGCAACCCTTTCCCGTCCAGATACGCCGCCGCAGACAACTCCCATTCATCGCGTGCCTGCTGCAACCAAACCCAGCGATTCGCCAATTTTAGGAGTTGAGGGATTGGTTTATCACATTGCGGGCTGTTGTTCGCCCGTACCGGATGAACCCATTATTGGTGTGGTTACCCTCGGCAGTCGTGGCATTTCCATTCACCGTCAGGGTTGCAGCAACCTCGAAAGCGTCTCGCCGGATCGCTTAATTCCGGTGAGCTGGAATAATAAAGCGAATCAGCACCGTCCCCAAACCTATCCGGTGGATGTCCAAATTGAGGTCATTGACCGAGTGGGGGTTCTCAAAGATATTTTGACTCGTTTAACTGATAATCACATTAATGTCCGTAAAGCCAACGTCCACACCGACCCCGGACGAACGGCCATTATTGATCTATGTATTGATATCGTGAATGCCAAGCAACTGGATAATATACTGGCTCAAATTAAAAAAATTACGGATGTGCTGAATATACGTCGTCGCCAGCAGACTGAAATCACGTCCCCTTAGCCACTGGTTCTTGTGCCCCGTCTTCAACTAGAAACGCTCCAAAGCTGTCCAGCTGAACAGCTTGCTCCTGCGCTCGTTATCTTGCAGCGGGTGCAGCGTTCATGGCCGCCGCCACACCCCGTCTGGGTCATTCCTGCCACCTTATGGCAAGAGCTGCAGGGGACGCTTGTACCCCTGTGGCAGCAGGTCTGTGGCCAGTGGCAGACAACGGCGCCAAGCTCTACGGCGCTGAGAAACGTTGCTAGCCAGATGAGGGAGCAGATCCCACCTCTTGATGTGGGTGAATTGCCGCAGATTTTTGAGGCCTGTCATCACTATTGGCAACAGCGGGGGGGCGATCGCCATCTTGTTTTGAGTACTTACCTGTGGCAAGAGCAGCAGGACTTGCCGTGGGGCTTGGGTAGTGCCAGTGTGCTACTTAACCCTAGTGTGCCCGTAGCCCACCATGCCATTGAGATGGCCTATCAAGCGGTTGTCCAAGCTAAAAATCTCTACACCTACTGGCAGCAGGGCTGGCATTTTAGTGGGCTGCGAGTGGCACTGCTTCTCTACCCGCTGGCAACGGTGACAGCATCGGGGTGGTGGTGTTGTCCAACAGGCGGCATGAGGGTCATCTGCCAAGGGCTGCAATTGCCCCACCAAGGGGTTCCCTGTGAGCACAAGGTTGCCTTGCCACTGGACTGGCAGCACCTCTTGAGCCAGTGTCCGGTCACTGCCCAGCCCTATCTTTGGCTGTGGCATTATGGCGCCAACCACTTGTGGCTGGGTCAATGTTTAGCGGAACCGGAACCGCCACCCCCAGCACCAACGGTTTTGCGACGAACTCTGTTGGGGGAAGGAATTGCCGCAGCCCCAGGGCAGGCGATCGCCCCTGCTTTAGTCGTAAACGACCCTTGCTCACCAGCGATGGTTGCTGGACGCATCCTTGTCACCAAGACGATTGCGCCCCACTGGTTGTCCTTAGTGACAGCCGCCGCAGGGATTATCTGCGAGCAAGGGGGCTTGACCAGTCATGGGGCGGTTTTGGCGCGGGAGTTAAGCCGCCCGGCGGTGGTGGGTTTGGCGAATGCAACGCAAGCAATTACGACGGGGACACTTTTGTTCCTTGATGGCAACACTGGTGCTGTCTATGAGCTTCCTGAGCAACCGCTGCGGGCAGAAGTGGCCGTAGCTACTCCCTCCCTGCCCCCGAGGGCGAATCATCCCCTGCCGTTACAAATTTTGGTCACGGTCAGTCAAGTCAGTGCCCTGCGATGGCTGCGGACGTTACCCTGTGATGGCATTGGCCTGCTGCGCTCGGAGTTAATGCTGCTGAGTTTTTTGGAAGGGCGACACCCCTACCATTGGTTGCAGCAGGGGGAAAAGGAGCAGTTGCGCGATCGCTGGGTCAATCATTTGTTGCAGTTTATGCGGGCGATCGCCCCCCGCCCCTTGTTTTACCGCACCTTAGACTTGCGTCCTGAGGACTACCGGCATCTCGTGGGCGGCGAACGGTTTGAAGGTCAGAGCACTTGGGGGTTACGCGGGGTGGGTCGCTATGCCCACCAGCCAGAACTCTTTGAACTGGAGCTGGAGGTGCTGGCGGTTGCCCACCGCCTTGAAGCGACTCCCCTGCGGCTAGTGTTGCCCTTTGTCCGCAGCGTCAGTGAGGTCACCCACTGTCAAGGTGCCTTGCAGAGACATCACCTCACTCCTGAGCGGGGCATTCAACTGTGGGTGATGGCTGAAGTGCCTGCCATTTTATTTTTATTGCGGGATCTTGCTGCCGCAGGTATTGACGGGATTATTATTGGCACCAATGATCTATGTCAACTGCTGTTGGGCATTCCCCGGGAAACGACACTGCCGGACTTGAATGAAGATCATCCCGCCGTCAAAGGGGCGATCGCCCAGCTCATTCAACAGGCGAAAGCCCTGCACTTGGGCTGCAGTTTGTGCAGTGATGCCCCCCTCCGCTACCGCGAGTGGCTGCCTTGGCTGGTGGAGTTGGGACTGGAGAGCCTCTCGGTAAGTCCGGAAGGTGTGATGCAACTGTGGCAACGATTCCAAAGTGATGGCAGTGCTGCCCCCTTTGTTGGCTGATGGCTTGTGCGAGGTTGCCTCTCACCGTTAGGCTGGATCATGGCACTCTGACTCATTGACACATTATTTGAGGATTCCATGCGCGTTTCCCTTCGCTGGCTGCGGGAGCTCGTTCCCACCGATTTAGATGCCACTCCCCTTGGCGATCGCCTCACGATGGCAGGCTTTGAAGTGGAAGACATTGAAGATCGTCGCACTTGGGCACAGGGTGTTGTGGTCGGGCACATTTTACAGTGTGAGCCCCACCCCAATGCCCAAAAGCTACGGGTGTGCCAAGTGGATGTGGGTCAAGCGGAGCCGCGCACCATTGTCTGTGGTGCCCCCAATGCTGCCGCGGGGTTGTACGTGCCTGTTGCCCTGCCCGGCGCCTATTTAGCCAAAATTGATCTCAAAATTCGACCCACAAAATTGCGGGGGGTGCTCTCTCAAGGCATGATTTGCTCATTAGCGGAGCTGGGCTTGGCCAAAGAATCGGCAGGCATTCACACCTTTACTGACCCGGTGACGGTGGGTGCCGATGTCCGCCCCCTGTTGGGTCTGGATGATGTCATTTTGCACCTCACCTCTACCGCTAATCGTGCTGACGCCCTCAGCATGGTGGGCATTGCCCGAGAAGTGGCTGCCCTCACCGGTGCGCCTCTGACTTTAACTCCCCCTGTTGCTCCTACGGCCAAAACTGGGCGGCGGAAGGCTCCCTTTCAGATCACCGTTGCGGATGCTCTTGCTTGTCCCGCCTATCGCGGTGCTCTCATTACTGATGTGCAGGTTGCTCCCTCACCCCCTTGGCTACAGCAGCGCTTGGAAGCGGCAGGGATTCGCCCCATCAACAACGTGGTGGATATTACCAACTACATTCTCCTCAAGTGGGGGCAGCCCCTCCACGCCTTTGACTGGGAGCGGCTCCAGACCATCGCTGGGGGAGTACCGGTCACGATTGGTGTCCGCTTTGCTCAAGCTGGGGAAACCCTGCAGACCCTCGATGGTCAAGTCCGTGCCCTCAATCCCGAAAACCTTGTGATTACTGCTGGCAATATACCAGTGGCTTTGGCGGGAGTTATGGGCGGCGAAGCGACGGAAGTCCATGCAGGTACCCAGCAGGTGTTTTTAGAGGCGGCTCTCTTTGGCAGCCCCGTAATTCGCAAATCAGCTCGTGGCCAAGGACTGCGCACGGAAGCTTCAGCTCGCTATGAGCGGGGGGTGAACCCAGCCGAACTGGAGGCAGCGAGCAATGAGGCGATCGCCCTCCTTGAAGAACTTGCCCACGGTCGCCTCAGCTTTAGTGCGCTTGTGGATCAGCGGCCACCCCTTGAGCGCACCCTCACGCTGCGTCTAGAGCAAGTCCACCGCCTGCTGGGAGGAGTGCTGCCAACCTCAGAGGATGCGTCTGGGGAGTTTGAATACCTCAGCGCAGAAACGGTAGAGAGCATCCTTACGTCTTTGGGCTTTGGCCTCACTCGTGAGCCTTCTAGGGAGGATACAGGAGTGGTATGGTCAGTAACAGTGCCGCCCTACCGCTTTCGCGATATTGAGCGGGAGGTGGATCTCATTGAGGAGGTGGCGCGTCTCTACGGCTACGATCGCTTTGAGGAAACCCTGCCTGCCCAAGCGGAGTTAGGAGCCTTACCCTTGCACTTAGTGCTCCTGCGAGAGATTCGGGCTGCCTTTCGGGGTGCAGGTTTAACGGAATTGATGCATTACTCGTGGGTCAAAGCCGATCAACCCCATCAGGTGCGGGTGGTGAATCCCTTGGTCGCGGAATTTTCCTGCCTGCGCTCTGATCTGATCACTGGCTTAGTGCAGGCATTTCGCTACAACCATGAGCAGGGCAATCCCCCCCTCAACGGCTTTGAAGTGGGGCGGGTCTTTGGCCAAGGGGAAGAGGGGCTCTGGGAAGCGGATCGCTTGGGGGGCATTATTGGGGGTGACCCTTGGCAAGGAAAATGGGTGCGGCGTTCCCAGCAACCCCAACCCCTGTCTTGGTTTGAGGCAAAGGGCATCTTAGAAAGCGTTTTTCAGCGGTTTGGTCTGACGGTGGAGTACCAGAGCGATCGCCGCGATGAACGCTTGCACCCGGGGCGTACAGCTGCTCTCTCCCTTAATGGCGAAGCCCTCGGTATTTTTGGCCAGTTACATCCGCAGTTTGCTGCCAGCCAAGAGCTACCCGAGGCGGTCTATGTCTTCGAGCTGGACTTAGAGGTGCTGTTGGCTCCCTTACTGGAGCGCTTTGACCAGAAGAGGTTTCAGCCCTTTTCCACCTATCCCGCCAGCGATCGCGATCTCGCCTTCTTTGCCCCTGTGGAACTGACGGTGGCCGAACTCAGCCGCACGCTGTGGAAAGCGGCAGGAGGGCGTTCCTCGTTGTTAGAGGCAGTGGAACTCTTTGATGAGTACAGTGGCGAAGGGGTACCGGCTGGCCAGCGGAGCTTGGCTTTTCGCCTGACCTATCGCGCCCCTGACCGCACCCTCACCGATGCGGAAGTCAATGAGCTGCACCAAAAACTACGGGATAGCCTAGTGGAAAAATACGCTGTCACTCTACGGAGCTAAAGAAAAATGACCGCAACAGTACCCGCTACTGATCGCTGGCAGGCGATGGCTGACATTGCCTTAGCCGATGAGCAGCTCAGCCGTGACCAAGCACGGGCAGTCCTGCAAGCGCCGGATACAGAACTTTTAGCACAACTGGCGGCAGCCTATCGCGTTCGCTATCATTACTGGGGCAACCGGGTGCGGCTCCACTACCTCCTCAATGCCCAGAGTGGTCTCTGCCCGGAGGATTGCCACTATTGCTCGCAGTCCAAAATTTCCACCGCCGAGATTGAAAAATATCCCCTCCTCTCCCAAGAAAAAATTTTGGCCGCTGCCGATCGCGCCGCTGCTCTGAAGGCGGGAACCTTTTGCATGGTGATTTCGGGGCGATCGCCCAGTGAAAAAGTGTTTGAGCAAATACTGGCTGCTGTGCGCGCGGTCAAAGAACGCCATGACCTGAAAATTTGCGCCTGCCTCGGCTTGCTCTCGCCGGAGCAAACCCAGCGCCTTGCCGCCGCAGGGGTGGATCGGGTAAACCACAACTTGAACACCTCCCCTAGCTACCATGGGGAAATTTGCACTACCCATACGTTTGGCGATCGCGCCCAGACCATTCGTCACATTCAGTCGGCTGGCCTCACCACCTGTTCCGGCGGCATCCTTGGCATGGGGGAATCCCATGAAGACGTTATTGATCTGGCTCTTGCCCTGCGGCAAATGAACGTGACCAGTGTGCCAGTCAACTTTTTAATTCCCATTGCGGGGACGCCCCTTGCTGACCAGCATCACCTCAACCCTCGCCATTGTTTACGAATCTTAACTCTCTTTCGCTTTTTGTTACCCCGACAAGAGATTCGCATTGCCGGCGGGCGGGAAGTTCACCTGCGATCGCTGCAGCCCCTCGGTCTGTACGCGGCCAACTCAATCTTTATCGGCGACTACCTAACAACTCCCGGTCAGGCTCCCCACGCAGACTGGCAGATGATTGCCGATGCCGGCTTTGTCCTTGAAGATCCAGAAGGTCGGGCGATCGCCCCTTAAATCCCCCTACCGGAGGATGTCCTTTGAGAACCTCTCCGCCAAAATAGCATCCAAGCCGTGACGTTCTCTCAACGCTGCTGCGGAGGCTGATGGCGGCAAAAGTGTGATGTTTTATCACTCAATGTAACGAAATGTTGCATTTTCTCAGATTTCTCCTTAGCATAGAGGGGAATGTGGTACGAATTAGATCTATGAACACACCACGTTGGACTAAGCTCATTGATTTTTTGCAGCGGGAGATGGCATTGCCCACCTCTGCCATTAACTTTGGGCTAAAACAGTGTGAAGAGCAAGTGAACTTATTGCCCGTCGTCCTGTGGCAGTACGGCTTGGTCAGCCTTGAGCAGTTAGATCGCATTTTTGAGTGGATGGAAGCCAGCCACAGTTAGTGCTTCCCATTCTTAGTAAATTTCCTGAGGCCTCATTTCTCAACCGTTACCAACTTAAGGTCACACCCGGATCTTTGGCTGCCGCCGCCAGTTTTTCCACAACCGTGGCCACACTCACAGAGCCGACATCCCCATCAGCACGGCTGCGGATACTGAGGGTATTGCTCTCCACTTCTTTGGCGCCGACAATTCCCATAACGGGGATCTTTTGGGTTTCCGCGTTGCGAATTTGTTTCCCGAGGCGATCGCCACTGCGATCCACGCTGACGCGTACCCCCGCTTGCATCAACTCTGCGGCTACAGCTTCTGCAAAGGGACGCTGCTCATCTCCCACGGGCAGCAAACGCACCTGCTCGGGAGCTAACCAGAAGGGAAAATCACCGGCGTATTCTTCAATGAGAATACCAATCAACCGCTCCAGCGAACCAAAGGGAGCGCGATGAATCATGACGGGACGGCGACGGGTATTATCCTCAGCAATGTACTCCAGATCAAAGCGTTCCGGCAAGTTGTAGTCCACCTGCACGGTGCCCAGTTGCCACTCGCGCCCTAGGGCATCCTCAAAAATAAAGTCCAGTTTGGGGCCATAAAATGCCGCCTCGCCAATACCCAAAAAGTGCTCCATCCCCAACTGCTCAACAGCCCGCTGAATCGCACTTTCTGCTTTTGACCATGCCTCCTCAGAGCCAATGTATTTATCAGAACGAGGATCGCGGAAACTGAGGCGGGCTTTGAATTTGTTCAGGTGCAGGCAACGAAATACCGAAAGAATTAAATCCACCACCTTCAAGAATTCATCATCCAGTTGCTCTGGCGTCACAAACAGGTGGGAGTCATCCACCGTAAAGCCCCGTACCCGAGTGAGTCCTCCCAGCTCCCCCGACTGCTCATAGCGATAGACGGTGCCAAACTCCGCCAATCGCAGGGGTAAATCCCGGTAAGAGCGCAGTTCACTTTTGTAAATTTGGATGTGGAAGGGGCAGTTCATCGGCTTAAGGACAAACCCCTGTTCTTGGAGAGCCGCTGCTTCATCCTCTGCCATCAAGGGGAACATATCTTCCTTGTACTTTTGCCAGTGCCCCGACGTTTTGAATAGATCGACCCGGGCAATGTGGGGGGTGACAACGGGTAAATAGCCGCGCTTGCGTTGCTCCTGCTTGAGAAAATCCTCAAGGGTTGAGCGCAGAATCGTTCCTTTGGGCGTCCACAGGGGTAAGCCGGGGCCAACGGGGTCGGCAAAAATAAACAGCCCTAATTCCTTCCCGAGTTTGCGGTGATCGCGGCGTAGGGCTTCCGCTTTGCGGCGCTTATACTCCGCCAATTGTTCGGGGGTTTCCCAAGCAGTGCCATAGATGCGCTGCAGTTGCGCTTTGGTTTCATCCCCTCGCCAGTAGGCCCCAGCAACACTTTCGAGGGCGATCGCCTTCGGATTAATTTCCCCTGTATTTTCAACGTGGGGGCCAGCGCACAGATCCCACCATTCATCCCCCAAGTGGTAAATGGTAATGGGTTCTTGCAAGTCTTGGAGAATTTCCAGCTTGTAGGGTTCACCCAGAGCCTTAATGCGCCGCTCTGCTTCCTCCCGCGTCACTTCTTCCCGGATCACGGGCAACTTGCGCTTAATGATTTTGACCATTTCCTTCTCGATCTGCTTGAGATCTTTTTCGCTGAAGGGTTCGGGGTGATCAAAATCGTAGTAGAAGCCATTTTCAATCCATGGGCCAATCGTGACTTGCGCCTTGGGAAAGAGTTTTTGCACCGCCATCGCCAGCACGTGGGAGGTGGTGTGGCGCAGCCGCTTAAGATGCTCTGATTCACTGGTTTTGGGAAGGTGGATCGGCTCAGGGGCAACGTCGTTGGACATAAAAGCAGGGGAAGCGTCAAGTCAGGATTTCTATTGTATCGCGAGGGGGCAGGCTGCTCGGCGTCAGTAGGGAAACGGATCTAGGATTGTTGCTTTACCGTCCCAGTTTGTTGGGAATCCCCTCACAGCCACCAGGAATGGTTTCGCGGGAGCGACTGCCACTCCAACAGCAGCAGTAATAGCGCTGTTCTTCAGAGAGGTTTTTGACATTGGTAAAGTTAACATCTTCAACCACGGCACCCGTTTGAGCACCGGTACGAAAGTTAGGCGGATTGAGGCGATCGCGGGGACTCGCTTGCTCAACGTTGCCGTAAAACAAGCGGGTACGGCTCAGGTCAGCGCCGGTTAGGTCGGCTCCTTGCAAAATCGCACCAGCCAAGTTGGCGCGCGTCAGATTACAGTTGCGAAACTGTGCCCCTGTTAGGTTGGCATCACTCAGTTCTGTCCAGCGCAAGTCCGTGCCGCTCAGGTCACTACCAGCTAACATACTGCCAAGGTTAATGACCCGCACGCCGTACTCAATGTCTTCCTCGTAGCCCCCTAGGCCATCAAAAATTGCCCGCCCCAGCCGGCGATCGCGCTTCAGGGGTGCGAGCAACTTCGCACCTGAGAGAAAGCGAATGATTTTTGCCTTCCCCTCAGCATCGAGGCCGGTCAAAATGGCTGCTGTCCGCCCCTCGGCGATCGCCCGTTCCGGTGGCCAGTCCTCCAGTAAGCCCTGATCATCCAAAATTAGATCAGAAATCCCCTGAAAGTAGCTGTCAATGGTTTGCTGCTGGGTAATCCGGTTTTGTTGCGTTGTTAAATCCCTAGAAATCACATACTGCCGCCATGCCACGTAGGCCGCCAAGAGCGCCACTAAAATTTGGCCAAGGGCACCGAAACCTTCTGCAAGGGCTCCCACTGCTTCCCAATTCGTGCCCTGAAAGCGACCGCGAATCCAGTCCATCGCCCCGGTCATGCCAATGAGCGCCAGTACCGTCAGGCTCAGACCGACTGCAGCAAAAATGAATTGTCGCTGCTGCTCTGTTAAATCTTCGGTAAACCAGTGATAGGTGGAGTGCCAAACAATCGGAAAACTGAACACCCCCAACAGCACCGCCGCTGCCACCCCTAGGGCATCCCAATCTAAGACCCAAGCCGCCAAAACCACCAGAATAATGATTGGCGTCAAGACCGTGCGCAAAGAAGTCCAAAGGGTGCGCCAGCGACTCCGGGCTGCAAAAAGCTTGATGAGGCGCAGCGTTGCTGAATTTGTCTCACGGAGTGCGGTGTCCCGAGACCATTGCTGTTCTTCGCCCATCGCTGTTTGCCTTACTTTATTTCTAGAGTAATTTCTAGAGTAGCTCTAGATTAGCTCAGTTCAGGCATGGATCAATGCTGATAGCGAGGCATCCAACTGCCCCCAACTGTGGCCATCGAGGGCTAACTGCTCAATGAGGCTAGCCAACCGCAGGGCTTTCAGGGCTTGTTCTCCCCCCACCGACGGCGGCTGCCCACCACGGACGCAGTTGACAAAATGCTCCAGCTCTGCGTGTAGCGGCTCAATATTGCTGGTATAGACCTTTTCAATCAGACCGTCCTGACGGTAGAGCACCTGACCATGATCAGCACTACAACTGGCGGTGGTTTTGCGGTGAATCAAAATCTCATTTTTGAGAAAATCCGCCTCTGTAAGGGAGTTTTTGCAGTGGGCGGTAATTCGGCGCTGTTTGCGATGGGTAACTTTGCTAGCTGTGAGGGTGGCAATAATGCCGTTGGCAAATCCGAGGGTTGCAGTCACGTAGTCGAGGTAGCCAGAATTCGCCGAGCGGCTACCTGCGGCTGTTAAGCGCACCACTGGCGAATTGGTCAGCTCCAAGAGCAAATCAATGTCGTGGATCATCAAATCCAAGACCACCGACACATCATTGGCACGATCCGAATAGGGACTCATGCGATCAGCTTCCACCGCTAGAATTTCTTCAGTGCGCAGAACCTTACTCAGCTCTTGGAAGGCAGGGTTAAACCGCTCAATATGCCCCACTTGCAAAATGCACTGGCACTCCGCTGCAGCATTCACCAATGACTCGGCTTCGCTAATACTGGCAGCGATGGGTTTTTCCACCAGTACATGTACCCCATGGCGTAAGCAGGTGATCCCTACCTCATGGTGTAAGCGGGTCGGTACCGCAATACACACTGCGTCAACGTAGGGCAACAAATCAATATAGTTTTCAAAAAATTTAATGCGGTACTTACTGGCCGTATCAATGCCGCGTTCCAGATTAACATCAGAGATGCCCACTAATTCCACATCTTTGAGTAAACTCAAAACACGGGTGTGGTGCTGTCCCATATTGCCAACACCAATCACACCAATGCGCAGCGGGTCAGGCTGGGGGCGGACGGCAGAACTCATTGCTTGTTGTTTCACTCCTCTGTTTACCCCTTGAACGCAACCGTGGAATGATTCGGCGTTGGCTCAATAGCATTTTCAGAAAGATGCTACCACAGCATTGCCAAATGTAAAGTTTTTAATGGTTTTTTGACGCAGACCATGACGATCCAGAAGGCGGTAGTGTTGCTCTCGGGCGGACTTGACTCGAGTACAGTGTTATTTCGAGCCAAGGCCTTGGGCTATGCCTGCTATGCCCTGTCCTTTGACTATGGGCAGCGGCATCGGCAAGAGTTGGCGGCAGCGCGGGCGATCGCCACCCGTGCCGGAGTGGTGCAGCACCAAGTGATTCACTTTGATCTCCGGTTGTGGGGAGGCTCAGCCCTAACGGATCAAACGATTGACCTCCCCCGCGATCGCGACCTAGACACGATGAGCCACGAGATTCCCGTCACCTATGTGCCTGCCCGCAACACCATTTTCTTGAGTTTTGCCCTTGCCTACGCCGAAGCTATGCAAGCGCAGTCAGTGCACATTGGTGTGAATGCCTTGGATTATTCCGGCTATCCTGACTGTCGGCCTGACTACATCGCGGCCATGCAGGAGGTGTATCGCTTGGGAACCAAGCAAGGCCGCGAAGGAGACCCCATCGAAATTGTCACGCCCCTGATTGATTTACGTAAAACCGATATTATTCGTCTTGGCAATACCTACGGGGTCCCCTGGGAACAAACTTGGTCTTGCTATAGCGATGGGGGGGGCGTTGCCTGTGGCCGTTGTGATGCCTGTCGGTTGCGCTTAGCGGCCTTTGCTGCCTTGAACCTTGTCGATCCGCTTCCCTATGCTGCTAGCCACCCCGCGTAGGTTCGGTAAATCCCCCTTTTGCTTCAGGGGGGAGGGGTCGCACTATGGATAAAGAGAGGGCTAAACCCCCAATGGGTGTTGTGCCTCAGATTGAAGTTAGCCTGCAAAGGGAGTTTTAGTCACTATGGCAAAAGTTGTCGGAATTGACCTTGGAACCACCAACTCCTGTGTGGCCGTGATGGAAGGGGGTAAGCCTACGGTGATTGCCAACGCTGAAGGCTTTCGGACCACTCCCTCCGTTGTGGCCTACACTAAAAATGGCGATCGCCTCGTGGGTCAAATTGCCAAACGGCAAGCGGTCATGAACCCCGAAAACACATTCTACTCGGTGAAGCGCTTCATTGGCCGCCGCTATGATGAAGTGATCCACGAAACCACGGAAGTTTCCTACAAAGTATTGAATGTCAACGGCAATGTCAAGCTCGATTGCCCTGCCGTAGGGAAGCAATTTGCTCCGGAAGAAATTTCTGCCCAAGTGCTGCGCAAGCTCAAAGAAGATGCCAGCAAATACTTAGGGGAAGAGGTAACTCAAGCGGTGATTACTGTCCCCGCCTATTTTAACGACTCTCAACGCCAAGCCACCAAGGATGCTGGACGCATTGCTGGGCTAGAAGTGCTGCGGATCATTAACGAGCCCACTGCCGCCTCCTTAGCCTATGGTTTAGATCGCAAGAGTAACGAAACCATTTTGGTGTTTGACCTTGGCGGTGGTACGTTCGACGTTTCCATTCTGGAAGTGGGCGACGGTGTGTTTGAAGTATTGGCCACCTCTGGGGACACCCACCTAGGGGGTGACGACTTCGACAAAAAAATCGTCGATTACCTTGCTGAAACCTTCCGAGCCCAAGAAGGCATTGACCTGCGCAAAGATAAACAAGCGTTGCAACGGTTAACAGAAGCGGCTGAAAAAGCCAAAATTGAGCTTTCTAGCGTCACTCAAACCGAAATTAACCTGCCCTTCATTACCGCCACCCAAGACGGGCCGAAGCACCTCGACATGACGCTCACCCGCGCCAAATTTGAGGAACTGTGTTCCGACTTGATTGAGCGTTGCCGTGTGCCCGTGGAACAAGCACTCAAGGATGCCAAAATCAGCAAAGATCAAATTGACGAAGTGGTGCTGGTGGGGGGCTCTACCCGCATTCCTGCCATCCAAGAGCTGGTCAAGCGCTCCTTGGGCAAAGACCCCAACCAAAGTGTTAACCCGGACGAGGTGGTCGCCGTTGGCGCAGCCATTCAAGCGGGGGTGCTTGCTGGTGAAGTCAAAGATATTCTGCTACTGGATGTGACCCCCCTCTCCTTAGGCGTGGAAACCCTCGGCGGTGTGATGACCAAAATTATTCCTCGCAACACCACCATTCCCACCAAAAAATCGGAAGTTTTCTCAACCGCGGTAGACGGCCAAACCAATGTGGAAATCCACGTCCTGCAGGGCGAGCGGGAAATGGCCAGCGACAACAAGAGCTTGGGGACGTTCCGTCTCGATGGCATCCCACCCGCGCCGCGCGGTGTGCCGCAAATTGAGGTCACCTTTGACATTGACGCCAACGGTATTCTCAACGTTACCGCTCGCGATAAAGGAACGGGTAAAGCGCAGTCCATTAGCATCACAGGTGCTTCCACCCTGCCTAAAGAGGAAGTTGAGCGGATGGTGCGGGAAGCAGAAATGAATGCTGCTGCCGACAAAGAAAAACGGGAAAAAATCGAAACCAAAAACCAAGCCGAGCAACTGTGCTACCAAGCCGAAAAACAGTTGGCGGAGTTGGGGGATAAAGTCCCCAGTACTGACAAAGACAAGCTCACCTCCCTCATTGCCAATCTGCGCTCGGAAATCGGTAGCGAAACCGAGAAAAAACCCATAGAGTCGATTGACTTTGGGCGGGTGAAGTCCCTGATGCAGGAGCTGCAACAAACCCTCTACACGGTGGGCGCTAGTGTCTATCAAAGCGGTGCCAGTGCCCCCAGCGATGGTACAAGCAGTGGCAGCAGTCGCACTGGCGGCGGTGATGATGATGTCATCGATGCGGAGTTCTCGGAGACAAAGTAAGCCGCACCTTAGCTTAGGGGCTCAAACATTAGGGGGGTAATAGCTCCCCCGGCTTAAACTCCCTTTGCCCCCCTTGGAATTCCCGAGGGGGTATATGATGTTTGGAGCCAATCTTCAGGAACCCATAGGCAGATTAGGTGTGGACAAGCGTTTGATAGATCTTGAGAACTGTGCTTGGACGCGGGCGATCGCCCAAGGGTGGGAGGCTCCCTACCGTGTGCGCTATGCCAGCAACCTTGACGATGGCCCTTGGCATGGCATGCCCCTCGGTGGGTTGGGTGCCGGTTGCATTGGTCGATCGCCGGCGGGGAATTTTAACCTGTGGCACCTCGATGGGGGGGAACACCTCTTTCAAACGGTTCCCGCCTGCCAGTTCAGCCTCTTTGAGGAGAGCACTGCCGCCTACGCTTTTGGGACGCCCCCCACGGATGGCACCCTCAGCGCATGGCAGTGGTATCCCGCTGGGAAAGGTATTTACAGTGCCCGCTATCCCCGCAGTGGTTTTGCCTACGAGGGCGTGTTCAAGGCGGTGGTCAGTTGTGAGCAGTTTTCGCCGATTTTGCCCCATAACTACCAAGAGACCAGTTATCCGGTAGCAGTCTTTTTGTGGCGATTTCAAAATCCGACAACGACGCCGTTGACCCTCAGCCTGATGTTGACGTGGCAGAACATGGTGGGCTGGTTTACTAATGCCACCCCCTCCTCAGCTATTGAAATCCGCGATGATGGCAGCCCCGTTTATACCTACACCCCTCGCTGGCGCCAAAGTGAAGGGAACTTTAATGAAATCCTCCAAACCGATTCCTATCAAGGCTGGCGACTGCGGCGATCGCCCCACCCTGCGCCCCCTCAAGAAGGGGATGGTGAATGGGCAGCTCTCCTACCGACGGGAATCGGGGAATTTTTTTGGCACAGCCGCTGGAATCCCGATGGTGATGGGGCTGAGGTGTGGCAGTCCTTTGCCCAAGACGGTTCACTGCTCAATGTGACCGATACCACCCCTGCCCAAGGCAGTGAACAAATTGCCGCTGCGGTTGCGCTCCGCTTTTGCCTTAACCCTAAAGAGATGCTTGAAATTCCCGTGGTCTTGGCCTGGGATTTGCCAGTGACGGAGTTTGGCAAGGGGATCATTTACTATCGCCGCTATACCGACTTTTGCGATCGCTCCGGTCAAAATGCCGTGACCCTTGCCAGCCGTGGCTTGCAGCAGTACCACCAGTGGCGAGCGCAGATTCAGGCTTGGCAGCAGCCCATTTTAGAGCACCCCGATTGGCCAGACTGGTTCAAAATGGCGCTGTGTAATGAGTTATACGTCCTCAGTAGTGGTGGCACCCTGTGGAGCGCTGCCAGCGATCGCGACCCCATTGGACAATTTGCCGTGTTGGAATGCCTCGATTACCGCTGGTACGAGAGCCTTGACGTGCGCCTCTACGGTTCCTTTGCCCTGCTGCACCTGTGGCCAGAGCTAGAAAAAGCGGTTATGCGCGCCTTTGCCCGCGCCATTCCTACCGCTGATCCCACTTTGCGCATTATTGGTTATTTCTATCGCGGCGACCCAGAAACAGCCTACAAAGCACCGCGGAAAGTGGCTAACGCCGTCCCCCACGACTTGGGTGCCCCCAACGAGCACCCGTGGGAGCGCACCAACTACACCGCCTACCAAGATTGCAACCTCTGGAAAGATTTAGCTTCCGATTTTGTCTTACTTGTCTATCGCGACTTTTTGCTCACGGGGGGCACCGATCTGGATTTTGCTCGCGAGTGCTGGCCAGCAGTGGTGGCCGCCTTGAACTACCTGAAGCAATTTGACCACGATGGCGATGGTCTGCCGGAAAATAGCGGTGCCCCCGATCAAACCTATGATGACTGGAAACTCCAAGGGGTCAGTGCCTACTGCGGTGGCCTGTGGTTGGCGGCCTTGGAAGCGGCTGTTGCCCTTGGCAAGCGGCTCAACCAACCGGAGCGACACACCTATGCGGCTTGGCTGCAGCAGGCTCGCCCCCGCTACCATGAACTGCTGTGGAACGGTACCTATTACCGTCTGGATACGGGTAGCGGTTCAGAGGTGATCATGGCGGATCAACTCTGCGGCCAATTCTATGCCAAACTCCTCGGTTTGCCGGATATTGTGCCACCAGCATGCGCCCACAAAGCCCTCATCACCATTTACGATACCTGCTTCTTGCAGTTTCACAAGGGGCAGCTTGGAGCTGCGAATGGTCTGCTCCCCAATGGTCAGCCGGAAAACCCCCAGGCCACCCATCCCCTTGAGGTGTGGATTGGCATTAACTTTGGCTTAGCGGCGTTTCTCTGGCAAAGTGGGCTTACTGCCGAAGCATGGCGGCTCGCGGAGGTGGTGGTGCGGCAAATCTATGAAAATGGGCTGCAATTTCGCACCCCTGAAGCCATTACTGCGAACGGTACCTTTCGTGCCTGTATGTACCTGCGCCCGATGGCGATTTGGGCACTGGCAATTGTAAGCCGTGGTAATTCCGTCAAAACCTAGCCATTTCGTTACCTACTTTACACTGTTGCGATTTGTTAAGGCGCAACAATAACCAGCAAGGAGTTGCCCCTTTATGATAGGAGTAACGCCTCAGAAGCCACCTTTTGATAATCACCTATGGATAATCTCAGCCAACGTTATCTGCGTCTGTGCCAAGCTTACAGTCAACTGGCAGAGCGCTATACCAAACTGGATATTGATCACATGACGCTGCGGGAGCGGTTAGTTCCCTTTTTGATGGCGTTTAAGTACTACAAACAGCTGGCGGAACAATTGAGTGCCGAAAAGTTGGCAATGCAGCAAGAGCTCAATGACCTGCGCGATCGCTACCAGTTGTTGGCCAGCCAAAATAACGGAGTACCTGCCAACGATGAGCTATTAGCCGCTCTGAGTGAAGCGGAAGAGCAAATGAGCCTCATTGAGGAAACGCTGCAAGAGCAGGAGGCGGATCTTGACCCCAACCTGTTGCCCATAGAAAAGCAATTGCTGGAAGAATATACAGCAGGGGCGGGTGACTTTCAGGCATTACTGCCCCAGTCATCGTCAAGTTAGTTCCAAGGACACTCCTCAATGCTTTGGCCTGCCAGTGATGAATTTACTGCTCTGTGCCGTACCCAACTGGAACTTGTTGCCACGACTTTAGGCGCCTCTTCACTGGCAGTGTACCTGAGCGAAACCCTCAGCGATCGCCCTTCTTGGGCACCAGTGGCCACCTATCCTGATGCTGGTTCCCCGCCAGCTTTACCCTCTTCCTTGGTGCTGCCATCAACCTCATTGGCGACGGCTCCCGTCCATGTAGCCTCTTCTTTGGCCAATCAACTGCTCTTACCCTTGATGTACCAAAATTGGGTTTTGGGTGTTTTGGTGGCGCAGCGGGAACAGCAACCTTGGCGAACTACGGAGCAAGCTCAGCTTGAGTCTGTGGCACAAACCTTGGCGATCGCCTGTGTTTTGGATCAGCGGCAACAGTGGCTCAGTCACTCCTCCACTGCCGACACGCTTGCACAGCAACAGCAGCATTTTGATAATGTTCTCCATCAACTGCGCAATCCCATTGCTGCCATTCGCACGTTTGTCAAACTGTTGCTCAAGCGCTTGGAACCAGAGCATCAGGCTCGCCCCCTTGCTGAAGGCATTGCCAAAGAAACCGAACGCCTCATGGCATTGCTGAACGACTATCGTCAACAAACCGCTGACTTCCCTGCCCTTGGGGGAACACAGCCCTTGCCCTTGGCAGGTACGCCTCTTGATGTGCCCGCAGCCTTGATGCCCCTGATCACGGCAGCCCACGCTCGGGCGGAAATGGAGGGTAAAAACTTTCAGGTGGAGCTGCCAGCCACTGTGCCCCCTGTGTGGCTGGATGGTCGGGTATGCCAAGAGGTGATTGGGAATCTCCTCGATAATGCCTTTAAGTACACGCCCGTGGGGGGAACGATTGGTCTGCGCCTGAGATTGATGGGCTCGCATCTGGAAATCGTTGTTTGGGATACGGGTTGTGGCATTCCCGTTGAGGTACAGCCCTATCTCTTTAGGCGGGGTTACCGCGGTACCCAAGCCAACAGTGCTGTGGAAGGGACAGGGTTGGGGTTAGCGATCGCCCAAGAACTGCTGCGTCCCTATGGTTTATACCTCGAGGTCACCAGTCCTTACCCCCCGGAGGGAGATCACGGCACAGCGTTTACCCTGCGGTTGCCGGTACAGTTCGCATCGGTGATGGAGACCAGCTCATGAGTCCTCTTAAACAACGGGTGCTGCGCTGGGGCAGCCAATGGCACCAACAGCTCGTCCTGATTTTTGCGGCTCCCTTGTTGGTGAGTGCCCTCACGGGCATTGCCCACCGCCTCGGACGCAGTTGGCTGGGCCTCTCGAAAGAGTTTGGCCGTGCCATGATGACGCTGCACGAAGGCCGCTACCTTGGCTCTCTGGGCAGCTCGCTTTATGTGCTGATCATCGGCTTGGGGCTGTTGGCAATTCTGGCAACGGGAGCAGTTCTACTATGGGGGCGATCGCTGCCGGCACAAGGTCGAGCCCGTCGCCTGCATCATCTAATGGCGGCTCTGGCCATCTTGCCCCTCTTCATTAGTGCTAGCACAGGCATTGCCTATCGCTTAGGCCGCAATTGGTTTGGGCTATCGAAGGAGCAGGCCGCTATCTTTCTTAGCCTGCATCAGGGGACCTACTGGGGTGAGGCCGGTCGTCCCTTCTACATTTTGATTGTGGGCTTGAGTCTTTTAACCCTTATCGCAACTGGCGTACTGCTGCTCCCCCGCCGTCTGCCGATCCCCAGCGTGAAAACCGAGTAAATGTTACAAACTATGAGCAACCGTTGCCAAAGGTTAGGTCCTATGGACTAATAAATACAGCACTTGATCGCCCATTCGTTCGCACATAAGGAGTCGTTCATGGCACTGACCGATACCCAAGTTTATGTTGCCCTTGTAATTGCTCTACTGCCTGCCGTACTGGCTTTCCGTCTTTCGGCAGAACTGTACAAGTAGCGGCTCCGCTACCGTAGCGTCAGCAATTACAGACGAACTGCAACGTTTTTCTTTTTGACAGTTCCCCACAGTGTCAGCCGCATAGGGTGGGGGACTGTTTTTCTTCTCTATACTGTAGAGTACTGTTACAGACGCTTATCGCCATGGCACGCTCGTCACAATCTGCAACCATTCCGCCAACGGTTTGGGAGGTCTTGGCCAAAATTGGGGTGAACATGGTACTGCTGACTTTTGCTGTGGGGGCGATCGCCAAAATTGTGCCCCACCAGCTTAGCCAATTGGAAAAACTAAGTGCCCTAGAAGCGGAAGTACAGGAACTGAAGCAGCGGGTGAACCAACTTAAGCAAGAGCAGGAGCGCGATCGCCAACCCCAAGCGCGCCAGCGGATTGCCCAAGAAGAGGCCAACCTCATTGCTGCCAATCAACGCCGCATTATCTGGCTGCAACCAGAGGCAGGTAAGCGGGAATCGAACTAGACCTATAGTAACATCAGCGTTGACGCTCAATAGGAATCAGAACTGCTGTGACTCACCTTGACTTTATTTTTGGGCTGCAGCCCATGGTTGATGAGTGCTTCCAAGAGTATCTCACTTTTGCAAATGTATAGCCCTCATCCCCCAACCCCTGCTTCGCATGCCCTAAGTCCTTCGGACAGCAAGCAACGGTCTACTCCCAAAAAAGGGAGAAGGGGAGCCAGATTCAAAGTCCCTCTCCCAAGAAGGGAGAGGGATTTAGGGTGAGGGGTTACGAAAATGGGATACACCCAGTGCTTCCTGAGTGTCATATCAGGCTTGCTAATTTTCTGATGTTCAAATAAAAAAAACTACCCGTAGGCTAGAAATCCGGGTGGCGAGTTGAGTCTCCCAAGGAAAACATTTTCAAGATGAGCAGCGCGCATGACAAAAACAGCATGGTTGTTTCCCGGCCAAGGATCTCAGCACAGCGGCATGATGGCGGATTTACTGGCGGGGTATGCTCCCAGCCAACAGCGGTGTGATCTGGCCGCTTCTATCCTTGGTTGGTCAGTGATCGATTGTTGCGCAGGGCAGGTGGGCAACCTTGACCAAACCCTTTACACCCAACCCAGTCTGTTTGTGGTCGAGAGTTTGCTGGTGGATGCCCTCAAGGAGCGGGGAGCTAAGGCCGATTTTGTGGCGGGTCACAGTTTAGGGGAGTATGTGGCGCTTTACGCTGCCGAAGTCTTTGATTTTGTCACTGGCCTGAAGTTAGTACAAAAACGGGCGGAATTGATGAATGCCGCAGGCGGAGGCAAGATGGTGGCGCTCATTGGTTTTGATCGGGATGAGCTGTTGTCGGCGATCGCCACCACACCGGATGTGGTTCTTGCTAACGATAACCATCCCGGCCAAGTGGTCATCTCCGGTACCCCTGAGGCCGTGGATAGCCTCCTGAGCCAGATTAAGGTGAAGCGGGCGGTGCCCCTGAACGTTAGCGGTGCCTTTCACTCGCCCTTTATGGCGGCAGCAGCGGCGGAGTTTGCGGCGGTTCTCGACACCTGCAACTTTCACAATGCGGTGATCCCAGTGCTCAACAATGTTGAACCGGAACCAACGACTGAAGCCACAGTCATCAAAGAGCGACTGCGACAGCAAATGACTGGGTCTGTGCGCTGGGTGGATACCTGCCATGCTTTGGCGGCGGCAGGGGTTAGCCATGCCCTCGAGGTGGGTCCAGGCAATGTTTTGGCGGGCTTGGTGAAACGCACCACCCCCGAGATTAGCGTTACGGGGGTCGCCGCTATCGCCAACCTACCTGTTTAGGGAGTCAACTGTGGCACGGGATCGCGAACCCTTCATTAGTTTGCTGCTCTACCACTTATTTAAGTGGTCTGTGGTCAGTCCCCTCCTACATACCTACTTCCGAGGGCGAATTTATGGGGCTGAACAGGTGCCGCTGCGGGGGCCGTTGGTGGTGGTGGCCAACCATGCTAGCTATTTTGATCCGCCGCTGATTTCCAACTGTGTGCGGCGGCCAGTGGCCTGGATGGCAAAGGCGGAACTCTTTCAGATACCGATTTTTCGTACCCTGATTACGTGGTACGGTGCCTATCCGGTTAAGCGAGGTGCCAGCGATCGCCGTGCTCTGCAAGCTGCCCTTGGTGCCCTTGAGCAGGGTTGGGCTGTCGGTGTATTTCTCGAGGGTACCCGCACCCCCGATGGCCGCATTTACGATCCCAAGCTGGGAGCTGCCCTCATTGCTGCCAAAGCCCAAGCGCCCCTCTTGCCGGTAGCCCTTTGGGGCACCCACGCCATTCTCAAAAAGGGGGGATTGCCACGACCGGTACCCATTACCGTGCGCATTGGCCGCCCAATTCCTCCTCCCACCAGTGGCGATCGCCCTCACTTGCAAGCCGTCACCCAAGCCTGCTGCGACTGTATTAATGCCCTCCACGCCCAAGGGCGCTAGAGGAGCCCCTCTTTAGCGGCCATGATCTTCATTAAATCCACCACCCGGTTCGAGTAGCCCCACTCGTTGTCGTACCATGCAACAACCTTAAAAAAGTGACTGTTGAGTTCAATGCCCGCCGTGGCATCAAAAATACTGGAGTGACCATCCCCAATAAAGTCGCTGGAGACCACCGCCTCTTCGGTATAGCCAAGAATCCCCTTCAGATCCCCTTCCGCAGCCGCTTTCATTGCCGCGCAGATGTCCCCATAGCTAGTTGCCTTTTCGGTTTTGAAAGTCAAATCCACCACCGAAACGTCAGGGGTGGGCACCCGAAAGGCCATCCCCGTCAACTTGCCCTTCAGTTGCGGTAAAACTAACGTCACTGCCTTAGCCGCACCCGTAGAAGCGGGAATAATATTCTGGCCTGCACCGCGCCCACCCCGCCAGTCCTTCTTGCTGGGACCATCGACGGTGGGTTGGGTGGCGGTTACCGAGTGGACGGTGGTCATCAACCCTTCCGCTAAGCCAAACTGCTCATGGAGTACCTTGGCCACTGGCGCTAAGCAATTCGTGGTGCAACTGGCATTGGAGACCACTACATCCACCGCCGGATCAAATGTGTCGTGGTTCACTCCTACCACAAAGGTTTTTACCTTGTCGGCATCTTTCGTGGGAGCAGAGATGACAACCCGCTTTGCCCCCGCCTGTAAGTGTTGACTCGCCCCCTCAAACCCCGTAAACAGCCCTGTGGACTCCACCACATAATCAGCGCCGACTTCCCCCCACGGCAGCTCAGCAGGATTGCGAATGGCCGTACAGGGAATAAAGTGGCCGTCAATTTCAATACCATCGCTCGTGGCTTTGACGCTCCCCGGATACTTGCCATGGGTGGAATCGTACTTGAACAAATAGGCAAGGTTATCCGCCGGTACAAGGTCGTTAATCCCCACAAACTCAATCTCTTTAGAGGCTAAGCCCGCCCGCAGGACAAGGCGACCAATGCGACCAAAGCCATTAATGGCAACTTTTAGGGTCATGGTGAATCTCCCAAGGCAGTAACAAAAACCAAATTTAATAGCGGGGGATGCGTGTATCCACAGCAGCCGCGTAGGCATCAATCCCGCCGACAATGTTTTTCACATTGCAAAACCCCTGCTGTAGCAGCCAGTACCCCATCTGCGCCGAGCGCACGCCATGGTGACAGAGCACCAGTGTTTCCTTACTGGGATCAAGGAGTTGATGAATGCGCGGTGACCATTCAGGAAACTGGCTCAGGGGTAAGGACAGAAAATGGGGCAGTTGGGCGATCGCCAACTCGGCAGGTTCGCGCACATCAATGAGTTGTAGATCATTGAGATCACCGGCGAGGCGCTGTGCCAAGTCTTGCACACTCATTTGCCCCAGTTGCATTTGTCTTCCCCATCATTGCGCAATTGTACCCAAAGGATCGAGCGATCCCCGTGAAGGAATGGTTAAGGTTGCGGCGGCACAGGCTGGTAGGCCACCTCGACAACAACTGACGGCTGAGTCGCTACACTGGGAACATCCAAGATAGCGGTATTCACTAAGTTAAAGAGGGGATTAGCCAAAATTCCCGCCAAGGACGTTGCCACCACCGTCATCACCAAACCCACCTGCAAAGGCCGTAGTCCAAACTCTGACCAAGACACTGCCGGATAGTTTTGCACGGCAGGGGACATTTCACTGGGCTCTTTGACCACCATCATTTTGACAACGCGGATGTAGTAATAAATCGAGACCACGCTTGTCAGCAATCCCAGAATCACCAAGCCATAGGCACCCGCCTGCCAACCGGCCCAAAAGAGGTAGATTTTGCCGAAGAACCCGGCCAAGGGGGGAATTCCCCCAAGGGAAAGCAAGCACAGGCTCAGGCCAAGGGTGAGCAGTGGATCCTTTTGGTAGAGCCCGGCGTACTCGCTAATTTGATCGGTTCCGGTGCGCAGGGAGAACAGGATCACACAAGTAAAGGCACCCAAGTTCATGAACAGATACACCAGCAGATAGAAAAGCATACTGGCATAGCCCGCTTCGGTACCTACGACAAAGCCAATCATCACAAATCCGGCTTGGCCAATGGAGGAGTAGGCCAGCATCCGTTTCATACTGGTTTGGGCAAGGGCAACAATATTCCCCAAGATCATGCTTAGGATAGCCAGCACTGTAAAGATGAGCTGCCACTGCTCCGTCACACTGGGAAATGCCAAGGTTAAAAAGCGAATGGCCAAGGCAAACCCGGCCGCCTTTGACCCCACCGACAGAAAAGCCACAACTGGCGTCGGTGCCCCCTCATAAACATCCGGTGTCCACTGGTGAAAGGGCACCGCCGAAATTTTGAAGCTAATGCCAGCAATCACAAAGACCAAGGCCACCACCAAGCCAAGGGATTGGGAAGATAAGGCTTGGGCAATCTCGGGTAGATGGGTATGCCCTCCTGATAGGCCATAAAGCAGGGAAGAGCCGTAGAGGAAAATGGCAGAACTGGCCGCGCCAATGAGTAAATACTTCAATGCTGCTTCGTTGGAGCGGCTATCGCGCTTGGTGTAGCCCGTCAACAGGTAGGAGGCAATACTCAAGGTTTCAAGGGAAATAAAGATAAAAACCAGTTCCTCCGCACCCGCAATAAACATGCCGCCAACGGTGGCCGTCAAGAGAATGGTCATGAATTCGCCCAAGGAGCTACCGGTTTGCTCCACGTAGCGAATGGACATTAACACCGTACCCAAGGCGGAGAGGGCAATGAGGCCGCGAAACACAAGGCTGAGGTTATCGGAGATAAAACTGCCAAAGAAACTCACGGTTTCGGCTTGCCCCCACTGGGGAATCATGGCCAACACGGCAGCAGCCAAACCGGCGATCGCCAAGTAGGGTGTCCAGCGATCGGCGCGGCGACCCTGAATGAGGTCCGCAAGAAGGACAATCAGAAGCGTGACAATAACAATCGTCTCAGGCAAAATGGTGCCTGCATTCAACTGTGCCGCCAGTGTTACCAAATCCATAGCTATTCGCGCATTGATTGAGTCCCCCATATCATATCACCCGCTTTTTCGTTTGCTAGGGGGCGTTGATCAGGTTCTGCTTATACCTAGGATAGGTTTTTTAACGAGCTGCGCGCTCTAGGGCATTGTACAAACCGTTCAGCACAGGCGGTGAGGGCAAGGGCACAGCATTCTCAAAAATTTGCGTTGGCGTTAGGTTGCGCTGGCCGTAGAAGCGGGCGTTGGCATTGCGGTCAAAGCTGATCGTGGCACCTTCTAGGGCAACGCCAGCAAACAAGCCAGCATTACGGGCATAGGAATACACTTGCGGGCTAGGATCCGTGGGGCTGACAATGTCGCCGCCCACTGGCCCTGCGGCTACCGAAACGTTGCCCCCTAAGCGAAAAGACTGCGCCAAGCTGCGCATGACAACGGCCTTATCCATAAAGGCCAGAACCACATCGCTGGATTGGGCCCCAATTTGTAGGCCAAAGCTGCCCCCCGTAAGGGTAATGAAGGCGGGTTTACTCCAGTCGTTATTGTCATCGCGCACAACCAAAATACCAGCACCACGGCGACCCCCAAAGAGGAACCCAGCCTGCACAACGTTGGGAATAATGGCAATCCCTTGGGCACGCTGGATAATCCGTGGTGGAATGCGCTGCTGATTGCCAAAGCTAAACTGCCCCAAGACAAAGGTTGCGTTTTCCACCCGCTGCACCATACTGGGATCAGGCTGGGTTTGAGCAGCAATAGGTCGGGGAAACAACCCGAGGGCGATCGCCCCCAAGAGGATCACACACCATCGGTAGATGGGGCTGCCTAAAAGTAAACGTGCCTGTACAGTCATGGGGTCTCACTCACCTCGTTAAACTTTGAATACAGTTAGTGACGATGGAAGCCGTTGCTTGCGTTCCATACTCCTTTCTATCGTGCTCCGGTTCTTGAGGGAAATCTAAAGAAAATCTGTTTTGTAATTTTCTGTAACCGGTATCACTAGCTTTGTTCTGGAGGGGATATGGCAGAATGTAAAGGGTTTTGCCTAGACTAGCGATTAATACCTATTAGAGTCCTCATGGAACCTGAAGGTGTGTCTCTAGATAGAGCAGATCGGCTCAAGGTTAGGTTGCACAAATGGAACCCCTGTATCAATACGCATGGCTCATTCCCGTTTTACCGTTGCTGGGTGCCCTCATCGTTGGTTTTGGCCTCATCTCCTTTTCTGAGACCACCAGTCGCCTGCGACGACCCAGTGCCATTTTCATCATGGCGCTGATGGCGATCGCCCTAGGCCACTCCCTTGCCATTTTGTGGAGCCAAATTCAAGGGCACGCCCCCTACACCCAGATGATTGAGTGGGCAGCAGCGGGTAGTCTTCATATCACGATGGGGTATGTGATTGACCCCCTCGCGGCGATGATGCTGGTGGTGGTCACCAGTGTTGCCTTTTTGGTGATGCTCTATACCGATGGCTACATGGCTCACGATCCGGGCTATGTGCGCTTTTATGCCTATCTGAGTTTGTTTGGTTCCTCGATGCTGGGCTTAGTGGTCAGCCCCAATTTGGTACAGATTTATATTTTCTGGGAACTGGTGGGGATGTGCTCCTACCTGCTGGTGGGCTTTTGGTATGACCGCAAGAGTGCTGCCGAAGCTGCCCAAAAAGCCTTTGTCACAAACCGCGTCGGTGACTTCGGCTTGCTTTTGGGGATGGTGGGTCTGTTTTGGGCAACCGGAACGTTTGAATTCGGTGAAATGGGCGATCGCCTCACCGAACTGGTGAACAGTGGCCTGCTCTCCTCGGGCTTGGCGGCAATTCTGGCCATTCTAGTGTTCCTTGGCCCTGTAGCTAAATCAGCCCAATTCCCCCTGCACGTGTGGCTGCCGGATGCCATGGAAGGTCCCACCCCCATTTCTGCCCTCATCCATGCTGCAACGATGGTGGCGGCGGGCGTGTTCCTGATTGCCCGCATGTTCCCCGTTTTTGAACAACTGCCCATTGTCATGGACATCATTGCGTGGACGGGTGGGTTTACGGCATTTATGGGGGCGACGATTGCCATTACCCAAAACGACATCAAAAAAAGCTTGGCCTACTCCACCATTTCCCAACTGGGATACATGGTCATGGCCATGGGGGTGGGTGCCTACAGTGCCGGGCTGTTTCACCTAATGACCCACGCCTACTTCAAAGCCATGCTCTTTTTGGGTTCCGGTTCCGTCATTCACGGCATGGAGGCCGTTGTCGGTCATGACCCCAACCTTGCCCAAGACATGCGCTATATGGGCGGGCTGCGCAAGTATATGCCTATTACCGGGATCACCTTCTTAATTGGCTGCTTAGCAATTTCAGGTGTGCCCCCCTTTGCTGGGTTCTGGTCGAAGGATGAAATCTTGGGCGCTGTTTTCCATGCCAACCCCACCCTGTGGGTCTTAACTTGGCTGACCGCAGGCTTGACGGCGTTTTATATGTTTCGTATGTACTTCATGACGTTTGAAGGCCAGTTTCGTAACGTCCCAGCGGATTTACAAGCCCACCATGCCCATGATGAGCACCATGCAGCCGAGCCTCACGAGTCTCCTTGGACCATGACGGTGCCCCTTGCGGTCTTGGCCATCCCGTCGATGGTGATTGGCTTCCTAGGCACCCCCTTTAACAACCTCTTTGAAGCGTTTATCCATGCTCCGGGTGAAGCGGTTATCGAGCACAGCGTTGATTGGACGGAGTTTTTAGTCCTAGCAGGCAGCTCTGTGGGGATTGGCCTGATTGGGATTACCTTGGCAGCGTTGATGTACCTCAAAGGCACGCCGAGCCCCCAAGCCATTGCCAAAGCGATTCAGCCCCTCTACCAGTTTTCCTTGCACAAGTGGTACTTTGACGAGCTCTACGATGCTGTGTTTGTCAAAGGCTGCCGCCGTCTAGCGCGTCAGGTATTGGAGGTGGACTACAACGTAGTCGATGGCGTGGTCAACCTCACGGGCTTTGTCACCATGGTAACCGGCGAAGGCCTGAAGTACTTTCAGAATGGTCGCGCCCAGTTCTACGCCCTCATTGTGTTGCTGGCGGTGCTGGGCTTTGTGATCTTCTCGGTGCAAGCGTAGCCAGCCTTGATTTTCCTTGAACTGTCATGGACATGACCGATTCCTTGAGGAGTAACGAATATCCCCATGAGTAACTTTCCTTGGCTGACGGCAATTATTCTGTTTCCAATTGTGGCCTCCTTTGCCATTCCCCTCATTCCCGATCCCGCAGGCAAAGGACGACCCATCCGCTGGTATGCGCTTATCATTGGCCTGATTGACTTTGCAGCAATTGTCTATGCCTTCACCAACTTCTACGACCTCAACACCCCAGGGCTGCAACTGTGGGAAAGCTATGATTGGATTCCCGCCATCGGGCTGCGCTGGTCAGTGGGTGCCGATGGCCTGTCAATGCCCCTCATTCTGCTGACGGGCTTCATCACCACGTTGGCAATTTTGGCAGCTTGGCCAGTCACGCTGAAACCCCGTCTCTTTTACTTCCTGATGCTGGCGATGTACGGTGGCCAGATTGCCGTCTTTGCGGTGCAGGATATGCTGGTGTTCTTTTTGGCTTGGGAGCTTGAGCTGATTCCGGTGTATCTGCTCCTTGCCATTTGGGGCGGTTATAAGCGCCAGTACGCTGCCACAAAGTTCATTCTCTACACCGCAGGAAGTTCCCTGTTTATTCTGGTGGCGGGCTTGGCGATGGCCTTTTATGGCGACACCATTAGCTTTGATATGCAGACATTGGCTGCCAAAGACTATGCCATGGGCTTTCAACTGCTGGTCTATGCCGGTTTTTTGGTGGCCTATGGGGTGAAGCTGCCGATTGTACCGTTGCACACCTGGCTGCCGGATGCCCACGGAGAGGCGACCGCGCCGGTACACATGCTCCTTGCTGGCATTCTGCTGAAAATGGGGGGCTATGCGCTCATTCGGATGAATGTGGATATGCTACCCGCTGCCCATGCCACGTTTGCTCCAGCACTGGTGATTTTGGGAGTTGTCAACATTATCTATGCGGCTTTGACCTCCTACGCCCAGCGCAATCTCAAGCGCAAAATTGCTTATTCTTCCATTTCCCACATGGGCTTTGTCCTCATTGGCATTGCCTCCTTTACCAATTTGGGCATGAGCGGGGCAGTGCTGCAAATGGTTTCCCACGGCTTGATTGGGGCTAGCCTCTTCTTTTTGGTGGGGGCAACCTACGATCGCACCCATACGCTGATCCTCGAGGAGATGGGGGGTGTCGGCCAAAAGATGAAAAAAATCTTTGCCATGTTTACCGCTTGCTCCCTTGCTTCCTTAGCCTTGCCCGGCATGAGTGGCTTTGTGGCTGAGTTAATGGTGTTTATTGGCTTTGCCACCAGTGATGCCTATTCTTTACCCTTCAAAGTCATTGTGGTCTTTTTGGCAGCTGTCGGCGTGATCCTGACTCCCATTTACCTGCTCTCAATGCTGCGGGAAATTTTCTACGGTCCGGAAAACAAAGAGCTGACGGAGCATGAAGCCCTGATTGATGCCGAGCCGCGGGAAGTATTCATCATTGCCTGCTTGTTGGTGCCGATTATTGGTATTGGCTTGTATCCTAAGCTGCTGACCCAAATTTACGATGCCACGACTGGACAGGTGATTGCACGGGTGCGGGAAGTGGTGCCCACCCTTGCCCAGCACTCGGATGTGCCCTTGGCAGTTGCTCCAACCCTAAAATCATCGCTGTAATGGGGCGGTGGCGCTGATCGGGGATTTTAGTTGGGGTCGGCTGTTGCGCTCAGCACTCCTCATCTACTGCTTGGTCATGGGCTACGTTTATTGGCGTGCCGATGCCATGATTTTCCATCCACCCCCTGCTACTTACGGAGCATCCCCAGAGATGCGGCTGATCCCGATGGCGGGGGGCGATCGCCTCGCTCTCCTTTACTTACCCAACCCGGCAGCAACCTTTACGCTGCTGTACAGCCATGGCAATGCTGAAGATTTAGGCGTGATTCAACCCCTGCTGACACAGTACCGGGATTGGGGGGTTGCCGTTTTGGCCTTTGACTACCGTGGCTATGGCCTCAGTACGGGCAGCCCCAGCGAAGCGAATGCCTACGCCGATGCCCGCGCTGCCTACGATTACCTGACCCAAACCCTAAGAGTGCCGCCAGAGCAGATCATTCTCTACGGGCGATCGCTGGGGGGTGGTGTGGTAACAGAGCTGGCTACACAGGTTCCCGTTGCTGGCCTTATTTTAGAAAGCACCTTTACTTCTGCCTTTCGGGTGGTGCTGCCCTTTCCCCTGTTTCCCTTCGATAAATTTACTAATCAAGCCAAACTGCCCCGGCTCACAGTGCCGATTCTCATCCTGCACGGTACGGCTGATGAGGTCGTTCCTTTTTCTCATGGCCAAGCCCTCTATGCGACCGCCAATCCACCGAAGTTTTCCCTGTGGGTCGAAGGGGCAGGTCATAACAATTTCAGTGCTGTTGCCGGCGATCGCCACCGTCAAGCCCTACAGACCTTTGCTGAGTTCCTGCAAGAGCAGAAAACGAGCGATTAGCCTTGTGTTAGCTTGCTATTTTTTTCTGGCAGTTTTTGCAAAGGCCGAAAAATTCTAGGGTATGGTAAAAAATTTGAAAATCATGAGTCTGCTGAAGTTCGACTTCAAGGTGCCGCACAGGGCAACAGTCAATCGTGACCGATACCCCACAATGCAGACAAGTGAGATAGTGCTGATCTTGCTGGACAAGGCTATAGACAAGCTCCCCCGAGGCCAAGGGACGAGCCTGCACCACCCCGTTTACCTTGAGAGCATCTAAGGTTCGGTACACGGTGGCCAACCCAAGGGGGGTTTGTCGCTGTCGTAACTCCAGATACAGTTCCTGTGCCGAGAGCGATCGCCCACTGGCTTTTAAGGCATCAAGAATAACAGATTGGCTGCGGGTTCGACGCGGTGACATAACAATCGAAAACCTTCCCTTTTGATTGTAGGGGAAAGTGACATCCCTACTAGGGGGATGAGCAGGCTGTGGGAATTGCCCCCAGTTTTTACATCTCCTGCCCAAAAAAGCAAATTATTTTGGCAAAAACGATCAAAAGGCGCTATGATATTAGCATCATATTTTGAGTGCTAAAGGGAATGTATCGCTCATTTTCCTTTTTAGGCCATTTTCCATGGGTTTGGGGTTAAAACTATGCTGACAGAGAATATTAGAAGCCGCGATCAACTAGTACAGGCTATTCGTGACGGCTATCGCCCCGAGTATTTACTTTTTTGGGGGCACAAGCCCCTTCCCAATGGCAAAATTGGCACCCCCTGCTTCTCCCAGTGGTGGCCAGCGCGCTTCTGTGTCGAAGGGGTGAACTACCCAACGGCTGAGCATTTTATGATGGCTGAGAAGGCGCGTCTATTTGGTGATGAGACAATCCGCGCTAGGATTCTGACCACCCGCGACCCCAAAACCGCCAAGGAGCTGGGGCGACAGGTGAAAAACTTTGATGAAGCACGCTGGAACAAGGAATGCTTCCAGATTGTTGTCACGGGTAACTTGGCGAAGTTCAAGCAGCATCGTGATCTCGGGGAGTTCTTGCTCAGTACCGGGGAGAAGGTGTTGGTGGAGGCCAGTCCCTACGACCGAATTTGGGGCATTGGCTTAGAGGCAGAGGATCCGCGGGCACAGAAGCCGCAGCAATGGCGGGGCACCAATTTATTGGGCTTTGCTTTGATGGAGGTGCGTCAGCATCTGGGTAAAGAGGGCTTCTAGCTTTTTGGCGTGAAAAGGATTGCTAGTTTTAAGGGATTGTTAAATTCGTGCCAAACTCAATTTACCTCGTTCAGAATAGAACTATAGGGCAGTGGCGATCGCCCAACATTCAACCACCGTCGTCCATTTCCGTTACGAACAGACGTAGTTAGGAGAGTCTGCTAACCTCACACGACGAGGACGCATCTAATTTGCAAAATTCATGATCTATCCGTATTAACCAAGGGGGTATCGGGTCTCTTCATTTCTATTGTTAGAACTCTTTGGAGTGGCAACACTCAATGATAGATAGGTTGCTGTTGCTAATGAGGAGCCAAGATAAACCCTTGAAATTGAGTTTGAAACATACTTTCAGATGTTCATTGAATCACTTTTGGGAGAGTAAACAATGACTCAATCTATCTCCAGACCAACAGCGGCACCCGCCGATCGTGAGACGGCATTTGTTCTGGAACTGAACTCCCTGAGCTTAAAAGATCTGCCCTTGGTGGGGGGGAAAAACTCTTCCCTTGGGGAAATGCTACAACAGCTCACACCGAAAGGGATTAATGTACCGGATGGCTTTGCCACCACTGCCTACGCTTACCGTTACTTCATCCAAGCGGGCAACCTTGACCAACAACTGCGCCGTTTGTTAGAAGGGCTTGACGTTGAAGATGTGGCTGAACTGCACCGCGTTGGCCAAGCCATTCGCTCGCTGATTCTGCACACCCCCTTTCCCCAAGAACTGACGGATGCGATCGCCACTGCTTACCAAAAAATGTGCGATCGCTATGGGGCGAATACCGATGTTGCTGTGCGCTCCAGTGCCACTGCCGAAGACCTCCCCGATGCCAGTTTTGCCGGTCAACAGGAAACTTATCTGAACGTGCATGGCCTCAAGGGCGTTCTCGATGCCTGCCATCGCTGCTTTGCATCGTTATTTACGGATCGCGCCATCTCCTACCGCCAGATCAAAGGGTTTGATCACTTTAATGTGGCGCTATCGGTGGGGGTGCAAAAAATGGTGCGCTCCGACTTGGCCTGCTCAGGGGTGATGTTCTCGATTGATACGGAAACCGGCTTTAAGGACACAGCGTTGATTACCGCCGCCTACGGCTTAGGGGAAAATGTGGTGCAAGGAGCAGTCAACCCCGATGAATACTTGGTCTTTAAGCCCACCCTAAAAGCAGGGTATAAACCCATCCTCAAAAAAGCCTTGGGCACCAAAGAAATTCGCATGGTCTATGACCTCGGCGGCACCAAGCTGACCCGCAACGAACCCGTGCCGGAAACGCTGCGCAAGCAGTTTGCCCTCAGCGATGAGGAAATCCTTACCCTTGGTCGCTGGGCCTGCATGATTGAGGATCACTACTCAGCCTTGCGGGGCACCTACACCCCCATGGATATTGAGTGGGCAAAAGATGGCATCACGGGCGAGCTCTTTATTGTGCAGGCACGACCGGAAACTGTGCAATCGCAAAAAGCGAGCAATGTTCTGCGCACCTACCACTTAGAAGCCAAAGGCACGGTGCTGGCCACCGGTCGCGCGGTGGGTGAAATGATTGGTCAAGGACGGGCACGGGTGATCCGCAACGTGGCCAATATTGATCAATTTCAAGCGGGGGAGGTGCTGGTGACCCACCGCACGGATCCCGACTGGGAGCCGATCATGAAAAAAGCCAGCGCCATCGTTACCGATCAAGGGGGACGCACCTGCCATGCCGCCATTATTGCGCGGGAATTGGGGATCCCAGCCATTGTTGGCTGTGGTAATGCCACCGAAGCGATTCCCAATGGTGCCGAAGTCACGGTCTCCTGTGCCGAAGGGGAGGAAGGTCACATTTACAGTGGCTTATTACCCTTCCACGTAGAGGAAGTTGCCCTTGAGAACCTGCCCCGCACCCGCACGCAGATTCTGATGAATGTGGGGAACCCGGAAGAAGCCTTTAGTTTGGCGGCCATTCCCAATGATGGGGTGGGGCTAGCCCGGATGGAGTTTATTATTGCCAATCACATCCAAGCCCATCCTTTGGCACTGCTGCACTACGACGAGCTCACGGATGAGGCGGCGAAGCTGAACATTGCTGAGCTGACCCAACAGTACAGCAATAAAGCCGAGTTCTTTGTGGATAAGCTGGCGCAAGGCATTGGGGCGATCGCCGCTGCTTTTTATCCGAAGCCCGTGGTGGTGCGGATGTCCGACTTCAAGAGTAACGAGTATGCCAACCTCTTGGGGGGTCGCCAGTTTGAACCCCATGAAGAAAACCCCATGATTGGCTGGCGCGGTGCCTCCCGCTACTACGATCCTAAGTACGCCGAGGGGTTTGCCCTTGAGTGCCAAGCCATGAAGCGGGTGCGGGATGGGATGGGGCTCACCAACGTTATCCTGATGATTCCCTTCTGTCGCACGCCGGAGGAAGGACGGCGGGTACTGGCTGAAATGGCAAAACACGGTCTGCGGCAAGGGGAAAATGGGCTGCAGGTGTATGTGATGTGCGAACTGCCCAGTAACGTGGTGTTAGCGGATGCCTTTGCCGAAGTCTTTGACGGCTTCTCCATTGGTTCTAATGACCTCACCCAACTCACTTTGGGCTTAGACCGCGATTCAGGCTTGGTGGCGCACCTGTTTGACGAGCGCAATGAAGCGGTGAAACGGATGGTGGCGCAAGCGATTCAAACCGCTAAGGCCAAAGGACGCAAAATTGGTATCTGTGGCCAAGCCCCGAGCGACTATCCAGAATTTGCCCAGTTCCTTGTCAGCCTCGGCATTGACTCCATTAGCCTCAACCCCGACTCAGTGCTGAAAACGTTGCTGCAAATTGCTGCAGCGGAAGCTCAGGGTGAAGTCCAACGGTAGCGCTTCACCAATACTCCTAAGTGCAGAGCAGGGAAGTGATGCCGCGATCGCCCTGCTCTTTTTTGGGTTGAATTATCCTCCTCTTGGCTGAGATCCCCATTCGCAGTAGGATCAGGGGAACAGGTTGAGGTCATTGGGGTGGAAACAACCGCGATTCAGCAGCTCTTAACATCGACAGAGGTTGGCGATCGCTTGCAGGGGCTGAACCAATTACGTCTCCTTGAGCCAGAAGTTGCCTTTCGTTTGATTGAACCCCTGATCCAAGATAAAAATTCTCGCATTCGCTATGCAGCGGTGAGTCAATTAGCGAGTCTTGGCCAAGTGAACCCCACCCAAGCCCAAGATTTATTGCGCGATCGTCTCCTCAATGATACGGAAACGGATGTCCGCGCTGCTGCCGCCGACGCCATGGCAGCATTGCAGCTTCCCTTTGTCCTTGAAGATTTAGAGATGGCTTACCGCAGCACCAATGACTGGCTCCTGCAGTTTAGTATCATTGCTGCTTTGGGTGCTTTGGGGAACCCGGCCGCTGTTGGCTTGCTCACAGAAGCCCTCAGCAGTTCCCAAGAACTTGTGATGCTAGCAGCCATTGGCTCGTTGGGGGAATTGAAACAACCTGAAACTGTGGAGATCTTGCGCCGTTTTGTCGATTATCCCGATTGGCAAGTCCGCCAGCGGTTGGCGATCGCCCTCGGTCAAATTGGTACCCTTGAGGCCAAGGAGCTCCTTGAACAAATGCAAAGTGATAGTGCCCAAACGGTTGTCGAGGCAGTGAAAACCAACTTGGCACAGTGGGGTTAGCGGGAGACGGTCTTGGTAGTTCGCGAGGGCTACACCTTACCCGTTTTTGCTGCCGCCGCTGCAGTCGCCGCTCTGCGTTGTCTGAGGGAGGGTACCTGCCCAAAGGAAGTGACGTTGGCACTCCTGAACCCAAATCGTTGCCAAACCATCCCCATTGCCCAAGGGGCTTGTTTGGATACCCAACAGGCACTGGCCATCACCGAGAGTGACCCCAGCGATGCTCTGGATATCACCCGTTACACTCCCGTTTGGGCGTGGGTACGTTGGCAAGCGCTGCCCACCCAGCCCCGCATTCAGATTGTCGGCGGCGTGGGTATTGGCCGTCATCAAGCAACGGGCGAGGCCGCCATTTATCGCTATGCCCGTCTGCTATTGACCACAAACCTAGAGTTTTACTGCCCCCGCGATCGCGCTGTTCAGGTCACGATTCTATTGCCAGAAGGACGGCGCTTGGCGGAACGTACCTCCAATGCCGCCTTTGGTGTGGTGGAGGGGCTATCCCTATTGGGCACGGGGGCAATCGCCCGTCCCTTAACAGCGCCTGAGCAGTTGGAGGCCTACCTTGCCGACCTTGCCGCCAAAGCTGCCCAATCCAAGACACTGGTGTTTTGCATTGGCGAAAATGGGCTGCAAGTGGCTCAAAACCTAGGGATTCCTCCTCACCTGTGCGTCAAGACAGCCAATTGGCTTGGGCCCCTGTTAGTGGCAGCGGCTGAGCACCCTCTTCAACATCTGCTGCTGCTGGGATACCATGGCAAACTCATTAAGTTGGCAGCAGGCATTTTTCATACCCATCATCATCTAGCGGATGCTCGCCAAGAAGTCTTTACTGCCTTTTGCGCCCTTGCTGGTGTGGCAGGTTCCTTACTCCAGCAACTCTGGCAATCCCCCACCCTTGAAGCCGCCTGCCAAAGCCTAGAGGCAAGCCAGCCGGAAATACTCGCTACTGTTCTCAACCAAATTGCCAATCGGATTGAAGAGCGCACCCTTGCCTACATCCACAGTCATTGTCCCGCTCCTGTTGGGCGATCGCTGCAGGTGGGGGCAATTCTATTTCGGCGCGATCGCCAAATTGTCGCGACTAGCGAAACTGCTAGGCAAATTTTGCCAAGGTTACAAATGAAACGCTAAAACAATGTTCCTAAAACTGGATAGACAAGGGGGGGCAAAATCAAGGCAACAGCGATGGCCAGTGCTGCAGTGGCACCGAGGAGAACCGCTCCGGCGGCACAATCTTTGGCAATACGAGCCAGATCATGATATTCTTTGCCCACCGTGAGATCCACTACCGCTTCTAAAGCCGTGTTGATGAGTTCAAGTCCCATCACGAAGGCAATTGTCAGGATAATGACCGCCAGCTCAACCGGGGACAACTTGAGAATGCCGCCAAGGGCGATCGCCGTCACGGCCACAGCAGTGTGGATGCGAAAATTCCGTTGGGTTTGGAACGCGTACTGTACCCCTGCCCAAGCATAGCGAAAACTCCTGAGTAAAGAAGCGGCAATACGGTAGGAGCGCTGCCGTAGGTGGGTAGGAACTATTGCTCTCTCTGCATATGCCACAGATGATTTTTGGGTCATAACTTATCCGTCACACCTTACTAAAGAGACTAACCTTGGAGCCTATGGCGGCGGTTACTTTCGTCCTTGCTGTCCATAGTATTCCCTGTGTCAACGGGGCAGGCCAAGTTAATTCACATAGTTTAACAAAAAAATCTCAAAAATCTGCCACTAGAATGCCAACCATTTAAGCACACTGCCGTAGATTTCGTTTGTGATGAGTCACATAATTCAATTCAGGACTTTAGAAGCAGGTCAAAGGTGGTACTGCTAGGCCGACCGCCTGCAAACAAGCTGCCTGTTGCGCCAGCATTGCCGCTAACTGGGTGTCATCGGGGTGATCCCAGCCGAGGAGGTGAAGCAAGCCATGGCAAGCCAACCATGCCAGTTCCAACAGAGGCGGATATTGCCCAGCTTGGGCTTGGCGGAGGGCTGTTTCAACAGAAATAATGACATCCCCGAGATATTCCGGTTCCCCGGGTGTTGGGGGTAATCCTTGGTCGCGGGTAGCAAAGGCGAGCACGTCCGTGGGCTGATTGCGTTGACGAAATTGGTGATTCAAGGCTTGAATCTCTGAGTCAGAGGTGAAGCGCAGCGTCAGCTCACAATCTGGATGATTGTTGGCTTCCACCATTTGCAGCCATATGGTCAGCCAATCGTGCCAAGGGAGCGTGTCGAGCTTCAGGTTCGCTAAAGGATGATGAACTTCCAGATAGACTGTTAAGGCCATCGCTAGCGGGTGAGGTAGGAGAGACCAACGAGAAACGCTAGCAAGCCAATACTTGTAAGGGCAAAATGAGTGAGGGACTTGCCGCCCTTACGCACCATATTGCGCATGGCAAGCTTAACGTAGCTGGCTTTGGCTTCAGGGGGGGGAGACTGAGTCATGGAGTTCACAGATTTGCCGCTATTGTTGATCATACCATCCTCGCTTTGGTGCAGGTTTCGCCAAGGTTGACGTACTGAAATGGGCGCAGTTGTTACAATGTGTGAAGTTTAGGGTTGCTTGCCATGACTACGGCCTTAGTCCCCACCGTTGCCGCTGACGCGCCCCAAGAGATTGGGATCGCGGCAGAAACGCTGCCTAGCTCGGAGTTTGAGCCCTACGACCCCGAGGCGATCGCGGCTGTTTACCGCCAGCGGCCATTGCTAGTGCTCAGTCGTTGGGTGCGCATTCTCTGGCCTACGTTCTGGTTGCTCTTCAACCGCTGGTGGGACAATCTCACGGGGCGCTCTAAAACCAACCAACACCAACGGGCGATCGCCCTGCGGGAAACCTTAACGCGTTTGGGACCTGCCTACATTAAAGTCGGCCAAGCCCTCTCCACCCGTCCTGACCTGCTGCCCGCTGTTTACCTCGAAGAACTGACCAAACTGCAAGACCAGTTACCTGCCTTTCCCAACGAAGTTGCCTTTCGCTTTATCGAAGAAGAACTCGGTGCCCCGCCACAGGAATTATTTGCAGAACTCAGTGCTCAGCCCATTGCCGCCGCCTCCTTGGGGCAAGTCTATCGGGGTCGCCTTAAAAGCGGCGAAGTCGTTGCGGTAAAAGTTCAGCGCCCCGGCTTGGCTGAAAGCATTACGCTTGACATTTATATTCTGCGGGGAGTGGCCTACTGGGCAAAACGCTTGATCAAAGATATCCGCAGCGATTTAGTGGCGATTTTGGATGAGTTTGCTGGTCGCCTCTTTGAAGAGATGGACTACACCCAAGAAGGGCGCAACGCGGAACGGTTTGCCCGTTTGTACGGTCACTTACCTGATGTTTATATTCCCAAAATCTACTGGGACTATACCCGCCGCCGCGTGCTGACGATGGAATGGGTGAGTGGCGTCAAGCTGAACCAGCCGCAGCAAATTCAAGCCCAAGGCATTGACCCGCGGTATATGGTTTACGTGGGTGTCCAGTGCTCGCTGCGACAGTTGTTAGAGCACGGGTTCTTCCATGCGGATCCGCACCCGGGCAACCTCTTAGCGATGCCTAACGGCAAACTGGCCTATCTGGACTTTGGCATGATGAGCGAAATTGCCCCCGCTCAGCGCTACGGCTTACTGAATGCCATTGTCCACATCGTCAATCGCGAGTACGAAAGCCTTGCCCATGACTATGTGAATTTAGGCTTTTTGAGCGAAGACACCAATTTAGAGCCCATTATTCCCGCTCTAGCAATGGTCTTTGAAGATGCCCTCACTGCCAGTGTTTCCGAGCTAAACATTCAGCGTATTTTTGATCGCCTCTCGGAAGTGATGTACGAGTATCCATTTCAGGTGCCCGCATATTATGCTTTGATTGTTCGCTCGTTGCTCACAATGGAAGGGATTGCCATGAGCATCGATCCCAATTTCAAGGTGCTCAGCGCTGCCTACCCCTACATTGCCAAACGACTCCTCACAGACCCAGCACCAGAATTAAGAACCAGCCTTACCAACCTGCTGATGAAAGACGGTCAATTCCGCTGGACGCGTCTGGAAAATTTGCTCCGCAATGCCCGGGAAAGTCGCGACTACGATTTCAATGCGGTTCTCGAGCAAGCGCTTGATTTTCTCTTTTCTGAACGCGGTGAGTTCTATCGCGATCGCCTAGCGGACGAAATTGTCAAAGGTTTAGATACTTGGGCACGAACAACGGTAGGACAGTTCAATGTGGTACATCTGTTGCCCCTTGTCACTCGCCCTGTACCGGTGAGCACTGCCCCCAGCATTATTAACGAACCCAATGCCCTTGAGCACCTGCGGCGGATTTTTACAATTTTGCAGGATACCCCCGGCTTTGACCTGATGAAGGTGATCCCGGCTGTACTGAAAATTATTGTCCGACCGGAATTGCAGCAAATGGGACAGCGAATTGTCAATGGTCTGCTCCAACGGGCGATCGCCCGCTTCCTCCGCGACGTCTTTTTGGCTGACACCAAACCCCAACTGCAATCGGCAGGCGTGGCAAAATAGGCCTTTGACGCCCCTTGACAGGTCGCCTAATAGCGATAATGATAATCAAAAAGCGCGATGCTGTAGGGTGATTCCCTGTGGCCGTGCAGCCATGTCTGGGAACCTGTGAGGAAGTGAGGTAATCTATGAATCAGCACGCCACTCGTTGGCTAGCATCCCTATTGGTAGCGGGTGTACTCGCTACTCCAACCGATACTTTCGCTGAGCCAGCGCGACGATTGTCTTTTAATAGCGTCCAAAGTCTTGCGGAGCTTGAACAGGTGGCTAGTCTAGGTCAAGTCACTTCTGTGTCGCAGCTTTCGGATGTTCGGCCTACCGACTGGGCTTACCAAGCCCTAGCCTCACTGGTGGAAAAGTATGGCTGTATTGCTGGCTATCCCGATGGCACTTTTCGGGGCAATCGTGCCTTGAGCCGCTTTGAAATGGCTGCCGCCTTAAATGCGTGTTTAGATGTTGTCAGCGATCGCTTCGCCACCAAAGAAGACCTAGCAACATTGCAGCGCTTAGGCGAAGAATTTGCCAATGAATTGGCTACCCTACGCGGGCGGGTAGATAACGTTGAAAGCCGCCTTGGCAACCTAGAAGCGACCCAATTTTCCACCACCACCAAGCTTTCGGTGGATGCGGTGATGGCCTTCCAAGCGGGGGGCAACACTGGCACTGTGTTTGATCCGGTATCCGGTGATTTACTCAGCGGCGGCAGTTACAATCCCACAGTGATTAGCCGCATTGAAATGAGTTTGAACACCAGTTTTCGTGGCACTGACCTGCTCACCACCACCCTTGAAGTGGGGAACGGTGGCCTAGATACACTGGGTGCCTCTGGCGTAGGAACCAGCGGCCTCATTGCCGGTGGTTCAGTGGATTATGGTGGTGTTGAGTCAAGTGTTAATTTGTTTCGGCTGTTTTATAGTTTTCAGCCCACCGACGACTTAACCCTTGGCGTTGGCCCCCTTTTCTATCCCAGCGACATTGTGGACACCAACAGCTACGCCAACGATTCCTTTAGCGACTTTAGCTCCAACTTCTTCATTAATAATCCGCTGATTGTTCCTTTTGCCGTCAATGATCCTGGGGGCGCAGGTGCTAGCCTTGAGTGGAACCCGGGGGGTGGGTTCTTTACCCTGCGAGGGGTTTATGTTGCGGCAGCAGCGAGTGCCCCTACAGGTGGCTTAGCAAGCGCCCTTGTGGGTGCCCCTGTGAATGGTGGTCTATTTGGCGATCCCTATCAAGGCACAGTTGAGCTAGAGTTTGCCCGTACCTTTGGCCGCAATGAGCAGAATAACTTTGCCGTGCGTTTGCAATATACCAATTCTTCCAGCTTAAACATTTCCCAGAATGCTGGTGGGATCAATGCCGAACTGACCCTCGGCAAATTCGGCCTTTTTGGTCGCTATGCCTACTCCGGCATGAAACTCTACAGCACTGGAGCAACGATTTTGGGTTTGGGTCCCTTTGCAGTTGATCCAAGCGTTTTTGTGATTCCTGCCGGTGGTCAAGTCAACACCACTGCTCAAACTTGGATGGCAGGGGTTGCCTATCGGGATTTGCTCACAGAGGGTTCGCTCCTAGGGGCAGCAGTCGGCCAACCCTTTATTAATTCCTTGGCCTCTGCACTGGGCGTCAATGATGCCACCCAAACCAACTACGAGCTCTTTTTCCGCTATCCCCTCAGCGATAACATTGCCATTACGCCGGTGTTTATGGCGGTGACAAATGCCAATAACAGCTCTACCAATAGTCCCATTTTGCAAGGGCTGATTCGCACGACTTTTAGCTTCTAGAATGCCTGTCTTCCCTACTTGATTGAAAAGACTAAGGGGAAGGCATTCTAAGGATGTGCTATAGTAGCTCTAGCTTGGCTGCGGCGTTGGTGACTGCCAATATTGTTTTGTGATCTACAATTACAAAACATATGGGAATCAACACCGTGGGTGGCAGTAAACTGACCTTGAGTCAGAAACTTTTAAGCCTGCGGTTGGTATTCCCCCCTAGTTTCTACTAGGTCATAAACTGAGGTAAAACGGCGTCGCGGTTAGGCTTTTTCAAGGCATTAGTCATCGGCAAAAATGTAATCGTATAGCTCCTCTGGCTTGGGTTCGGGGCTGCGTTCTGCAAACTCTACGGCATCGTCCACGACTGCTTGAACTTTTTGCTCAATGGCTTGCAGATCTTCGGTACTGGCAAGGGCTTGTTCCACCAAGTAGGCACCAAGTTTTTTGATCGGATCCCGTTTCAACCAGAATTCTTTTTCCTCTTTGGAGCGCAGCTCATCGGGGTCGGCCAAGGAGTGGCCCCGGAAACGATAGGTGAGTGCCTCAATAAGCGTAGGGCCTTCGCCAGCGCGGGCACGGGCGATCGCCGCCTCTGCCACTGTCCGCACAGCCAACACATCCATGCCATCGACCTCTTCACCCACCATGCCAAAGACCTTGGCCTTTTTATAAATTTCCGTTTCCGAGCTAGCGCGATCGTGAGCCATCCCAATCGCCCACTTATTGTTTTCCACCACAAACAGAATGGGGAGTTTCCAGAGAGCTGCCATATTGAGGCATTCAAAAAACTGACCGTTGTTGCTAGCACCATCGCCAAAGAAACAGGCAGTCACTTGATCGGCACTGGCATCCCCCATAACTTGACGGCGATACATGGACTGAAAAGCGGCGCCTGTAGCCACCGGAATCCCTTCTGCGACAAAAGCAAAGCCCCCCAACAGGTTATGCTCTGCTGAGAATAGGTGCATCGACCCCCCCCGTCCTTTACTGCAGCCCGTGGCTTTGCCAAACAGCTCAGCCATGACCTGCCGCGCAGGCACCCCAGCACTCAGGGCATGAACGTGATCGCGGTAGGTACTGCATACATAATCATCGGGCCGCATTGCCTTGATCACCCCCGTTGAAACGGCTTCTTGGCCGTTGTAGAGGTGCACAAAGCCAAACATGCGTCCTCGATAGTACATCTCGGCACACTTATCTTCAAAGGTGCGCCCCAAAACCATATCTTCGTAAAGCATTAAGCCTTGCTCACGAGTAATGGTGGTTTGAGGAACTGTTAAGGAGGGGAGACTACGCTCTTGAACCATAGAAGGCAACCAGAAGATCAAGGGTGAACGATAAGAATATGATATGCCCCTACCATTGGCATCACATTATCGTACCAAACTATGGCCGCTTTGCCTGAGCAAGGGGCAACCCGTCTGCACCAAACTTCAGTCTTATAGAAGTGCTGAGTGCCCAACTTTTTGACCACAACTGGTACAAGATGTGCGGCTGAACTTGCTATCATAGTAACTCTGTAAATCTTACACATCCGTCCCCTTGGGTGTCCTCACCGGATGATGACGGATGGTTGCTTAACCCACAGGAGTACAACTGAATGTCTGTTCTAAGCCTTGCCCAAATGCTTGAGGCAGGGGTTCACTTTGGCCACCAAGCGCGGCGCTGGAACCCTCGCATGGCACCCTACATTTTTACGGTTCGCAATGGGGTGCATATTATTGACCTTGTGCAAACAGCACAACTTGTAGATGAAGCTTACCACTATATCCGCGAAGCCTCCGAGAAGGGGAAACGCTTTTTGTTCATTGGCACCAAGCGGCAAGCTGCTGGAATTGTTCACCAAGAAGCATTGCGGTGCGGCAGCTACTATGTGAACCAACGTTGGTTGGGGGGAATGCTCACCAACTGGAATACGATTAAAACTCGCGTGGATCGCCTCAAAGAGCTTGAAAGCATGGAAGAGAGCGGTCTCATTGAGCTGCGTCCCAAAAAGGAGGCTGCGGCACTACGACGGGAGTTATCGCGGCTGCAAAAGTACCTTGGCGGCATTAAGAACATGCGTCGCTTGCCAGATGTCGCCATTATTGTGGATGTGAAGCGGGAGTACAATGCTGTTGCTGAGTGTCATAAACTCGGCATTCCAATTGTGGCGCTGCTAGATACCAACTGTGATCCCAATCAGGTGGATATTCCCATTCCGGCTAACGATGACGCCATTCGTTCCATTAAGCTGATTGTGGGCAAGCTGGCGGATGCAATCTACGAGGGTCGTCATGGTCAGTTGGACGAGCCAGAACTGGATCTTCCAGAGGAGGAGGATCTTGTGGATAGTGACGCTGAATCCCTTGATATTCCCGATGAATCTGATGCTTAATCGTTGAGGAACACACCATGGCAGAAATTTCAGCCAAATTAGTTAAAGAGCTGCGCGATAAAACTGGCGCCGGTATGATGGACTGCAAAAAAGCGCTGCAAGAGTCTAACGGCGACATGGAGGCAGCAATTGCTTGGTTACGGCAAAAAGGCTTGGCCTCAGCGGGTAAGAAAGCCGGTCGCGTTACGAGTGAAGGGTTGGTGGACAGCTACATTCACACCGGCGGTCGCATTGGCGTTCTGGTGGAAGTCAACTGTGAAACTGACTTTGTGGCGCGCAATGAAAAATTCAAGGCGCTGGTGCAAGATATTGCTAAACAAATTGCCGCCTGTCCCAATGTGGAATTTGTTTCAGTTGACGATATTCCTGAATCCTTCAAGGAAAAAGAGCGCCAAATTGCCCTTGGCTCCGATGCCCTGCAAGGCAAGCCCCCAGAGGTGAAGGAGAAAATTGTTGCGGGCAAATTAGAGAAAACCCTGAAGGAGTTGTGCCTGCTCAACCAGCCCTTTATTCGCGATCAATCCAAGACCGTTGAGGAGCTGGTGAAGGAACACATTGCGGAACTGGGTGAAAATATCCAGGTACGTCGCTTCCAGCGCTTTGTTCTTGGGGAGGGCATTGAAAAGCCAGAATCCAACTTGGCAGAAGAGGTGGCAGCCCAAACGCAGGCGATGACGGCGGCAACTGCTGCTCCAGCTGCATCTGATTCCGCACCAACGACCGAGAGTGTTGACTCAGCGCCAGCTACCGAAAGCGCCGCCAAAACTGCCGAAGTAAAAGGCTTTGCCAGCTCTGGTGCAAAAACCAGCAGTAAGAGCCGCTCGAGCACGAAGAAGAAAAAGTAGTGGCTGCGGGTTTCCTCTGAGCGCTTTGCGATCGCCCCCGTGATCATGTTAAGCTAAAAGCTTGCGCGGAAAAGTGCGGGCATAGTTTAATGGTAAAACCTTAGCCTTCCAAGCTAATGTTGTCGGTTCGATTCCGTCTGCCCGCTTAGCCCTGCCGCCTCTGGAAATCGTATATTCTCTAGAGAGAACCCTTGGTTGGCAGGTGTGAGATGGATCAGGATATTCCAGTTGCAGAACGCTTACAGGCCGCTGCGGCAGTCGGCGGAGGCCACCAAACACCCTATAGGCGTTGGTTGCCCATTGCGGGCACACTTGGCTTAGCGGTGGCGGCTGGTTTTTGGTGGCTCAGCCGCGCTAACACGCCTGCCACGCCTGCGGCTGAGGTCGGAGAAGATTCCCTGAGGGAGCCAGTCACTGTCAATTTACTTGGCCATTTACCCTACGAGGAAGCGCCTCGGTCTGAGTTGGTTCCGGTGAGTGCTGATGGTCAAATTCTGTTACGGCGAGCAGCAGCCGAGCGATTTCGGGCGATGGTGGCGGCAGCGCAGCAGGAAGGCATTGTCCTCACCCCATTGTCTGGATTTCGCTCCAAGCAGGATCAGGATTATCTTTTTTTTGAGGTGAAGGAACAACGGGCGCAACGAGCTCAAGAGCGAGCCTTGGTGAGTGCCCCCCCGGGCTACAGTGAACACCATACAGGTTACGCCGTTGATATTGGTGATGGGAGTCAACCCGAGACGCATCTGAGTGTCGCCTTTGCCCAAACCCGGGCATTTCAATGGCTCCAGGCCAATGCGGCACGCTTTAGCTTTGAGCTGTCGTTTCCCGAGGATAATGCCCAGGGGGTGAGCTATGAGCCTTGGCACTGGCGCTTTGTGGGCGATCGCCACAGTTTGCAAACGTTCTATAAGGCACGGCAACTGGACACAAGGAGTCGCGAATGAGCGGGCTAGGACATCGATCCGTTCTGGTGACTGGGGGCACAGGCGGTTTGGGACAAGGGGTTGTGCCCGTCCTCCTTGGCCAAGGTTACACCCTGACAATTCCCTACATTGATGGGGCGGCACGAGAGCAATTGGAGCGGCAGTTGACAGCCGCAGAGCTGGCTAATGTCCGTTTTGTGGCCGCAGACTTGAATAATGAAAGTGAAGTAGCAGCTCTGATTAACCGGATGCCGCAACTAGATGCGGTGGTGCATTTAGTGGGGGGCTTTAGTATGGGGGCAACGGCTAACGTTGCCTTGAGTGATTGGCAGCACAGCTTTCGCCTCAATGTTGAAACCACGTTCTTGGTGTGCAAACATGCCTTGAAGCGGATGCAGCCGCAACACTATGGTCGCATTGTAACGATTGGCTCCCGAGGGGCAGTGGAGCCTGCAGCAGAATTGGCAGCCTACTGCGCTGCAAAGGCGGCGGTGGTTGCCTTTACCCGGGCGATCGCCGCTGAAACGAAGGGCATGAATATCACCGCTAACGTCATTCTCCCCAGTATTATTGATACCCCCGCCAACCGGGCGGCCATGGGCACAGGGCAAGCGGCAATGTGGGTATCGCCAACGGCTATTGGTGAGTTGATTGCCTTTCTCATTTCCGAAAACGCAGCAGCCATCAGTGGGGCAGTCATTCCCATCTATGGCAAGGCCTAGGGGAAGCCACCGTGATCTTTCTAGTGCTCTTAAGTGTGCTGTGCTACCTCAGCTTGCTGCTGACCCAATTCTTGGTTAACCTTCCTATCGACTTGTTTCAATGGGTGCATCTGCCGGGGATTGTGGTCTGGGGCGGTCTCCTACTGATCTTGGCGTGGCTCATCGGCGATTAATTGGGTAGAAAAGCAAAACCTAAAGGTTTCACTCGCTGCAGGGCTTGACTCAGAGCATCATGCAAGTGTCCATTTGTGGCCAAAATCCGCCCCGATGCCAGATCAAAAGGGGACTGGTCGTAGGCGGTGACCAAGCCCCCGGCTTCCCGTACCAACACTACGCCAGCAGCTAAATCCCATGGCGATAGCCCCCGCTCCCAATAGCCATCCAAGCGGCCACAGGCAACGTAGGCCAAGTCAATGGCAGCGGCTCCACCGCGCCGCACCCCTTGCGTCAGATGGGTGAGGTAGCAAAACTCGGCGTAGTTGTTGTCCTCCGTATCGCGGCGATCGTAGGCAAAGCCCGTGACCAAGAGGCTCTTGCTGAGCTCGGCAGTTTGTGAAACAGTGATCCGTTGGCGATCGCGAGTGGCGCCCAAGCCTGTGGCTGCCCGAAAGAGTTCCCGATGAAAGGGATCATAGACAACGCCGATGTGGGGCTCTCCTGCCACCAAAAGCGCGACAGAAACAGCACTGAAGGGGTACTGATGAGCATAGTTCGTGGTGCCGTCCAGTGGATCAATCGCCCAGAGAAACTCATTACTTTGCAGCCCCAACAAACCCGATTCTTCCGCCAGAATGGCGTGGTGGGGGCAGTGGCGTTGCAACACATCCAGTACCGCTGCTTCCGACTGGCGATCGGCAATCGTCACCAGATCACCGGCTCGCCCTTTTTCTTCAATCTCCGCCAGCTTACCCCAGTACTGCTGGAGCACAGCCCCCCCAGCAAGGGCAGCTTCAGTGGCAATTTCCAGATAACGTTGTCGCTCTGGCGCTGGTAAGGAGCAGGTCTGGGAGGTCATGCCTTAGTCCTCATCAAGGGGTAACCCCAACTGTACCCGCCCTTTACCAAAGTAGCGGCCAAATTGCAGCTCATAGACCTCATCTTCATCTTGGGTTTCGACCTCGAGATCAGAGCGGGCATAGCTAACACACAGGAGGGCATAGCCTTGGGCTTGGAGGGCGGGTGAAAGTCCCATCGCCTCTGGCTGCTCCACCTGACCGGAGAGGATGCGCACAGCACAGGTGGTACAGGCACCATTGCGGCAGGAAAAGGGCAATTCTAACCCTTGGCTTTCAGCATGATGCAAAATGTAGCGATCGCCCGGCACCTCAATCGTGTAGGTCTGGGTTGGCGGGTCAGTGGGCTTCAGAGGACGAACGTGAATCGTCACGCGATAGGTATTGCTCATAACTCGCTATCTTACGGTATTGCCGGTGTAATCCGACAGCGACCCGCTGCTTTGGCTTGGTAAAGTGCTTCATCCGCCGCTTTGACCAATTGCAGTAATGTCTCACCGTGCTGCGGATATTGGCTCACGCCGGCACTAAAACTCACCTTGAAGCCCTCCTGCTGATGGGGTAGGGAAAAAGTGTGGCTGCGCAACCGCTGTAAACAGACGGTCAATCGCTGTTGCGCCACCTCCAAAGATATACCGTACAAAGCCACTAGAAACTCTTCGCCCCCCCAGCGGGCCACCACATCCTCGATGCGTAATGACTGCCGTAACATCCGTGCCGTGGTCACTAACACTTGATCGCCAATGTCATGACCATAGGTATCGTTAATGTTCTTAAAGTGATCCAAATCAAGCACCGCAAGGCAAAGGGATTGGTTCTGACGGCCTGCTAGCTGCAAAAAGCGCTCAATGTCTTCGGTGGCTTTGCGGCGATTGGCCAGCCCCGTCAGGGGATCCACTTCTGCCAAGCGTTTCAGCAGTCGCGTGCGCTCTAGGCGATTGATAATGCGCGTAATTAACTCGGGACCCACAATGGGCTTGTTGACGAAATCATCGGCACCTGCTGCAAATAGTTGGTTCACAAGGGCGGGATCCGTAGTGGCCGTCAGAAATAGAATCGGTAAGCGGCTCCAGCGGGGATCATTACGCACCACTTGGCACAGTTCAATGCCATTGATCCCGGGCATTTGCACATCGAGAATCACTAGCTCTGGACAGGTGGCTTCTAACACATCCCAAAACTGATCCGGATCTTGCAGGGAGGTGACAGTCATGCCCCAAGGTTCCAAGAGCCGCTTGAGAATGGCTAAGGTCACAGGATCGTCATCCACCGTCAGAATACTGGCAGAGGTGACCTCTTGGGGTTGCAGTAGTTGTTCAAGGGTTTGCAGCAGCTGCTGCATATCCACAGGTTTATTGAGGGTAATCCGTGACCCAAGGCGTATGGCCGCAAGGCGATCGCGCCAGCTATCATTGGCCGTAAAAACCAGTGCGGGAATTGGTGGACGATGCTGCCGTAATTGCTGCAAAAATTCACGGCTGCTGACCTCATCCGGTACAACTTCCGGATTCAAAATCACCGCGTTGGGGACAAAATCCTCGACGTAGGCTTTCACCAGCGGCCAGCTATCAATAGCGACATAGCGAAAGCCAGCATCAGCAGCATGGTTTTCTAATGACTCAATCAGCTCAGCGTCGTTATCAATGTGGAGCACCAGCGGCAAGCCAGAATCATGACCAGACTCTAGCTGCAAGGGGGCGATCGCGCTCAGGAGGGGGTTCACCACATTCACCAGCGCACTTTGACTACAGGGGTAGTGATAGTAAATTACCTGTTCCAAGGGTTGTGGTGGCACATCGCTGCGGGTGAGCACCAAGATCGGCTTCTGAAAGCCGTGACGACGCACCTGCTGCTGAAACTGTTCGACCGTTGAGTCAAGCTGGGTGTCATCCACGATCAGTAACTCATAGGTACCACTGGCAACCAACCCCCAGAGGTCCACTGTGCGACCTACCACATCCACCCGCTGCTCTACCACGGAGAGCATTGAAACCAGCGTAGCCGCTGTTGTTGCATTGGTGTGGTACAGCAAAATGGCCATAAAACTGCTTCAGCTTGAACTGCAACTAACGCATCCTAAGATATCCGCAAACCTGCCGCAGCAGAATGCCGCTTAGTTCCTGCGCTATCGAGAACAGTTGCTCACTCTCTTTACCACAATGGAAACTCGTTTTGCTGGTAACTATTCATGGTAAATGGCAACAATGCTTTAAAAATCTTTAGGTTATTTTAACCCCCATCCTTGGGGAATCTGCCTAGGATCGGGATGGGATTTTCCGTGATGGCCTAGGCAAACGCTATGGAACAAATACCAGCTTCAATTTGGACGCTGACCGCTGGGGTTGTGGTTACCCTTGTGAGTTTTTGGGTGGGGCACAACCATGGCCTCTTCCCAGAACAAGCTTCGGAGCAAGCGCCTTTGGTGGATAACTTTTTCGACATTATGCTCACGATTGGCACAGCGTTGTTCTTAGTCGTGCAGGGTGCCATTCTCTTATTTGTCATTCGCTATCGCCGCCGCCCCGGAGATGAGGGAGATGGCGTGCCGGTGGAGGGTAACCTACCCCTAGAAGTTTTTTGGACAGCCATTCCCGCTCTTATCGTGATTTTCCTAGGTATCTACAGCGTTGATATTTTTCAACAGATGGGGGGGCTGAACCCCGGGGATCATGCCTCCCATGCGATGAGCCATCACCATGATCCGGCAGTTGCAGTGGTCGCTGAAGCACCGCAAGAGGGCAGGAGTGACTTGAGTGCTCCCCTTCTGGCTAGTGCCGGTGGCATCCCCCAAGTGGGCATTGGTGCGAGCCCTGATGTGCAAGGGAAACCTCCCGATCTCACGGTGGATGTTACGGGGATGCAGTACGCTTGGATTTTTACCTATCCCGATCAGGGCATTGTTTCTGGGGAGCTTCACATTCCAGTGGGTCAAGATGTGCAGCTCAACCTATCGGCGCGGGATGTGATTCATTCCTTTTGGGTGCCGCAGTTTCGCCTGAAGCAGGATGCTATTCCTGGGGTTCCCACTGAGCTCCGCTTTAAGGCCACTAAAGTGGGCACGTATCCAGTGGTGTGCGCTGAACTTTGCGGCGGCTATCATGGCGCCATGCGCACCCAGGTGATTGTTCATACGCCAGAGGAGTTTCAAGCGTGGCTGAGCCAAAACCAAACCACAGCGGCAATGCCCTCACGCTCGCTGGTGGCCAGTCATCAGGCCGAGTTTGGTGTCACCCCGCAACTGCTGGCGCAAGTGGAAGCCGCAGCCCAGATGCCGCAGCCGCTGCCCTAGCAAAATTAGGGCTGAAAGTTGAGATTGATGAATTGTTGCATTCTTTAAGAGAGCTATGGCGCAAGCACAACTCCCCCTCGATAGTCCGCTGTCGTTACCAACGCACCCGAAAGCATGGAAATGGTACGACTACTTCACGTTCAACGTCGATCACAAGGTGATTGGCATTCAATACTTAGTAACGGCATTTGTTTTCTACTTGATTGCTGGATTGATGGCGGTGGCCATGCGCACTGAACTGGCAACAGCCGATTCTGACTTTCTTGACCCGAATCTTTATAATGCCCTTTTAACCAATCACGGCACAATTATGATTTTTCTGTGGATTGTGCCGGCGGCTATTGGTGGCTTTGGTAACTATCTTGTGCCCTTGATGGTAGGGGCGCGGGATATGGCTTTTCCGCGGCTGAATGCCTTAGCCTTTTGGCTGAATCCGCCAGCCGGGGCTCTGCTGCTTGGCAGCTTCTTGTTTGGAGGCGCCCAAGCGGGTTGGACGTCCTATCCGCCCTTGAGTACGATTACGGCCAATACGGCGCAAAGCATGTGGATTTTGGCGATTATTCTGGTGGGAACGTCGTCGATTATGGGGTCGGTGAACTTTATTGTCACCATCTGGAAAATGAAGGTGCCCAGTATGCGCTGGGATCAACTGCCGCTATTTTGCTGGGCTATCCTCGCCACATCGTTGTTGGCGCTGGTATCCACCCCAGTCTTGGCAGCGGGGCTAATTTTGCTGCTGTTTGACATTAACTTTGGCACCTCGTTTTATAAACCTGATGCGGGTGGCAATGTGGTCATTTACCAGCATCTCTTCTGGTTTTATTCCCATCCGGCGGTTTATTTAATGATTTTGCCTATTTTTGGCATCATGTCAGAGGTAATTCCCATTCATGCTCGCAAGCCGATTTTTGGCTACCAAGCGATCGCCTACTCCAGTTTGGCCATCTGCTGTGTGGGGTTGTTTGTGTGGGTACACCACATGTTTACCAGTGGCACGCCTCCTTGGATGCGGATGTTTTTTACGATTTCTACCCTGATTGTGGCGGTGCCGACGGGGGTGAAAATTTTTAGTTGGGTGGCCACGTTGTGGGGCGGCAAAATTCGCCTCAACAGTGCCATGCTCTTTGCCATTGGTCTGTTGTCAATGTTTGTGTTAGGGGGCTTAAGCGGTGTCACATTGGGCACAGCGCCGGTGGATATTCATGTTCACGACACCTATTATGTGGTTGCCCACTTCCACTACGTGCTGTTTGGCGGTTCGGTCTTTGGTCTCTATGCAGGGATTTACCACTGGTTCCCCAAGATGACTGGTCGCTTGCTCGATGAACGGCTCGGTATTGTTCACTTTGTGTTGACGTTGATTGGTACGAACCTCACCTTTTTGCCGATGCACGAACTGGGACTGAAAGGGATGCCGCGGCGAGTGGCGATGTACGATCCACAGTTTGAACCCATTAACGTCATTTGTACGATTGGGGCCTTTGTGTTGGCGTTTTCAGTCATTCCGTTCTTAATTAATGTGATCTGGAGTTGGAACAAGGGTAAGGTGGCGGGGGATAACCCATGGGGCGGCCTTAGCCTAGAGTGGACCACCAGTTCGCCGCCCCCGATTGAAAATTGGGAGGTACTACCAGTGGTGACTAAAGGCCCCTATGACTTTGGTGGCATTGTGCATCGTCAAGTGGCGGATGAAGAGGATCAGGACGATGTCTAAGTTGTGTTAATACGTCCAGGATGGAGGACGGTTGAGAACCCTAGGAGCGATCGCCATGCAAGGTACTGTTGACTCTCAAGATATGCCATTAGTCGTTGAGCATCACCATGAGCATCCAGATTTTCGGGTGTTGGGTTTGTTAGTGTTTCTCATTTCGGAATCTCTAATGTTTGGGGGGCTATTTGCCACCTATTTGCTGCTGCGCGGTCTTAATGAGCAGTGGCCGCCGGAGGGGACAGAAGTTGAGCTTTTTTTGCCCACCATTAACACCATTATTCTGATCTCCAGTAGCTTTGTTATCCACTATGGCGATGTCGCTATTAAGAAAGATGATGTCAAGGGGATGCGCCAGTGGTACTGGATCACTGCCGCTATGGGGCTTGTCTTTTTGGCGGGGCAAGCCTATGAATACTTGACCCTTGGCTACGGCCTACGCACTAATGTGTTTGCCAACTGCTTTTACGTCATGACCGGCTTTCACGGCTTGCACGTATTGGTGGGGGTGCTGTTGATTTTAGGGGTGCTGTGGCGATCGCGCCGTCCAGGGCACTACAGCGCTCAGAAACACACAGGGGTGACGATGGCGGAGATTTACTGGCACTTTGTTGATGTCATCTGGATTATTCTGTTTGCGTTGCTCTACATCCTGACTCGCTTTTGATGCTGGGCAGCAGGTTTGCTCTGTAACCCCACCGTAAGTTTCCTCCCTCCATCCGCTGGCTAGAGTTCTCATGATCACCGCCGCCATCCCATCCAATCAACCTCCTCACCCCGTCCGATTTACCGTTCAGGACTATCATCGTTTGCTGGCATTGGGTTTTCTGAGTGAAGATGACCCTATCGAGCTAATTCGGGGAGAGCTGATGCAAATGGCAGCAAAGGGAACTGCCCATGAAGCCTGTATGACGCGATTGCTCAAGGTCTTACTCCCCCTTATTGGTGATCGGGCAACGCTTCGCTGCCAGTCTCCCATTACGCTTGCGTTCGATGGGGAACCCGAGCCAGATTTTGCAATCGTGAAGAACCGAGAGGATGATTATGAATCCGCCCATCCAACATTTGCGGAAACACTCTTGGTTATAGAAGTAGCAGATTCTTCGTTAGAGTACGATCGCACGGTGAAGCTCTCTCTTTATGCCGAGGCCAGCATTCCCCACTACTGGTTGTTCAATGTTGTTGATCGCATTTTGGAGACCTACAGCGAGCCATCTCAAATTACAGCCAGTCAGTTTGGGTATTTGAATCGAAGAATCATCCCATCAACTGGAGCTGTGCAATTGCCGCCGTTTCCTGAACAAGTGCTTGATCTCACCTCAGTTTTCCCAAACATTTAACCAGTTTCAAAAAAGACATGGCTTATAGTGATTTTACTCTCAGAAAGGTCTTACAAGACTTTAGTTTGCAGACGCAGGATGAGTCATTTCTGGCGTTGGTTTCCCCTGTCAGTCCTAGTGGCTATCTACAAGAATTTTTGAAACGGAGCATTCCCCTAGCGGTTGCCATTGGCACGGAAAAAGCTCGATCTGAGCTATTAATCAGCCCACTTTTGCTAGAGGTTCGAGAGAGGTTAAAGCATCAAGTCAGTGTATTCTCAGGCACGGATTTTACGGTTGAACCATCCCTAGGACTCAATGGAACGTGTGATTTTTTAATTAGTCAGTCTCCAGAGCAAGTCATTATAACTGCCCCCGTTGCAGTTATTGTTGAAGCCAAAAAAGGGGAACTAGATGCTGGGCTGGGGCAATGTATTGCCGAAATGGTAGCCGCCCAAAGATTTAACCAGCAACAAGGAAATGCTGTTGCTACAATTTACGGTACCGTGACCAGCGGTAGTCTATGGCGATTTTTGAAATTAGAAAACCAAATGGTCACTTTTGACTTGCGGGAGTATGCAATGCCTCCTGTTGAACAAATTCTGGGTATTCTACTTTATATCGCGGCATCGGGAAGATCCTAGATTGCCATGGGTTTTAGAACTGAATGGTCACCCGCAGGGAGTCGCTGTAGGTTCCGGGAGCCACCCACTGCTGGGGTGGAATACGCCCGTAAATGGTTAGGGTATTGACAACGTTATTGCCCGGAATAAAGGGACCACGCTGCTGACTACCACTGGTGCCATCTCCCCAAATGAGGCTGCGATCGCCATCGAGGTAAAGATTGTAGTTCAAGCGATGCTCACCACTACGCATCTGCCGTGGCGTAAAGCTGTTACTGTTCCCTTGGCTGAGCAACACGGTCACCGGACGGTTATTAAAGCTGCCCGCGCCGCCACCGGTACAAACAAATCGCAATTGACCCGTACTGTCGAGAGCCGTTGGTGAAAAGGGGTCATAAACGCCAAAGCTGACCCCCGTGACGCTTTGAAACTGGCAACCCGTGCCTTGGCTGAGGGCAGGGTTCATCCACAGCAGTGAGAACAGGGGCACCCCCAACAGCATTAATCGGGAAGCTGACATACTAGTTCCCCCAGATCGGTAAACAGATCGTCAGTTTCGGGCAGGGTCACCCTAAAGGCACAGCGAACCTGTTCATAGGCGAGTTCGGCAGCGTAGGTGCCTGCTTCTAAGGTATCAAAGTAGAATTCGCCATTGTTGGTCAGGGGTGAAACGTAGGTTTGATCGCCTTGGCGGAGGGTGAGTTGCCCCAAGCTGGGGATAATCCGGCGCTCTCCCCGCACCAAGAGGGCTCGTCCCACGTAGTTACGGCTGCGGCGAACGTCAAACCGGGCGATCGCTCCCCCCCGAAACGGCGGCGCAATCAATTGCTGGGTCTGACCAATGGCAAAATCCAAGGGAATATCCTGATCTTCAATGCGTAGATCATTGCCGTAGTAGGGCAGCAGATCGGGAATGAGGATCTTGCCACGGCGATTGGTGCGGCCAATTTCTTGATTGCTGAGATAAGTGCGCACCCCGGGCACATTGGGCACCTCCACCAAAGCAAAACTGCCCTGCACGGGGCGGGTGGCAAACACCTCACCACCAATCGCTACAATGCCCCCTTCCAGCCCAAAGGCAGCTTGGCCGCTGTCCCCCGCGTGGGAGTAACCCACTTGGTAGCGACCCCAAGGCGCATTGTACTGAAACACACCACTGGCTAGCCCCACCTCATTCACCTGTGACACCTGCCCTTGGTAGCCATAGCCCACCCCCGGCGGCAGCGATCGCGACACATTGACAAACCGCACCCCCTGATTGCCCCGTTGTACCCAGCCCGTATTCAGGTTCACTTGGTTATTCAAAAAATAGTTAAACGTGATGCTAAACTGATCTACGGGCGCTTGATCCCCAAAGAACGATCGCGACCCCTGCAACAGCAGGCTCAGATCGCGGCGTAAGCGGACTTGGGCAAGGACACTGGCCTGCTGATCACGGGGATTGTTAAAAACGTATTGAGCACTAATGTTAATCCGTGGGCCAAGGTTAAAGGTGGTGCTGGCAAAGCCATCTAACAACGAGCGATCGCTCCCTAAACCCAAGCTAGTGGTGACATAATCGCGACTGCGGAGGCGCACCCCACCGCCAAAGGCGATCGCCCTTGGGTAACTATAGGCCACCGCCACCGCACTGCCCAGTTTGCCTTCGGTGCTGCTCAGGGCTGCTGCCAGATCCAGCGTGCCAATGGGCAAAGCCGTACTCACATTCAAGCCACCATTCACCAAGTCCGCATTGGCTTCAATGCGCCCGCCGAGGGTCAGGTTGGAGAGAATTCCTTGACGATAGGCCGCCACCATCTGAACTTTGTCATCGTAGTTAAAATTATCTGTCCCCAAACCTTGGCGCTCCACCCCTGCCGCCACAATAAACTCCGATAACCCCGGTTGCAATAAACTAGCGGACTGGACATAACGGCGGCGAAACACCTGCTGCTTTCCCTCAGCATCGGTGACCACCACCCTGACTCGGTTAAAACCGCCGCTAAAGGGTAAATTCTTGAGGATAAATGGCCCCGGCGGTAAGCTCAAGCGGCGAATTAAAAAGCCATTGATGTAAATTTCAGCGGTGCCCGGGGTGGCCAGTTCCCCTTGCAAATCCATTGCCGGTTGGCGAATCAGGTAGGGACTGAGGCCAAAGTTGCGCTCCCAGCGGATGCCCCCCCACAACCCACCGCCCCCCAGCAGATCCGTGCTGACAAAACTGTCCCCAAGGGTCAGGGTCGTCAGGTGACGGCGACTATCTAAGGTCAGGGCTGTTAAGCCCCGCTGCACTTGGCCATCGGCACTGAGCCCCAGCGTCGAAGTCAGAGCATTGCCGCCAAAGCTCACCGCCATTTCCGCTCCCACCGTCAGTGTTTCAAAGTTATTCCAAAACAGGCCATAGTTGAGGTAGGCACTGAGGGGTTGGCTATAGCGGATGCCGGGGGGGGCATTATTGGGGTTAAAGTCAATAACATTTTCTGGGAGTAGCTCCGCCGTAACTTGCAGCCGTAGCACCAATGCCGCATCATCCCGCTCGAAGCGAATGGCCGGTGCCAGCGACTGCAACGAGACGTGCTCGATACCGTCAATAATTTCGCGGCTCCCGCCCACATCGGTTAAGCCCGCGTTGAGGAGATCTTGCCACGGGATGAGCACATCCTCGCCCCGCACCACAACAATGACATCGCCTCGGGGAATGCGGTTGACTTCAAGGGTGTAGATGGCACTGGTATCGGCGGGCGCTTGGGCATAAAGGGGTGGCACCACCATCAGGCTGAACAACGTTGCGAAAATGCTTGCCCTAGCGGCAAATGCCATTCGGGGTCGGAATGGTAGCGGTAATCGCTGGGGTTGTAGCCACCGTTTGCAGGGTAACTTGGCGAACTTGGGCGCAGTTGGTTTGCGGCAGGGGAATGTTGCGAAACTCCCGTTGGCGATTCGCCAAGACATACACTGAATCTAAGGTCTGCTCAAAAACCACGGTGCCTTGTTCACTCTTGCCTTGGACTACGGTGCCAAGGGTTTGGATATGCACATTGCCGGTGTTGCGCAACGTGACAGTCAGCCGCCCCTGCTGAATGCTGCCATTGACAAACTCGCCTTGGCGCTGTGGGGTGACAGGCTCAATAAACACCGGCAAACTGAGGGTTTTCAGGATGCGCAACTGTGCCCCTTGGGTTTCAGGGACATTGGGGTTGGGTAACTCCGCCACCAAGAGCCGATAGGTGCGCTCTTGATCAACCGGTGGCTGCCGCACCCCCACCCGCAAATTTCGTTGCTCGCCCGGCGGCACCGATAGCAACAACGGAAAAGCAACGACCCCCCCATCACTCTCACTGAGTTCATCTTGACCCTCGTTGGTTTGCTGCCACTGGCGCAGGCTCACTTCAAAGTTGATGGGGGCTGGGCCGGTGTTCGTAATTGTGAGCAAGACCGTCCGCTGCCGCGCCGATAACTCCACCCGCACCGCATTCAAGTAAAACTCGGTGGACTGCGCCGCACTCGGCAACGGCAACATTGCAGCAGCAACCGCCAGCGGAACTAGATAACGCACCCTAGAACGAAACTACAATTTGCACCGTATCACTATAGGGACCCGGTTCAAGGGTATCTAGGATGCCTGCGGGCAGATCCTGAGCCGCCGGAATGCGACCGTAAATGTCAAAGGTGGTGGCAGTTGCCTTGGCTGCCACATAATCCACATCAGTACTGCTATCACAGCCCCACACTTGAGTGCGGGCTGAGTCCTTAAATAGGCCGTAGGGGAGCAAAGCAGTCGCACTTGGGCCTGCCATTTGCCGCGCCGGCGCTGTACAGCTCGAACCCGTTGCTGGGTCTAGACCCTGTTCGAGTTGGATACTAGCTGTGACGGTAGGTAGGCAACGCACGCTCACAGAGCCTGTAGTATCCAGCGCGGTTGCGTAGTGGGTACCCAAGGCATCGTAGGCGCCAAAATTAACGTCCGTCACACCGGAAATTTTGCAGGAAGCCTTGACAGTAGCGGTAACGTCTAAGTTATCAGTTACACTTTGTGCTTTGGCCGCTGGGGTGAGCAAAATGGGCAATACACCACTGGCTGCCGTTAAAAATAACCCCAGAATGATTTGCTTGAGGGTGAATTGAAATGGAAAGGACATGGCTAGTTCCCTTTTGAGTACACACAACAGTTGAGGATCGAAAAGAGCGGATTTGGGTCGCAACGAAATCTAAGCTGGCTATTCAATGCCAAAAGTATTGTTAGGATCCTACCATTGCCTCTCAGCTGGCGCAACCGTAAATTTACGCAGATCTGCCCGCCAATTGATTCCACTGGCTGCTTTCGGCTAAGGTTTTGGGAACACCCTTAGCTATTAGGCGGGAAGCCCCGCGCTCTACCCGTTGGCGAAGCCTGCCGGAGGCACAGGTGAGCGTCGGGATGAG
>FWPU01000890.1_pt1 | contig 88711 bp, 83 predicted proteins | sample 2228361 | NCBI WGS metagenome assembly FWPU01 (sample SAMEA103939777, study PRJEB20133) | metagenome
CGCCATGCCCTCATCCCCCACCAAGACCCTCCGCGCCGCCGTCGTCCAGGCCGGCTCGATCCCGTTCGACACCGACGCCTGCGTCGACAAGGCGATCCGCCTGACGGCGGAGGCGGCAGCGGGCGGCGCGAAGCTCGTCGTGTTTCCGGAGGCGTTCGTCCCGGGCTATCCGAAGGGACTGAACTACGGCCTCGTCGTCGGCGCGCGCGATCCGGTCGGGCGCGAGGAGTTCCGCCTGTACCTCGATGCGGCGATCGAGGTGCCGGGGCCGCACACGCAGCGGCTCGGCGAGGCGGCGGCCGCGCATCGCTGCTATCTCGTCGTCGGCGTCATCGAGCGCGAGCTGGGCACGTGCTACTGCACGGTGCTGTTCTTCGGCCCCGACGGCGCGCTGCTCGGCAAGCACCGCAAGCTGATGCCCACCGCGATGGAACGGATGATCTGGGGCTTCGGCGACGGCTCCACGCTCACGGTGATCGACAGTCCGTACGGGCGCATCGGCTCGGTCATTTGTTGGGAAAACTACATGCCGATGCTGCGCATGGCGATGTACGCGAAGAACGTCGCGCTCTACTGCGCGCCGACCGCCGACGACCGCGACACCTGGCTGCCGTCGATGCGGCACGTCGCGCTCGAAGGGCGCTGCTTCGTGCTGACCGCCTGCCAGTTCCTGCGCCGGCGCGACTTTCCGGACAGTGTGCGCGTGTCGCTCGGCGATTCGCCGGACGCGGTGCTGATGCGCGGGGGGAGTGCCATCGTCAGCCCGCTCGGCAAGGTGCTCGCCGGCCCGCAGTTCGACGGCGAGACGATCCTCACCGCCGATCTGGACCTCGACGAAATCGGACGCGGCAAATTCGACTTCGACGCCGCCGGCCACTACAGCCGACCCGACGTGTTCCAGTTGATCGTCAACGAGAAGCCGATGGCGGCGGTGGTGGCGAAGGGGTAGGGTCCGCGCGCGGGCCATTGTTGATCTGGCTTAAAGGCGGCGGTCGCCGCGAGGTTTAGCTTCGCGGGCTCGATCGATTCGCGCGGGCTTTGCAGCCCGCCCGCTGCATTCATGCGACTCGTCTGTCCGGCCGGCACGCTGCCGGCGCTCAAAGCCGCCGTCGACAACGGTGCCGACGACGTCTACCTCGGCTTCCGCGACGCGACCAACGCGCGCAACTTCGCCGGGCTGAACTTCGACGACAAGGCGCTCGCCGAAGGCGTGCGCTACGCGCACGCGCGCGGCCGGCACGTGCTGGTCGCGCTGAACACCTTCCCGCAGCCGGGGCAGGGCGAGCTGTGGCGGCGCGCGGTCGATCGCGCGGTCGAGTTCGGGGCGGATGCGCTGATCGTCGCCGACATGGGGCTGATGGACTACGCGCGCCGCACGCATCCGCAGGTGCGGCTGCATCTTTCGGTGCAGGCGTCGGCGACGAGCTACGAGGCGATCAACTTCTACCGCGAGCGCTTCGGCATCGCGCGCGCCGTGCTGCCGCGCGTGCTGTCGCTGGCGCAGGTCGAGCAGGTGGTCGCCAACACGCCGGTCGAGATCGAGGTGTTCGGCTTCGGCAGCCTGTGCATCATGGTCGAGGGCCGCTGCGCGCTTTCCTCCTACGTGACCGGCGAGTCGCCGAACACCAAAGGCGCGTGTTCGCCGGCGTGGGCGATCCGCTGGGCGCAGACGCCGACGCACACCGAGTCGCGGCTGAACGGCGTGCTGGTCGACCGCTTCCGCCCCGCCGAGGCGACCGGCTACCCGACGCTGTGCCGCGGCCGTTACACGGTCGAGGGCGACACCTACTACCCGTTCGAGGAGCCGACCAGCCTCAACACGGTCGAGCTGCTGCCCAGGCTCGCCGCGATCGGCGTGCGCGCGATCAAGATCGAAGGGCGCCAGCGCAGCCCCGCGTACGTCGCCAAGGTCACGCGCGTGTGGCGCGACGCGATCGACGCCGCGGTGAAGGAGGGTGCGCGCTGGCGCGTGCAGCCCGACTGGCAGGGCGAGCTGGCGTCGGTCGCCGAAGGCCGCCAGTGCACCCTCGGCGCGTATCACCGGCCGTGGAAGTAGATCGTCTCAACTCCGCGGTTCGCACGAGCGACTCATGAATCGTCCCGCCCAATCGTCACCGCGCACCAACGCTCCGAAACTCACGCTCGGCCCGCTGCCTTACTACTGGCCGCGCGAGCAGACGCTGGCGTTCTATCGCGAGGTCGCGGACTGGCCGGTCGAGGTCGTCTACCTCGGCGAGACCGTCTGCTCGAAGCGCCGCGAGCTGCGGCTGGCGGACTGGATCGACATCGGCGCGCAGCTCGCCGGCGCCGGCAAGGAGGTCGTGCTTTCGACGCCCGGTCTGATCGAGGCCGAAGCCGACCTGCGTGCGGTGCGCGGCGTGGTCGAGCAGTCGCCGCGGTTGCGCGTCGAGGCGAACGACATGAATGCGGTGAGCCTGCTGGCGGGCCGCGGGTCGTTCGTCGCCGGGCCGTTCCTCAACGTCTACAACGCCGATACGCTGAAGCTGCTGCAGGACGCCGGCGCGGTGCGCTGGGTCGCGCCGATCGAGCTTCCTTCCGCCGGCATCGCGACGCTGCTGCGCGAACTCGCCGCGCCGATCGAGGTCGAGGTGATCGCGCACGGCCGGCTGCCGCTCGCGATGTCGGCGCGCTGCTTCACCGCGCGCTATCACAACCTGTCGAAGGACCATTGCGAGTACCGCTGCATCCGCCATCCGGACGGCATCGCGCTCGCCACGCAGGAGGGGGAGCCGCTGTTCACGATCAACGGCATCCAGACGCAGTCGGCACGGCCGATGACGCTGCTCGACGAACTGCCGCGATTCGCCGATCTGGGCATCGGCTTCGCGCGCATCGGCCCGCAGTCGATCGGCACCGCCCGGATCGTCGCGCTGTTCGACGCCGTGCGGCGCGGCGAAATGGCGGCGGACGAAGCGCTCGCGCAGGCGCGCGCGAACGAGCCGATCGCCGCGAACGGCTACTGGCACGGCCGGCCGGGGCGCGCCCCCGCGGCCGTGATGCACTGAGTGACTTGCAATGAACGCAACGCATGAACACCGATTCGCCCTGCCGCCGCTGCCGCGCTGGCTGCCGCGTTATCCGGGGTCGTTCGCGCTCGCCGGCGGATTGAATCTTCTCGTCATCGATCGCCTGCCTGCGGACCTGCGCGGCAAGCTGCACGGCAAGTCGGTCGCGATCGTCGTCACCGATGTCGCGTTCGAGTTCGCGTTCCGCGTGCAGGGCAACCGCTGCGTGGCGATGGCCTCGGTCGACCGACCCGACCTGAAGCTCGCCGCCACCGCCGCCGACTTCGTCGCGATCGCCGCGGGCACGGCCGACGCCGATACGCTGTTCTTCCAGCGCCGGCTCGTGATCGAGGGCGAAGTCGAACTCGCGACGGAGCTCAAGCACTCGCTCGACGCGATCGAGTTCCCGCGGCTGCGGCGACTGTTGCGCGCGGTGCTCGAACGGCTGCCGGGTTCGGGCGCGATGTAGCTGCGCAATCGCCCCCTCAGCGCCGCGCGCGCAGCGCGTTGCCGGCCATCGTGACGATGAAGAGTGCGATCGCCGCGGCGTGACCGACACCGCCCCAGGCGCGCAGACCCGGGCTTTCGTCTGCCACGCCGGCTGCGCGCAGCACGAGCGAGGCGTGCAGGAGCGCCAGTGGCAGATACAGCCACGGCGTGTACGGCAGCTTCACGCGCAGCACCGCCGGAAAGATGATCGGCGCGTGGCCGAAGACCATCGACAGCACGAAGCCGACCAGCAGCGCGTGCAGCGCGGTGTCCCATGCGCGCGCCAGGCCGATCCCGCTCGCAAAGAGCAGCCCCGCGATCGCGAGCCAGACGTAGCCGGCGAGCAGGCACACCGCGATGTAGCGCGTCAGCCCTTTCTGCCGCACCGTGCGGCGCGCGATGTCGTGCACCGCGAGCCAGGCGGCGAGCAGCACGAGCCCGGCGCCGAGCACCTGCCAGCGCGCATCGACTCCGAGCGCGGCAGCGACCACGCCGAGCGCGAACAGCGCAGCCGCCGCGACGAACCACGCGCGCGCCGCGGGCGCGGGCTGCAGCACGCGGGCCAGTTCCAGCCGCTCGCCGCTGATCGTGAAGACGAAGAACGCAAGCCAGCACGCGATCGCCGCAGGCAGCCCCGCGTCGCCGACCCACAGCGCCACGCCCGCGGCGAACGACAGCGCGCCGCCGGCGAGCACCCAACCGTGCAGCGCGCGCGCCTGGAACGCCTGCACGACGGCGACGGCGAGCAGCACTGCGGCGCCCGCGAGCGCGAACGCGGTCGCGAACGGCCAGGCTCCGCGTGCCGCCGCGAGCGCGGCGAGCGCGAGCGCGGGCGGCGCGACGTAGCCCCAGAACTTGCCGAGCGCGACCGCGCGTTCGAGCGCGATCACGGTGCCGAAGAAGCCGACGATCATCAGCACCGCGTGCAGACCCGCGGCCTGCGTGGCCCAGCCGGGTACGCCCCAGCCGAGCCGCGCGAGCCCGGCGCCGACGCCGATCACGAGGCAGATCGCGCCGAGTGCGAGCAGCGGCGCGCGGGCGACGAAGGGCTTCACCGGCCGAGCAGCACGCGCGCCGAGTCGCTCATCATCGACGGATCCCACGGCGGCTCCCACACCCATTCGAGGTCGACGTGCGCCACACCGTCGAGCGCCTTCAGCGCGGCGTCGATGTCGTCTTCGATCACACCGGTCAGCGGGCACGCGGGCGTGGTCATCGTGAGCTGCAGGCGGATGACGTCGCCATCGCGCTCCAGCCCGTAGACGAGGCCGAGGTCGACGATGTTCACGCCCAGCTCGGGGTCGATCACCGAACGCAGCGCGTCCCACTCGGGGCCGCTGCGTTCGTGTTCGGGGACGGGTTCGATCATGTCGTGGCAGGTTCGGGCGTCGTCAGGCGGCGCACGGATTCGACGAAGCGCGTCAGCGTCGGCGAGCGCACGCCCGCGGGCAGCATCGCTTCGATCAACTGCAAGCGGCGGCGAGTGGCGACCGCCTGCGCCAGCGCTTCGCCGAGTTGCATGACGATTCCTTCGCGGCAGGCGCGCCGCAATGAAGCGTCGATGCTTTCACACGCGCGGTGCGCGGCCCTTGACCCGGATCAGAGCCGAGCGAGCGAAGGAGGGCGGTCCTTCACCCTTCGATGGCAGCGGATTTACCACCGAGACACCGCGAGCACCGAGAAAAGGAAGTGCATTGCTCCGTGTTCTCTGTATCTCCGTGGTGAATCAGGCCCCCAAGCGCGGTTCAGGGGAGCTGGATCTTGCCGCCGCCGCGACCCATCGGCGGCAGACCGCCAGGGCCGCCGAGTCCGCCGAGTCCGCCGCCGGCGCCCGGGATCACGAGACCCGAGGCGGCCTGGCGGCGCATCTCCTGCAGCTCCTTGATCGTGCGCTCGATCGCCGCCTTTGCGGTGTCGGCGTAGCGCTCGACCGCCTCGGCGAGCGTCTTCGCGTCGATCTCGAAGCTGATGGGCAAGGGGCCCAACTGGGTCATGATCTGCGCCTCGCCCGAGTACAGCACCGGGCGCGAGGGATCGGTGGCGCCCAGCGCGGTCACCGGCACCATCACGCGGATCGTGCCCACCTTGCGGTCGGTGTAGATCTCCTCGCGATAGAGCGACTGCGCATCCATCGCGATATCGAGGTCGCGTGCATCGGCCACGGCAGACTCCACTCGAAGCGTTGAACTATTCGGCGCCGACCGCCGCGAGCCCGAAGGCGATCGCGTGAAAGCCGGCGTCGACGTACGTGATCTCGCCGGTCATGCCCGACGCCAGATCGGACAGCAGGAAGGCGGCGACGTTCCCCACCTCCTCGGTCGTGACGTTCCGGCGCAGCGGCGAGTTCTTCTCGTTGAACTCGAGCATGCGCGAGAAGCCCTTGATGCCGCTGGCGGCGAGCGTCTTGATCGGACCCGCGGAGATGCCGTTGACTCGAATGCCCTTCGGACCGAGGTCGGCCGCCAGGTAGCGCACCGCCGCTTCGAGCGAGGCCTTGGCAAGCCCCATCGTGTTGTAGTGGGGAACCACGCGTTCGGCGCCCAGATACGTCAGCGTGACGAGCGACGCCGGCCGGCCTTCCATCAGCGGCAGCGCGGCCTTGGCGAGCGCGGGAAAGCTGTACGCGGAGATGTCGTGCGCGATGCGGAAGTTCTCGCGCGTCAGACCGTCGAGGAAGCTGCCCGAGATCGCCTCGCGCGGCGCAAACCCGATCGAATGCACGAGTCCGTCGAGCCCGTCCCAGTGCTTGCGCAGGCCGTCGACGGTCGCGGCGATCTGCGCATCGTCGGCGACGTCGCACGGAAACACGAGCGTGGAGCCGAACTCGCGCGCGAACTCGTCGATGCGCTCGCGGAAGCGTTCGCCGACGTAGGTGAAGGCCAGTTCCGCGCCTTCGCGGTAGCAGGCCTGCGCGATGCCGTAGGCGATCGAGCGGTTCGACAGCAGACCGGTGATCAGGATGCGCTTGCCGGACAGAAAACCCATCGGGGAGGATCTTTCGTTCTGGGTAGCGGGCTGCGCCTCAGTGCCGCGTGCCCGCGATGTTGGCGATGCTGCGCGCCGCCGGCTTGCCCGCGGTCGCGTGGACCTTGGCTTTGGCCGCGGACTTCCCGGCGGGGGCGGCCGTCTTCTTCGGCGCAGGCCGGACCGCGACCGTCAGCCGCAGCCGCTGACCCGCAAACAGTTCCTCGGAGCGCAGCCGGTTCCACGCGACGATTTCATCGGGCCGGACGTTCCAGCGGCGCGCGACCTTGTGCAGCGTGTCGCCGCGCCGCACGCGGTAGGTGATCTGCCGCAGGTTCCGGCCGTCGGGCACGAGCGTGAAGCTGGCGTGCAGCAGTTCGGGCGCGATGTCTTCGTCCATCGTCTCGTCGCGCGGGATCAGGATCGTCGAGCCCGGCGCGAGTCTGTAGCGCGGCGGAACCCGGTTGGCCTCGCGCAGCTTCGCTTCGCTGATGCCCGCGCGTTCGGCGACCTTCGCGAGCGTTTCGTTCGGCTTCAGGGTGTACGCGGTCCAGCTTGCGAGCGGCTGTCCGGTCGCTTCGTAAGCCGCAAGATTCGAGCGGAACACCTCGACGCGGTCGGCGGGCAGCAGCAGCGTGGGCTGAGCGGCGCCGAGGATCACCGGCCGGTTGAACGAGGGGTTCAGCGCCAGAAATTCGTCGAGCGGCATTTCGGCCAGTTCGGCCGCGGTGGCCACGTCGATGTCGCGCGTCTTGGTGACGGCGACGAAGTACGGTTCGTTGCGGATCGCCGGCAGCGCGATGCCGTTCGCCTCCGGGTCGCGCACGATGTTCTTGATCGCCTGCAGCTTGGGCACGTAGAACCGCGTTTCGCGCGGCAGCCGCAGGCTCGCGTAGTCGGTCGGCTTCTTCGCGCGGCGGTTGCGCTGGATCGCGCGCGCCAGCCCGGCTTCGCCCATGTTGTAAGCGGCGAGCGCCAGATGCCAGTCGCCGAATTCGTCGTACAGCTTCTGCAGATAATCGAGTGCGGCGCGCGTGGATTCGACGATATCGCGCCGCTCGTCCTTCCAGACGTTCTGCTCGAGCGCGTAGCGCTTGCCGGTCGACGGGATGAACTGCCACAGCCCCGCCGCGCGCGCGTGGGACTCGGCCTCGGGCTGCATCGCGCTTTCGACGAACGGCAGCAGCGCCAGTTCGGTCGGCATGCCGCGCCGCTCGACTTCCTCGACGATGTGAAACAGGTATCGGCTCGCGCGGCCGGCCATCCGGTCGATGTAGTCGGGTCGTTCCCGGTACCAGCGCAGCGCCGCGGCGACCGGCTTCGTCGCGAGGTCGGGCATCGCGAAGCCGACGCGGATGCGGTCCCAGACGTCGCCCGGATCGGCCGCGACGATCGAAGCCGGCCGCTCGACCGCAGGCGGTGGCGACGGTTCGGGCACTTCGGCGACCGAGGGCGCGTCAACGGCGCCGACGCTGTACGGCGGCAGTTCGGACCACCAGTCGACGGCGCTCGCCGCGGCTTCGTCGCTCGCCGCCGCCGACGCGGGGTTCGCCACCGCCGCGAACCCGAGCAATGCCGAACAACACAGCGCGCGAGCGGTTCGTTCGAAGGGTCGCTTCAACATCGGCGGCAGTATAAGGGGCGGGCGCTGCCGCCAACGCGCGAATAGCGCGGCTGCGCTAGTAGAAGACATCCTTCCACGCGCGAATCGCCGCGAAAGTGTCGACTGCGGTGGCGCCCGCGCCCGTGCGCCGCGCCTCCGCCGCCGCGCGCACCGCGGCCTCGTCGCAGCGCAGGAACGGATTGGTCGCGCGTTCGAGCGCGATCGTCGACGGCACCGTGGGCTCGCCGCGCGCGCGCAGGGCTTCGGCCGCGGCGAGTCGGCGCGCGAGCGCGGCGTTGTCCGGCTCGACCGCGCGCGCGAACCTCAGATTCGCGACCGTGTACTCGTGCGCGCAGTACACGCGCGTCGCATCCGGCAGGCTTGCGAGCTTGCAAAGCGAGGCGTGCATCTGCGTCGGCGTGCCTTCGAACAGCCGACCGCAGCCGCCGGCGAACAGCGTGTCGCCGCAGAACAGCACTTCGAGCGCGGACGCGTGATAGGCGATGTGTCCGCGCGTGTGTCCGGGCACGTCCAGGACGTCGAAGGTCGCGCCGAGCAGCTCGACGCGATCGCCTTCGCCGAGCGGCACGTCGATGTCGGGGATCGCCTCGCGCGCCGGGCCGTAGACCGTCGCGCCGGTCGCGCGCTTGAGCCGAGCCACGCCGCCGGTGTGATCGCGATGGTGGTGCGTGACTACAATGGCGGCGAGGTCCAGTCCGCGTGCGGCGAGCGCCTCTTCGATCGCCTCGGCGTCGCCCGGGTCGACGACGAACGCAAGGCCGTCGCGCGACGCGAGCCACAGGTAGTTGTCGTTGAACGCCGGGACGGGTTCGATCCGCAGCGCGGATGGTGCGGTTTCGGCAGGCATGCTCGGCAAGGCGAATCGCAACGCCCGGATTGTCCGCGAAAATGCACTTCGATCCGAACTTCCTCGAGTCGCCGGCGGCGGATCCTGCGCCGCCGATCGTCAGGCTGTCGGAGTTCCTGCGTTCGCCGCCGGGCCGCTATGTGCTCGACTGGGAGCAGCAGCAGCTCGACTCGGCGGTGGCCGACATCTTCGGCTACCACGCGCTGCAACTGGGGCTTCCGGAGATCGACGCGTTGCGCGAGAACCGCATGCCGCTGCGCATGTGCGCGTCGGACCGGCGGCCCGCTACGGCCGGGCGCGGGCAAGGCTGCCGCGTCGCGGTGATCACCCGCTACGAAGAATTGCCGTTCGCAACCCAGTCGATCGATCTGGTCGTGATGCCGCACGTGCTCGAGTTCGCGGAGGAGCCGCACCAGGTGCTGCGCGAGGTCGATCGCGTGCTGGTGCCGGAGGGACAGATCGTTTTGACCGGCTTCAACCCCGTGAGCCTGTGGGGGCTGCGACAGATGCTGTCCCGGCTCGGCATGGCGCCTTACCTGCCGCGCGAGGGGCAATTCATTTCGCTCGCGCGGATCAAGGACTGGATGAAGCTGCTTTCGTTCGAGGCGAGCCGCGGCCGCTTCGGCTGCTATTCGCCGTGGGTGCGCAGCGAGAAGTGGCTGGCGCGCTGGCGCTTCATCGAAAAAGCGGGCGACCGCTGGTGGCCGGTGCTCGGCTCGGTGTACCTGGTCACCGCGATCAAACGCGTGCGCGGCATGCGGCTCGTGGGTCCGGCATGGAAACGGCAGAATGCACTGCGCCCCGCGCTCGCGCCGGCGCGCCCGATCGCGACCGCGACCGGCGAGGCGTTCAGCATCCGCGTCGACGAGCCGGACGCGCCCGCCAACGACGCGATGACGCACGCGGCGCGGCGATGAAGCGGGCACGCAGCCTTGCCGCGGGCCCGCAACGCCGTGCGCAGCTCGAAACGCCGGACGTGACATCGTCCGCGGCGGCGCCGCACGCGGCGGCGACCGTGGAGATCTACACGGACGGTGCCTGCAAGGGCAATCCCGGTCCCGGCGGCTGGGGCGCGTATCTGAAGTCCGGCGTCCACGAAAAGGAGCTATACGGCGGCGAGGCGCAGACGACCAACAACCGGATGGAACTCGTCGCGGTGATCCAGGCGCTCGCGTCGCTGAAGCGCCGCTGCCGCGTCGTGCTGCACACGGATTCGCAGTACGTCAAGCTCGGCGTCACGGAGTGGCTTCCAAACTGGATCCGCCGCGGATGGAAGACGGCCGGCAACAAGGCGGTCAAAAACGCCGATCTGTGGGCGCAGCTTGCGGAGCTCTCGCAGCGGCACGACATCGACTGGCGTTGGGTCAGAGGGCATGCCGGCAACGCGGGCAACGAACGCGCGGATCGTCTGGCGAATCGCGGGGTCGAATCCGTGTTGCGGGGTCGCGGAAACGGCACGGGTTGACGTGCCCGGGTGCTAAATTCGCTGCCCTGCGTCCGGGCGCAGCGCGCAGAGCTCCACGCTCTCCAGATGTCGAAGCACAGGGTCACGCTCATCGCCTTGAGTGGACTGGTTGCCGTCGCTGCGGCCGCCTATTGGCTGAACCGCGGCAGCGTCGCCGTCGCGCCCGCCGGCGGCAGCAAGGCTGCCGAAGTCAAGTCGGCCGCCGCCGGCAAGTCGGCGAACCCGGCCGCCATTGGGCCGTCGGGCGCCGCTGCCGCGCCGGTCGAAGTGGTCGAGTTGAAGCCGACGACCGTCAAAGAAGACCTGCAGGCCGTCGGCGCGCTGCGTTCCAACGAAAGCGTGATGCTGCGGCCCGAAGTGTCGGGCCGCATCGCGTCGATCAACTTCCGCGACGGCCAGCCGGTCAAGCGCGGCCAGGTGCTGGTCGCGCTCGACGCCGCGTTAAACGAAGCGGAAGTCGCGCAGGCGCGCGCCGAGCTGGAGCTGGCGCGCAACAACCTGAAGCGCACCGAGGATCTGGCGCGCAAGAGCTTCGTCAGCTCGAGCGCCCAGGAGCAGGCCGCCGCCAACGTCGAAGTGCTGGCGGCGCGCTTGAAGCTCGCCGAAGCGCGGCTGGCCAAGATGCGCGTCGTGGCGCCGTTCGACGGCGTGGTCGGCATCCGCAGGGTCAGCGTCGGCGATTACGTGAAGGACGGCGCCGATCTGGTCAACATCGAAGACATCGCGCAACTGAAGGTCGACTTCCGCCTGCCCGAGCGCCACTTCGCCCAGCTCAAGGTCGGACAGACGGTCGAGGTCGTCGCCGACGCCCTGCCCGGCAGCCGCTACCGGGGCACGATCGATGCGATCAACCCGCGCATCGACGCCAGCGGCCGTTCGCTCGAGGTGCGCGCGCGGCTCGCCAACACCGACGGCCGGCTGCGCCCCGGCATGTTCGCGCGCGTGCGCGTGATCGTCGGCGAACGTCAGTCCGCGCTGATGGTGCCGGAGGAAGCGATCGTTCCGCTCGGCGACGACTTCTTCGTCTACACCGTGGCCGACGACAAGGCCAGACGCGTGCGCGTGAAACTCGGCGTGCGGCGCGATGCGATGGTCGAACTGCTGGAAGGCGTGAAGGCCGGCGACCGCGTCGTCACCGCCGGCATGCGCGTGCGGCGCGACGGCCAGCCGGTGCGGATCGTGAACGCGCAGGCCGCGGGGGGCGCCCGATGAGCCTGTTCGAGGTGTGCATCCGCCGCCCGGTGCTGGCGACCGTGCTGTCGCTGATGGTGGTGGTGATCGGCGTCATTTCGTATACGCGGCTGGCGGTGCGCGAGTACCCGAAGATCGACGAACCGGTGGTCAGCGTGACGACCGCGTACCCGGGTGCGTCGGCCGAGGTCGTCGAGTCGCAGATCACCAAGGTGCTGGAGGACTCGCTCGCCGGCATCGAAGGCGTGGAGCTGATGACCTCGCGCTCGCGCGCCGAGCGCAGCGACATCGACGTGCGCTTCCGCATCACGCGCGATCCAGACTCGGCGGCCGCCGACGTGCGGGACAAGGTTGCGCGCGTGCGCGCACGGCTGCCGGACGGTGTCGACGAGCCGGTGATCGCCAAGGTCGAGGCCGACGCGTTCCCGATCATCTGGATGGCGGTGACGCAGGGCGGACGTACGCCGGTCGAGGTATCCGACTACCTCGCGCGCTACGTCAAGCCGCGGCTGTCGGTGCTGCCGGGCGCGGCCGACGTGTGGATCTTCGGCGAGCGCCGTCCCGCGATGCGCATCGAGGTCGACCGCGATCGGCTGGCCGGCTACAGGCTCACCGTGCAGGACGTCGAAGAGGGGCTGCGGCGAAGCAATGTCGAGCTGCCTTCGGGCCGCATCGAATCGGCCAAGCGCGAGTTCAACATCGTCGCCGCCACCGATCTGCAGACCGTGCAGCAGTTCGAGGACGCGATCATCGCGAACGTCGGCGGCTATCCGGTGCGACTGCGTGACGTGGCGACCGTGCGCGTGGGAGCCGTGAGCGAGCGCGTGATCGCGCGCTTCAAGGGCGAGCCGTCGATCAACATGGGGGTGGTCAGGCAGGCGACCGGAAACCCGCTCGACCTGTCGCGCGCGGTGCGCGCCGAGGTGGCGAAGATCAACGAAACGCTGCCGCCGGGCATGCGGATCACCGTCGTGTACGACTCGTCCGTCTTCATCGAGCAGTCGATTCGCCAGGTGTTCACGACGGTGGCCGAAGCAGTGATCCTGGTCGTGCTGGTGATCTTCTTTTTCCTGCGCAACTTCCGCGCGACGCTGATCCCGCTGGTGACGATCCCGGTGTCGCTGGTCGGCGCCTTCGCGCTGATGTACGCGTTCGGCTTCACGATCAACACGCTGACCTTGCTGGCGATGGTGCTGGCGATCGGGCTGGTGGTCGACGACGCGATCGTCGTGCTCGAGAACATCTACCGCAACATCGAGCACGGCATGCCGCGCATCGAGGCGGCGATCAAGGGCATCAAGGAGATCGGCTTCGCGGTGATCGCGATGACGCTGACCCTGGTGGCGGTGTTCGCGCCGCTGGCTTTTTCCACCGGCCGCACCGGGCGGCTGTTCATCGAGTTCGCGCTCGCGCTGGCCGGCGCGGTGCTGGTGTCGGGGTTCGTCGCGCTGACGCTGTCGCCGATGATGTGCAGCAAACTGCTGCGTCACGAGACCAAACACGGGCGGCTGTACAACCTGATCGACGGCTTCCTCGATTCGCTGACGCACGGCTACGCGCGCTCGCTGGCGTGGGTGCTCGCGCACCGCTGGGTTGTGCTGGCGGGCTGGGCGCTCGCGTTCGCCGGCGCCGCCGCGCTGTTCGCGGTGCTGCGCTCGGAACTGGCGCCGCTGGAGGATCGCGGCGTCATTTTCGGCCGGCTGCAGGCGCCGCCGGGCTCGACCGTCGACTACACGTCCGAGCAGCTTCGCGCGGTCGAGGCGTACTACGCGACGATCCCCGAGGCGGTCGCCTACAACGCGATCGCGGGGTTTCCGACGGTGGACTTCGGCAACGCGATCCTGCGGCTGAAACCGTGGGACGAGCGCAGGCGCAAGCAGCAGGACATCGCGCGGGAACTCAACGCCAGGTTCGCCACGCTGCCGGGCGTGATCGGCTTCGCCGTCAATCCGCCTTCGCTCGGGCAGTCGCCGCGCGCCTCGCCGATCCAGTACGTGATCATGGCGCAGGTGCCTTATGCGGAGCTGGATCGAATCGCCAACGGGTTCGTCGCCGAGCTCGCCAGGTATCCCGGCGTGCAGAACCTGCAGACCGACCTGCGGCTGAACACGCCCGAGCTGCGCGTGGACGTGAACCGCGACAAGCTCGCCGATCTGGGCATCGCCGTGCAGACGGTGGGGTTGACGCTGCAATCGATGCTGGGCGGCCGCCAGGTCACGCGCTTCAAGCGCGACGGCGAGCAGTACGACGTGATCGTGCAAGTGGCGCCGCGCGACCGTACGCGGCCGAACGACATCTCCGACATCTACGTGCGCGCGCGCGACGGCAGCATGGTGCAATTGGCCAACGTCGCCACCGTTCACGAGGGCGTGTCGCCGCAGTCGCTGAACCACTTCAATCGGCTGCGCGCGGTGATCGTCAGCGGGCTGGTCGCGCCCGGCTACACGCTCGGCGACGCGCTCGCGGCGATGGACGAAACCGCGCGCCGCGTGCTGCCGCCGTCGGCGTTGACCGATTTGAACGGGCAGTCGCGGGAGTTCCGCGACACGCGCGGCGGCATCTACCTGACCTTCGTGCTGGCGCTGATCTTCATCTACCTCGTGCTGTCGGCGCAGTTCGAAAGCTTTGCCGACCCGTTCGTCATCATGTTGTCGGTGCCACTGTCGATGACCGGCGCGCTGCTGGCGCTGTGGGCGGCCGGCGGCACGTTGAACATCTACAGCCAGATCGGGCTGATCACGCTGGTGGGGCTGATCACCAAACACGGCATCCTGATCGTCGAGTTCGCCAACCAGTTGCGCGGCCGCGGCGAGGAACTGTTCGCCGCCGTCAAGCACGCGGCCGAGCTGCGGCTGCGGCCGATCCTGATGACCACCGGCGCGATGGTGCTGGGCGCCGTGCCGCTGGCGATCGCCGTCGGCGCCGGCGCCGAAAGCCGCAAGCAGATCGGCTGGGTCATCGTCGGCGGCCTCACGCTGGGCACGCTGCTCACGCTGTACGTCGTGCCGACCGTGTACACGCTGGTGCGGCAGTGGCTCGATCGCGGCCAGCCGGTGCCGGCGCACCCCGGCGCCGTACCGGCGCACGGACCGGCGGCCAGGGCGGAGTAAGGCATGCGACAAGTCGTCCTCGACACCGAAACCACCGGCCTCGAAGCGAAGGACGGCCACCGCATCATCGAAGTCGGCTGCATCGAGATCGTCGGCCGGCGCATCACCGAGCGGCGGCTGCACTACTACGTGAACCCGGAGCGGGCCAGCGACGACGGCGCGGTCGCGGTGCACGGACTGACCGACGAGTTCCTCGCGGACAAGCCGAGGTTCGCCGAGATCGCCGACGAACTGCTCGACTTCGTGCGCGGCGCCGAGGTCCTCATCCACAACGCGCCGTTCGACCTCGAGTTCCTCGACGCCGAACTGGCGCGGCTCGGGCGCGCGCCGTTTCGCGAGCACTGCGCGACGGTCACCGACACGCTGAAACTGGCGCGCGAACTGCATCCCGGCAAACGCAATTCGCTCGACGCGCTGTGCGAGCGATACGGCGTCTCCAACAGCCACCGCACCTTGCACGGCGCGCTGCTCGACGCCGGACTGCTCGCCGAGGTGTATCTGGCGATGACGCGCGGGCAGGACAGCCTGACGATCGACATCGCGCCCGCCGTGGCGGCGGGCGAGTTCGGTCCGATCGACGCATCGCAACTGATCGTGCTGCCGGCGAGCGCCGAGGAAGTCGCCGCGCACGAAGCGGTGCTCGACGCGATCGAGCGGGAAGCGAAGGGCGCGAGCGTCTGGCGCAACGCGGCGGTCAACTGACGCTCGACCGCCGGCCCTCGGCCGCGATGCGCTCGCGCAGCTCGCGCTTCAACACTTTGCCGTTCGCGTTCTTCGGCAGCTCGTCGACGAACACGTAACGCTTCGGCCGCTTGAAGCGCGCGATGTGCTCGCGGCAGAAGGCGTCGAGCTGCTCGGCGGTGCATTCTCCCGCCGCAGCGCGCACCACCACCGCCACCACGCGCTCGCCCCAGTCCGGATCCGGTTCGCCGATCACCGCCGCTTCGCGCACCGCAGGGTGCGCCAGCAGCACTTCTTCGACCTCGCGCGGGTAGATGTTGCTGCCGCCGGAGATGATCAGATCCTTGCTGCGGTCGACCAGGGTCAGATAGCCGTGCTCGTCGAGCCGGCCGAGGTCGCCGGTATGCAGCCAGCCGCCGGCGAGCGTCTTCGCCGTCGCGTCCGGGTTGTTCAGATAGCCGCGCATCACGGTGTCGCCGCGCACGACGACTTCGCCGGTTTCACCGGCAGCCCGCGCGCGGTCGCGTTCGTCGAACACCGCAACTTCGACGCCGCACTGCGCGCGCCCGACCGAGCCGAGCCGCGCCAGCCAGCGTGCTTCGTCTTCGTCCGCTCGACGTTCGTGTTCGGCCGCGGGCAGCACGCTGATCGTCATCGGGCTTTCGCCCTGGCCGTAGATCTGCACGAGCCGCGGCCCAAGGCGTTCCAGCGCGCGGCGGCAGTCGGCGACGTACATCGGCCCACCGCCGTAGACGATCAGCTTCAGTCCGCGCGCATCGCCGCGCAGACGGTCGACGAGCCGCATCACCATGGTCGGTGCGGCGAAGAACTTGACGCCATGCGTCGCGTCGAGGAGCGCGTCGATTTCGCCGACGTCGAATCCCCGCGACGCCGGCACGAGCTGCGTGGCGCCGGCCGCGACGTTCGGTACGACGTAAATCCCCGAGCCGTGCGACATCGGCGCGGCGTGCAGCAGGCGCTCGCCCGCTGCGGCGTGATCGACGTCGGCCAGGTAGTTCAGCGCCATCGCCAGCAGATTGCGGTGCGTCAGCATCACGCCTTTCGGCCGGCCGGTCGTTCCGCTCGTGTAGAACAGCCACGCGAGATCGTCGGGGGCGGCGTCGTGCACGCAGCCCGGTTCGCCTTGCAGCAGCCGCCGGTAGTCGTCGCGGTCCACGTCGATGAATTCGGTCGCGCCCCCGGAGCGCGCCGCGGCGATCGCAGCGGTGTCGACATCGTCGGTGACGAAGCAAACGCGCGCCGCGGCGTCGTCGAGGATGAACGCCACCTCCTTCGGATGCAGCTTGACGTTGACCGGGATCGCGCAGATGCCCGCCGCCCAGCTTGCGTGGAGCAGCTCGACGTACGCGGCGTTGTTCTTCATCACCAGCGCGACGCGTTCGCCAGCGCGCACGCCCAGGTGCTCGGTCAGCGCGCGCGCCAGTCGCAGCGTCCGGTCCGCCAGTGCCGCGTAATCGAGTTCGATGCGGCCCTGCTCGACCACCGCGGGCACCCGCGGCAGCCGGCGCGCCGTACGGACGAGCAGATGGGCGAGGTTCATCGCGGCGAGAGTCTATGTCACGTCGGACGCTGTTAGAATCGCGGCCGCACCCGGGTGGTTAGCTCAGCGGTAGAGCACTGCCTTCACACGGCAGGGGTCACAGGTTCGAACCCTGTACCACCCACCACGCTTTCGCCGGACCCGAGCGACCGTCAGCCGTCCTTGCTGGCGGGCCCCCGACGGGGTCGAAGTAGGAACCCTCCACACGACGCATGACCGGAGCCGCCTCGGTGGACTTCGTCCGCGCGCGGCGCACAATGCGCACCGGAATGACGGCTGCGGCCGCCACCGGCGGCGCCGTCGAATCACGGGGGTTGCATGCAGGATCGGGTTCTTGCCGGCGGCGCAGCGCTCGCCTCGTTCGCCGACCGCGCGGAAGGCTTCCGTCTGACGGGTTATTTCACGCTGACGAGCCTCGCAGCGTTCGCCGTCGTCGGAGCGGCGCTGTTCGTTCTGGAGCGCATGGAGGCGACCTTTTTCGCCGAGGTGCAGAAGGAGCAGGCCGCTTTCTTCGCCGAAGCGCAACATGAACTGACACGCGCGCACGAGCAGGCGGCCCGCAACGATGTGCTGGCCGCGCACGAGGCGGGCCACGTCAACCTGGCGCGCGTATTCGCGAACGTCCTGTGGGAGCGCGACTTCGCGCCGTTTGTGGCGCGCGCCGAGCGGTTGCCGGTCGAGCCTTGCCGTGCGCTTGGCGGCAGGGCGGACGCCGCGACCTCCGAGCCGACCGAACGTCGGCGCGCCTGCTTTGCCGCGCTCGGCCGCCGGATCATGGATCTGCCGGGATTCGCCGCGCTCGACGCCAAGGCGTACGAGGCGATGCAGAGCAGCAACGTATTCAGGATCAAGGTCTTCGACCTGCGCGGCATCACCGTGTACTCGTCCTAGCACGGTCAGATCGGCGAGGACAAACGGGACAAACTCGGCTGGCAGAGCGCGGTTCGCGGACAACCGGCGAGCGAACTGACGCACCGCGACCGCTTCAGCGCGTTCGGGCGCGTGGTCGAGAATCGCGACCTGATCTCGAGTTACCTGCCGGTGTACGCACCGGCCGGCGACAAAATCGTCGGCGTGTTCGAGATCTATTCGGACGTCACGCCGTTGATCGAGCAGATCAAGCGGACGTCGGCGCACATCGCCGAATTGACCGCCGCGAATCAGCGCACGCTCGAGCGCCGCGCGCAGGAAAACGAGCGCAAGGTCGAGTCGAACTCGCGCCGGCTGCTGGCGATCGTCGGCGGACTGCTCGCGCTTCTGTATCTCGCGTTGCTCCTGCTCGTGCGCATCGGTCAGCGGATCATCGACCGGCAGGCGCGGGCGCAGGCGCAGGCCGTGCTACGCGAGCAGGAGTGGCACCGCGAAAAGATGGCCGCACTGGCGACGATGGCCGCAGCGATATCACACGAAGTCGGCAATCCGCTGGCCACGATCACGCTGCTGGCGCAGGAGATCGTCGAGGGTAAGAAGCGCGGCGACTGTTCGGATTGCGAGCCCGAGGTGATCCTCGAGCAGGCCTGGCGCATCGCGCACATGACTCGCCAGATGGGGGCATTCGCCGCCGCGCGCAGCGAGACGCACGAGCCGGTCGACGTCAACCAGATGGCGAAAGCCGTGTGCGACTTCATGCGCTTCGATGCGCGCTACCGAGGCACGCCGGTCGAGTTCCGCCCGGCCGAGGGACTGCCGGCCGGCATCGCTGTTCCGGATCACCTCAACGAGGTGCTGATGAACGCGGTGCAGGTGGCCGCGGAAAGCGCGCGCGCGCCGGCGTCCGTGCTGGTCGAGACCGGAACGCGCGGCGAGCAGGTGTTGATTCGAGTCGATCGTCGCGGGCCGGCCGCCGCCGCGGCGCCGCCCCCGCTCGTGACGACCGACCCGCGCATCGAGGCCGCGAGGCGGCGCATTGCCGAAATGGGCGGGCGGTTGGTGGTTGAAGGCGAGGCGCTGTGCATTCTTCTTCCGGCCGCCGCCGCACAGGCCGCGCTGTCCTGAACGCAACGCGACGCTGTCGTATCATCCGACGCGTCTTTGCCGACCGGCCCGCGCTGCGGGCCGTTTTTCGTGAGCCCGCCATCGCGCGATACCCGGATGACCGTCCGCACTCGCATCGCACCGAGCCCGACCGGCATGCTGCACCTCGGCACGGCGCGCACCGCGCTGTTCTCGTGGGCCTACGCGCGCCATCACGGCGGGCAGTTCATCCTGCGCATCGAGGACACGGACCTGGAGCGTTCGACCGAAGAGGCCGTGCAGGTCATCCTCGACAGCCTGGCCTGGCTGCAGCTCGACTACGACGAGGGTCCGATCCGGCAGACACAGCGCCTGCCCCGCTATCGCGAGGTCGTCGCGCGGTTGCTCGCCGAGGGCAAGGCGTACAAGTGCTACGCGACGGTCGACGAGCTCGAAGAAATGCGCCGGCAGCAGATGGCGCGCGGCGAGAAGCCCCGCTACGACGGCCGCTGGCGGCCGGAGAACGCGCGCGGCAAGACGCCGCCGCCCGGCGTCAATCCGGTGATCCGCTTCCGCAACCCCGACGACGGCGAAGTCGCCTGGAACGATTTGGTCAAGGGGCCGATCTCGATCGCCAACAGCGAGCTCGACGACCTCGTGATCGCGCGCGGCGCCGAGCTCGTGCCGACTTACAACTTCGCGGTCGTGGTCGACGACATCGACATGCGGATCACGCACGTGCTGCGCGGCGACGACCACGTCAACAACACGCCGCGTCAGATCAACATCTACAAGGCGCTCGGCGCGGAACTGCCGAAGTTCGGCCACCTGCCGATGATCCTCGGCCCCGACGGACAGAAGCTGTCGAAGCGGCACGGCGCGGTCAGCGTGATGCAGTACGAGGCGGACGGCTTCCTGCCCGAAGCGCTGTTCAATTACTTGGCGCGGCTGGGCTGGAGCCACGGCGACGCCGAGAAGTTCACGCGCGCGCAGTTCGTCGAGTGGTTCGATCTGGACCACGTCAACCGCGCGCCCGCGCAGTACAACCTGGACAAGCTGCTGTGGCTCAACGGCGAGTACATGAAGGAAGCCGACGATGCGCGGCTTGCCACACTCGTCGCGCCGCGCATCGAAGCGCGCGGCGGGGTGATCGCCGGTCCGCCGCTCGCGCGCGCGGTCGCGCTGCTGAAGGAGCGGGCCAAGACGCTGAACGAACTGGCCGACGAGGCGTTGCTGTTTTATCGGCCGGTCGCGCCGAGCGACGCGCTGATCGCGCAGCACCTGACCGGCAAAAGCATCGACGCGCTGCGCGCGTTTGCCGCGCGCGCCGGCACGATCGCGTGGGAGCGCACGGCGTTGTCCGCGCTGCTCAAGCAGCTCGTTGCCGAGTTCGCGTTGAAGATGCCGCAGGTCGCAGTGCCGCTGCGCGTGGCCGTGACCGGGCGCACGCAGACGCCTTCGATCGACGCGGTGCTCGAACTGATCGGCCGCGACGCCGTGCTCGAGCGGCTGCACCGGGCGCTGGCGCGCGCCGGCTGAATGCTTCTCGCGCGCAGTGCCGAGTCGGTGTGCGAATCGCAGCCGGCGTGGCGCGGGCCGCGCCGGGCTCGTACTCTGGCCGGCGCGTGCGTTCGCGTCGTCGTGGTGCCGCTGGTTCCGCGGGCGCAGCGTCGTCCATCGATCCGTTGGTTTGCTTGCCCCAACGCCGCGGCTATAATGCGCGCCCGCTTCACACAAAAGCGCGTGGGGGTATAGCTCAGCTGGGAGAGCGCTTGCATGGCATGCAAGAGGTCAGCGGTTCGATCCCGCTTACCTCCACCACCGATTGACTCCCCGCAGTCAGTCCCCTTCGTCTAGAGGCCTAGGACACCGCCCTTTCACGGCGATAACAGGGGTTCGAATCCCCTAGGGGACGCCAAACACGAACGCCCGCCGCGTGCGGGCGTTTTGCCGTCCGGCATGTTTTCGCGGGCGCGGAAGCGCCCGTCGGGGCTGCACGCGACAGATGCCGGCGATCGCGGAGCGGAGCGCGTGAGGTTCCGCGTCGTGCAGGACGGCGTGCGTCGATGAGGATCGCGGAAATGCCTCACAATCCGGTTTGCGTGTTCGACGCGTCCGGCGCGTTGCCGGCGTCGGACGCTTTCGCTTCAAGGAATCCCGCGTGAAACGACTGCTTGCCTGGCTCGCGGCCGCCGCCGCAACCTGTGTTCTCGCTGCCTGCGGAGGGAGCAACGGCGATCCAGCGCCGGCGCCGACCGGCGTGGCCGTGACGCCCGGCGACGGCAACGTGAAAGTCTCGTGGAACGCGCAGCCCGGTGTCGAATACTGGATCTTCTATGCGCCGGGCACTGACATCACGACGGAAAACTGGATCAAGCTGGCGGGCGCGCGCGTCATTCGCGAGGCGACTTCGCCGCAGACGATCGGCGGACTGCTCAACGGAACGACCTACGCGTTCACGATCAACGGCCGCACCAACGGCGGGCCCGGCGGCCCCGGTACGCCCGCGGTCACCGCGACGCCGCGTCCGGCAGGCGCGAACTGGTCCGTGGGCGCATCGCTTGGCGCGAGCGACCTGCGCGGTGTGGTCTACGGGTCGAAGTTCCTCGCGGTTGGAGCCGACGGTGCGGCCTTTTCGAGCGCGGACGGTTTGACCTGGACGCCGTCGCCGACGGGAACGACCACCGCGTTGAATAGCGTGACCTTTTCCTCGGCGGGCTACGTCGCGGTCGGCGATGGTGGGACGATCCTGACCAGCACCGATCTCGCGACCTGGACGGCGCGCAGCAGCGCAACGAGTAACGCGCTGAACGGCGTCGCTTTCAACGGGGTCAACGTGCATGTCGTCGTCGGCGACGGCGGAACCATCCTCACCAGCACGGATACCGGCGTGACGTGGACCGCGGCGGCGTCGGGAACGACGCAGGCGCTGTACGGTGTGGCATTCGCCGCCGGCAAGTTCGTCGCGGTCGGCGCGGCCGGGACGCTGCTGACAAGCGCCGACGGCTCGACCTGGACCGCCGTCGCATCGCAGACGACGCAGGATCTGCGCGCGCTCGCGTTCGGCGCCTCGACGATCGTCGCGGTCGGCGCAGCCGGCACCGTGATCACGAGTCCGGATGCGGCGACCTGGACCGCGCAACCCGCGATCGGCGCGGCGGATCTCGCCGCGGTTGCATTCGGTTCGCAGTTCGTCGCGGTCGGTAGCGGCGGCGCGATCTTCACCAGTGCGGACGGCGTGACCTGGACCGCGCAGTCCTCGGGCACGACGAATGCGCTGAACGCGGTGGCGTCGGGCAACTTCGGCTTCGTCGCGGTGGGCGCAACGGGTACGAATCTGACGGCGTACTGAACGCGCGATCGCCGCGCACCGATCGCGCGGCGCAACGTGCGACTGCGTCGGACCACACGAGCGGCGCAACGCGCTGGGTAGAATTTTTCGCATGGCTGTGCCGTTCGTTCACCTTCGCCTGCATTCGGAGTTTTCGATCGTCGACGGCATCGTCCGCATCGACGAAGCGGTGAAGAAGGCGGCGGCCGACGGGCAGGGCGCGCTGGCGCTGACCGACAGCGCGAATCTGTTCGGCGCGATCAAGTTCTACACCGCCGCGCGCAGGCACGGTCTGAAGCCGATCATCGGTTGCGACGCGTGGATCAGCAACGACGCCGAGCGCGACAGCCCCTACCGGCTTCTGCTGCTGGTGCAGGACCGCCGCGGCTACGCGAATCTGTGCGAACTGCTGACGCGCGCCTGGCTGACGAACCAGCACCGCGGCCGCGCCGAGATGCGCATCGAGTGGTTCGACGGCGGCGCGAGCGAGGGGCTGATCGCGCTGTCGGGCGCGGCGCAGGGCGAAGTCGGCGCGCTGCTGCTGTCCGGCCGCACCGAACTTGCCGCGCAGGCGGCGCAGCGTCTGGCAGCGCTCTTTCCGCGGCGTTTCTATCTGGAAATCCAGCGCGCCGGCCGCGCACACGACGAAGCGCACGTGCGCGCCGCGCTTGCGCTGGCCGTACGCCTGCGACTGCCGGTGGTCGCGACGCATCCGGTGCAGTTCGTGGAACGCGAGGCGTTCCGCGCGCACGAAGCGCGCGTATGCATCGCCGAGGGCTACACGCTCAACGACGCGCGCCGGCCGCGCGTCTTCACGCCCGAGCAGTACTTCAAGAGTCGCGCGGAAATGGCGGCGCTCTTCGCCGACGTGCCGGCCGCGCTCGCCAATTCGGTCGAGATCGCGCGCCGCTGCAATCTAACGCTCGAACTGGGCAAGCCGCGGCTGCCCGACTATCCGACGCCGGCGGGTGTGACGCTCGACGAACACTGCCGGAACCTGTCGCAGCAGGGCCTGCAGAAGCGGCTCGTGGCGCTGTATCCCGATCCGGCGACGCGCGAGGCGCGGGCGCCGAAGTACGCGGCGCGGCTCGATGCGGAGCTGGCGACGATCGCGAAGATGGGCTTTTCGGGCTATTTCCTGATCGTCGCCGACTTCATCAACTGGGCCAAGAACAACGGCATACCGGTCGGGCCGGGGCGCGGTTCGGGCGCGGGTTCGCTGGTCGCGTATTCGCTCGGCATCACCGACCTCGATCCGCTGCGGTACGACCTGCTGTTCGAGCGCTTCCTGAATCCGGAGCGCGTGTCGATGCCGGACTTCGACATCGACTTCTGCCAGGACCAGCGCGACCGCGTGATCGACTACGTCAAGCGCAAATACGGCGCGCACGCGGTCGCGCAGATCGCGACCTTCGGCACGCTGGGCGCGAAGGCGGTCGTGCGCGACGTCGGGCGCGTGCTCGACCAGCCTTACACGAAGTGCGATCAGCTATCCAAGCTGATCCCGAACAATCCCGCCGACCCGTGGACGCTGGAGCGCGCGTTGCGCGAGGAGCCCGCGTTCGCGGAGGCGGTGAACAACGACGAGGAAGCGGCCGAACTGATCGAACTGGCCAAGCCGCTCGAAGGGCTGACGCGCAACGTCGGCATGCACGCGGGCGGCGTGCTGATCGCGCCGGGCAGGCTCGCCGACTTCTGCCCGCTGTACTGCGCGCAGGGCGCACCGGACTCCGCGGTCAGCCAGTTCGACAAGGACGACGTCGAGGCGATCGGCCTGGTGAAGTTCGACTTCCTGGGCCTCACCACGCTGACGATCCTCGATCTGGCGCTCGCCTACGTGAAGCGTCTCGACCCCGCGAGCAGCCTGACGCTCGATTCGATCCCGCTCGACGATCCAAAGACCTACGAGATCTTCAAGAACGCGAACACGACCGCGATCTTCCAGTTCGAATCGCGCGGCATGCGCGACCTGCTCAAGCGCGCGAAGCCCGACCGCCTCGAAGACCTGATCGCGTTGAACGCGCTGTACCGCCCGGGTCCGATGGATCTGATTCCGGATTACATCGATCGCAAGCACGGCCGTCAGCGGGTCGAGTACCTCGATGCGCGGATGGAGCCGATCCTGGCCGAGACCTACGGGATCATGGTCTACCAGGAGCAGGTGATGCGGATCGCGCAGGCGATCGGCGGCTACTCGCTCGGCGGCGCCGACCTGCTGCGGCGCGCGATGGGCAAGAAGAAGCCCGAGGAGATGGCCCGGCATCGGTCGATCTTCGTCGAAGGCGCGGCGAGGAACGGGATGCGCGAAAACGTCGCCACCGAGCTGTTCGACCTGATGGAGAAGTTCGCGGGCTACGGCTTCAACAAGTCGCACTCGGCCGCATACGCGGTCGTCGCGTGCCAGACCGCGTACCTGAAGGCGCACCATCCGGCGGCGTTCTACGCGGCCAACCTGTCGGCGGTGATGGACGACACCGACAAGGTCAAGGACCTCGTCGAGGACGCGCGCGCCAACGGCATCGCGGTGCTCGCGCCCGACATCAACGCGGGGCAGTGGCGCTTCGAGCCGGTCGACGCGAGGACCGTTCGCTACGGCCTCGGCGGCATCAAGGGCACCGGGCGCGGCGCGATCGAAGCGATCGTCGCCGCGCGCGATGCGGGCGGCCCGTTCGCAAGCCTGTTCGACCTGTGCGCGCGCGTCGACAAACATCTGGTCAACCGCCGGGTGGTCGAGGCGCTCGTGCGCGCAGGCGCGTTCGACGCGCTGGACGACGACCGGGCCAAGCTGCTCGCGAGCGTGGGCCGCGCGCTCGAGCACGCCGAGCGCGCGGCCGCCAGCCGCGGCCAGGCGAGCCTGTTCGGCGGCGCTTCCGACCACACCGAGCAGGCGCTGCACTACGTGCCGGCGCGGCGCTGGAGCGAACGCGAGCGGCTCGCCAACGAAAAACTCGCGCTCGGCTACTACTTCAGCGGACACCTGTTCCGCGAATACGAAGCCGAGGCGCGCAGGCTCGCGCCGACGCGGCTGGCGGATATCCGGCAGGCGCGCGAGTCCGTGCGGCTGGCGGGCATCGTCGTTTCGGCGCGCAGCCAGAACACGCGGCGCGGGCGCATGGGCGTGATCGTGCTGGACGACGGCACCGCGCAGGTCGAGTTGATGGTCTTCGCCGAGCTGTACGACCGCAAGCGCGCGCTGCTGAAAGAGGATCAACTGGTCTTCGTCAACGGGCGAGTGCGCTTCGACGAGTACAGCCAGCGGCTGTCGATCAGCGCCGACGACGTGATGGATCTGGCCGAAGCGCGTGCGCGCGCGCAGGCCGCGCTGCGCATCGAGTTCGACGGCGGCCGCAGCGGCCCGCCCAGCGTCGCGCAGCTTGCGGGCGTACTCGCGCCGTATCGCGTGACCAACGGCGAGGCGGCCGGCGGGTGTCGCGTCGTCGTCAGCTATTCCAACGGCGTGGGACGCGCGGACATCCCGTTCCCGGAGGACTGGCGCGTGCGGCCGGACGAGGCGCTGCTGGCCGAGCTGAAGTCGAAGCTTCGCGTGCGCGGCGCGCACTTCAGCTACGCCTGAGCTTCGCCGCCTCCCGTCAGATACCGGTCGAGCCCGCGGCTTGCGCGCACTTCGCGCGACGCGATCCGCTGCTGCAGCAGCGCGCGGTTCCTCGCCTCGAAGCGGCGGTCGCGCTCGCGATGCCACAGGTGCAGCACGCCGGTGGCGAAGGCACCTTCCTTGCGGCGCACGCCGTGGTTGAGCAGCCGCACCGCCAGGTCCGAGTCCTCGAAACCCCAGCCTTCGAAGGTTTCGTCGAAGCCGTTGACCGTGCGAAAGTCGGCGGACCAGACGCCGAGATTGCAGGTGCGTACGCGTTGCCAGCGCCGCGCGCCCAGCTTGCGCAGCGGACCGAGCGCGAGCCGGCGCAGCGGCAGCGTGCGGTTGATGTGGCCGGCCAGTTGAGCGAGCCGCCACTGTCCGAGGCTCCACCCGTGCACCGGCTCGCCGCGTTCGAGCACGTGCTGCGTGAAGCGCTCGGCGAGCAGGATGCGATTGCCGGCGACCATCCAGCCGGGTTCGGCGAGCCGCCGGTGCTGTGCGATCCAGTCGGGCCGCGGGATGCAGTCACCGTCGAGAAAGATCAGATAGTCGCCGATCGCGACCGCCGCCGCGCGGTTGCGTGCCGCGCCCGCGCGGAAGCCGCGATCCTCCTGCCAGACGTGGCGCACGGGTATCGGTGCGCCGGCCGCCATCGACTCGATGAGCTGCCGGGTCTCGTCGCGCGAGCCGTCGTCCGCGACCAGCACCTCGAAGCCGCGGTCGATCTGCGCGAACAGGCCGGCCAGCACCGCGCGCAGCGCGTCCGGCCGGTTGTAGGTGGTCACGATGACCGAGATCGGCACGGCCGCCTCAATCGGTGTCGTCGCGCGGTGCGCCGCGGCGCGCTTCGGCTGCCAGCATCGCCTTGACGTAGCGGTAGTACGAACCCTCGGCGTTCGAGACCGCGAGCAGGAAACCGCGTCGGCCGTCCAGAAAGCCGAGCTTGAAGACGTACGTGCGCAGGAAGGCGGCAAGTCCGTGGGCGATCGCGCTCGCCAGCCCCGGCGCTTCGCCGCGCGCAGCGAGCGCCGCGGCCGAGTCGCTTGAGTAGCGGTTCATCTTCGCGATCACCTCGTCCATCGTACGGAAGCTGAAGTGGACGATCGGCTCGTGCAGGCGTCCGACCGGTCGATCGGTGACCAGCGACTCGTGCACCATCGCATCGGAGAATCGCGCCGCACCGCGCCTGAACAGCCGGCGTACGTAGTCGGGATGCCAGCCGCCGTGGCGCATGAAGCGCCCGCAGTAGGTCGACAGCCGCGGCACTTCGTAGACCTCGAAGCGCGGCTGCGCGAGCGTGCGTTCGATCTCGCCGCGCAGGGCGGGGGTTACGCGTTCGTCGGCGTCGAGCGAGAGGATCCACTCGCCGGTGCAGGCGTCGAGCGCGCGGTTTTTCTGTGCGCCGAAGCCCGGCCAATCGGCCGTCTCGATGACGCGCGCGCCGCGTTCGCGCGCGATCGCGGCCGTGCGATCGCCGCTCGCGTGATCGACGACGACGATCTCGTCGGCGAACGCGACGCTGGCAAGGCACGCGGCCAGGTTGCGTTCCTCGTTGCGCGCGATGATCGCGACCGACAGGCGCGCAGCCATGGGTCAATCCTCGCGCCGCGCGAGCAGCGTTCCCGCAAGCAGCGCGTACGCGTGCCCCTCGGTGAAGTCGCGCAGCAACGAATTGAAGGTCGAGCCGAAGGCCATCACGACCAGCAGCCCGATCGCCAAATCGCGCCACAGCGCTTGCAGTTCGCGCGCGCGACGGCCATGCGAGACGAGCAGCCAGACGAAACCGCCGACGCCGAGCAGCCCGAGCTGAACCGCGAGTTCGGAGAACTCGCCGTGCAGGTTGCTCGTCGTCAGCTCGCCGGCAGCCGTGTGCTCGCGCGGCAGCCTGGCGTGTTCAACGGGCACGCTGCCGCTGCCGTGACCCCAGATCGGCGAAGCGAGCCAGATCTTTCCGGCGGCCCGCAGAAATTCATAGCGAGCGCCCCATGATGTCATTGCGCCCGTTTCCCGATACTGCTCGACTTCGTCGAGCGTGAACCGCACGCGCTGCACGAACGTCTCGGACGACAGCGCGACGACGCCGAGCAGCGCCACCCCGATCAGCGCGGCCGGCAGCGCGCGCCGCCACCCGGCCAGCAGCGCGGCCCAGGTCAGCAGCAAAACCAGCAGCAGCAGATAGCCTGTGCGTCCGATCAACAGCCACAGCACGTGCGCGGCGGCGGCAACGGCGCCCGCCGCCAGCAGTGCACGCAGCGCAGGTCGGCGCGCCCAGCGTGCGCCGCTCAGCGCGAAGAAGAACAGCAGCGCCGATACCCAGCTTTCGGTGATGTGGTTCTTGAAGGCCACGGCGTTGCCGGGGCCGCCGCGAGCGGCCTGCGGCAGCACGCCGAAGTGGATCAGCAGCGCCGCGACGAAGACGACCGCGCCGCCGGCGGCGAACGCCACGACGACCGCGATCTGCCAGCGGCGCTCGCCCATCACGCCGAGCAGCATCGCGAGCAGGACGAGCTTGCGGTACTTCAGCACGAGGTCCCAGGCCTCGGCCGTGCTCGCGCTGCTCCACGCCACGCCGGCGACGAACAGCGCGAACAGCGCCAGTGCCGCGCGCGCGATCGGGTCGTGCCAGGCGCGGCGCGCACGATCGACGAGGTTCGGACTCGCGACCCATAGCAAGACGAACAGCGCGAACGCCGCGTTGGCGGCGGCCGTCGAAAACGGCAGAACGAATGCGGCGAGCACGGCCGCCGCGCGGGTTGCGCGGTCGCTCCACAGCGACCAGCGGCCGGCGCCGACCGCGGTATCGCTCACGCCGGCACTCCGAGCGCAAGCCGCGCCTGGACGCGTTCCCAGACCTGGTCAAAGGCCGGCCAGCCGTTCGGTCCGCCGACCAGATCGGCGTCCGGCGTCCAGGGGCGCGTGCGCTTCGGTTCCGTCACGCCGAAGATCGTGAGCTGCCGTGCGCCGACGGCTGCGGCGACGTGGCTCGGACCGCTGTCGTTGGCGACGACGAGCCGCGCGCCGCGCAGCAGCGCCGCGAAGGTGGCGACATCGGTCTCGGGCAGGATCGTCGCGCCGGGCAGCGCGGCGGCGACGACCGCGCGCTCGCCGGGTCCCGGGCAGGCGACGACGCGTACGCCGTGCGCGCGCAGTTCGGTGCACAGTTTCGGAAACCCGGTCCATGCCTTCGGCCGGCCGTGGTGTCGTCCGACTGCCGCCGGGCACAACATCGTGTACGGGCCGTCGACGCCCGCGGCGGCGAGCAGCGCGCGCGCGCGCGCTTCGGCCGCAGGCGCAAGCTTCAGCGCGAGCTTGGGCGGCGCCTGCGCGTCGACGCCAGTGAGCCGGCGGGCGAGTTCGAAGTAGTACTCGACCGTGTGCATGTCGCGGGTCCACGCCGCGGGCACTGCGATCGCCTGCGCAAGCAGCCAGCGGCGCGCTTCGGTCGCGTAGCCTTCGCATGCGAAACCGGCGAGCCGGAACCCGAGCGCGCTGCCGATCGAGTTGGTGAACAGCACCGCCCGTTCGGCGCGCTGCGCCGCACGCGCCACCCGCAGCGCGTCGATGCGTTCGATCCACGATCCGCGCGGCGCGAGCACGGGCCAGCCGCAAGCCTCGAAAAGCGCCGGCGCCCACGGCCGGCCGACCAACGCGAGCGCGTGGCCGCTGCGCGCGAGCAGATCAAGCGCGGGCAGACACATGCAGGCATCGCCGAGGTGATTCGGCAGGCGGACGAAGAGGGTCGACATCGAAGGGAAGTGCGGCCGATCGCCTAAACTACGCGACGGCCGACAACGAAACGCGAAATTGTATCCGGCCACCTCCGCCTGACCGCCATGCTTTTCCTCCGATCCTTCGATCACGCTGCGACGTTGCGCGAGCGGGTGACGAGCCGGCTCGATGAGCGCTGATCGTGAATCGCGGCCGAGTCTGACCGGCGATCCGGTCTTCCGACGGATGCTGGGGCTCGTGCTCGCGCACAAGCCGGCGCTCGCGGTCGCCGTCGTCGCGATGCTGGCCACGGCCGCGACCGAGCCGCTGATCGCGCGGATGACCGGGCTGCTGCTGGACCAGGGCTTCTATCGGCGCGACGCCGCGGCCGGCATCTGGGTGCCGGCGGCGTTCGTCGGCGTGTTCGTGCTGCGCGGACTGTCCAGCTTCGCCAGCACGTATCTGCTAAACCGCGTGTCGCAGGGCGTGCTCGTCGAGCTGCGCGGCCGGATGTACGCGCGCCTGCTGCGCTGGCCGCAGACCACGCTGGAGAACACGCCGTCGTCGACGGTGATCGCGAAGTTCGTCAACGAGGCGACCAACGCGCTGAACCTCGCGGCGGAGGTGATGACCACCGCCGTGCGCGACTCGCTGACGGTGGTCGCGCTGCTCGCCGTGCTGCTGTACTACAACTGGCCGCTGACGCTGGTCACGCTCGCCGTCGCGCCGCCGATCGCGTGGGTGCTGCGCGCGTTCGCGCGCCGGCTGCGGCGGCTGAACCTGGAAAACCAGCAGATGGTCGGCGTGATGACGCGCGCGGTGCAGGAGGCGCACGAAGGCGGCCGCGTGATCAAGGTCTACGACGGCTACGCCTACGAGACCGAGCGCTTTGCGGCGATCAACGCGCGGCTGCGGCGCTACGCGATGCGGATGCAGATCGGCTACTCGGGCGCCACCCCGGCGACGCAGGTGATCGCCGCGATCGGCATCGCGTTCGTCATCGGTGTGGCGTTGTGGCAGGCGCGCAGCGCCGAACTGTCGGCCGGCGACTTCATCACTTTCCTGACCGCCGCGCTGCTGCTGCTGCCGCCGCTGCGTCATCTCGCGGGTCTGAACGGTCCGCTGGCGCGCATGCTCGCCGCCGGCGAGAGCGTCTTCGCGCTGATCGACTCGAAGGAAGAGGCCGACACCGGCACCCGGACGATCGAACGCGCGCGCGGCGCGATCGCCTTCCGCGACGTTTCGTTCCGCTATCCGGGCAAGGCGCAAGCGGCGCTCGACGGCGTTTCGCTCGAGGTCGCGCCGGGCGAAATGATCGCGCTGGTCGGACCCTCCGGCGCAGGCAAGACGACGCTGATCAACCTGATCCCGCGCTTCGTCGAGCCGACCGCGGGCGAGATCCTGCTCGACGGTATCCCGACGCGGGAGCTGCGGCTGGCGAGCCTGCGCGCGCAGATCGCGCTGGTGTCGCAGGACGTCGTCCTGTTCGACGATTCGATCGCGGCCAACATCGCGTACGGCGCGCAGCGCGGTGCGTCGCTCGAGCGCATCCGCGCCGCGGCCGAGGCGGCGTACCTGCTGCCGTTCATCGAATCGCTGCCGCAGGGCTTCGACACACCGATCGGCGAGAACGCGGTGAAGCTGTCGGGCGGTCAGCGCCAGCGCCTTTCGATCGCGCGCGCCCTGCTGAAGGATGCGCCCATCCTGCTGCTCGACGAGGCGACCTCGGCGCTCGACTCGGAGTCGGAGCGCTACATCCAGGCGTCGCTCGAGAAGTTGATGAAAGGCCGCACGACCTTCGTCGTCGCGCACCGGCTGTCGACGATCGAGGCGGCCTCCCGCATCGTCGTGCTGGAGGCCGGCCGCATCGTCGAAACCGGCCGCCACGCCGAACTGCTCGCGCGCGGCGGGCTGTACGCTCACCTGTACCACATCCAGTTTTCTCATGCCAAGGAGGCCGTCGCATGAGCGCCGCAACGAACGCACCGCCGATCAGCCGTTATCCGGTTCCCGAGCTGAAGGATCTGCCGGAGGACATCCGCGCGCGCATCCTCGCCGTGCAGGAGAAGTCCGGCTTCGTTCCGAACGTGTTCCTGACGCTCGCGCACCGACCGGACGAGTTCCGCGCCTTCTTCGCGTACCACGACGCGCTGATGGAGAAGGAAAGCGGGCTGACCAAGGCCGAGCGCGAGATGATCGTGGTCGCCACCAGCGGCGCCAACCAGTGCCACTACTGCGTCGTGGCGCACGGCGCGATCCTGCGCATCCGCGCGAAGAATCCGCTGGTGGCCGACCAGGTCGCGATCAACTATCGCAAGGCCGACATCACGCCGCGGCAGAAGGCGATGCTGGACTTCGCGATGAAGGTCGCGCTCGACTCGGCTGCCGTCGGCGAGGCGGACTTCGAGCGGCTGCGCGCGGAGGGTTTCACCGACGAGGACATCTGGGACATCGGCGCGATCGCCGCGTTCTTCGCGCTGTCGAACCGGATGGCGAACATGATCGGCATGCGGCCGAACGACGAGTTCTATCTGCTGGGGCGCGTGCCGCCGCCCGCGAAATGAACGCGTTGCGTCTCGGTGCGGCCGCAGCCGCAGCGGCGCTCGCGGGCTGTGCCGTTTTCCCGTAAGGGCTCTGCTGGAAGCCCGAAGCGAGCGGCGGCGAATACGCGCGCGTGGTGCGGCGAGCAGGTGGGGCGGTACAACAAGGTGCGGCTGCTACTCGACGAACAGGTGCGGGCGACGGTGACGGTCGAGGAGAAGCCGCAGCGCCATGTGTCGGTGCTGTTCGAGGTGGCGGTCGAGCCGCTGGCGGTCGGCGCAAACGCGCAGCTCGATGGCAATGGTCGTCGGTTCGAGGTGCCGGTGAAGCCGTCGGACCGGGCGATCGAACGGGGTGTGGCTCGTGTCACGACCGACGGCGCTGTTTTCACGCCAGTCGGCGAGCCGGCGGTCGGCCGGATCGAGGTCGCATTTCCTCCCGAGATCAAGAGCCGGTTCACTTTTCACTTCCCGCAGCTTGCGCCCGGCCACCTTCCGCTTGCTGCACCGCCGGTGCATTGGGAGCGACGCGTCTTCGGCGGCGGCGTGCAGCCGCTGAACTGCCGAACGCCATCGGGCTGCGACGACGGCTCGCTGCGGCGCAAATGCCGTTGTCGCCGCGGCCGGTAAGATCCTTTTTCCTTCACGCGAGATCAGGCCATGAAGATTTCCGTCATCGGAACCGGCTACGTGGGACTCGTCACCGGCGCGTGCTTGGCCGACGTCGGCAACGACGTGCTGTGCATCGACGTCGACGAACGCAAGATCGCGCGGCTGCGCGCCGGCGAGATTCCGCTCCACGAGCCGGGGCTCGACGCCGTGGTCGCGCGCGGTGTCGCCGCGGGGCGGCTCGCGTTTTCGACGAGCTACGACGAGGCCGTCGCGCATGCGCCGCTCGTCTTCATCGCCGTGGGCACGCCGTCAGGCGAGGACGGCGCGGCGGATCTGTCGCACGTGGTCGACTGCGCGCGCGAACTGGGCCGCCGCATCGCGCGCGATACGGTCGTCGTCGTCAAGTCGACCGTGCCGGTCGGCACCAACGAGCGCGTGCGCGCCACGCTGAACGAGGAACTCGCCAAGCGCGGCGTCGGCGTCAAGGTCGTGACCGCGTCGAATCCGGAGTTCCTGAAAGAAGGCTTCGCGGTCGACGATTTCATGCGCCCCGACCGCATCATCGTCGGCGTCGACGATCCGCATGCGGCCGACGTGCTGCGCGCGCTTTACGCGCCGTTCAACCGCAACCGCGACCGGCTGCAGATCATGGACGTGCGCTCGGCCGAGTTCACCAAGTACGCGGCCAACGCGATGCTCGCGGTGCGCATCTCGTTCATGAACGAGATGGCGAACCTGGCCGACCGGCTCGGCGTGGACATCGAACACGTGCGGCACGGCATCGGTGCCGACCCCCGCATCGGCCCGCACTTCCTTTACGCGGGCGTGGGCTTCGGCGGCTCGTGCTTCCCGAAGGACCTGCGCGCGCTGATACACACGGCGGAAGAGGCGGGCGAGCCGGCCGAGATCATGCGCGCCGCCACGCGCGCGAACCAGCGTCAGCGCGGCATCCTGGTCGAAAAGATCGCGCGTTTCTTCGACGGCCGGCTGTCCGGCCGCACGATCGCGCTGTGGGGCCTGGCGTTCAAGGCCAACACCGACGACATGCGCGAGGCGGCGAGCCTCGCGATCGTCGAGGGGCTCACGCGGGCGGGCGCACGGGTGCGCGCGTACGACCCGGTCGCGATGGACAACGCGCGCGCGATCCTGCACGGCAACGCGGCGGTCGAGTTCGCGCCGTCGGCGCGTGCGGCGGCCGACGGCGCCGACGCGCTCGCGGTCGTCACCGAATGGCTGGAGTTCCGCAGCCCGGACTTCGAGTGGCTGGCGCAGGCGCTGCGGGCGAAGGCGGTGTTCGACGGCCGCAACCTGTACGACCCGGCGACGGTACGCGCGGCCGGTCTGACGTACTTCGGCATCGGCCGCGGCGGAGCCTGAGTTGATCCTGGTCACCGGGGCGGCCGGCTTCATCGGCTTTCACGTGGCGCGTGCATTGCGAGCGCGCGGCGATGCGGTGCTCGGCATCGACAACCTCAACGACTATTACGATCCCAAGCTCAAGCGGGCGCGGCTCGAACAGTTTGCGGGCGATGCGGGCTTCGTCTTCGAGCGCCTCGATCTTGCCGATCGCGACGCGACGCTCGCGGCTTTCGCGCGGCACCGGATCGAGGCGGTCGTGCACCTGGCGGCGCAGGCGGGCGTGCGCTATTCGCTGACGCATCCGCACGCCTACGTCGAAGCGAACGTCGCGGGCTTCCTGAACCTGCTCGAAGCCTTGCGTGCGCATCCGGTGCGGCACGCGGTCTACGCGTCGACCTCGAGCGTGTACGGCGCCAACACCAAGCAGCCGTTTTCCACGGAGGATCGCGTCGACCGACCGATCAGCCTGTACGCGGCGACCAAGCGCGCCAACGAGCTGATGGCCTACGTGTACGCGCGGCAGTTCGGCGTGCCGCTGACGGGGCTGCGCTTCTTTACGGTCTACGGACCCTGGGGCCGGCCCGACATGGCCGCGTTCAAGTTCACGCGCGCGATCCTCGCCGGCGAGCCGATCGACGTCTACAACCACGGCGACATGGCGCGCGACTTCACCTACATCGACGACATCGCCGACGGCGTGCTGCGCGTGCTCGACCGCCTGCCCGCGCCAGACGCCGACGGCGTGCAGCACCGCGTCTACAACATCGGCAACGACCGCCCGCAGTCGCTGCTGCACTTCATCGAAGTGCTGGCGCAGGCGATCGGCCGCGCACCGCAGATGCGCATGCTGCCGATGCAGCCGGGCGACGTGAAGTCGACCTGGGCCGACATCGAGGACTTCAAGCGCGACTACGGTTGGGCGCCCGCGACGCCGATCGAGGTCGGCCTGCCGGCCTTCGTCGCCTGGTATCGGGCGCACTACGACGTTTGACCGCAATCCGCCTGCCCGGGCCGGGTGTGGTTGAATCCGCCCCATGACGCTGACCGAACTCAAGTACGTTGTCGCGGTGGCGCGCGAGCGACACTTCGGGCGCGCCGCCGAAGCCTGCTTCGTCAGCCAGCCGACGCTGTCGGTGGCCATCAAGAAGCTCGAGGACGAGCTGGGCCTGCCGATCTTCGAACGCCGCAGCAACGAAGTGACGCTGACCGCCGTCGGCGAGCGCATCGTCGCGCAGGCGCAGCGGGTGCTGGACGAGGCTGCGCGCCTGAAAGAGATGGCCAAGGCCGGCAAGGATCCGCTGGTCGGCGCGCTTCGCGTCGGCGTCATTTATACGATCGGACCGTACCTGCTGCCTTCGCTGGTCAGGCAGTTGCTGCGCGACGCACCGCAGATGCCGCTGCTGCTGAACGAGAACTTCACGATCAAGCTGCTGGAGCTGCTGAGGAACGGCGAGATCGACGTCGCGATCCTGGCGCTGCCGCTGCCGGAGTCGGGCGTGCTGATCCAGCCCGTCTACGACGAGCCCTTCGTCGTGGCCGTGCCGAAGCAGCACCCGTGGGCGAGGCGCAAGGCGATCGCGGCCGACGAGCTGAAGAAAGAGACGATGCTGCTGCTCGGCACCGGCCACTGCTTCCGCGACCAGGTGCTCGAGGTCTGCCCGGAACTGTCGCGGTTTTCCACCGGTGCCGAAGGCATCCAGAAGACTTTCGAGGGCTCGTCGCTGGAGACGATCCGGCACATGGTCGCGTCGGGACTGGGCATTACCGTCCTGCCGAAGAGTTCGGTGCCCGAAAAGCCGCCGCGCAACTCGCTGATCGAGTACGTGCCGTTCAGACCGCCCGTGCCGGAAAGGCGCGTCGTGCTTGCGTGGCGCAAGAGCTTCACGCGGCCGCAGGCCGTCGAGGCGCTGCGGCGCGCGATCCTCAAGTGCCATCTGTCGGGTGTCAACAAGCTCGATCTGCCGGCGGAGGCCGGGTAGGGTTCAAGCTATCGCCGTCTTTGCCAGTACCAATTGGCCAGCGGCGGTGCGGCCCCGCTACGATCCGGGCATCGATACGAAGGAGAAACACGATGGCAAAGGGCAAGAACAAGTCCGACGACGGCGGAGCGGGCGCCCCCCGGATCGACATCGGCATTGCCGACAAGGACCGCGAGAAGATCGCGCAGGCTCTGTCGCGCGTGCTGGCCGACACGTTTTCGCTGTACCTGAAGACGCACGGCTTCCACTGGAACGTCGAAGGCCCGATGTTCAACACGCTGCACCTGATGTTCATGGAGCAGTACACGGAGTTGTGGAACGCGCTCGACGCGATCGCCGAACGGATCCGGGCACTCGGCTATCGCGCGCCGGGCGCGCACAAGGCATTTGCCAGGCTCGCCTCCATCGAGGAGACCGACGGCGTGCCCGAGGCCATGGAGATGGTCCGGCTGCTCGTCAAGGGCCACGAAGCCGTGGCCCGCACGGTGCGCGACGCCTTCGCGGTGGCGGAGAAGGGTGGCGACGAAGCGACCGTTGACCTGCTGACCCAACGCCTGCAGGTTCACGAGAAGACGGCGTGGATGCTGAGGAGCCTGCTCAAGTAGGGCGGCAGCCGTCGCGCAGCGGCCGCGCGAGTCCGCCATCGAGCGGCGATGCAACCGTTCGCCGGCACCGGCGGCGATTCGTTCAACAAGTGGCGCGGCCGCTTGCATCCGGAGCGGCTTGCAGGGGCAGAGATGCCGCGCTACGGCAGACGGTCGCGTCGCGCAGGCGGCTACGGCCCGATCCGCTTTCCGCTGTCGGGATCGAACAGGTGCATGTGCTCGGGCGCGAAGCGCAGCGGCAGGTGACCCTCCTTTGCGACGACCGAGGTGTGTAGCCGCGCGGCGATGCGGGCGCCTTGCTTGTCCGCGCCGAGGTGGCCGTAGACGAGCGAGTCCGAGCCCAGCAGTTCGATGAAGTCGATGTCGGGGACGAGCAGGGCGTCCTGCGGCGGGCAGGTTTCGAGATGCTCGGGCCGCACGCCGAGCAGCACGCCGCGGCCGTCGAGCGCGGCGTGCGGCATCGGCAGTTTTACGTGAATCCCGCTGCCGTCGGCGAGCACCGTGCCTCCCTCGGCGAGCCGTCCCGCGATCAGATTCATCGGCGGCGAACCGATGAAGCCGGCGACGAAAGTGCTCGCGGGCCGGCTATAGACCTCCAGCGGCGCGCCGATCTGCTCGGTGCGGCCGGCATTCATCACCAGCATGCGCTGCGCCAGCGTCATCGCCTCGACCTGGTCGTGGGTGACGTACAGCGTGGTCGTCTTCAGCCGCTGGTGCAGCGCCTGCAGTTCGCTACGCATCTGCACGCGCAGCTTGGCATCGAGGTTCGACAGCGGTTCGTCGAACAGGAACACCGCCGGCTCCCGCACGATCGCCCGGCCCATCGCCACCCGCTGGCGCTGCCCGCCCGACAGTTCGCGCGGCCGGCGTTTGAGAAGCTTCGACAGTTCGAGGATCTCGGCGGCGCGCTGCACGCGGGCGTCGATGTCGGCCTTCGACCGCTTCTGGATCTTCAGGCCGTACGCCATGTTGTCGTACACGTTCATGTGCGGGTACAGCGCGTAGTTCTGGAAGACCATCGCGACGTTCCGGTCCTTGGGTTCCAGGTCGTTGACGACCCGCCCGCCGATCGCGATCTCGCCCGAGGTGATCGTTTCCAGGCCAGCGACCATGCGCAGCAGCGTCGACTTGCCGCAGCCGGACGGACCGACCATGACGACGAACTCGCCGTCGCCGATCTCCATCGAGATACCCTGGATGACCTGGACGGCGCCGAAGGACTTGTAGACGTTGCGAATCGAGACACCGGCCATCTTCTACTTTTCCGTTTCCACCAGTCCCTTGACGAACCACTTCTGCATCAGCAGCACCACGACCGCCGGCGGCAGCAGCGCCAGCATCGCGGTGGCCATGACCAGGTTCCATTCGTTGGCGGCGTCGCCGCCGACGATCATCCGTTTGATGCCGATCACCACCGTGTACATCGACTCGTCGGTGGTGATCAGCAGCGGCCACAGGTACTGGTTCCAGCCGTAGATGAACTGGATCACGAACAGCGCCGCCATGGTCGTCTTCGACAGCGGCACCACCACGTCCCGGAAAAAGCGCAGCGGTCCGGCGCCGTCGATGCGCGCCGCCTCGGCGAGCTCGTCGGGGATGGTCATGAAGAACTGGCGGAACAGGAAGGTCGCGGTCGCGGAGGCGATCAGCGGCAGCGTCAGTCCGGCGTACGAGTTGAGCATGCCGAGGTCGGCGATCACCTGGAAGGTCGGGATGATGCGCACCTCGACCGGCAGCATCAGCGTGACGAAGATCATCCAGAAGAAGAACACCCGCAGCGGGAAGCGGAAATAGACGATGGCGAACGACGAGATGATCGAGATCGCGATCTTGCCGAAGGTGATCGCCAGCGCGACGACCGTACTGTTGAAGAGCATCGTCGCCACCGGCGCCTTCGAGCCGCGCTCGGTTCCGGCGAACAGCACCTGCGAGTAGTTCTCGACGAGCCGGTCGCCGGGCACGAGCGGCATCGGCGCCGCCATGATTTCCTCGAGCGACAGCGTCGAGGCGACGAAGGTGACGTAAACGGGAAAGGCGATGGCGACCACGCCGAGAATCAGCACCGCGTGCGAGAAGATGTCCAGCCAGAGCCGGCGCTCGACCATGCGTACCTCAGTATTGGACCCGCCGCTCGATGAAGCGGAACTGCACGACCGTCAGCGCGATCACGATCGCCATCAGGATCACCGACTGCGCCGACGAGCCGCCGAGGTCGGCCGCTTTCACGCCGTCGTGATAGGCCTTGTACACGAGGATCTGCGTGGACTGCGCCGGTCCGCCCTGGGTGATCGCGTCGACGATGCCGAAGGTGCCGAAGAACGCGTACACAACGTTCACGACGAGCAGGAAAAACGCCGTCGGCGACAGCAGCGGAAAGACGATCGTCCAGAAGCGTCGCGCCGGTCCGGCGCCGTCGATGGCCGCGGCCTCGATCAGCGACCGCGGGATCGACTGCAGGCCGGCAAGGAAGAAGAGGAAGTTGTAGCTGATCTGGTTCCACACCGCCGCCATGATCACCAGCAGCATCGCCTGGTTGCCGTCGATCACCCAGTTCCAGTGGATGCCGAAGCCTTTCAGCCAGAACGTGACGATGCCGATCGACGGCGCGAACATGAACGCGTACAGCACGCCCGCGACGGCCGCGGCCACCGCGTACGGCCAGATCAGCAGCGTCTTGTAGACCACCGCGCCGCGCACCACCCGGTCGGCCATCACCGCCAGCAGCAGCGACAGCGCGATGCCGATACCGGCGACCGCCACACTGAACACCGCCGTGGTGCGAAACGACGCGAGATAGTTCGGGTCCTTGAACAGCGTATAGAAGTTCTGCAGCCCGACGAACTGCGTGCGCAGGCCGAACGCATCCTGCAACTGGAACGAGTACCAGATCGCCTGCGACGCCGGCCAGAAGAAGAAGACGATCGTGATCGCGAGCTGCGGCGCGACCAGAAGGTACGGCAGCCACGCCGAGCGGAAGACGACGCGTTTTTCCAAGCGAATCCGGGCGTCGAGCGCTCCCTCCCCGCTAGGCGGGGAGGGCCGGGCAGGGGTGCCGTGGCATACCGCCGCAGGCGAACCGCTCGCGCAGTCAGCGGTTCGCGGCCTCGAACTGCCGCAGCAGCTCGTTGCCGCGTCGCACGGCGTCGTCGAGCGCCTGCTTGGCGGTCTTCTTGCCGGCGAAGGCCGCTTCGAGTTCCTCTTCGATGATCGTGCGACCCTGGACGAAGTTGCCGAAACGAAGTCCCTTGGAATTCGCGGTCGGCGGTTTGTGCGTCAACTGCAGAACGGCCGTATCGCGGCCCGGGTTCTTGTCGTAGAAGCCGGACTTCTTCGTCATCTCGTACGCGGCCTTCGTGATCGGCACGTAGCCCGTCTTGATGTGCCACTCCATCTGGATCTCGGGGCGGGACAGGAACGAGAAGAATCGCGCCACGCCCTTGTACTCCTCGGCCTTGCGGCCGCTCATGACCCACAGCGATGCGCCGCCGATGATCGAGTTCTGCGGCGCGCCCGGAATGTCGTCGTGGTACGGCAGGAAGTTCAACTGCCAGTCGGTCTTGGCCGCCTTGATGGTGCCGCCCAGCGCGCCGGCGCTGATCGTGGCCATCGCGCACTCTCCGCTCTGGAACTTGGCGTCGGCCTGGTTGGTGCGTCCGGCGTAGGTGAACAGGCCGCGCTTGGCCATGTCGGCGAGCATCTGGATGTGCTTGACGTGTGCGGGCGAGTTGAAGGCGAACTCGGTGTCCAGACCGCCCATGCCGTTCTGCTTGGTGCCGATCGGCAGGTTGTGCCAGGCGCTGAAGTTCTCGATGTGCACCCACGACGGCCATCCGGTCGTGTAGACGCAGTCCTGCCCGGCCGCCTTCAGCTTCTCCGCCGTGGCGATCAGCTCCCTCCACGTCTTCGGCGCCACCGGCGGCAGACCCGCCGCCCTGAATTTGTTGCGGTCGATGTAGAACAGCGCGGTCGAGCTGTTGAACGGCAGCGAAAGCATGTTGCCGTTCACGTCCGAGTAGTAACCCGTCACGGTCGGCAGGTAGGCCTTCGGATCGAACGGTTCGCCCGCTTCCTTCATCAACTGGTAGACGGGCTTGATCGCGCCCTTGGCCGCCATCATGGTCGCGGTGCCGACCTCGAACACTTGCAGGATGTGCGGTGCCTGGCCGGCGCGGAAAGCGGCGATCGCCGCGGTCATCGACTCCGGATACGAGCCCTTGTACGAGGCAACGACCTTGTACTCCTTCTGGCTGGCGTTGAACTTGCTGGCCAGCGCGTTCAGCGCCTCGCCCAACGCGCCGCCCATCGAATGCCACCACTGGATCTCGATCTGCGCTGCGGCGGGCGGTGTGGTGGCGGCGAGCGCTGCGGCCAGCGCGGCCGCTGCGAATCTGTTGCGAATCATCGAGGGTCTCCTCACGTGAAGCGTGGATGTTGGGCTCGTTCTTTGACGCGGCTGTTACAATAAGCACCTCTGGCTGTCCAGCGCAAATCCGCGTTGCAGCACGTGGCGTCCACGCCGGATTCTGCATGTCCCAACTCGACCCGATTCGCCGCCGCTGGGACCTGTACGTGCGGCTGATCCGGCTCGACAAGCCCATCGGCGTTCTGCTGCTGCTGTGGCCGACGCTGACGGCGCTGTGGATCGCGACCGACGGTCGCCCGCCCGCCCTGCTGCTCGGCATCTTCGCGCTCGGCACGCTGCTCACGCGTTCGGCCGGCTGCGCGATCAACGACGTGGTCGACCGCGACTTCGACGGCCACGTCAAGCGCACCGCGGACCGGGTCGTCGCCAGCGGCGCACTGTCCCCGCTGCAGGCGGTCGCGGTGGCGATCGTGCTGCTGCTGCTTGCCGCACTGCTGCTGATCCCGCTGAACGCGCTGACTTTCCGGCTGGCGGTCGTCGGCGTGATCGTGGCGACGGCCTATCCGTTCTTCAAGCGCTTCTTCCCCTTGCCTCAGGCCTGGCTGGCGATCGCATTCTCGTTCGGCATCCCGATGGCGTTCGCCGCCGCGTTGGGGCACGTGCCGACGATCGGCTGGTGGCTGTTTGCGGCCAACCTGTTCTGGGTCGTCGCGTACGACACCGAATATGCGATGGTCGACCGCGACGACGACATCCGCATCGGCGTGCGCTCCTCGGCGATCCTGTTCGGCCGCGCGGACGTGGCCGCGGTGATGTTCTGCTACGGCGCGCACCTGTCGCTGCTGCTGGTCGTCGGCAGCGTGATCCATGCGCGCTGGCCGTTTTACCTGGGCTGGGCCGCGGCATTCGGTTGCGTCGTCTATCACTACCTGCTGATCCGCCGCCGAGCGCGCGAGGACTGCTTTCGCGCTTTCCGCCACAACCACTGGGTCGGCTTCGCCGTCTTTGCCGGCGTCGCGCTGGACTACGCGCTTGCGTGAAGGCGCTGCGCGGATCGCGTGCAACGGTCCGCCTTCGGTGCGGATCCTGAACCCGCGACTTCCGTTGGACGTCGCCGGCCGAGCCTGCATCGCACGGTTGAAGATCGGGGCCGCAGACGATCGGCGCAATCCGCGATCCGAAGACCTTCACTTCCCGAACTCGTCGCCCATTTCGGCCGCGCGGCGTTGCGCGGCGCGTACGGCCGCGACGATCTTTGCCTTGACCTGATCGGCGTCCATCGCGCCGATCGCCGCCGCGGTCGTTCCACCCTTCGATGTCACCCGCGCGCGCAGCACCTCGGGCGGCTCGCTCGATTCGGCCGCCAGGTGCGACGCGCCGACCAGCGTTTCGATCGCCAGCCGGCGCGACTGCTCCTCCGACAGACCCATGTCGCGTCCGGCCTCGATCAACGCTTCGATCAAGTAGAAGACATAGGCGGGACCGCTGCCGGAGATCGCGGTCACTGCATCGAGTTGGGCTTCGTCGTCGAACCACACCACGGTGCCGACGGCCTGCAGGATCCGTGTCGCCTGCTCGCGCTGCGTCGGCGTGACCGACGGCCCGGCGGCGAGTCCGGAGACGCCGCGCCCGATCAGCGCCGGCGTGTTCGGCATCGCGCGCACGATCCGGTCGGTGCCGAGCCAGTGCGCCAGGTCGGCGATGCGGATGCCGGCGGCGACCGACACCAAGAGCTGCTCCCCGACGAACGGGCGCAACGCGCCGCAGGCCTCCTTCGTCTGCTGCGGCTTGACCGCGAGCACCAGCACATCGAACCGGGCGAGCGGTGCATCCGGAGCCGGCGCGACCGCGATGCCGAAGTCGCACGCGAGCCGGTCACGTCGCGCGGCGTCGATTTCCACGGCCAGCAGGTCCTGCGGTTTGCGCCCGGTCCGGATCAGACCCCCGATCAGCGCAGACGCCATATTCCCGCCGCCGATGAAGGCAATGCGTGCGTTTTCGCTCATGTTCGCTTCCCGAATATCGCCGTGCCGACCCGCACGATGGTGGCCCCTTCGGCAATCGCGGCCTCCAGGTCGGCCGACATGCCCATCGACAACGTGTCGACGGCCAGTCCTTCGCGCTGCAACCTTTCGAGCAGCTCGCGCAGCCGGGCGAACGGCACGCGCCGGCGTGCGGGGTCCCGCTCCGGCTCCGGGATCGCCATCAGCCCGCGTACCCGCAGACGCGGCAGCCGCGCCACGGCGTGGGCCAGCGCGGACGCCTCTTCGGGTGCGACGCCGCGTTTGCTCGCCTCGCCGCTGACGTTGACCTGGATGAGCACGGCCAGCGGCGGCAGCAGGGCCGGGCGCTGCTCCGACAGCCGCTGCGCGATCTTCAGCCGGTCGACCGAGTGGACCCAGTCGAATGTTTCGGCGATCGCACGCGTCTTGTTGCTCTGGATCGGCCCGATGAAGTGCCATTCGAGCGCAAGATCGGGCGCCATATCCCGCACCTGCGCGATCTTCTCGACCGCTTCCTGCACGTAGCTCTCGCCGAAGCGGCGCTGCCCGGCGCGCGCCGCCGCGATCACCGCCTCGGCCGGAAAGGCCTTGCTGACCGCCAGCAGCGCGACCGCGCCCGGCGCGCGGCCGGCGGTGCGCGCCGCGGCGCTAATCCGTTCGTTCACGCGACGGAGCGCGGCTTGCAGCGGTTCGTCCAAACTGGACATAATGATCCCGAATTTCCCTCCGGACGCTTGTCTTTTCCGATGTTTCGGGCGGCGGCGAAGCGCCGGACAATGCGCGTGGCTTCAAGTCAAACGGAGTCGCCCGATCCGGCGGGGCATCGCGTCGAGCGGGCGCGTTGGTCCGAACGATCCTCTACGAAACACCGCCGATGGACATCTCCGAACTGCTCGCATTCTCCGTCAAAAACAAGGCGTCCGACCTGCATCTGTCCGCAGGCCTGCCGCCGATGATCCGCGTGCACGGCGACGTACGCCGCATCAACCTGCCGCCCTTGGAGCACAAGGACGTGCACGCGATGATCTACGACATCATGAACGACGCGCAACGCAAGATGTTCGACGAACATCTGGAGTGCGACTTCTCGTTCGACCTGCCGGGGCTCGCGCGCTTTCGCGTCAACGCATTCAACCAGGACCGCGGTGCGGCCGCGGTGCTGCGCACGATTCCGTCGCGCGTGCTGTCGCTCGAGGAGCTGCAGGCGCCGCGCGTGTTCGCCGACTTCGCGATGAAGCCGCGCGGGCTGGTGCTCGTGACCGGGCCGACCGGTTCGGGCAAGAGCACGACGCTGGCGGCGATGATCGATCACGTCAACAACAACCTGTACGGTCACGTGCTGACGATCGAGGACCCGATCGAGTTCGTGCACGAGTCGCGCAAGTGCGTGATCAACCAGCGCGAGGTCGGGCCGCACACGCTGTCGTTTTCCAACGCGTTGCGCAGCGCGCTGCGCGAAGACCCGGACGTGATCCTGGTCGGAGAGCTGCGCGACCTCGAAACGATTCGCTTGGCGCTGACCGCCGCTGAGACCGGCCACCTCGTGTTCGGCACGCTGCACACGTCCAGTGCGGCCAAGACGATCGACCGCGTGGTCGACGTGTTCCCGGCCGCCGAGAAGGAGATGGTGCGGGCGATGCTCTCCGAATCGCTGGTCGCGGTGATTTCGCAGGCGCTGCTGAAGATCAAGGACGGCAGCGGACGCGTGGCCGCGCACGAGATCATGGTCGGCACGCCGGCGATCCGTAACCTGATCCGCGAAAACAAGGTCGCGCAGATGTACTCGATGATCCAGACCGGCAGCCAGTTCGGCATGCAGACGCTCGACCAGTGCCTGATGGACCTGGTCCGGCGCAATATCGTGTCGGCGGCGGAGGCGCGCCAGTACGCGAAGTCGCCGGAGAACTTCGTCGGCTAGTCGCCGGGCAACGGCGGTGAAACACTGAGGAGTGTCCATGGAACGCGACCAGGCCACACGCTTCATCCACGACCTGCTTCGTCTGCTGCTGACGAAGAAGGGCTCGGACCTGTTCATCACCGCCGACTTTCCGCCCGCGTTCAAGGTCGACGGCCGCGTGCTGCCGGTATCGAACCAGCCGCTGACGGCGCAGCACACCGCCGAGCTGGTGCGCTCGATCATGAACGATCGGCAGGCCGCCGAGTTCGAGGCGACCAAGGAGTGCAACTTCGCGATCAACCCGACCGGCATCGGGCGCTTCCGCGTCTCGGCGTTCGTACAGCAGGGCAAGGTCGGCATCGTCTTCCGCACGATCGCCGACCGGATCCCGACCGTCGAGGAGCTGAACCTGCCGCCGCTCATCAACGAGCTGGCGATGGCCAAGCGCGGCATTGTGATGGTGGTCGGCGCGACCGGCTCGGGCAAGAGCACGACGCTGGCGGCGATGGTCGGCTACCGCAACGAGAACAGCCAGGGCCACATCATCACGATCGAGGACCCGATCGAATACGTCCACCCGCACAAGAACTGCATCGTCACGCAGCGCGAGGTGGGCGTCGATTGCGAGAGCTGGAGCGTGGCGCTGAAAAACACGCTGCGGCAGGCCCCCGACGTGATCCTGATCGGCGAGGTGCGCGACCGCGAGACGATGGAGCACGCGATCGCGTTCGCCGAGACCGGCCACCTGGTCATGTGCACGTTGCACGCGAACAGCACCAACCAGGCGCTCGACCGCGTGATCAACTTCTTCCCCGAGGACAAGCGCAGCCAGCTTCTGATGGATCTGTCGCTGAACCTGCGGGCGATGATTTCGCAGCGGCTCGTCGCGTTCAAGGACCGCAAAGGTCGCATTCCCGCGGTCGAGATCATGCTGAACTCGCCGCTGATCTCGGATCTGATCTTCAAGGGCGAAGTGCACGAGATCAAGGACGTGATGAAGCGCTCGCGCGAGCAGGGCATGCAGACCTTCGACCAGGCCCTGTTCGATCTGCACGAGCGCGAGCTGATCTCCTACGAGGACGCGCTACGCAACGCCGACTCGGTCAACGACCTGCGGCTGCAGATCAAGCTCAACTCCAGGCTGTACGGCGGCGTCGCGGGGATCCACAAGGGCATCGAGCACCTCGGGCTGGCGGGCTGAGCGGCGCATCAAATCGCGTGAACGCAGCGCGACGATTCCGGATCGGACGCGCGGCGCACGCATCGCGCCGCTGCCCGCGCGTGCGCTTTCGAACGTTGAAGTCGCGCGGCGGCCGTCGCGGCGCGGCGAGCCGGGCGCGTACTAACATGGCACCTCGCGGCTTTCGCAAGGAGGACACCATGACGGTTCGCACGTCGTCGGCCGAATGGAAAGGCACGCTGAAGGAAGGCGCCGGAACGATGGGGCTCGGCAGCGGGGCGTACGGAGGACCGTTCACCTTCGCTTCGCGTTTCGAGTCCGGGCCGGGCACCAATCCGGAAGAACTGATCGGCGCCGCGCACGCCGGCTGCTACTCGATGTTCCTGTCGGCGCTGCTCACCAAGGCCGGCTTCACGCCGAAGCGCATCCACACGACGGCCGCGGTCCATCTCGGCGAAGGGCCCGCGATCGATCTGATCGAGCTGACGACCGAGGCCGAAGTGCCCGGGCTGTCGGCGGCGGACTTCCAGCAGCACGCGGAAGCCGCGAAGCGGGGCTGCCCCGTATCGAAAGCGCTTGCCGGACCGCGCATCGTGCTGAACGCCAAGCTCGTCGGCTGAACCGCAGCATCGGATTCCCATGCCAACCGTCTACGACTTCTCCGCCAGGACCATCGACGGCAAGACGAAGAAGCTGGCCGACTACAAGGGCAAGGTGCTGCTGATCGTCAACACCGCGAGCCGCTGCGGCTTCACGCCGCAGTACAAGGGGCTGGAGGAGTTGCACCGGCGGTTCGCCAGGCGCGGCTTTGCCGTGCTGGGTTTTCCGTGCAACCAATTCGGGGCACAGGAGCCGGGTCCGGAAACCGAGATCGCCGAATTCTGCGAGATGAACTACGGCGTCACCTTTCCGATGTTCGCCAAGGTCGACGTCAACGGCGACAGCGCACACCCGCTGTTCAAGTACCTGACCTCCGCCATGCCCGGCCTGCTCGGCTCGGAATCGATCAAGTGGAACTTCACCAAGTTCCTGATCGGCAGGGACGGCAAGGTGATCGACCGCTACGCGCCGACGACCAAGCCGGAAGAGATCGCCGCCGATATCGAGCACGCGCTCGACTGAGCGGGCGCCCGCGCCGGGCGCGCGCGCGTTCGCGGCGGTGTTCGCGCGAAACATTCCGCGGCTGCGGACGCGGCGTTACTCGCACAGGCGCAGGATCTTCTGCTCGGTCGTGCAGGACTTCGGCTTTGCCGGCTGCGCCCGTGCGGCGAGGCAGCGTTCGAACTCGCGCGCGATCGGCGGAAAGCAGGCCCAGCCGCGACCCGGCTCGGGCGTTGCCAGCTCGACCTCCTTCCACTTCGGATGCCCCTCGGCCTGCAGCGTGCCGAAGTTCTCGCACAACGAACGCGCGAAACGCGCGATCCGCGCCTGCGTGGCCGACTGGTCGTAGTCGCAGGTGACGAGAAAGGCCTTCACCGCGAGGCCGGGCACGTCTTCGGTCAGAAGGTTGGGGTGCAACGAAGCGGGCACGCTCGTCGGGAAGTGGGTCTTCAGCGCGGCCTGGCTCGCCGGATGCTCGGGATCGAGCTTCAGCAGCTTGATCAGCGCACGCACCTCGGGCTTCATGTCCGTCAGCAGCTTCGCGGGTTGCCCCGCCACGACCACGACCACGTCGATCGACTTGTCGGTAACGAGCCGCACGAGCGCCTCTTCGTTGGAAAGGAACGAAATGTTGGCATCCGGCAGCGGGCGGTCGAACATCAGCCGGTACAGCGTCGTCGCCGACATCGCGTTGCCGTTGCGCAGCAGCCCGACGTTGATCTTCGCGTCGCGGATCTCGTGGACGAACGTGTACGGCGCGTCGGCGCGCGCGATGAAATAGATCTCCTCGTTGTACAGCGGAAGGATCACGCGCAACGGGCGGATGATGCGCGCGGCTTCCGCATGACCGCTCGCGCCCTGGTTGATGTAGGCCTGGTACACGTCGGACTGCACCAGCGCGAACTTCACGCCCGGCTCGAAGCGCAGCCGTTGCGCGTTCTCGGAAGAACCGGCCGAGGGCAGCACCTCCAGATCGATGTCGGCCGCGGGCGCGACGTACTCGGCGAGATCGCGTCCGATCTGGATATAGGTGCCCCGTTCGGAGGCGGTCACGATCTTGTACGGGGTGCCCGCCGCCGCGCTGCCGTGAGCCAGCGCGATCGTGCAGGCGGAAAAGGCGGCTTTGCGCAGCGTGCGGAACATGGGTTTCAGTTCCCTTCCGGCTTCGATCCCGGTGTACACAAGCCGAGCGCGGCGACGGCCGGGGTGCACTCTCGCGGCGCAGGTGGGGAAGTCGCAGGCGGAACGGCGCGTTCGTTGCCGCGCGGCGCCGCATCGCGTCGTTCGCGCGGCGTGGGCTTTTTCGCGCTCGCGGCCGGCGGCGCCTCGGGCTGGGCTGCCGGCGGCGGAGCCTCCGCCGGTGCGTCGGCGGCCGTCTCCGCAAACCGCGGCGGCGCGAGCGGCGCAGCCGGGGGCGGGACGACCGGGGCTGCGGCGCGATCCGGCGCCGCGTCCGCGCCGCTGGGCCGCCGCGCCTTGTAGGCGAGCGCACCCAACGCGGCAACGACCGCCGCGACGGCGACGACCAGCGCCGCCCGCGCCGCGCGCCGCGTGCGCGTCGGCCGCGCACCGTCGACCACCGCCGGCAGGGGCAGGGTCGTGGCCGCGCTGTCGACCAGGATGGGCGTCGCGCGGGCAGGGCGCGGTGGCAGCACTTCTATCGCAGGTTGCGCGCCGTTGCGGCCGACAGGCTGCGCCCCGAGTCCATCGATAGGCGCAACGCTGCCTGCCGCATTGGCGGTGCCGCGCGCCTCGTCGCCTGAGAAAAACGACGCGATCGTCGTCACGGCGGGTGCAGCCGATGCCGCGTCCGCAAGCGAACGTCCGGGAGTGGCGATCGCTAGCGGCGGGATCGTTGCCGGTCGCGGCGCGGCGGGCGGCCCCGCCTCGGGCTCGCTCAGCTCGGGCAGTTCGGTGCCGCACGACACGCAGTAGCGCGACTGGGCATCGTTGGCCGACCGGCACAGCCGGCAGAACCTGACCTGCAGCGGCGCGCCGCAGTTGCCGCAGAACCGCGAGTCCGGCGGGTTCGTGTGGTCGCACGCGATGCAGATGCGAAACAGCATGGGGAGGATTCGATGCGCAGTCGGGGTCGGGCAACACGCAACCGCCGATCGCGATCGAATTGCAGCGTAGCTTGGCGCGCGCGATCGGGGAGAAAGTCGGCGCTTTGCGGTGGTCCTCGGCGGCTTCGGCGGTTGACCGACGTGGCTAAGGTGTTGCTGCTGCGGGACGGCCTCGCGGGCGATAGGCGCCGGCGACGATCTCGAAGCGGCACAGGCGGCACTCGATCGGACCGTTGAACAGCACCGTCTTGCGCGTCTCGTGCAGCCGCATCCGGCGCGGCAGCCCGCGGTCGGCCGTCAGGATCCATGCGGTCCAGCCGGCGAACGACTGCTTCAGCCGGTCGGCGACTTCGCTCATCATTTTCGGCACCGGCGCGGATTTGGGCTGGCTCTGCTCGCCGTACGGCGGATTCGTGACGATCAGCCCGACCGGCGCGGGCGGCTCGATCATGCGCGCATCGGCGGCGGCCAGGCGCAGGCGACCGTCGGCGAGCCACGCGTCGAGCCCGGCGCGGCCCGCGTTGCCGCGCGCGACTTCGACCACGCGCGTCGAGATGTCCGAGCCCGCGATCAGCGCGGCGGCGCGATCGTCGACCGCGGCGCGCGCCCGCTCGCGCAGCGCCTGCCATGCCGCGGCGTCGAAGCTCAGCAGCTTTTCGAACGCAAAGCGCCGTCGCAGCCCCGGCGCGCGGCGCGCGGCAATCGAGGCGGCTTCGATCACGATCGTTCCGCTGCCGCAGAACGGATCGAGCAGCGGCAGCGCGGGCGTCCAGCCGGCCAGCGCCAGCAGCCCCGCGGCGAGGTTCTCCTTCAGCGGCGCCTCGCCCTTGTCCGCGCGCCAGCCGCGCTTGAACAGCGGCTCGCCCGACAGGTCGAGATAAAGCGTGGCTGTCGTCGCATCGAGGTACACGAACACGCGCACGTCGGGACGGGCGCGGTCGATCGAAGGGCGTGCGCCCGCACTAGCGCGCAACCGGTCGACGATCGCGTCCTTGACCGTCAGCGTGGCGTATTCGAGGCTGGCCAGCGGCGAGCGCGACGCGTTCAGGTCGACGCGCAGCGTCTGCCGCGGCGAGAAGTGCCGCTCCCAAGGCACTTCGGCGGCAAGCGCGTACAGGCTCTTTTCGTCGCGATAGGCAGCCCGCGCGATCTGCCACAGCACGCGGCTGGCGATGCGCGAGTGCAGGTTCGCCGCGTAGGCCGTGCGCAGTTCGCCGGCGAAAGCCACGCCGCCGGACTCGGCGCGCACCGCGGTTGCGCCGACCGCGGCCAGTTCGTCGGCGAGCGCCGCTTCGAGCCCGCGCGGACAGATCGCGAAGAACGATTCGGAGGGATTCACGTTGCGCCGGTCCTTAGGCCCGCACCCCACCCCGGAGCGTAGCGACGATGGAACCGACTGTCTTCACCCGCATCGTCCGCGGCGAGATCCCCGCGGCCAAGGTCTACGAGGACGAGCACACGATCGCTTTCATGGACGCGGGGCAGGTCAATCCCGGGCACGTGATCGTTGCGACGAAGAAGCAGGTCGAGACGATCCTCGATCTCGACGACGCGCTCGCCGCCGCGCTCTTCACCACGGCCGTGCGCGTGGCGCGTGCGGTCGAGACCGCATTCAAGCCGGAAGGCATCACGGTGCTGCAGGCGAACAGGCCCGCCGGCTGGCAGACGGTGCCGCACGTGCATCTGCACGTTCTGCCGCGCTACGCGAACGACGGCGTGGGACTTGCGTGGCCGCGCAAGAACCCCGCTCGAGGAACTGCGCGAGCTCGCCGCGAAGATCCGCGTCGACTGAACCTCGCTCAGCGCGCCAGCGCGCGGTCGAGGAAGTCGAGCCGGTCCTGGCCCCAGTACAACTCGCCCTCGTGGATGAAGCTCGGCGCGCCAAAAACGCCGCGCTCGATCGCCTCCTGCGTTTCGTCCGCGTAGCATTGCGCAACATCCGGGCTCTTCGCGCGCGCAAGCAGAAAAGCGGCGTCCAAGCCGCGCTTCGCCAGGATGTCCGCGAGGGTCGCTTCGTCCGAGATGTCCTTCTCCTCGACCCAGACCGCGCGCAGGCAGTCGCCCGCGACATCGAGCGCCGCGGCCATGCCGTGCACCTGGCGCACGGCGATGATCGCGCTCGCCGCCGCGTGCGGCGGCACGGGGAAGTGCCTGGGTTCGAGCACGAGCGGCAACCCGAGATAGTCGCGCCAGCGCTTCAATTCCAGCATCCGGTACGCGCGCCGCTGCGGCGGACGGTCCTTCAGCGCGAGCCCGCCCGAGGCGGTAAAGACCTTGCCAAGGTCCATCAGCTTGAGCCGGAGCTCGGCGCCTCGCCGCGCACAGATCGCGCGCAGCCGGTCGTGCCCGAGATAGGTGAAGGGCGATACTGGCGTCATGTAGTAGTCGACGACCTTCATCGGATCCTCCTCGAAGTTCGGTGCGTCCGGTGAGTCGGGCGGACCGCGCCCGCCTTACGCGCGGCGCTCAGAACGGCTTGAAGACGACCAGCAGGACCGCGCCCGCCAGCACGAGCACCGGCGCTTCGTTGAACCAGCGGAACCACACGTGCGACTTCGTGTTGCGGTCGTTCTTGAAGTCGTCGAGCAGGATGCCGCAGTAGATGTGATAGCCGATCAGCGCGATCACGAGCGCGAGCTTCGCCAGCAGCCAGCCCTGACCGGCGCCGATGCCGTAGCCGACCCACAGCCAGACGCCGAAGACGACGGTCAGCACCGCACCCGGCGTCATGATGCCGTAGTACAGCTTGCGCTCCATCACCTTGAAGCGCTCCTTCGATACCGCGTCCTCGGCCAGCGCGTGGTACACGAACAGCCGCGGCAGATAGAACAGCCCGGCGAACCAGGTCACCATGAAGATGATGTGCAGGGATTTGAGCCAGAGCATGCTTGTGATGCGGAGTGTGGATCGCCGATTGCGCTGTGCGTCGCGGCGCTTCGCGCCGAGCCGATCAAGAGACGTTCCTGTGCGAAATCCGACCCCCGCGACGAGTCGACGCCGGCGACCGGGCGCACGGAACGCAATCCGCGATCCGCGATCCGATCAGCGCCGCACTTCGCCGTTGCCGAACACGACGTACTTCAGCGACGTCAGCCCCTCGAGGCCGACCGGGCCGCGCGCGTGCAGCTTGTCGTTGGAGATGCCGATCTCGGCGCCCAGCCCGTACTCGAAGCCGTCGGCGAAGCGCGTCGAGGCGTTGACCATCACCGAGGCCGAATCGACCTCGCGCAGGAAACGCAGCGCGGTCGTGTAGTTCTCGGTGACGATGGCGTCGGTGTGCCTGCTGCCGAAGGCATTGATGTGCGAGATCGCCTCGTCCACGCCCGGCACCGTCGCGATCGACAGAATCGGCGCGAGGTACTCGGTGCGCCAGTCTTCTTCGGTCGCGTCCCTGCACGCGATGCCCGCCGCCTGCAGGATCGCTTTCGTCTCGGGGCAGCCGCGCAGCTCCACACCCTTGTCGGCATAGACGCGGCCGAGCCGCGGCAGCAGACGCGGCGCGATCGACCGCGCCACCAGCAGCGTCTCCATCGCGTTGCATACGCCGTAGCGGTGCGTCTTGGCGTTGTCGGCGATCGCGATCGCTTTTTCGAGGTCGGCTTCGCCGTCGACGTAGACGTGGCAGATGCCGTCCAGGTGCTTGATCATCGGCACCTTCGCCTCGCGCATCAGCCGCTCGATCAGCCCGCGGCCGCCGCGCGGCACGAGGATGTCGACGTATTCGGTCATCGTCGCCAGCAGGCCGACCGCGGCGCGATCGGTCGTGTCGACGAGCTGAACCGCCTCACGCGGCAGTCCGGCGGCGGCCAGGCCTTCGCCGATCAGCGCGGCGAGCAGCCGGTTGCATTCGATCGCTTCCGAGCCGCCGCGCAGGATCGCCGCGTTGCCGCTCTTGATCGCGAGCCCCGCGGCGTCGATCGTCACGTTCGGCCGGCTCTCGTAGACGATGGCGACCACGCCGAGCGGCACGCGCATCCGTCCGACGCGGATGCCCGACGGTCGGGGCCGGACGTCGGTGATTTCGCCGATCGGATCAGCCAGTGCGGCGACCTGCTCGAGGCCGGCGGCCATCTGCTCGATGTAATCGTCCGTGAGCTTGAGCCGTTCGAGCAGCGCGGATTCGAGCCCGCTCATGCGTGCGCGCGCAACGTCGCGGCCGCTGGCCTCGCCGATCTCGCCGCGTCGCGCGCGGATCGACGCGGCGATCGTGCGCAGCGCCGCGTTCTTCGCCGCGGTCGAGGCCTTCGCCATGGCCACCGAGGCCGCACGCGCGCGCCGGCCGACCGCGTTCATCTCGGCGGCGAGGTCCGGTCTGCCGGGATCGTTCGGCGAACTCATCGGGTCGATGCGCGCGGCGCGGCGATCGCGAGCGCGACGTCGGTCAATTCTAGCCACGCATCGCTGTCGGCCTGCGGCGTGCGCAGACCCTTGAACGCGCGATCGACGTCCGCGCAGCGCGCCAGCAGCCGCGCCAGTGTCGCCGCGTCGAGCCGCCGCAGCGCCGCCTGCATGGCGGCTTCCTTGTCGCGCCGGACCGACGCGTCGCGCGCGGCCTGCGCGTACGGCACGCCGCGGTCGAGCGCGGCGCGCACGCGCAGCAGCGTGCGCAGGTCCTCGGTGACCGCCCACAGCAGCAGCGGCAGCGGTTCGCCCTCGGCGCGCAGCCCGTCCATGATGCGGACCACGCGTTCGGTGTGGCCTTCGAGCATCGCGATCGGCAGCGTGAACACGTCGTAGCGCGCGACGTTCAGCACGCTGGCTTCGACCTGTTCGAGGGTCAGCTCGCCGGCCGGGTACAGCAGTGCGAGCTTGCTGATCTCCTGATGTGCCGCGAGCAGGTTGCCTTCGACCCGATCGGCGAGGAACTCGAGCGCCTGTGGCGGCGCCTTCTGCCGCTGCCGCGCGAGCCGCGCGGCGATCCACGCCGGCAGCGCGTCGCGCTCGATCGTCGGCACGTCGATCCAGACGCCAGCGGCATCGAGCGCGACGGCCCAGTCGGCCTGCCGCTGCTTTCGGTCGAGCCTCGGCAGCGCCACGATGGTCAACGTGTCTCCGGATGCGGACTCGGCGTGCGCGCGCAACGCCTCGGCACCGGCCTGGCCCGGCCGGCCCGACGGCAGGCGGATCTCCAGGATGCGGCGCTCGGCGAACAGCGACAGCCCGCGCGCACGGTGGGCGAGCTCGGACCAGTCGAAGCGGGCGTCGGCGTGCAGCACCTCGCGCTCGGCGTATCCGGCGGCACGCGCCGCAGCGCGGATGGCATCCTGCGCTTCGATCGCGAGCAGCGGTTCGTCTCCGGCGACCGTGTACACGGGCGCGAGCGAACCGGCCCTCGCGCGGCTTGCCAGATGCGCGGCGAGCGCCTCAACTTTTAGCTGCATCGGGCCGGATCGCCGCGAGCCGCCGCAGGAGCTGCTGCACCACGTCGGTCTGCATGTCCCGGAAAAGCAGCGCCTCTTCGGACTCCTTCGCGAGCACCTGCGCCTCGTTGAACGAGATGTCGCGTCGCACGGCGATCTGCGTGGGCGCGATGAACTCGCGCCCTTTGCCGTCGTGCAGCCGGAACTGCAGCCGCAGCCGGAGCTGGAACTCGCGCGCGCGGCCCTGCGCGCTGACCGACAGCACTTCGCGTTCGCGCGCCTCGCCGAGCACGTCGAGGACGGCCTGCGCCTGCGCGCGATCCGCGACGACCCGCGTACTCGTGGCCGCGCGGATGTTGCGCGCCAGCTCGGCGCCGAGCGAGGAGTTCGGCGCGAAGCCCAGATAGATCGTCTCGAACGGCAACGGCTGCGCGCCGCGCAGCTTGAAGCCGCACGACGTGACGATCAATGCGAGGCTCAATATGAACCACCGAGACACCGCGCGCACCGAAAAAGCCCTCGACGCCGCTTTCATCTTTTCTCCGTGCCCTCCGCGTCGAATACGGCCATTGACCCGGCCGTCAGACGACCACGTTGACCAGCTTGCCAGGCACGACGACGACGCGCTTGACCGCGTTGCCGCCGACGAACTTGCGCACGTTGGCGTCCGCCAGCGCCGCTGCTTCGATCGCCGCCCGGTCGGCCTGCGCCGGTACGCGCACCGCGCCGCGCAGCTTGCCGTTGACCTGCACGACCAGCTCGATCTCGTCCTGCGCCAGCGCGTCGGCGGCCGGCTCGGGCCAAGGCGCGTCCAGGATGTCGCCGAACTGCGCGGCGTAGCCGAGCTCCGTCCACAGCGCGTGGCAGATGTGCGGCGTCACCGGCGCGAGCACGCGTAGCAGGATGCCGAGTCCCTCGTGCACGAGCGCGGGGAACGCGTCGTCGCGCGATGCGGCCTCGAGCGCGTTGAGCATCTTCATCGCGCCCGACACGACCGTGTTGTACTGCAGCCGCTCGTAGTCGTAGTTCACCTGGCCGAGCGTGCGATGCAGCTCGAAGCGGGCCGCCGAACGCGGCGCGGGCTGCGAGCGGCCGGCAGCGACCGCATCGCGCACGCCGAAGGCGAAGCTCCACAGCCGGCGCAGGAACCGCGCCGCGCCTTCGACACCGCTGTCCGACCACTCGAGGGTCTGCTCGGGCGGCGCCGCGAACATCACGAACAGCCGCGCGGTATCGGCGCCGTACTTGTCGATCAGCTCTTGCGGGTCGACGCCGTTGTTCTTGCTCTTGGACATCGTGCCGATGCCGCCGTACTCGACCGGTGTGCCGCCGGCGAGTTTGCCGCCGACGATGCGGCCCGAGGCGTCGGTCACGGGCGTCACATCCTGCGGCGCGAAGTACTCGATGCCGCCCTTGTCGTTGCGGCGCAGCCAGATGTGGTTCAGCACCATGCCCTGCGTCAGCAGGCGCTCGAAAGGCTCGTCGAACTTCACCAGCCCCAGGTCGCGCATCACCTTGGTCCAGAAGCGCGCATACAGCAGGTGCAAGACGGCGTGCTCGATGCCGCCGATGTACTGGTCCATCGGCATCCAGTAATCGACGCGCGCGTCGACCATCGTCTTCGCGTCGGGCGAGCAGTAGCGCATGTAGTACCAGGCGCTGTCGACGAAGGTGTCCATCGTGTCGGTCTCGCGCCGCGCCGGCTTGCCACACTTCGGACACGTGCAGGCGAGGAAGCGTTCGTCCTTCGCGAGCGGGTTTCCGCTGCCGTCGGGAACGAGGTCTTCGGGCAGCAGCACCGGCAAGTCCTCTTCCGGCACCGGCACCGGACCGCAGTCCGGGCAATGGATGATCGGGATCGGCGTTCCCCAGTAGCGCTGACGCGAGATGCCCCAGTCGCGCAGCCGCCACTGGACCTGCTTGTCGCCGAGGCCCTTCGCCTTCAGATCCGCGGCGATCGCGTCGACCGCCGCTTCGTAACCGAGGCCGTCGAATTTGCCGGAATTGACGCAGACGCCGTCCTTGTCGGCGTACCAGGGCTGCCAGGCGGCGTCGAAGGGCGCCGACGCGTCAGGGCCCGAAAAGCCCCCCGCCGATCTGCGCGCGTCGGCCCCCTTTGCCAGATGGGGCTGTTCACCTCCCCCCTCTCTCAAAGGGGGGCCGGGGGGGATTTTCGATGCAGTGCCGGGGGGGACTTTTCGTGCGGGCCAATCGATCACCTGCTTGATCGGCAGTCCGTACTTCTTCGCGAACGCGAAGTCGCGTTCGTCGTGGCCGGGAACGCCCATCACCGCGCCTTCGCCGTAGCCCATCAGCACGTAGTTGCCGACCCACACCTCGATGCGCTCGCCCGTGAGCGGATGCGTGACGAAGAAGCCGGTCGGAACGCCCTTCTTTTCCATCGTCGCCAGCTCGGCTTCCATCACCGTGCCGCGCTTGCACTCCTCGACGAAGGCCGCGACCTTCGCGTCGTCGCGCGCGAGCCGCGCGGCGAGCGGATGCTCGGCGGCGATCGCGACGAAGGTCACGCCCATGATCGTGTCGGCGCGCGTGGTGAACACGCGCAGCAGCTCGCGCTTGCCGTCGAGCTCGTACGGGAAACCGAAGTTCACGCCGTAGCTCCTGCCGATCCAGTTTTCCTGCATCAGCCGCACGCGCTCGGGCCAGCCTGGCAGTTTGTTCAGCGTGTAGTCGAGCAGTTCTTCGGCGTAGGCGGTGATCTTCAGGTAGTAGCCGGGGATCTCGCGTTTTTCGACCGGCGCGCCGGTGCGCCAGCCGCGGCCGTCGATCACCTGCTCGTTGGCGAGCACGGTCTGATCGACCGGGTCCCAGTTGACGATCTGCGTCTTGCGGTAGGCGATGCCCTTTTCGAGCATCTTCAGGAACAGCCACTGGTTCCACTTGTAGTAGGCCGGATCGCAGGCGGCGATCTCGCGCGACCAGTCGATCGCCAGCCCCATCGCCTGCATCTGCCGCTTCATGTAGGCGATGTTCTCGTACGTCCAGCGCGCCGGCGCGACCTTGTTCTTGATCGCGGCGTTCTCCGCGGGCAGCCCGAACGCATCCCAGCCCATCGGCATCAGGACGTTGTAGCCCTTCATGCGCAGATGGCGATACATCATGTCGTTGATCGTGTAGTTGCGCACGTGCCCCATGTGCAGCTTGCCGCTCGGGTAGGGCAGCATCGAGCATGCGTAGAACTTGCCTTTCGGGAAACGCGGATCGTTCTCGCGCACGCGGTAGGCGTCGATCGACCGCCAGTGCGATTGCGCGGCCGCTTCCACTTCGGCCGGGGCGTACTTGTCGCGCATTGCTTCGTCCGGACTCGCGAACTTCGAGCGACGATTATAGGGGCCGCTACACTGGCGACCGCGATGAACCTGCTCGAGAATCTGAACGACCGCCAGCTCGCGGCGGTCACGTTGCCCAATCAATCTGCCCTGATCCTCGCCGGCGCCGGCAGCGGCAAGACGCGCGTGCTGACCACGCGCATCGCCTGGCTGATCCAGACGCAGCAGGCGAGCCCGCACGGCGTGCTCGCGGTGACCTTCACCAACAAGGCCGCGAAGGAGATGCTGACGCGGCTGGCGGCGATGCTGCCGATCAACGTGCGCGGCATGTGGCTCGGCACCTTCCACGGTCTGTGCAACCGGATGCTGCGTGCGCATCACCGCGACGCGGGTCTGCCGCAGACGTTCCAGATCCTCGACTCGGCCGACCAGCTTTCCGCGATCAAGCGGCTGCTGAAGGCCCACAACGTCGACGACGCGCGCTATCCGCCGCGCAACCTGCAGTGGTTCATCAACAACGCGAAGGAAGCCGGGCTGCGCGCGAAGGACGTCGAGGTCAACGACGACTACAACCGCAGGTTCATCGAGCTGTACGCCGCCTACGACGCGCAGTGCCAGCGCGAAGGCGTGGTCGACTTCGCCGAACTGCTGCTGCGCTGCTACGAGCTGCTCCAGCGCAATGCGCCGCTGCGCGCGCACTACCAGGAGCGCTTCCGCCACATCCTGGTCGACGAGTTCCAGGACACCAACGTGCTGCAGTACAAGTGGCTCAAGCTGCTCGCCGGGCTGGGCGAAGGCGAGGGCGGCGGCGCGCGTAACTGCGTGTTTGCGGTGGGCGACGACGACCAGTGTCTGGTCGCCGGCACGCAGGTTCTGATGGAGGACGGTTCGGTCAAGCCGATCGAGCAGGTCGCCATCGGCGACCGCGTGCACTCGGCGTACGGCGGCGGACACTTCGGCGGCGCGCGTGTGATCGGCGTGCATGCGCGCAGCATGGACACGCCGCTGGTGACGATCCGCACCGCCGGCGGCCGCACGCTGACCAGCACGCCGCAGCACACGCACTTCGCCGGCTATGCGGTCGGGCATCTGCCGCCGAAGTACTTCCTGTGCCTGATGCACAAGCCCGGTGTCGGCTACCGGCTCGCCGTCTCGGGCCATCGCAACGAGCACGTCGACGACAAGGCGGTGCCGGGATTCCGTCACCGCGCGCGACGCGAGGGCGCCGAGTCGGTGTGGGTGCTCGAGTCCTTCGACGACGAGCGCACCGCGCAGAAGCGCCTTCACGTGCTCTCGCTGAAATACGGATTGCCGATCCGCGGCTTCACCGAGCGCGGCAAGGGCGGGCCGCCGCCGGAGTTTGCCGCGCTGAACACCGAGCGTTCCGCACGCTGGCTGCTGGAAGACATGAAGCTCGCGGCCGACCGCCCCGACGACCGGCGCCGGGCGAGCTTCGGCGCGCCCGGCGACGTGCTGCTGACTCTGTGCGCGGAGACGCGCCGCGGCGCGCCCAACCATCGTCTGTACGCGCGCACGCTCGACGAAAAGCACGCGCGGCAGCTCCAGGACGCCGGGTACGCGCCGATCATCGTCCACGACGGCAAGGGCGGCTGGTGCGTACAGATGTTCCGCCGCGACTACGGCGAACTCGCCGAGGACGCGCGCCGGATCCGCAACCTGCTCGGCGGCCGCATCCTGACGCGCGCGCGGCTCGGGCGGCGCACGCTGCCGCTGACGCCGGCCGAGCACGTGCGCACCGGGATGGCGATCTTCACGGCGGACGGCAGCTTCGACACGGTCGCCGCGGTGGAGGTGACGCCGCGCACGACCGTCACCGTCTACGACATCGACGTCGAAGCCTCGCACAACTTCGTGGCCAACGGCCTGCTGACGCACAACTCGATCTACGCGTTCCGCGGGGCCAACGTCGGCAACATGGCCGATTTCGAGCGCGAGTTCCGTGTGCGCAACGTCATCAAGCTCGAACAGAACTACCGCTCGCACGGCCACATCCTCGACGCCGCCAACGCGCTGATCCGCAACAACGCGCGCCGGCTCGGCAAGAACCTGTGGACCGACGCCGGTTGCGGCGAGCCGGTGCGCGTGTTCGAAGCGGGCTCCGACGGGCTGGAGGCCGCGTGGCTCGTCGACGAGGTGAAGAGCCTGATCGGGGAAGGGCTGGCGCGCAGCCAGATCGCGGTGCTGTACCGCTCCAACGCGCAGTCGCGCGTGCTCGAGCACGCGCTCGTCAACGCCGGCATTCCGTACCGCGTCTACGGGGGGCTGCGCTTTTTCGAGCGTGCCGAGATCAAGCACGCGCTCGCGTACCTGCGGCTGGTCGAGAACCCCGCCGACGACACCGCGTTTCTGCGCGTCGTGAACTTTCCGCCGCGCGGCATCGGCGCGCGCACGCTTGAGCAGTTGCAGGACGCCGCGCGCGCCGCCGACCGCAGCCTCTACGCGGCCGTCGCCGACGTGACCGGCAAGGCCGGCAGCAACCTCGCGGCGTTCGTCAAACTGATCGAAAGCCTGCGCTTCGAGACAGCGCGCCTGCCGCTGCCGGAAATCGTCGACGCGGTGATCGAGCGCAGCGGGCTCGTCGCGCACTACCGGACCGAAAGGGAAGGGCAGGAGCGCATCGAAAACCTCAACGAGCTGGTCAACGCCGCGGCGGCCTTCGTCGGCGAAGAAGGCTACGCGGCCGACGCGCCGGCCACACAGGCGGACACCGAGAGCGCGATGCCTTCGCCGCTGGCGGCGTTCCTGTCGCATGCGTCGCTGGAAGCCGGCGAGAACCAGGCGGGCGAAGGCCAGGACGCGCTGCAGTTGATGACCGTGCACGCGGCCAAGGGGCTCGAGTTCGCCGCGGTGTTCATCACAGGACTCGAAGAGGGTCTGTTTCCTCACGAAAACAGCGTCGGCGAGCCCGAAGGGCTGGAAGAGGAACGGCGACTGATGTACGTGGCGATCACGCGCGCGCGGCGCAGCCTGTACCTGAGCTTTGCGGCCAGCCGGATGCTGCACGGGCAGACGCGCTACGGTGTCCGATCGCGCTTCATCGACGAACTGCCCGAAGGCGCGCTCAAGTGGCTGACGCCGCGGCTGCGCGAAAGCGCCGGCATCCGCCACGGGCGGTGGCACGACGCCGGCGCACCGCCTCCCGTGCCGGGCATCGCGCCTAGGCCGCAGACCGCGCACGGCTTCCGCATCGGGCAGTCGGTGCGCCACGCGCGCTTCGGCGAGGGCGTGATCATCAAGCTCGAAGGCAGCGGGGATGATGCGCGCGCGAAGATCAACTTCGGCGCGCAGGGCGTCAAGGAGCTGCTGCTGTCGATCGCCAAGCTGCAGGCGGCGTAGGCGCGCCGCGGTTCGATCCGGCGGCGGATGCGACCGGGCTACTGCTCGAAGATCGACCGGTACATCGGATAGAAGCGCGCCTGCACGATCGTCATCATCACCAGACCGAACGGCGCGAGCAGCAGCGACAGCAGCTCGCGCGATGTGACGAGCATGGCGAGTACGCCCGCGACCACGGTGCTCGCGATCAGGCTCGCGGCACCGACGACGAGTCCGTAGACCAGCAGCGCCCCGAGATTGCGGGCGCACGCGACCACGCTGCCGAACATCGCCTTCGCGGGAGAAAGCCCGTGCCAGCCGGCGAGCAGTGGCGCGAACCACATCAGCACGAGCACGGGCGTGTACGCGAGCAGTTGCAGCAGCAGCGCGTCCCACGGCACGTCGGCGAGCGTCGCCTGCCCGCCGGCGGGCGGTGCGCCCACATCGCCGCCGACGAACGCGATGAGCGCGGCGAGCAGCAGCACCAGCGAAGCGTTGATCAGCCCGAGGCGAAACAGCTGGATCCGGTGCGGACTATCTTCCTGGAACGGCTCCGCGAACAGCGCAGGATTGGGCGCACGCCCCTGCGCGACCTCGCGGCACGCGCTCATCAGGCCGACCGTGGCGAACGGCGCGAGCACGCCCGAGATCGCGATCCCGACGAAGGGCAGCAGCGCCGGCAGCAACAGCATCATCAGGTAGATGACGACCATCGCCGGCAGTCCGAGCGGCTGTCGTCTGAACAGCCGCCAGCCGTCGCGCAGCCAGGCCGCGCCCGCGGAAGGTGGGACCGAGCGGATCTGCATCTTTATTCGGACTGCGCTGTGCGGATTGCGGATTGCGCGGCCGTGCAGTGCGTGCCGCGCCGAGTGAAACGGGCAACCCTGGCCTTCGAAGTTTGGAATGCCTCCCCGCAGAGCGGCGCGGAACGAACCGCAGTCCGAGCAGCGCAATCCGCAATCCGCGAGCCGAACCGCGATCCGCGATCCGCAATCCGAGTCACGCATCGACCCACGGCAGCTCCGGATCGGCGATGCGTCGGCGCAGGGTCAGTTCGAAGCGCTTCGGATCGTGCGGCTCGAGCACGTGCGCATCGCGCGGCAGGTGCAGGTCGTACAGCCGCGAGATCCAGAAGCGCAGCGCCGCTGCCCGCAGCATCGTGCGCCAGACTTCGCGTTCCGCGTCGGCGAGCGGCCGCACGGCGTGGTAGGCGGCCATCAGCGCGCGGGCGCGCGGCATGTCGAACGCACCGTCGGCCGGATCCACGCCCCAGTCGTTGATCGTGACCGCCAGGTCGTACAGCCATGTCGTGCAGCCGGCGAAGTAGAAGTCGATGACGCCGCCGATGCGGCTCGAATCCGGTCCGCCCTCCCACAGCACGTTGTCGCGGAACAGGTCGGCATGCACCGGACCGTGCGGCAGCGTCTCGTACACGGGGCTGCGATGGAAACTGTCCTGGAAGATCACCTCTTCGGCGAGGAACTGGTAGGTCGCGTCGTCGACGAAGGGTTCGAGCTGCGGCAGCACGGCCTTCCACCAGCCGATGCCGCGCAGGTTCGGCTGGAAGTGCGGGAAGTCGCGCGCCTGAAGATGCATGTGCGCGAGCAGCGTGCCGATGCGCGCGCACTGCTCGATCGTCGGGCGTTCGACCGCGGCGCCGTCGACCCGCGTGACGATCGCCGCGGGTTTGCCGCGCAGCTCCGACAGCAGCGAACCCGAGCGGTTTTCCTGCGGCTCGGGCACCGGCAGCAGGCGGCGCGCCAGATGGCGCATCAGCTCGAGATAGAAAGGCAGCTGGCGGAAGGTCAGCCGCTCGAACACCGTCAGCACGAAGCGGCCGCCCGTCGTGTCGACGAAGTAGTTGGTGTTCTCGATGCCGGCGGAGATGCCTTCGTAGCGGACCAGTTCGCCCAGCGAATGGTGCGCCAGGAAGCCCGTGATGTCCTCGCGCGTGAGCGCGGTGAAAACCGCCATCGCGCGAATCAGAAGTCGAGTCGGAGGAAACGCGGCACCGACAGGCCCGCGGCAAGCTCCTGCTGCGACAGCGGACGGGCGCCCTCCCGGTTGACGATCACGTAGCTCGTGGTCGAGCCGGCCGGCGTGACGACGACTTCGACGACGCGGTTGGCGCGGCGGCGCTGCTCGATCCGGACCTCGGGAGAGGTCCGCACCGCCGGGGGAAGCTGGTCCTCGACCGCCGGCTCGGCAAGCAGCTCGACTGTGCGCGCGCGCTGCGGAGCGCGCTCGGATTCCGGCAGGCGGATCACCTGGCGCTCTTTGCGCGCTTCGTTCGCATCCGCCGCGGGCAGCCGCGGCGGCGCGTCGAGCGGCTGCGCATGCGCCACCGCCGCCAGCGTCAGCGCGGCGAACGCCGGCGAAACCGAGCGAAGCGGCAGTGCATTCATGGCGGCAGGTCCGGCGGAATTGTAGCCCGCGGCCTCGCGCGCTACAGGTAGAGCAACTGCTCGCGCTCGGCCGCGGTCTGCGCAAAACCGCGCGCTTCGTAGAAGTCGAAGATCGCGGCGACGACCGCGTCGCTGTCGTCGACGAGCTTCATCAGGTCCAGATCCTTCGCGTCGATCATGCCGTCGGCCACGAGCCGCTCGCGCATCCAGTCGAGCAGCCCGCGCCAGAAGCCCGAGCCGACCAGCACGATCGGGATCGTGCGGCCCTTGCGCGTCTGGATCAGCGTCAGCGCCTCGGTCAGCTCGTCGAGCGTGCCGAAGCCGCCCGGCATCACCACGTAGGCCGCCGCGTACTTGACGAACGCGACCTTGCGCGCGAAAAAATGCCGGAACCGCAGCGAGATGTCCTGGTAGTCGTTGCCGTGCTGCTCGAAGGGCAGCTCGATGTTCAGCCCCACCGACGGCGAGCGACCTTCGAACGCGCCGCGGTTGGCCGCCTCCATCACCCCGGGACCGCCGCCGCTGATCACCGCGAAGCCCGCGTCCGACAACTTGCGCGCGATCTCGACCGTCTGCCGGTAGATCGGCGAATCCTCCCGCAGCCGCGCGCTGCCGAAGATCGACACCGCGGGCCGGATCTCGGACAGGCGTTCGGTCGCCTCGACGAACTCGGAGATAATCCCCCACAGGTGCCACGACTCGCGCGCCTTCTGGCTCGTGGCGCGCTCGGGCATCGTCACGGCCCGCAGGCTCGGGATGTTCTTCTGACGATCCAACATACGGCTCTCCCGTGAAGACCCTACTGCTCGTCGACGGCTCGAGCTACTTGTACCGCGCATTCCATGCACTCCCCGATCTGAGGACTTCGACCGGCGAACCCACCGGTGCGATCCGCGGATTCATTTCGATGCTCAAACTGCTGCGCCAGCAGATCCCGGCCGAGTATCTCGCGTGCGTGTTCGACGCCAAGGGCAAGACCTTCCGCGACGAACTTTATCCCGAGTACAAGGCCAATCGCCCGCCGATGCCCGACGACCTCGCGCGGCAGCTCGAGCCGATCCGCGAAGCCGCGCGCGCGCTCGGCTGGCCGGTGCTCGAGATCGAGGGCATCGAGGCCGACGACGTGATCGGCACGCTCGCACGCAAGGCCGAAAGCCGCGGCGTGCGCACGGTGATTTCCACCGGCGACAAGGACCTCGCCCAGCTCGTCGACGAGCATGTCACGCTGGTCAACACGATGAGCAACGAAAAGCTCGACGTTGCCGGCGTAGTTGCCAAGTTCGGCGTGAAGCCCGAGCAGATCGTCGACTACCTGACGCTCGTGGGGGATGCCGTCGACAACGTCCCCGGCGTCGACAAGGTCGGGCCGAAAACCGCGGCGAAGTGGCTGCAACAGTACGGCTCGCTCGATGCGATCATCGCCAACGCCGACAAGATCGGCGGCGTGGTCGGCGAAAACCTGCGCAAGGCGCTGCCGTGGCTGCCGACCGCGAAGACGCTGGTCACCGTCAGGACCGATAGCGACATCGCCGCGCACATCCCGCACTTCGACGCGCTGCGGGCGCAGCCGCCCGACGAGAACAAGCTGCGCGAGCTGTACGAGCGGTGGGAGTTCAAGAGCTTCCTGAGGGAGCTCGGCGCGCCGGCGCCGAGCTCCGATCCCGACCCGGTTGCCCTGACCGTCGACAGCGATGGCGGGCAAGCCGCGTCGCACCGCGTGCAACGCGCGGTGGAAGCGACCGGGCCCAAGGTTCATTACGAGACCGTCCTTAGCGAATCACAGATCGACGAGTGGCTCGGGAAGATCAACGGCGCGGAACTCGCCTGCATCGACACCGAGACCACGTCGCTCGACCCGATGGCGGCGCGGCTCGTGGGCATCTCGCTCGCGGTCGAGCCGCTGCGCGCCTGCTACATCCCGCTTGCGCACCGCTACGCGGGCGCGCCGGCGCAACTGCCGTTCGACGCCACGCTCGCGAAGCTCAAGCCCTGGCTCGAGAGCGCGCGCCACAGGAAGGTCGGCCAGCACCTGAAGTACGACGCGCACGTCTTCGCCAATCACGGCATCCGCCTCGAAGGCATCGCGCACGATACGCTGCTGGAAAGCTACGTGCTCGAGGCGCACCGCAGCCACGACATGGACTCGCTCGCCGAGCGGCATCTCGGCCGCACGACGATCGCCTACGAGCAGGTGTGCGGCAAGGGCGCCAGCCGGATCGGCTTCGACGAGGTGCCGATCGAGCGCGCCACCGAGTACGCCGCCGAAGACGCCGAAGTGACGCTCGCGCTGCATCACGCGCTGTGGCCGCGCATCGCCGACGACGCGCGCCTGCGCTACGTGTACGAGCAGATCGAGATCCCCGTCTCGCGTGTGCTGTTCGACATGGAGCGCACGGGCGTGCTGATCGACCGCGACAAGCTGCTCGCGCAAAGCCGCGAGCTCGCCGCGCGCATGGCCGAACTGGAAGCGCGCGCGCACGAACTGGCCGGCCAGCCGTTCAACCTGGGCAGCCCCAAGCAGATCGGCGAGATCCTCTTCGGCAAGCTGGGGTTGCCGGTCATCAAGAAGACCGCGAGCGGCGCACCGTCGACCGACGAGGAGGTGCTGGAAAAACTCGCGCTCGACTATCCGCTGCCCAAGGCGCTGCTCGAGCACCGCGCGCTGTCGAAGCTGAAATCGACCTATTGCGACAAGCTGCCCGCGAGCGTGGATCCGCACACCGGCCGCGTGCACACGAGCTACGGACAGGCGGTCGCGGTCACGGGCCGGCTGTCGTCGTCCGAGCCGAACCTGCAGAACATCCCGATCCGAACGCCGGAAGGCCGCCGCATCCGCGAAGCCTTCATCGCGCCGCCGGGCAGCCGCATCGTCTCGGCCGACTACTCGCAGATCGAGCTGCGGATCATGGCGCATCTGAGCGGCGACGCGGGGCTGATCGCCGCCTTTGCCGCGGGCGAGGACGTGCACCGCGCCACCGCAAGCGAGGTCTTCGGCGTTCCCGTCAGCGAAGTCACGAGCGAGCAGCGCCGCTACGCCAAGGTGATCAACTTCGGCCTGATCTACGGCATGACCGCGTTCGGCCTGGCGGCGAACCTCGGCATCGACAAGGACGCCGCGCGCAACTACATCGACCGCTATTTCACGCGCTATCCCGGCGTGGCGCGCTACATGGAGACGACGCGCGCGCTGGCCAAACGGCAGGGCTACGTCGAGACCGTGTTCGGCCGCAGGCTCTGGCTGCCCGAGATCAATTCGCCCAACGGCCCGCGCCGCGCCGCCGCCGAGCGCGCCGCGATCAACGCGCCGATGCAGGGTACCGCGGCCGACCTGATCAAGCTCGCGATGATCGCGGTCGCGGACTGGCTGCGGCGCGAGCGGCTCGCGACCAAGCTGATCATGCAGGTTCACGACGAGCTGGTCTTCGAGGTGCCCGAGGCCGAGGTCGATCTGGTGAAAACCAAGATCCCCGAGCTGATGTCCGGCGTGGCCGAACTGAAGGTCAAGCTGGTCGCCGAAGTCGGCGTCGGCAGCAACTGGGACGAGGCGCACTGAGCGCCGCGCGCCAGCGCGCTGCACTCGCCACGCTGGACCAGGCCGGCGTGCACTCGTAAGCTCTTGCGACCTTCGGACCGCACTCGAAGGCCCGGCCAGTCTCGTTCCACGCGGATCGCGAGTGGGTCGAGTGCCGGGTTTGTCGGTTTCGGTTGGTATCCGAGGGAACCCGGATGCCCGGACGAACAGCAAGGCACGGCGAGGGTTCGCGCTCGTCGGGCGAACAAGGTTAGCCGCTATCGAGGCGGGTTATTCGGTGGGGCGATGTCCCGCGGATTGTTGAACGGGTGAGCTGAGGTGGCGGCCGCTTTGCCCCGCATGTGACCATGCGGGTTGCCTAGCAAGCATCCAAAGGAGCCACCGACATGAAGTCTCGCACCAAGCCCGCGCTGCGGGCTGTTCCGGCTGCACAGGTGCAGCTGACGTTGCCGATCCAGGGCGAGCTGCAGCTGCCCAGCTTCGCCTGGGCCGCCGGCACCGACCCGCTGGACACCTCGACGATGGCCGCCGTTGCTGCGGGCGTGTCCATGCGCCGCTACGCCAGCACGCTGGAGGAATTGCCGCCGCCCGAGCAAGCGCTGTCGGTGTCCAAGAGCGCGACCTCGCGGCGCTTCGTGGCACGGAGCGAAGAGCAACTGCTGCAGTGGCTGTCGCGCCCGCTGGGCAAGCTGGACCTGCCGGTCGTGATGGTCGACGGCATCCACTTCCGCGACCGCGTCATCCTGCTGGCGCTGGGCATCGATGCCCAGGGCAACGAGCACGTGCTGGGGGCTGCGCGAAGGCTCCACCGAGAACACGCGGGTCGTGCGCTCGCTGCTGAGCGATCTGATCGAGCGCGGTCTGGACGCCGACCGCGCACGGCTGTGGGTGATCGATGGTGGCAAGGCGCTGCGCAAGGCGATCGTCGAGACCTTCGCGGCCACGGCGCTGATCCAGCGCTGCCAGGAGCACAAGCGGCGCAACGTCATCGAGCACCTGCCCGAAGAGCTGCACGCCAGCGTGGGCCGTGCGATGCGCGACGCCTGGGATAGCGCCAACGCCGAGCTGGCCCACAAGCAGCTGCAGCGCCTGGCCACGTCGCTGCAGTCCAAGCATCCCGGCGCTGCGGCCAGTCTGCGCGAGGAACTGGAGCAGACGCTCACCGTGCAGGCTCTGGGCATCACGGGCGCGCTGTACCGCACGCTGCGCACCACCAACCCGATCGAGAACCTCAACGGCTCGATCGCGCACTACACGCACAACGTCAAGCGATGGCGCGACGGCCAGATGACGTTGCGCTGGGTCGCCAGCGCACTCAGCGACGCCAAGGATCGCTTCCGCAAGCTGCGCGGGCACCGCGACATGAAGCACTTGATTGCCGCGTTGGACAAGCGCGTCGCCGCCACGCAGCCCGCCCAACTCAAGGCCGCGTAGCATCACGAATAGAGGAGCCGTCACACGGTCTCGTTCAGCAGCAAACGGGACATCGCCCAAGACGCTACGCACGAGGAGGTATCCGAATTCTTGTGTGCTGAGGCGGGTTGAGAGATCGTTGTTGGGGTTGGGTGCTTTTGGTTCCGACTTTTCTCATCGGTTTTTCGGGGGGCGCGGGGGGCAGCGCCCCCGCACCTGCGAGCGTCCCATCTTACGCAGCCTGCCTCGTGAATCGGTCGGGATACAGCAGCGCGAACTGATTCAGTGCCGCCGTCCACTGGCGCGCTGTGCGGCTCCAGCGTTTCATCACGTTGCGCCGCGCCAGCCAGATCAGCTGGGTGGCCGCGTCTTCCGAGGGGAAGTGGCCGCGCGTCTTGATGATCTTTCTGAGTTGCATGTGCAGGCGCGTTGGTGGTGTAGATGACCCGCCGCACCTCGGGCGCAAGGGCGAAGAACGGAATCACCTGTGGCCAGGCACGGCGCCAGCTTGGCCCGATCGTCGCGTACTTCGTACCCCACGGCCCCGCCTCGAAGGCGGCCAGCGCCGCCTCGGCCGCCGCCGCCGTCGGCGCGGTGTAGATCGGCCGCAGGGCGGCGGCGACCAACTTGCGGTCTTTCCAGCCGACGTAGGACAGGCTGTTGCGGATCAGGTGCACGATGCACGTCTGCACGGTCGTCCTCGGAAACGCCGCTTCGATCGCCTCCGGGAAGCCCTTCAGCCCGTCGACCACCGCAATGAGGATGTCCTCCACCCCGCGGTTGCGCAGATCGTTGAACACCTGCAGCCAGAACTTCGCGCCTTCGGTCTGCTCGATCCACAGGCCCAGCACGTCGCGCCGGCCTTCGCTGTCGACCCCCAGCGCCAGATACACGGCGCGGTTGGCCACCACCCCTTCGTCGCGGATCTTCACCCGCAAGGCGTCGAAGAACACCACCGGGTACATGCGCTCCAGCGGCCGGCTCTGCCATTCGGCGGCATCGGCCATGACCGCATCGGTGATCTCGCTGATCAGGCTCGGCGAAACCTCTACGGCGTACATCTCGGCCAGGTGCCCCCGGATCTCGCGCACACTCATGCCGCGCGCGTACATGGCGACGATCTTGTCGTCGAAACCGGCAAAGCGCCGCTCGTGCTTGCCGATCAACAGCGGCTCGAAGCTGCTGTGGCGATCGCGCGGCACGTCGATGACGACCTCGCCGGTATCGGTGCTCACCGTCTTGCAGCTCGTGCCGTTGCGATGATTGGTCTGGCCTTCGGGGCGCGGCTCGCCGGGCCGGTAGCCCAGATGCTGCGACATCTCGGCGCTCAGGGCGCGCTCGAAGACGGCTTTCCTGAAGCCGTCGAACAGCCGGTTGGCTTCCGCTGCGGTGATCGGACCGGGCACCAGCGTCTCCATCACCTTCGGGTCAAACCGAATTTCAGGCGCCGCCTTGCCGCTGGCCTTGCTTCGCTTGTGAGACATCTCGGCTCCTTTCCGTCGCTATGCTATGCCTCACACACAAAATTCCGGACAGGCTCTCGGTGAGCGTTGCCGTCGGCGCCTTTGCGGACCCCTCCGTCCCTCCGCCCCGGGTCTCCGTGTACGACTGCCGGCGCCACCCCTGGGTGACTCTGCCGCCCGGTGTTACCGTCTACGAGAAAGACCCGCCCTGAGTTCGATGTGTTGGGCGGCCTCGGTGCATGATGCTCGGCGCTTCACCCCATCCCGCCCCAAGCCTCCCCTTCAAGGGGAGAGGGCAACGGCATCCGCAGCCGACACAATCGTCAACAAACCGTAGGCCCCGACCGCACCGCGCTTGACGGGCATCGCCTTCACAACGCCGGCTCGAGGCCGACGAGTGGGCGTCGCGCCGCTGGCGCCCGCCCGCTGCTTGCGCCAGACTGTGGCCGGTTCGAACGCCCGTCGCGGAGGTGCCCCATGTACAAACGCGTCCTGTTGGCTTACGACGGCTCGGAAGCCGGGCAGAAGGCGCTGCTCGACGGGCTGGACATCGCGCAGTGGAGCAACGCCGAGCTGCACCTGATCGCGGTGATGCCGCCGGCCGCTCCGCTGGTGGCGATCGAAGGCGCGTTCTACGACGCCGAGTTGGAGGCCGAGGAGCGCAAGCGCTACGAGGCGATCCTCGCCGACGGCCTGCGCCGGCTGAAGGAGGCGGGCTATCCGGCGCGCGGCGAGGTGCTGGTGGGCGACCAGGTCGAGATGATCACCCGCTACGCGCGCGACATCGGCGCCGATCTGATCGTCGTCGGCCACAAGCACCTGGAAGGCTGGGCCGCGCGCTGGTGGCGCGGCTCGCAGTCGCCGGCGCTGATCGAACGCGCGCACTGCAGCGTGCTTGTCGTCATCACCCACTGAGCCGTGGCGCATCTGCACTTGCATTCGCTGTCCGACGGCCCGCTGCTGCGGGTGCGCGACGTTGCGTGCCGGGCGCCGCGCTCGGGCTGCGGGCCGGAGGAGCAGTCGGGCGCGCCGGCGCTGATCTTCCCGCGGCGCACCGCTCGGAGTTCCACCTCGCGCGGCGCTTCCGCGCCGAGCTGGGCACCTCGATGCACCGCTATCGGCTGCAGCTTCGGCTGGCGCTCGCGCTCGCGCGGCTGGCTGGCGGCGAGGGCGATCTGGCCGCGCTCGCGGTCGATCTCGGCTTCGCACATCACAGCCATTTTCAGCGCGAGCTTTCGGCGCGTCTTCGGACAGACGCCCGCGCGGGTGTGCGCGACGCTGACGCGCGCACGGCTCGCGCAACCGCGCAGGATTCTGACAGCGCACGGCGCCGCGCCCCGCTAAGTTGGCGGCGACTGGCCGAACCGCGCTCACGGGCGCGGCCGGCCGGTACGCAAATCCCGCTGTCAACCAGGATGGAGGAATGCCGATGATCGACCATGTATCGATCGGCGTGCGCGATGTCGCCGCCGCCAAGCGCTTCTACGACGCCGCGCTGAAGCCGCTCGGCTACACGTGCCTGTCCGCAGGATCCACCTCGCTCGGCTACGGCCGCGACGGCGTGGCCTTCCGGATCGGCGCGACCGAACACCCGGTGCCCGCCGATCCGCGCTCGGGCCTGCACTTCTGCTTCCGCGCTCCGACGCGCGCCGCGGTCGACGCCTTCCACGCGGCGGCGCTGAAGCACGGCGGCCGCGACAACGGCAAACCCGGCGTGCGCGCCGATTACGACGCGGACTACTACGCCGCGTTCGTGTTTGATCCAGAGGGCTATCGGATCGAGACGTATTGCAGGGAGGCGGTCTGATCGTCGCGGTGGAGCGTGCGGGCGTCTGTTGGCGTTCGCGGTGCTCACCCCAACCTACGCACTGCGGGCCGCACGTGACACGTAGGTTGGGGTGAGCTTGCGAACCCCAACGTCACACCCCACCCAAGCGAACGTTCCCGTTCGACGCATCGCCGGCGTACCGCGTAGGTTGGGGTGAACCCGCGAACCCCAACGTCACGGTTCGCCGAAATCCCCGTCTCCGCTGTGCGCGTCGCCGCCCCAGTCCGCCGGGAGCCATCCCGACCGGATGTACCTGTGTATCGACGAATACGGCCACTCCGACGCGCGGCGCGCGTGCCTGTGCTCGACCGGGTTGAAGTGAACGTCATCGACGTGCCGCGCCAGGTCGTCGTCGTCGCGGATCAGGTGCTCCCGGAATCTCCGCTGCCACAGACCTCGCTCTCCCTTCCGCAGCCGCCTGGCCGAAACCGATTCTTCCGCGGGGACCGCGCGTGAAAACCCGGTCTTGATCAGCGCCCACCGTTTGGAGAAGTCGGAGTCGCCCGAACGCAAGGTCCAGACGGCATGCAAATGGTCGGACCGTACGACGAACGCATCGATCGAGAACGGATGGCGGCGTTTGACGCAGGCCACCGCGGATCGCAGCGCGTCGATGCGATCGACCGGCAGCGACGAACGTCGATCGGCGATGGCGACGGTGAAGAAATAGGTCGCGCCGGCGACGTTCGAGCGGCGGTAGCGCATGCGATCAGGGTGCGAGTTCGATCGTGCCGGGCGGGGCGCTTGGCATGTTGGGGTCTGCGGTGCTCACCCCAAGGCACGCGACTTCGTCCGTGTTGTTGAGGTTCGCGTCGCTCACCCCAAGCTACGGAGGACAGGCTGTCCGTGGTTGGTGGGTTGGGGTGAGCACAGCGAACCCCAACACCAAGAACCAAGCACCAACGGCGCGACAAGAAACGCCGCGCGCCCCCAGGGCGGCGCGGCGTTCACGGTCGGATCGCGGAGAACTACTTGCGCGCGGCGATCGACTGCTCGGCCTTGGTCACGAGGTCGGCGCCAATCTGCTTCTTCCACTGCTCGTAGACGGCGCGGGTCGATCTGACGAACGCCTCACGCTCTGCGGGCGCGAGCCGCGTGATCTTGACGCCCATGCCCTCGATCTCCTTCAACAGCGGCCGGCCGGGCTCGTCGAGCCCCTTGCGCGCGATCGCGATCTGCTGCTTGCCGGCGTCGATCGCGGCTTGGCGCACGATCTCGCGGTCGGCCGGCGTCCAGCTCTCCCACACTTCCTTGTTGACGACGAAGACCAGCGGGTCGGCGACATAGCCCCACATCGTCACGAACTTCTAGCCGACCGTGTGCAGCTTGGCGGCGGTGAAGATCGACATCGGGTTCTCCTGGCCGTCGACCGCGCCGGAAGCGAAGGTGGGCTGCGCGTCGGCCCAGCTCATCTGCGTCGGGTTGGCGCCGAGCGCGCGGAACGTGTCGAGGAACAGCGGCGAGCCGACGACGCGGATCTTCAGCCCTTTGAGGTCGTCCGGCTTGCGGATCTCGCGCTTGGAGTTGGTCAGTTCGCGGTAGCCGTTTTCGCCCAAGGCGAGCGGAACGACGCCTTGTTTCGCCAGGATCGCGAACAGCTCCTTGCCGACCGGCTCCTGCGTCGGCGCGTCGATGGCCTTGTAGTCGGGCATCAGAAACGGCAGCGAGAACAGATTCAGCTCCTCGACCTGCGGCGACCAGTTGATCGTCGAGCCGATCGCCATGTCGATGATGCCCTGGCGGGTCGCGGTGAACTCGCGCGTCTGGTCGCCCTGCACCAGCGACACGCCCGGGTACAGCTTCATGTCGATGCGGCCGTCGGTGCGCTGCTTCACAAGGTCGATCCAGATTTCGGCGCCCTTGCCCCACGGAAACGCCGGCCCGACGACGGTCGACAGCTTGTATTCGGGCCTGTAGTTCTGCGCATGGACTGCGCCGGTCGCGGCGAGCGCGACGGCCGTCACCGCCCGGCGAACAAGTGTCTGCGTTGCATGACTTCTCCTCTCGTTGAATCGATGAACCGGCGGAGGGCTAGTAGCCCAGGCGCTCGGGCAACCATCACGCGAGCTGCGGGAAGGCGGCAACCAGTACCAGCGCTCCCAGCATCGACGCGACCATCTACAGCACCCAGCGCAGCGTGGCTTCCATGCCCACGCCGGCGATGCGCGTGGTGACCAGCAGGTTGACCGCCATCGGCGGCGTGAACTGGCCGATGGCCATGTTCATCGTCATCAGCACCGCGAACCACGTCATGTTCCAGCCGAAGGCATTGACGATCGGAACCAGGATCGGCAGGAAGATCAAGAACATCGACGCTGCGTCGAGCATCATGCCGGCGATGAGCAGCATCAGCATGATCATCGCCAGCATCAGGTGCGGCTCCTGCGTGAGGCCGAGCATCGCCTTTGCAGGCGCATCGAACGCGCCGAGCGTGGAGCCCGCGTGCGCGAAGATGCCCGCGCAGGCGATGATCAGCATCACGACCTCGGAGATCTCTGCGGCGTCGACCAGCACGCGGTACAGCCGACGCGCATCGAGCGTGCGATACACGACGGTGCCGACGAACAGCCCGTAGAACACCGCGACGACGGCGGCTTCGGTCGACGTGAACACGCCCGTGCGCAGCCCGCCGAGGATGATGACCGGCGCGGCCAGTCCCCAGCTCGCTTCCTCGAGCGCGCGCAGCAGGCCGCGGCGCTCGGCTGCGTCGTTCGCGCCCCAGCCGTACTTCCACGCGAAGATCAAGGTCGGCACCAGTAGCGACAGCCCGGCGAGGAAGCCCGGCACGACGCCGGCGGCGAACAGCGCAGGCACCGACACCGGCGGCACCAGCACGGTGAAGATCACGAACGCGATCGACGGCGGGATCAGGATCGCCGTCGAACCCGCCGCGGCGATGATGCTCGCCGAGAACGCCGCGGACAACCCTGCCGCGTCATCGAAGGCAGCATCACCATCGCCACCGCCGCGGCGTCGGCGGGTCCCGAACCCGAGATGCCGCCGAGGAACATGCAGACGAGGATCGCGACCACGCCCTGCGCGCCGCGCCGCGGGCCGACGAGCGTGCTGACGACGGCGACGAGCTTGGCCGCCACGCCCGCGCGCTCGAACATCATTCCGGCGAGGATGAACACGGGCAGCGCCAGCAGCGGATACTTGGCGAGGCTCGAGTACACGTTGGACGCGATCGACATCGCGCCCAGCTCCGCGGTCAGGATCACCAGCGCGCCGGTGATGCCGAGTGCGGTCGCGAGCGGCACGCCGGCCACCAGCAACAGCAGGAAGCCGCCGAACAGCAGCCAGCTCAACCGCGCCTCCACACGCGCCAGAGGCGGCCGAGAACGCGAGCGACGATCGCGACCGACAGGACGACGAGCCAGACCGAGTACATCCACTGCGGGATGCCGAGGCCGGGGCTCGTCGTGCCGAACTTCCAGTCGTCGAGGAAGAAGCGCCAGCCGTACCAGGCGACCAGGGTGAACAGCACGGCCGACAGCCCCATGCCGAGCAGCTCCAGCGCGCGGCGCGGCCGCGGAGCGAGCATCTCGGCGAAGAAAGTCACGCGGATGTTCAGGTCGCGCGCGAACGCCGCCGCCGCGCCGACCAGCGTCAGCACGACCAGCAGGAACACCGAGATCTCCTCGGTGAACGCGAACGACGCGTGGGCCAGATACCGCACGACCACGTTGGCGAACGTGATCGCGCAGATCAACGCCATCGCGAGCGCGGCGGCAGCCTCCTTGATCCGGATTGGTACGCGGGGCGTGTTGCGCGGATCGGCGGGAGGTGCATCTTCGTACGCGCCGGCAGCCGGCGCGGATTGAGCCTCGGTGGCGTCTTGGCCCGCCATGCCTGCGTCCTATGGATTCGATTCGCGCGCGCCGGAACTGCGGCGCGGGCGCGATTGCAGTGGCCGCTTCACTGCGCGCGCCACGTTCACGTCGCCGCGCCGAGCCAGGCGCGCACCGCGGCTGCGATCTTCGCCGCATCGACGCGCGCTTCGGCCTCGAGCGTGGGCGCATAGCCGACGGGGATGCGCGGCGCGCCGAGCCGCTTGACCGGGCAGCCGACTTCCTCGGCGACCGCGGCCGCGATCTCCGCGCCGAAGCCGGCGGCCTGCACCGCCTCGTGCGCGACGAACAGCCGCCCGGTCTTCGCGCAAGAGGCGAGCACGGTCGCGCGGTCCCACGGCCAAAGCGTGCGCAGGTCGATCACTTCGATGTCGATGTCTTCGCGCGCGAGCGTCTCGGCCGCGACGAGCGACTCGTGCAGCGTGCGCGACCAGGTGACGAGCGTCAGGTCCTCGCCCGCGCGCGCGATGCGCGCGCGGCCCAGCGGCACCGGCTGCGAAGGATCGACCTCGCCCTGCAGGCTCCACAGCTCCTTGTGCTCCAGATAGACGACCGGATCGCCGCTGGCGAGCGCCGCGGTCAGCAGACCGTAGTTGTCCTGGGGCGTGGCGGGGCACACGACCGCGAGTCCCGGCAGATGCGCGAACCACGCCTCGAGGCTTTGCGAGTGCTGCGCGGCCGACGCCGACCAAATGCCGATCGGCATGCGCGCCACCAGCGGCACGCGCCCCTGGCCGCCGAACATGTAGCGATTCTTCGCGGCCTGGTTGACCAGCTCGTCCATCGCGCACAACGCGAAGTCGATCACGCGCATCTCGACCACGGGCTTCAGTCCCGCGAGCGCCATCCCGACCGCCGCGCCCATGATGTTCGCCTCCGAGATCGGCGTGTCGATTACGCGCTCGGCGCCGAACTCGGCTTGCAGCGGGCGCAGCGTGCCGTCGGGTGCCGCCGCGCGGTACTGGCCGAACACGCCGCCGCGGCCGAGGTCCTCGCCGAGCGCGACGATTCGGGCGTCGGCGCGCATCGCGGCGGCGAGCGCTTCGGCGGCCGCCTGCGCGTAGCTCGTCAGCGCCATGCGCCGTCTCCCGCGTCGAGCACGTCGCGATACGCCTCCGCGGGCTCCGGCCACGGTGCGGCGTCCGCCGCGGCGAGCGCGCGTTCGATCTCGGCGCGCACTTGCGCGTCGATCGCCTCGACGCGCTCGGCGCAACCGAGCGCGGCGAGCGTCCTGCGCGCGCGGGCGAGCGGATCGTCCTGCCGCGCGCGTTCGACTTCGGCGGCGTCGCGATACGCGCCGGGGTCGACCGACACGTGCCCCTTGATCCGGTACGTGATCGCGTGCAGCAGGGCGGGGCGGCCGGCCCGCACGCGCGCGACGAGTTCGCCCGCGGCGCGGTCGACCGCCTCGACGTCGTTGCCGTCGACCGCCTGCGCTTCGACGCCGAGCGCACGCGCGCGCGCGGCCGCACCTTCGCCCGCGGTCATCGTCTGCGTCGGTGTCGTCGCGGCGATGCGGTTGTCCTCGCAGACGAACAGCACCGGCAGGCCGTAGACCTGCGCCCAGTTCAGCCCTTCGAGAAACGGCCCGCGATTGATCGCGCCGTCGCCGAAAAAGCAGGCGACGATGTTCGGCTTGCGCCGGATCTTCAACGCATGCGCGGCGCCGGTGGCGATCGGAATGCCCGCGGCCACGACGCCGTTGGCGCCCAGCATGCCGACCGAGAAGTCGGCGATGTGCATCGATCCGCCCTTGCCCTTGTTGTAGCCGGTGGCGCGGCCGAACAGCTCGCACATCATGCGCGTGACGTCCGCGCCCTTGGCGAGCGTGTGGCCGTGTCCGCGATGCGTCGAGGTCAGCAGGTCGTCGCGCTCGAGGTGGATGCACACGCCGGCGGCCACCGCCTCCTGCCCCGTCGATAGATGCAGCGGCCCGCGCACGCGCGCCGGCGTCTTCGATGCCTCCATGCCCCAGACCTGCACGCCCCCCTGGCTCGCTTGCTCAGCGGCGTCCTCGAACGCGCGGATGCGCGCCATCGATCGGTACAGCGCCAGCAGGCGCTCGGCGCGGTTCATCGTTCCTCCGGGCTCACGATACGGATTCGAGGTCCAGCGCCGATCCGTGCTACTTGGTTTGCCACGGGTCGATCACCGCCACCTTCAGATCCTGGAAGTGCTTGACGTTGCGCGTGGCGAGCGAGGCGCGTCGCGCGAGCGCGATGCCCGCGATCTGCGTGTCGCGGATATCGACCAGCCGCCCCGCCTTCCGGCGCGCCGCGGCGAGCGAAGCCGCCTCGACCGCCGCTGCACTGTCGAAGTCCAGCACCCGCTGCGCCAGGTCCTCTTCGAGCAATCGATCGAAGGCGGCTTCCAGTGCACGCTTGCGGCGCCCTCCGGGCAGCAGCGCAAGGCCGAGTCGCGCTTCGAACAGCGTGATGCTGGTGATCCAGATCGATTCCGCGGGCTGGCGGTCGAGCCAGCGCACCACCGCGGCGTCGGGCGCCGTGCGCATCAGCGCCGAGAGCACATTCGTGTCGAGGATGCTCACTTGTCGAGGCCTGCGGGGCGGGCCTGCTGTCCGCGCAACTCGGGCAGGTCGGCGGGGAGGCCCGCGTCGCGAAAACGCGCCGCGATGCGCGAGCCCAGCCGCGTGACGCGGCGGCTCTCTTCCCTGGCGGCATTGCGCAGGATCTCGCGCACTTCTTCCTCCATGCTGTGGCCGTGGCGCTCGGCGCGGCGCTTCAGGCGCGCCTTGACGTCCTCTTCCAGCTCTCGAACGATCAGCTGCGCTATCGGCTTCTCCTGAGCTTTCGGCTGCGCGGATAGCATGATATCGACGGCGGCCGCACCGATCTCAGTCGACCACCGTCACGGCCTCCGGCGGTGCGGCGCGCTTGCCGCGCGGCGCGAACTGCGCGAGTGCCACGCCGCCGAGCGTGATCGCCGCGCCGGCGAGCTTGATCAGCGTGTAACCCTCGCCGGTGGCGAACCACGCGACCACGCCCGCGACGGGCGGCATCAGGTACAGCAGCGGCGCGGTGCGCGCCACGCCGCGCACGCCGTTGACCCAGCCCCAAATGATCCAGCCAACGAAGGCCGAGACGATCACCGCCCACAGCAGTCCGGCCCAGATCGCGGGCGTGACAGCGGTCCAGTCGACGGCCAGACCCGCGGACGCGGACAGCAGTACCAGCGGCACCGCGCCGATCAGCGTCGTGTACGCCATCACCAGCACGCCGCCGTGCCGCTCGAACACCGGCTTCGCGGCGACCGTGTAGGCGGAGAAGAACGCCGCGGCGGCGAGCAGCACGAGGTCGCCGCCACTGGCGCGCCACTGCGCGCCGAGCAGCTTGTCGGAGAGAAACACGAGCACGCCGACGCACGCGACCGCCACCCCCGCCACCTGCGCGCGCGTCAGCCGCTCGGTGCCGGCGAAGCGCAGGATCAGCAGCGTGAACACGGGCCCGCACGCAAGGATCAGCGAACTCGAGAACGCGGTCGACCAGTGGATGCCGAAGGTCACGAGCCCCACGTGCAGCACGTGCCCCAGCAGCGCAAGCCGCGCGAGCGCCCACCACTCGTCGCGCGCGAGCCGCGGCCAGCGCCGGCCGTAGCGCTGCCACAGCAGTGCCACCGCGCACAGCGGCATGATCAGGTAGCGCGCGAACAGAAACCCGCCCGGCGTCAGCGCCGCGAACACCGCTTTCTGCACCGAGAAGTTCGCACCCCAGACGAGGATCAGCGCGAGCGCGAGCAGCAGCGCGGCACGCTGGCGGGCGTCGGCGTTGGATCCTGCGGGCGCGGTGGAAGTCGGCGAGGACATCGATCGCGGTGGGCGGCTACGCATCTTGTCGGTCCGGCTCGCGCGGGCGAACCCCGGACTTTCGGTTCACCGCGGTGCTCGAGAAGAACGCGCAGCACGACCTGCGACGGCCTTGACGTGCGGCAGCGGCAGGGCCTGTCGCCAAGCGGTGCCCGGCCCGGAACATCGTCCTTTTGCTCACGTGATCCGCCCGCCGCGGCGCCGGCCACTTCGGTTCGGGCCTGCAAGAGTGGGGCTATAAGGTGAACGCCATCCTCGCCACCAGCGCCCCCGGCACGCGGCTCGTGTGCACCGAGCGCGCGCCGTAGGTGCGCGTGTCCATCGTCCACTGCGGCTCGCGCGTCAGCGCTTCGAGGTTCGACCCGAGCAGCCGAAACAGCGTGTCGTCGAAGCGCATCACGTTGACCGGCGCGACGATCTTTCCTCGCTCGACCCAGAACGTCGCGAAGCGCGTCAGCCCCGTGATGCGGCCGCTCGGGCGGTCGGAGAAGTTCAGGTAATGCAGGTTGCCGATCGCCAGGCCCGTGTCGAGCGCCGCCAGCGCGTCGGAGTCGGCGAGCGCACCGCCCGCCATCGCCATCGACTGCATCGCTTCGTCTTCGCCGGCGCCGTTGGTCTCGATGCCGTACTCCTTCGCCGTGCGCGGGCTGACCAGGCTGCCGGCATGGCGCCCCTGGTCGATCAGCGTGACCGACGGCGGGCGCGCGAAACCCGCTTCGTCGAACGCCGGCGCGAGGCCGCCCGCGGTGTCCTCGCGCACGGTCACCAGCGGCGACAGCGTCGCCTCGCCGTCGACGAGCTTCTGCAGGCAGCTCTGCTTGGTGCGCTGCGCCTTGGCCGAGACGCCGGACCAGTTGAGCATCTGCGTCAGCTCGTCGACCGCGGCGGGCGCGAGATAGGCGCGATACTCGCCCGGCACGATCGTGCGCGCGGGCTTGGCCAGATGCACGAGCTGCGCGCGACCGGCGTCGATGCGGCGCGCGAGTTCCGCAGCGTCCCAGCGGCTCGCCGCCCATGCGCACTTCACCGCCTTGTCGGCCGCGTGATAGAGCGACCAGTCGAACAGGAAGGCATCGACTGCGTGCCAGTGGCGGCTGCCGAGCGAACTGGCGAAGCCGCGGTAGATCGGACCGCTCGCCAGCAGCCCGACGAGGTCGGTGCCGCGCGCGGCGCTCGTCACCTGCTCGATCGCCTCGGCCGGCGACGGCAGTCGGCCGCGGTCTTCGCGGTTGGAGGTCGTCGCCTCGGTCGCGTAGAGCAGGTAGGGGTCCGCAGGCAGCGCGGCCAGTTCGTCGCGCAGCGCGCCGATCGCATCGGCCACGCGCGCCCGGTCCTGCGCGGGATCGCCGCTGAGCGTGAGCGTGACGTTGTTGCGGCGGCCGGACCGGATCAGCGACAGCGTGAGCTGCGCCTGCCGCACCGTCATCGGCTGCCGCACCTGCGCGCGGTTGAAGCGAACGAAGTCGGTCTCCTCGCCCGCGAAGTTGACGAGCAGCACCTCGTCGCCGCGCAACTGCGCGATCGCGTGGTCGGCGAGTTCAAGGAAGATCTGTTTCATCGAATCGTCGAGGAATGGGTTTGCACCACCGAGACACCGAGACCACCGAGAAACACACAACGCCTCTCTCGGTGTTCTCCGTGTCTCGGTGTTGAAAACGATCTTTCACCGCTCCGCGCCGAACACGTCCACGCCGGTGAACCGGCACACGGGGCTGGCGTGGCCGACGCGGATCGCCTGGTTCGGTTCGCCCTTGCCGCAGTACGGCGTGCCCATCACTTCGACCGTCTCCGGGCGGCCGACCATCGCGAGCGAGCGCCAGAAGGTGGCGCTGATGCCGCGGTAGTTCGGGTCGCGCACCACCTCGGCGAGCCGGCCGTTGCGGATCATCTGCCCCCATTCGCAGCCGAACTGGAACTTATTGCGCGAGTCGTCGATCGACCACGAGCGGTTGGTCTTCATCAGCACGCCGAGTTCGGTCGCGGCGATCATCTCGTCGAGCGTGCTCGTGCCGGGCTCGACGTTCAGGTTGCTCATCCGGTCGATCGGCGGGCGGTTCCAGGCGCACGCGCGCGTCGTGGCCACGCCTTCGATGTCGGTGCGTTCTCGACGCGCGCGCTGCTGCGAGCTGGCGCCGCCCAGCGGACGCAGCAGCACGCCGTCCTTGATCAGGTACTCGCGCCGCGCCGGCGTGCCCTCGTCGTCGAAAGCGAAGGTCGCGAACTCCTGCGGGCGCGTCGGATCGTAGGTGACGTTCAGCAGCGGCGAGCCGTAAGGGTACGCGCCGAACATGTCGAGCGTGACGAAGCTTGTGCCGGCGTAGTTGCGTTCGTCGCCAAGGATGCGGTCCAGTTCGAGCGGATGCCCGATCGACTCGTGGATCTGCAGCATCATCTGATCGGGCATCAGCACGACGTCCATCTTCCCGCTCGGGCAGTTGGGCGCGGCGAGAAGCTGCAGCGCCTCTTCGGCGGTGCGCCGTCCGCTGCCGATGAACCCCGAGCGCTCGACGATCTCGAAGCCGCCCTGCTGGCAGTAGCCGTTGTAGCGGCCACCCCACGAGCGCGTCTGCGTCACGCCGTTCGCGTGCGCGGTGACGTGCAGCCCGGGCACCGTGAACTCCCACTCCTGGAGGATCGCGCCGCCGTCGGCGGTAACGATGAGCTGGCGCGTGCGCGTGGTCCACAGCAGCGCAGCCCAGTCGACGATGCGTCCGTCGAGCTTGCACGCGGTCGATTCGCGCATCAGCAGCTCGATGCGCTCGGCCTTGGTCAGGCGCAGCGGCTTGGCCACCGGTGTGGCGTAACGACCGCTCTCGCTCGGCAGCTCGGGCGGTGCGCCTCCGAACACGGAGCGGCCACGCGCCAGCCGCGCCCAATCGCGTGCGCGCGCGATCGCGTCCTTCAGCCCCGCATCCGATAGATCGCTCGTCGCCGCGTAGCCGATGCCGTCGCCGTCGACCACGGTGACCATCGCGCCGCGGTCGCGCTGCGCCTGCACCGGCTCGGCAACGTCCTGCCGCACCGAGACCATCTCGGTGTCCTCCTCGACGACGCGGATCGAGCAGTGATCGACCGCAGGCGCGAGCGATCTGAATCGGGTGACGAGTTGTTCCATTCGGGTTTCGGTGATCGTGCGAAAGGGCGGATTTCAACACACGGACTCGCAGTCTGGGGCAGGGTGAGCGCCTTTGAGCACTGGGGGCAAATGCCCAGTCTGCGAACGCCGATCGATTCACCACCGAGACACAGAGAGCACCGAGAAGTGCAGAGGAGTTTCTCCGTGTTCTCCGTGTCTCGGTGGTGAAATGGTTCTCGCGTTTCGCGCGCAGCGTCGCTCGCCGCTTTCGCGACGCAGCTAGAGCGCAGCCGGCAGCGCGACGCCGAACTTCTCCGCCCACGGCGCCAGCGCGGGCAGGATGTCGGTGTTCGGCGCCACACCTTGCGCGAGTTGCTCGCGCCGGCGTGCGAGCCCGCGTTCGCCGGGTAGTCGAACGCGATCCACCCCCGGTCGCGGCGGATTCGATCGGCAGGCTTCGCGCAGCCACTGGGCCTGGCGAACGAAGTCGCCGGTGCCACCGAATGCGGCTGGATCGAGGATCTGAACGAGCACCGTCGCGCCCCAACCCTCCTTCGGATCGGCGCGGCCGAAACCGGCGAGCCCCGCCGTCAGCGCCTCGATCATCAACGCGAGGCCGTAGCCCTTGTGCCCCGCGTCGAGCCCGCCGAGCGGCAGGATCGTGCCGGGCGGATCGGCGAACAGCACCGCGGGATCGTCGGTCGGATCGCCCTTCGCATCAAGCAGCCACGGATGCGGGAACCTGCGCCCTTGGCGATACAGCCGCGCGCTCATGCCGTTGGTCGTGATCGAAGCGGAGATGTCGATCAGCACCGGATCGCCCGCGGTGGGAAAACCGCAGGCGATCGGATTCGGCGTGACGAAGGCGCGCCTGCCGCCAAAAGGCGCCACGCTCGCCGAATTCGGGTCGGAGCACGCGAGCAGCAATACGAATCCCTGCTCGGTCGCGCGCTGGAGATACGCGGCGAGGCAGGCGATGTGGTGGCTGCGCCGAACGACGACCGTGCCCGTACCGTACGTGCGCGCGCGTTCGATGGCCGCGTCGATCGCACGGCGCGTGAGCCACGGGCCCGGGAGCCGTCCTCCGTCCCAGAGCGCGACCGCCGGGCGCTCGCTGACGACGGCGTAGTCGCCGTCGCGCCGCATCGCGCCGCGCTCGATCTCGCCGAGGTAGGGCGCGAGCAGCGCCAGCCCGTGCGTGTCGTGGCCGAGCAGATCGCCTTCGAGCAGCACCTCGGCGACGTCGCTCGCGATCGGTTCTGCCATTCCGGCGCGCGTCAGCAGCGCTCGCGCGAAGTCGAGCAACGCCTGCGCCGGGTAGCGCGCCGCGTGCTCCGTCCGTGAGTTCGATGGCTGCATCAGAAGATCATGGTTGCTTGATGTCGTGATCCCGGACCAAGAACCCCCCATTGAAAAAGGCGGGCAGGGGGGATTTCAACAGCGCCGCCACTGGTGAAACCGGGAAATCCCCCTCCGGTCCCCTTTTTCGAAAGGGGGCGGAAATTCGTCGCCGTGTGCGGAGAGTCGTTCGGAGATTGCTCAATACACCGCCCGCCCGCCCGACAGATCGAACACCGCGCCGGTCGAAAACGAACACTCTTCGGTGCACAGCCACACGACCATCGCTGCGATCTCGTCGACTTCGCCGAAACGGCCCATCGGGATCTTCGACAGCATGTAGTCGATATGCGACTGCGTCATCTGGCTGAACATGCCGGTCCTGACGGCGGCCGGCGTGATGCAGTTGACGCGGATGCCGGTCGTGGCCAGTTCCTTGCCGAGCGACTTGGTGAGCGCGATCACCGCGGCCTTCGACGCGCTGTACGCGGCCGCGTTCGGGTTGCCTTCCTTGCCGGCGATCGACGCGATGTTGACGATGCGGCCGTAACCCCTGCCGCCGTCGTGCGCGCGCATGTGCGCGACGAGCGCACGGTTACACAGGAACACGCCCGTCAGGTTGATGTCGATGACCTGCCGCCACGCGGCAAGCGGATAGTTCTCCACCGTCGTGTTCGGTCCGGTGATGCCTGCGCTGCAGACGAGCGCGTCGACGCGACCGAGCGCGGCGATGCTCGCGTCGCGTGCGGCGGCCACGGCGGTTTCGTCGGTCACGTCGACGACGTGCCCGTGGTGGCCGTCGCCGAGCGATTTCAGCGCGCGCTCGAGCGCCTCGGCGTCGCGGTCCCAAAGCGACACGCGCGCGCCCGAGGCGGCAAGCCGCCGCGCGGTGGCCAGTCCGATCCCCGCAGCTCCGCCGGTGACAACGGCGCCGCGACCTTGCATATCGAGTCGATTCACGCGACCTCCCTGCCCGATGCCGAAGGCGCGACTATAAGGCAGCGGCCGCAAATTGGCCTGACCACTTGACCGATCCGTCTTGACCCGCGCCGCGGCTGCACGCTACAGTGCGCGCGCCGCGTGCGGCGACGATCGGAACGATACGAGGAGACGGAGGCATGGCCGGGGGGGCGAACTCGAACGGCGGAGGCTCGGGGCGCAAGGGCGCCAAGCCGCGCCGCAGCCAGGCCTGGTTCGGCCGGCTCGACCGCGACGGCTTCATCTACCGGTCGTGGATGAAGAACCGCGGGATCCCGCACGACCAGTTCGACGGCCGGCCGGTCATCGGCATCTGCAACACCTGGTCGGAGCTGACGCCGTGCAATACGCACTTCCGCGTTCTGGCCGAGCACGTCAAGCACGGCGTGCTCGAAGCGGGGGGCTTCCCGCTCGAGTTTCCGGTGATGTCACTCGGCGAAACGCTGATGCGGCCGACGACGATGCTGTTCCGCAATCTCGTCAGCATGGACGTCGAGGAGTCGATCCGCGCCAATCCGCTCGACGGCGTCGTGCTGCTGATGGGCTGCGACAAGACCACGCCCGCGCTGCTGATGGGCGCGGCGAGCGTGGATCTGCCGACGATCGGCGTCTCCGGCGGACCGATGCTGTCCGGCAAGTACCGCGGCGGTGAGCTCGGCTCAGGCACCGGCGTATGGCAGATGAGCGAGGCGGTGCGCGCGGGCGACATGTCGCAGGCGGATTTCTTCGAGGCCGAAAGCTGCATGCATCGCTCGCACGGGCACTGCATGACGATGGGCACGGCCTCGACGATGGCCTCGATGGTCGAGGCGCTCGGCATGGGGTTGCCCGGCAACGCGGCGATCCCGGCGGTCGACGCGCGGCGCAACGTGCTCGCGCGGATGGCGGGCCGGCGCATCGTCCAGATGGTCGAGGAGGATCTCGTGATGTCGAGGATCCTCACCCGCGCGGCGTTCGAAAACGCGATCCGCGTCAACGCCGCGATCGGCGGCTCGACCAACGCCGTGATCCATCTGCTGGCGCTCGCCGGCCGCATCGGTGTCGAGCTTTCGCTCGACGACTGGGACGCGCTCGGCCACGACCTGCCGTGCCTGGTCGATCTGCAGCCCTCGGGCCGCTACCTGATGGAGGACTTCTATTACGCGGGCGGTCTGCCGGCCGTGATCCGCGAGCTGGGTCCGGTGCTGAACAAGGACGCGCTGACCGTCAACGGCAGGACGATCTGGGATAACAACAAGGACGCGCCGCGCTGGGATCTGGACGGAACGAAGCGCGTCATCCGGCCGCTCGCCGATCCGTTCAAGACGCGGGCGGGCATCGCGGTGCTGCGCGGCAATCTCTGTCCGGACGGCGCGGTGATCAAGCCGTCGGCGGCCACGCCCGCGCTGATGAAGCACCGCGGCCGCGCGGTCGTCTTCGAGAACAGTGACGAGATGCACGCGAAGGTCGAGGACGAAAGCCTCGACGTAAAGCCCGACGACATCCTCGTGCTGAAGAACTGCGGTCCGAAGGGCTACCCCGGCATGGCCGAGGTCGGCAACATGCCGATCCCCAAAAAACTCGTGCGGCAGGGCATCACCGACATGGTGCGCATCTCCGATGCGCGCATGAGCGGCACCGCGTACGGCACCGTCGTGCTGCATGTCGCGCCTGAAGCGTCGGCCGGCGGCAACCTCGCCCTCGTCAAGAACGGCGACGTGATCGAGCTGGACGTGGAGCGGCGTCGGCTGCACCTCGAAGTCAGCGACGAGGAACTCGCGCGCCGCCGCGCGCAATGGAAGCCGCCGCAGCCGCCGATGAGCCGCGGCTACGTGAAGCTCTACTTCGACCACGTGCAGCAGGCGAACCGGGGCGCCGACCTCGATTTCCTTGTCGGCTCGAGCGGCTCGGCGGTTCCGAAGGACAACCACTGATGCGGCGGCTTGCTCGCGTCTTGCTCCCTCTCCCCGCTCGTCGGGGAGAGGGCGGGGGTGAGGGGTTCCGTCACTCGGCGACAGCCCCTCACCCCGACGCTCTTCCCGTGTCCGGGGAGAGTGAGCGGCTCGTTCCGCGCGCCCAACCCGCATGAACGTCCTGATCACCGATGCCGACTTCCCGACGCTCGCGCTCGAGCAGTCGCTGTTCGCCGAGGCGGGCTGGACGGTCGCGTCGGCGCAGTGCCGGACGGAGGGCGATGTGATCGAGGCGGCGCGCGATTGCGATGCGCTGCTCGTGCAGTACGCGCCGGTGACCGAGCGCGTGCTGGCGGCGCTGCCGCGCGTGGGCATCGTCAGCCGCTACGGCGCCGGCTACGACACGATCGATACGGCCGCGTGCGCCCGGCACGGCGTGTGGCTCGCCAACTCGCCCGACTACGGGGTCGGCGAGGTCGCCACGCACGCGCTCGCGATGGCGCTGGCGCTGCTGCGGCATCTGCCGATGTACGACCGCGACGTGCGCGCCGGCCGCTGGAGCTATCTGTCGCCGGGCACGATCCGGCGCACGTCGAACCTGACCGTCGGCATCCTCGGCCTCGGCCGCATCGGCAAGCGCTTCGCGTATCTGGCGCGCAACTGCTTCGCGCGCGTGATCGCGTGCGACCCGTACATCATCGACGGCGACTTTCCGGCGTATGTCGAACGCGTGACCGTCGAAGAACTCTTCGACCGCAGCGATGTCGTCTCGCTGCACGTGCCGCTGACCGCCGAGACGCGCGGCCTGGTCGGCGCACGGCTGCTCGCCCGGATGAAGCGCGGCAGCGTGCTGGTCAACACGGCGCGCGGCGCGGTGGTCGACATCGACGCGCTGCTTGCCGCGCTCGACGACGGCACGCTCGACGGTGCGGCGCTGGACGTGCTGCCGGCCGAGCCGCTGGCGACCGATCATCCGCTCGCGCGCCATCCGCGCGTGCTGCTGAGCCCGCACGCCGCGTTCTACTCGACCGAAGCGGAGACCGAGCTGCGGCGCAAGGCGGTGCTGAACATCGTGCAATGGGCGAACACGGGACGCCCCATGTATCCTGTGATCGAAGGGACGAAGATCCCGAAGCTGTAAAAGTGCAGGGCGACGGGCGCGGCGCAGCGAGCGCCCGCAGAGGAGACCGAGCTTCATGGCCAGGGTCGCGATACGCGGCGTAGTGAAGCGCTTCGGCGCAACGACCGTGATCCACGGTGTGGACATCGACATCGCCGACGGCGAATTCGCGGTGCTGGTCGGCCCGTCGGGCTGCGGCAAGACGACGCTGCTCAGAATGATCGCCGGGCTGGAGGAGATCTCGGCCGGCGAGATCGCCATCGGCGATCGCGTCGTCAACCGCGTCGCCCCCAAGGAACGCGACATCGCGATGGTGTTCCAGAACTACGCGCTGTACCCGCACATGACCGTGCGCGACAACATGGCGTTCTCGCTGCTGCTCGCCAAGCGGTCGCGCGCCGAGATCGACGAGCGCGTCGGCAAGGCGGCGGCGATTCTGGGATTGTCGGATCTGCTGGATCGGTATCCGCGCCAGCTTTCGGGCGGGCAGCGCCAGCGCGTGGCGATGGGGCGCGCGATCGTGCGCGACCCGCAGGTGTTCCTGTTCGACGAGCCGCTGTCGAACCTCGACGCCAAGCTGCGCGTGCAGATGCGCACCGAGATCAAGGAACTGCATCAGCGGCTGCGGACGACGTCGGTGTACGTGACGCACGACCAGATCGAGGCGATGACGATGGCCGACAAGATCGTCGTGATGAACGCCGGGCGCGTCGAGCAGATCGGCACGCCGCTCGAGCTGTACGACAACCCGGCCAA
>FWPU01000990.1_pt1 | contig 88663 bp, 77 predicted proteins | sample 2228361 | NCBI WGS metagenome assembly FWPU01 (sample SAMEA103939777, study PRJEB20133) | metagenome
TGGGGTGGTGTTGCGGGGGTCTTCGGGAGGGGTCTCGGACGACACTGAGGCGTTCACGGTGGTGCCTGGGGCACTGGGGGCGTTTGGGATGTCCGGGGTTCCTGCATCGGTGGTGGCAGGCGACGCTTTTCCGTCGGCGGTGGTGGTAACGGCGTACGACGTGTATGGGAATGTGAAGACTAACTATGCGGGTAGTGTGAGTTGGAGCAGTACTGACCGGCAGGCTTCTCTGCCGTCTGCAGGTGGTGGTTTCTCGAGCGGGCAGAAGAGTTTCCCCGGAGCCGGTTTTGTCTTGAAGACCGCGGGGGCGCAGACGGTGACGGTGACGGATGCGGAAGCTGGTGTGGCCGCTACTTCCGGGGCAGTAACGGTCTCAGCAGCAACAGTAACGAGTTTCACCTTATCCAATCCCGGCAATCAGACAGCCGGAGTGCCGTTTGTCTTAACCATTAGCAACGCAAGGGACAACTACGGCAATTTGGTTTCGGGGACCTTTAGCGTCGATGCTGCTTCAGGAGGTGGGGCAGCGCCTGATGGCACTCCACCTGTCTTCACGCCCATTACCGTCGTGGGAGGAAGCGGCTCGTCCTTGCAGACGCTGTACCGGGTAGAGGGCTCGGTCCGGCTACGGGCGCAACTTGCCGACGTGACTCAGACGACCTCTGAGTTTTCCGTGCGGCCGGGGACTGAACTTGCCGCTTTTGGGCTCAGTGGCTATCCCAATGCAGTGGTAGCCGGCCAAACCTTCGGGGGCAACTCTGTGGTGGTGACGGCATATGACCGCTGGGAAAACGTCAAGACCGACTATGCGGGCAGCGTGTGGTTCACCAGCACCGACGACGCGGCGGTAATCACCCATGGTCCTTCTAACCCGATTTCTCTGATCAGTGGGACGCGAACTCTGCCTGGCAGCGAATTCGACCTCAGGACCGCGGGGCAACAGCGGATCACAGTCACTAACGGTTCGGTCAGCCGGGTCAGCGATTACATCAACGTGTCGCCGGCAGCCATTAGCACCTTCACCTTGGGGGCGGCGAGCCCGCAGACTGCAGGGGTGCCCTTCGCCCTGGAGGTGAGTAATGCGAGGGACCAGTATAACAACTTGGCCTCCGGGGTCGTCTCGGTGACTGTTGCTGCAGGCGGAGGTGATGCACCTGACGGGACACCCCCGCGCCTGGGGGATATCGTGGTTGTCAACGGCAGCGGATCGGCGACGCAGACGCTTTACAATGCGGAGCCCACGCAGTTGCGCGGGCAAATAGGTCCGGTCACTCGCACCACTGGTACCATTGTGGTGCTTCCGGGAAGCCTGAACAAGTTTGCGCTCGCTGGCTACCCCACGCGGGTGAGAGCAAACGACTCCTTTGCAGGCCAAAACGTCGTCGTGAGAGCCTACGACCAGTACGACAACCTGAAGACCAACTACACGGGCCAGGTATACTTCAGTAGCAGCGACGCCAACGCCGCGTTGCCCTACGATCTTAACCGGCGCTATACCTTCCTCCCCTCCGAGAACGGTGAGCACACTTTTCCGGGAAGCGACTTTGTCTTACGCACCCCCGGGCTGCAGACCATCACTGTGTATGACTATGACACAGGCATTCAGAAGCGCTCCAATGACATAGACGTTTACGCCCTAGAGATCTCTTCTGTCTCTTCTCTGGCCGCCACCGTAACTCAAGGGCAACAGGGGATCCCCGTGACCATGGTGGTGCGCAACTTCGGAGCCCAGCCAGTGACCATTACCGGGGCTGACCTGATGTTCACTGCGGGCCAACCTCCCCAGAATCGTAGCGCTGATTATGTGGTCGCGCGTGCAGACGCCGTTACCCAGATCGTGGGCGGAGCGCAACAGAGCCTCTCTTTCACCGTGGGCGTGAATGGCTCGGCGCTGGCGGACGTGGTCACCGTGGATGGATTCGTGGCAGGCTCGTATGCGGGCGTGCTGCTCTCGACCACAGGGGCAACAACCAAGCACCTGTGGACGGTACAAACGCCGCCGAACCTGGCTATCACGACGCTGGCGGTCAACGCCGACACGGTGCGCCAGGGGCAGTCCGACGTGCCGATCGTGGTGTGGATACAGAATACGGGGGCACAGGCGGCCACTGCGGTCATCGATAGTGTGCGCTTTAGCCTTCACCGGAGTGGGCAACCCGTCAATAGTGAGTACGAGATTGTGGCCTCGCCGGCGAATCCGGCCAACATTGGCGCTAATCAGCTGCAGCAGTTTACCTACCTGCTGCGGGCGGCGCGCACGGCCACGCCAGGGCTCATTCAAGTCAGTGCCCGCGCTTATGCCAGGGACGCGAACTCTGGCGCCTCCTACACCTTCGCGAGTCCGAGCCCTGCGTTCTTCACCTTGGCTCAGCAGCCTAGCCTACAACTGCAGGCGATTCGTGCCTCACAGTCGACAGTGACGCAGGGACAAACGGCGGTGTGGACGGTGACCGTCCGGGTGCAGAACAACAGTTTGACCAACCTGACGGTGGATTTCTCCCCCAGCAGCACTTATCTCTTCTTCAGAAAAGGGGGCGAGGACGTGACCAGTCAATACACCATCGTGCGTCCCACTGCCTTGCAAGGGGGCGGAAACGTGCTCCTTGGGGGAGGCCCGCCGGATAGCCTGGTCTTCACGATTGCCGCCACTGGCCAGACCACGGGGGATATTACCATCGCGGCCCGGGTGGGCTGCACTGACGGCACCTACGACGACTCCGGGCGCTCAGGTGTGTTTGGAGGAGTCACGGTCCAGACCCCGCCAGTGCTTCTCATCGACCGTGTGGCCCTCTCCCAAGACAGTGTCACGGTGGGACAGGCAGAGGCGTGGCAGATCGATCTCCACCTTCGCAACAGCGGGGGCACGAACCTCCTTATTGATTTTGCCCAATCCGGCGTCACGCTGTCGCCTGAGGAAACTCCCGGGGTGGAGATCGTTAAGCCTTCGGTGCTACTGAACGGCAACGACCAGGTTCTTGAAGCCGGGACCGCCGATGTTCTGCGTTATGTAGTGACCAGGACAGGGCTCAAGTCGGGCGAGGACTCGATTGCGGCGACGGTGCGCGGTGTGAATGTGAATTCTGGCGTCGGGCTGACGCAGACGGCTGCTTCTACCGTTTGGGCCCAGACGCCGGCAGACATGCGCATCACCAGGGTCGAGGCCTCGGACAGCTTTATCACCGCCGGTCAGACCAGGGATTGGACTGTGCGGGTGCGTGTGGCGAATCTAGGGCAGAGCGATATTGCTCTGGACCTGGGTGCGACGCAGACCATGCTCGTCTTTGACCCGCCCGGTGCGCATACCGTCATCAGGCCAACCGGGCTGGAGGGGACCGGCAGCACGAGGTTGCGTGGCAACAGCACCGGCACGCTCTTCTTCACCATTGACCAGACTGCGCCAACCCCGGCCACCGCAGCGATCCATGCTGTGGTCCGGGGGACGGAGGTCAATAGCGGGCGCGCCCTGAGCGACGACACATATGACGCGGGCAGTGACACTGTCCGCATCCAGCAGCGTGCCGCTATCGCTTACGTGGAAGGTTCTTTGTCGCCGCTGAGTGTGAGTCGCGGAAGCTACGCCTCCTTCGCCTTGAGAGTCCGTAACACCGGAGCTTCCACTGTGATGGTCCAGCCGTCGGCCACGTGGCTCAGGATTGACGACGGCCAGGGACATCAGTTTCAGGCCTTTCTCGACGCCGGACCAGTAGCTGCACTTGCTCCGGGCGAGGCGACGCTCACTTTTGTCAGCACTCAGGTGTCCAGAGTCATGGCCACCGGTTCCTATGCCCCGGTGCTCCGCATCGAAGGGACAGAGAACCAAAACCCCTTTTCGGCTCAGCTTACCCTGCCAGAGCTGGTGCAGGTGGCTGCCGAGACGCGCCTGGCCATCCAGAACACTGCGGCCTCACAGGCAACTGTCACGCAAGGGCAGACCCGCCCCTGGTTTCTTTCTGTCTACGTGGCCAACAATGGCGTCTCGGCGGTGAGGCTGGACAGTACCCGCCTCCGCTTATATCGGCTCGGCACAGAGGTCACGAGCGAGTATGTGTTTCAGACTCCCACGGTGTTCTCCGGGAGCGGGACGGGGCTCTTGGCCCCTGGGGCCAGCGATGAGCTGCGTTTTCCTGTGACTCAGACCATCGCCAGCACCCTGGGTCCGATTCGCATCTACGCGGAAGTATGGGCTACAGAGGTCTCTGACCCCACGAACCATCTTCATGCGGTGACCAACGCGCAGTGGGGCTACTTCACTGCGCAAGCACCGGCCGTCCTCGAGTTGGTAAAGGTGAGGCCCTCACAGCCCACCGTCACAGCTGGGCAGAGTGCGGATTGGCGGGTTAGCCTCGTGCTCGTCAATTCCGGTGGCAGCGACCTGCTGGTGGATACTCTTGCCGCTCGCACCTCTCTCAACTTTTCGGCTGGCACGGACTGGGTGGTGCTGCGTCCTTCTGCGCTGGCCGGGGGCGGGTTGGTTTTGGAGGCAGGAAGTACCGATAGCCTGGTGTTCACCGTGGATGGTAGTTCGTCCACCAAGGGCGCGGTAGTGCTCACTGCAACAGTTGGTGCGGCGGAGCTCAACAGCGGACGCCTGCTGAGTGCCTCTGTAGACCTGGAAAACGCAGGGTTGGTAGTGGTGCAAGAGCCAGCCCGTCTGCAGTTAGCGGGTCTCCAGGTGGTGGCGCCGAACGCACCGTATGTGAATACCGGTCAGAGTTACAACGTCCGCGCGCGTGTGCGCAATCTGGGAGAAGAGAGTGCCACACAGGTGGTGGTAGGGCTTACCTCTTCCCCGAGACTGAGCACCATTCCGGCCTCGGTGACACTTCCCCTTCTGCCTGGTGGTCAGACTGAGGAAGCTCTTGTGGCTGCCACTGCCGGTGCATTGGGCGACACCATGGAGACCTTGGCTGCCCGCCTGCTCCAGGCTCGATCGTTGAATACGGGACTGGAGGTGAGCATTTTGCCTGCTGAGGGTGCAGGGGATACAGTGGCTCAGGTCTACAGCCAAAAGCCCGCGGCATTGCACATAACTGCGGTGGTGGCCGTGCCGGATACGGTGATTGCTGGCCAGACCGGTCCGTTCTGGACCGTGCGGGTGGCGCTGAAGAATGCGGGGAGCGCGGCGGTGGTTCTCAACCAGCCCGCGGCCTCCGACGTGGCAATCCGCATAGATGGTTCGGTGCAGGAGGACTATGTTATTGGTGCACCGCGAGAGCTCGTGGGAGGCGGCCTCACCTTGGCTGGTGGCGAGGAGCGCATCCTGGAGTACACGGTGTTCAAGACCGGTGCCAAGGGCGGAATCGGACAGCTCCTGGTGGAGCTCGGCGGGCGCGACCTGAATGACCCCACGCGCCAGTTGGGGGCTGGGGGAGAGGGGACAGTATATGTGGCGAGCCCGGCGCGGGTGCAGATTGTCTCCACGACGATTCGCGCCCCCAATGTGGGCGTCGGCGACACTGCCCACGTCAATGTCGGGCAGGAGTTTGCCGTAGACGTGGCAGTGGCAAATGTCGGCGGTGAGGAACTGGCTGACGTACGCATTGGTTTGCGCACACAATACTCGGCGTCCCCCCCGCCACAGACGATTGCAGCCATCGCGGTGGGAGCAACGTACACTGTGAGCTTCATAGTGCGTGCGGACACTCTCCCGCGTCCCCGGGCCGAGCTCCTTCAGGCCGAGGTACAGCAGGCGCGTGGCGCAGCGAGTGGATTGGCTGCGCAGGTATTTCCTGCCTTGGACGCGACTGCGCAGGTGGTCATCGATACGCCGGCCCGCATCCGTCTGCGGCGCCTCTATCTGGCTGGGCCCAACGCCCCGTATCTGACTGCGGGGCGCCGAGCAGAGGCGCGAGCAGTGCTGGAAAACCTTGGCACAGAATCGGTGGGCGAGGTGTCGGTGGCACTGGGGGTGACTCCGGCCGGGGCCACCATACCGGACACGCTCACCGTGACCCTTCCGAAACTGGGCGGAGCGCCTGACAGCGCGCTGGCCACTTTTCCGTTGACCGTGGGGCCCACCACCGGCGCTGTGCACTTCAAGGGGTTTGTGCTGGGTGCTCAGGCATTCAACAGCGCCGGGCCGGCAAGCATTCTTCCGGCCGTGGCCGATACCTGTTCGGCCTTTGTGCAGACACCACCTGTCCCTCGGGTGGTGGGGATGGTCTTCTCCAGGGACACGGTGTTCGCAGAAAGTACTCAGCCATGGCAGGTCGAGGTGCGCCTGCGCAATGACGGTGAGGCGGGGCTCTCCTTTGTCCCACCCAAGGCGGCTGCGCTCAGCGTCTTCATTCAGGGGGCCGAGCAAACAGGCACATATGAGGTCGCGCCCCCTAGCGCCATGAGTGCAGGTGGCAGGCACCTGCTCCCCGGCGGGGTGACCGATAGCTACGTCTTCACGGTGCTGCGAACTGGGCCTTTGGGAGGCGTGGCGGTAGTGCGCGTGGTCCTCACTGCATATGACGCCAACGTGGGTCCGGAAGGGGAAACCTACCAGTTGGTGGCGGAGGACAGCCTGTTCGTGCGAGCGGCTGCGGTGGCCCGCGTGCGGCGGACCGAGGTGGTGACAAAGAATGTGGACCAGGTAGGGGTGGGCATCGTCAACACGGCACAGCAGTTTGCCATCAAGGTCGTGGTGGAGGAAAAACAGGGGCGTGAAGGCCTGGACAGTGTACGGGTGCAGCTTGTTCCCCCAGATGCGGCCTTCTTGGTCACCGATACGGTCCTGGTTGTCCCCCACATTGAACGCAATGGAGTGGACTCGCTCCTGTTTGAGGTTCGGGCGCCGGCAGATGAACGCGCAGAGCCTCAGCGCTTTGTGGTCCGCCTGATCTCGGCCATTGCCCATGATAGTCGCATACCGGCAAGCATCCTGCGTGAGCCGCAGTTGGAGCAGGCGATTGTCATGGTGCAACGGCCCGCTACTTTGGCGGTGACTTTGGCGCTCGAGGGGATTTCTCCGGTGTTGACGATTGGGCAGCAGTTCCGCCTGATAGCCACGGTGACCAACCTCGGGTCGGCAGCTTGCGATAGTGGCTCTCTCTTGCTAACGCCACCCTCAGGCTATCGTGTCATAGTGCCCGAGGATACCTTGGCTGCTCCAGTCGAGTTGCCATTCCACCTGGGAAGCCGGGTGACACAGAGCCTGGAGGTGTTGGCCATTGCTCCTGAGGAGGCGAGCAAGGGTGACGTGTTCCGCCTAACCCTGCAGCGGCGACCACACGACCTGAACACCGGGTTTGAGGTGGCGGTGGCCAATGGTTCAGATTCCCTGACTGTAGAGACTGTGGCCCCAGGGACGGAGGTGAGCAGGATCTGGGTCAGCTTCCCACCCGGGGCTGCCGATGACACGCTCTCCACCGACCAAGATTTTGTCCTCTCTGCGCAGGTGACTTTCTCCGCTGGCGTGACCGAGAGGCGGGCAGTGCTGCGGCTGCCGCCCGGATCTGGTTACCAGCTGCGTGCAGACTCCGTGCGCTCGATTTCGAGCTCGCAACAGGATGTTTCCTGGACAGTCCGTGCGCCCTCAGACCCGGATCTCCACCCAGCTGTGCTCACCGTGGTGGCCTCCGCCCGCGATGGGGCGGGCAACCTCGTGCGCGCCCAGGCGGAGCACCAGATGTTGACGGTCAAACGCGCGATTGTTGCTTTGGAGCCGCTGGCAATTGTGGAACCGGCTGGCGCCGCCAGTGGGGACCTGTCTATCGGCCAAAAGTTCAAGCTGCAAGCGATTGTGCGCAACACCGGTGAGGCCGGCACCACCGGCAGAGGAAGACTTAAACTGTCCTTTGGTCAAACCGGCTGTGCCCTGGACACAACCGAGTCTGATTCCATAAAGACTTTTGTGCCCGGCACCCCGGTCTATTGGTGGTTGCGAGCCGCGCCTGAGCTCACTTCTTCGGCAGCGCTCAGGGTGGCCATCATCGACCGGCCCGATGACGAGAACACCGGGAACCGAGCGCAGGTCTCCAATGCGGAAAGTTTTCTCAACGTGCGCACGCTGGATCGTGGATTTGTGCGTGTGGACACGCTGTTCATTGCCGGGCCTGCTGGCGCAGTTGACGGCACCGTTTCGACTGGGCAGGCCTTCATTGTCACTGCAGAGATCACCTCGGCTCGAGTGGCAGGGGACACGTTGAGCGCGATCCTGAGCGTGTCCAACGACGGCTATTATGCGGAGACCTGGAGCAAACGGGTGGTGAGCGGCGATCATGCGGTGGTGCAATGGCGGGTAGAAGCATCCGAGCCCCCCGTCACTACGGGCCAGCCAGACACGCTGTGGGTGACGGCGCAAGGACGGGACTGGCGCAGCACTGACCTGTTGCTGAGTTCCACCTCCAGAGCCCTCCTGGTGGTGCTGCAGAAGAGGGCCGATTTCCGCTTGCGGGCGGAGTTGTACCAGCCGGCGGAGGCCGCGCGTGAACGTCGCCTTTCCACTGGACAGAGCTTCCAGATGCGTGCCGTGGTCGATGTGGAGGGTGAAGCGGGACTGCTGCCAGGGGACCCGTTTGTCGTTGAAATGATTCCCCCAGGGAGCCGTTATCAGGTGCAGGAGCCGCTGGTGCAGAGCAGCCCCTCCGGGGTGGTCGTGTGGACTTGTAAGGCGCCGGCAACCCCGTCGAGTGCCGCAGAGCAATTCAGTTTTCGCCTGCTGGATTGGCCGCGGGACGTCAACTCTGGGCAGCGGGTGCCGACGCCCTTGGATCCGGATGACAAGGTGGCAGTAACCACCGTCACCAAGGCGATGCTGGTCTGCAGGGCCGCCATCGTTGCCCCAGCCGACGCCATGGGACGGCGGATACGCGTGGGCCAGCAGTTTGTGCTCCGGGCCTTTGTGGAAAACTTGGGTGAAGCGGGCTACAAGCAGGCCCAGGACTTCCGCTTCCGCCTGTCCCTGCCGCCAGGCTTTGTCACGCAGGAGCAGGCTGTAAAAGCCCCAGAGGGTGAGATCGCCGCGGTGCAGTGGCAGGTGCGCGCCCCCCTCTTGGGCACCATGCAATGGGACACACTGCGCGTGGACCTGTTGGCAGTGGGACTCGATCAATACTCGGACGAAAGGGCGCAAGTGGTCGACTCCACCGCCACTTTGCCCGTGCAGACGGTGGCGGCCACCGTGCACCTGAGCTCTTACCAGGTGGATCGCCGGACCTCGGCCATGACCGGCGGGACAGGAGTTCCCTTGCTCGGCCTTCGCTTCTACAACCCGGCAGCAGAGCGCACCAATGCCTTCTTGTTGGAGAAACTGGTGGTGCAGCTGCGCGAGCCGGGCGGCAAAGACCTGGCGCCCCATGAGACCATTTCTCGCCTCGCTGCGGTCCGGCGTGGACAAGCGTGGCGGCCATTGGTGCAACTGACCGAGATGCCGGAGAAGAACCCTCTGGTCCTGGATTTTGCCCGAGGAACTTTGGATACTTTGTGGGGCAGTGTGCCCGACTCGCTCGAGCTGGTGGTGGACCTGTTGCCCCACACCAAAGCGCAGCGCCTCCTGTTGGCGGTGGATTCGGTGCTGCATGTGGTCGTGCGCGATGCCGAGTCTGGGCAATTGGTCACGGTGACCGATACGCTGGGCAATTTTTCGCCGGCCCTGGGGTTGATGTCTGATTTCCGGGTGGTGGTCCAGGGAGAATTTTCCAAGGCCTTTGGCACCTACCCCAACCCCTTTGGCCAGCCGGATCGGCCGGTGACCACTTTTGTCTACAACCTTGCCGCCGATGCCGAGGTCACTATTTCGATCTACTCGCTCATAGGCGAGCTGGTCTGGTCGCGACATTTTCCGAAAGGCAGTCCCGAGGGCAAGGCAGGGCCCCACGAGGGCGAGGTCTTCTGGGACGGGCGGAACGATCGTGGCCAGCGTGTGCTCAACGGCATTTACATCGCGCGCATTGTCACCAGTGATGGCCAGGAGGCCATCACCAAGATTGGCGTGGTCCATTGAGGCTTGGCGTGAAGGGGCAGCTCCTGACAATCCGACGGCTTCTGGCGGCCGCAGTGGTGGTGGCTGCCTGCGGCGTGCTGCATGGACAGACCGGGGGGCAGCGCCATCTGTTCACCTACGGGATAGGCGCGCGGGCACTGGGTCTGGGCGGGGCCTGCGTGGGCGACCCTCGTGATCCCACGGCCCTGTTCTGGAATCCGGGTGCCTTGGACCTGTTGGAGCGCAAGAGCGTGGTGAGCTTTTATGCCAATTTGCCCTGGGGTGCAAGCCTGCAGTCGCTGGGCTTTGTCCTGCCGACGCGCAACATGGGTACCTTGGGACTCGGTTTTGCGCGCATCGGCATTGGTGGAGCGGCCGCGCGCAGTGCCCACAACGAACCCGAAGGGACCTTCGGCTTCGAGCAGCAAGAGATATTGGTCGCCTATGGCAAACAGCTCTTCCCCTGGTTGTCGCTTGGGGTGACGGGCAAACTGGAACGCCAGGAACTGGCAGGTTTCAGCGCCAGCGCCCTGGGGGCGGATGCTGGCCTGTTGTACGTCTCGCGTTTCGACAATGTGCTGCTGCGTGATCTGCGGCTGGGTGTGTCTGTCTGCAACCTGCTTGCTCCCAGGCTGCGACTGGCAGGGGCCGAAGGAGAAGTGGTGGCTGCCCCCGAACGCCTTCCGACTATGCTGCGTGCGGGGCTGGCCAGGGCTTTCCGCACCGCCGGCGATGGGAGTGCGGTGGTCGTACACGTGGACATCGACAAGTCCGAGCGCCTTCCTGTTCGACTCCACATGGGGAGCGAGTATCTGTTCAGAGGAACGGCGATGCTGCGCGCCGGGTTAAACAATGGCGCCCCTTCGTTCGGCGCTGGACTCGCGTACGGCTCCTTCCAGATCGACTACTCATACGGGTGGTTTGCCGAGCGCGATGTGGCGCCGAACCACCGCGTGTCGATGACCTTCTCCTTCGGACTGACCAAGCAGGAGATGGTGCGGCGGGCGGAGCAGCGCCGGGCCCAGGAGATTGAAGAGGAGATGCGCGCGCGGCGGGAGTGGGAACGTCGGCAAATTATCCTCGGCGGGCTGCGTGATGGCCAGGCCGCGTTGGACCGGGGCGACTACTATGTGGCTGTGCGCGAGTTCACGAAGGCGTTGTCCATCCCGGACAGCGTCGGTTTGGACCCAGATCTTGTCGAGGCGCGGCAGGAGGCGCGGGAAAAGCTGCGCCTGACTGACCAGCGGCTGCAGGAGCAATTAACCCAAGAGGCTGCACGCCGGGCCGAAGAGCGCGAGGCCATGCGGCGGCAGACCGTTGCCGAAGAGCATTTTAGAAAGGCCCAGGCATTCCTGGCGGAAAACGCCTTTGCGGCAGCCATCCGCGAATTCGACCGCATCTTGGAAGAGTTCCCGGATCACGCCCAGGCGAAGGAGTTCCGCGACAAGGCAGTGCAGGAACAGCGGGCCGCTGCCCAGGCGGTGATCCAGCAGGCCGAGCGTGAAGCACGCAAGCCGGGAGGCGCCAACGAGGCGATCCGCATCTATCGCGAGGCGGCAAGAATCGCCGACGGGCAGCCCGACCTGGTGACCCTGGTAGAAGGGCGCATTGCCCGCTTGACGCAAGAGTTGAACTTCGACAATCTCTTCCGCCAAGGATTGGAGGAGAGACGCAATGGGAACTATGCGGCAGCAGCAGAGGCCTTCAAGCGGGCCATGCAGCTGCAGCCGCAAAACCAGGTGGTGCGCAAACACTACGAAGAAGCCATGGAACGCGCCCTGGCCAAGGACGTAGAGCCTGTGGGTCGGGCCCGCGAGCTGTACCGTGAAGGCTTCCGCCTGTACCAGCAGAACAGGTTTGAAGAAGCTCTGCAAAAGTTCGAAGAGGCCAATCGCGAACAGCCCTATGTGCGACGCATCCTGCAAGGCATCGATGCGGCAAAAGAGCAGATCGCCAAGGCGCAAGGGCGCTCGCGCCAGGAGAGGTAGAAGGCCGTGCTGCGTACACCCATAAAAGAGCAGCTGGTCGTCCCGGCAGACATCGATTACCTCGCCGACATCCGCGACTTTGTGGCGAAGGTTGGGCAAAAGTACGGCTTCTCCAAGCAGGTCATCAACGCCTTCAAGCTCTCCATCGACGAAGCCACCACCAACATCATCAAGCATGCCTATCGCGACTGGGAGGGGTCAATCACGGTGCGCGCAATCGTCAAGCGCAACAGCCTGACGTTTGTGCTCATCGACCAGGGGAAGTACTTTGACCCGCGGCGCGTGAAGCCACCCGACCTGAAGCGCTACGTGAGCATCGGCAAGAAGGGCGGCTTGGGCATCTTCATTATGCGCCGCCTGCTGGACTCCATCGATTACCGCAAGACAGAAGAAGGGAACGAACTGCGGCTGACTAAGCGGCGTGAGCCGGTACGTGCCCGTCGCTTCCACGTGCCCAGCCTGTCGCTCAGCCTGAAGGCGCGCTACTCGGCCATCGCCTGCGCCGCCGTCACCGTCATCGTCACCGCGGGATACCTCTACTTCTACAGCCAGGAGGATGACAACGCCCTCCGCGAGGTGCTCGGACGGGGGGTGCCCATTGCGCAGACCCTGACCACCAGCATTGCTGCCGACCTCAAAGAGGGAGGCATCGATTTTACTACTGAGGTGAGCGCGGGCGAGAAGATTCAGAGCACCATCAGCAAATTCCCCGAGTTGGTGGTGGAGTGTTTCGTGGTCGACTCGGCCGGCACGGTACGGGCGGCCTCGGTGTCATCGTCGCTTCTGTACACCCACTTTACCCCTCCTGGGCGCCTACGCCGCGTTGACGAAAACACCGCAGTTTTTGCCTGGGAAGGGCACGAAGTCATTGACATCTCTTTGCCGCTGTACGAGCAGGCATCGGGGAAGGTGGTGGGGCAAACCCACCTCTGGCTGCGCAAGGAGGTGGCAGATGCCATCGCGGCCAGCAGACGGGCGGAAAGCTTGCGCCTGGCCGTCATTGTCTTGGCCATAGGCGTGGTGGGCACATTCCTGCTGGTGTACGTGGTGCTCAACCCCTTCCGCAAGTTGGCGCAGTGGGTCCGCACTCTCGGCCATGAGGAAGTCGAGGATGAGCTGGATATCGACTCCTCCACCGAGCTTGGCGAAATCGCTCAGGCCTTTAGCGACATCACCACCAAGTTGCGGGAATCGCAGAGGAACCTTGCCGAGCAGGAGCGGTTGCGCAAAGAGATGCAGGTGGCCCAAGAGATCCAGCGCACCCTGCTGCCGACAGAGCTGCCAAAGATCGAGGGATACTCGGTAGCCACCTTCTACGAGGCGGCCAAGGAGGTGGGCGGGGACTATTTCGATTTTGTGGAGGTGGATCGGGACACCCTGGGCATCGCGGTGGCGGATGTCTCCGGCAAGGGGGTGCCGGGGTCTTTGGTAATGACCATGATCCGCACGGCCCTGCGCACCGAGGCACGTGGCGTCTACTCCGCTGCGGAAGTGCTGGCACGCGTCAATGACTTTGTCATTAACGACATGAAGAAGGGGATGTTCGTCACCGTCTTCTATGCCATCCTGGACTCGAAGCGCCGACGCATCAACTACGCCAGTGCTGGGCACAACCCCATGATCCTCTACCGTGGTGCCACGCGCAAGACGTACTACCTCAACCCGCATGGCTTTCCCATCGGCATCGCCTTGCCGGAAAAGGACCTGTTCCGGCGCACGATCCAGTCCGATACCATTCGTCTGGCTCCGGATGATATTCTCATTCTCTACACGGATGGGATCACCGAGGCGATGAACCCGCAGCGGGAGATGTTCGGTGATGAGCGGTTTTTGCAGGTGATCCGAGACTACAGTCACCTGCCGGTGGAAGCTTTTGTGGAACAAGTGAAGAACGAGCTCCATTCGTTCACCGAAGGAAATCCGCAGAGCGACGACATAACTCTGGTGGCCATCAAGGAGCAGGCGAGCGCCGAGAGCATCGAGCTGGAGCGCGCCAAGAGGGCCTATCGGCTGATGCAGGCGGGCAGGAATGTGCGTGACGCGTGCGCCGAGGCGGGGATCTCTGTCTATGCCATGAGCAAGTACCGGCGCCTCTTTGAGGAACGAGGAGTGGATGCCGTGGAGGTGGACTCGACCGTGCCTCCTGTTGAGGCCAGGCACCTCAGCATTGAGGAGAAGACCAAGATCTACGACATTATCCGAGCCCACCCCGAGTACGGCGCCAAGCGCATTGCCGAGGAGCTGGCCACGGAAAAGTACGGCTTTGAGTCCATCCCCGAGGCGGCCATCTACGACGAGCTGGTGCGAAGCCATCTGAACACGCGGCAGCTCAGGGAGGCCTTTGTGGCCAGACGTGGTAGCCCTCGGCGGATGAAGCCACCGGGCACGCCGCTACTGACTTTGGATGGGCGGGTCGTCATCGAAAGGCCGCAGCCCCTGGAGGCACCGTTGATCCCTGTTCATCCGCCAGTCCGCAGGGAGACCAAGAGGGAGGAGCCCGCCCGTCGGGCGCCGGAGCCGAAAAAGGAGGTCCCGCCCACCGAGGCAGAGGTATCGCCGCTGCCTGAACCCGAGGTTCCGGCCGTGGCCATTGCTGACGTGGAGCTGGAGCAGCTGTTGACCGAACCAATTGAGGATCTGCTCAGCAAAGGCGTGCCTCCGCCAGTAGAACTCGAGGAAGAGGAGACACCGGCTGCTGCGCAGCCTGCTGTGGTCCAAGAGGTGGAGGTCGCTCCTCCTGCCAGGGAAGAAGTCGAGGAGGTGATTGGGGGGGACGAGTGGCTCGAGCTTCTGGCCAGTGCAGAGGAAGAGCAGACCTCTGTGGAGGAGACCGGCGCGGCGGAACCGATAGCCGTCGCGCCAACCTCTGGCGAAGAGGTTGAAGAGATCGGCTTTGCCTTTGAGGAGCTGCAGCAGTTTTGGGAAGAAACCCCACCACCTCCAGTTGCGCCCGAGGAGGAGCTCATCCCCGAGCAGCCTGCGGACACAGAGGAGCGTGCTTTTGCGGAGTTCTTGCAGGCGCTTGAGGAGCCTGCCCCTGGGGAAGGAGGCAATGGCCGCCAGGAGAGTCCGACCGTGGCAGTGGAGGAGGACGAGGAGGTGCCACCACCCCCCGCACCTCGGGCTCGTGCCCAGCGGCAGCCGGACCCGTCCCTCCGGGAAAAGGTCTTGCTGAAGGGCCTGCGCCTCTACCATGCGGAACGATATGATGAGGCCATCGCCGAGTTTAGGCGGGTGGTGGAGGCCTACCCCGACTTCAAGGAGGCGCACAGCATTTTGGGTAATGCCTACTTCCGCAACCGCATGTACCTGGAGGCGGCCGAGGAGTACCGCCGGGTGAAGGAGATCGACGAGACCGACCCCGATGCGTACGAGAACATGGGGGTGATTTACGCCAACCGGGGCGAGTTCGAGAAGGCCATCGCCGAGTGGCAGATGGTCCTGCGGCTTGATCCGAGCCGCAAAGACATCGAGAAGAACATCGAGCGGGCCCAACAGCTTCTGGCCAAGCGAAGCCGGCATGCTCGCTGAAGATATTTTTCCGGTTGACAATTAGCACCATTTCTGATATATTAGCACTGGTCTGACGCCGACGAGCGGAGCCCAAACGGTCCGGATGTCGGCGTTGTGGACGTGGCACAGCGGGAGACGCTCGCCTATGGAAGGTATCCAGCTCTCTGTAGAAAGGCCAACCACCAGGGATGACATCGCCATCATTAAAGTGGGCGGCTACATTGACACTACCACCTCGGCCGAGTTAGAGCATTCGCTCTCGTCCTTGTTGAAGGCCGGCTCCTACAACATTATCATCGATCTGGCGAATGTGGACTATATCAGCAGTGCCGGCTGGGGCATCTTCATCAGCGAAATCAAGGGCATCCGCGAGAAAGGGGGCGACCTGAAACTGGTGGGCATGATTCCGGATGTGTACGAGGTCTTTGAGCTGTTGGAGTTCCACTACATCCTCAAGGCCTTCGACACAGTGGAAGAAGCCATCAAGGACTTTGATGCAGAGGCGAAGGCCAAAGGGCGGGTGGTGGTGCAGGTAGGCGAAGAACAGGGGAGCGGGGATTGGGCGACAACGGCTCCTGCGGCGGCAGGCACGGCCGAGCGCCTGTCCATGGACGAGGAGATCGCGGAAAAGATCAAACGTGTGGTGGCGGAATTCCCCGAGGCCGGCACGGCCAAGATACTAAAGGAGCTCAATACACCCCGGTTTGGCAATGTGAAGCTGGGGTGGTTCCAGATCCGCAAGTACCTGAAGCAGCTGGACCTGGATTCGAAGAAGAAGCGGCAGGATTTTGCCCGGCAATCATCGTGACTGTGATTACGAAACCTGGCCACTTGCTGAGAGGCAGATCAAGGTCTGCCTCTTTCTGTATCGAGCCACAGGGTTCAGGCCCTGGAGGTGGCTGAGGTGGTGAGGACGCGGTGGCTAGCACTCTGCGCCGTAGTGACGACGCTGACTGGGGTGGGTGCCTTCCTGCGGGTGCCGATGTGGCCAGTACCCATCACTTTGCAGACGTTGTTCGTCTTTCTGGGCGGCGGTCTACTGCCTGTCGGCTGGGCGGCGGCGGCGCAGCTGGCCTACCTTGCCTGTGGCCTCGTGGGGCTGCCGGTGTTCGCCTCAGCGGCAGGTCTTGCCGTGGTGCTTCAGCCAACGTTCGGCTATCTCCTTGCTTTTCCCCTGGCAAGCGCCGCGGTTTCCTGGATCGTTCGCGGAGGCAGACATGGCGGCGCGCTCGGACCTCCCAGGTGGCAGCGGCTCCTCATGGGCAATGGAGTAGGGGCGCTCCTGGTGCTGGGGTTGGGGGTCGTGTATCTGTACCTCAACCTCAATGTGATTGGCCATGTCGGGCTCTCTCCGCGTACGGTGCTGTGGACAGGGGTGGCGATGTTTCTCCCCGGAGAGGCGGTGAAGGTGGTGCTGGCGGCGGCGGTCGTCCGTCGCGTCTGGAAGGCAACTCAGAGGTAGAAGGGAGTGCGATGCGATACGTCGTTGGAGTAGATGGTGGGGGAACACGAACACGGGCCCTGCTGGTCGACGAACAGGGCCGGGTCTTGGCTCAGGCCGAGGGCGGGGTTTCCAACGTCCAGGTTGTTGGGCCGGACAAGCTGGCGGTGGTGGTAGGTGAGGTGCTGGAAGGTTTGCGCCGAGAGTGCGGCATGGGAGGACTGATTCCTGACCATATGTACTTGGGGTTGGCAGGAGCGGGGAGGCCAGGGGATCGCGAGGCTGCCCATGCGGCGCTGACCAGGGCCGGAGTGGCGCGCTCCCTGACCGTGGACACCGATGCCGCCATCGCCCTGGCCGGGGCCTTCCCGGACGGGCCAGGCATCATCGTCATCGCGGGCACGGGGAGCATCTGTTTTGGTAAATCGGCCTCCGGGGAAGTCGTACGCTGCGGCGGCTGGGGCTACCTGCTCGGGGACGAGGGAAGCGGTTACTTCGTCGGGCGGGAGGCCCTCCTTGCCGCCCTCAAGGATCTGGATGGCCGCGGCCCTGCAACTTCGCTCCGCCGCCGCCTGGAACAGGCCTGTGGCGTGGAGCGCATCGATCAGGTGATTTCGCGCGTCTATGGCGGCGACCTGGATCGCGCCGCCATCGCCTCGTTTGCTCCTCTGGTGTTCGAAGAAGCTGCCGCCGGTGATCAAGTAGCCGCAGGGATCGTGCAGACGACCGGCCATGAACTGGGCAAGCTGGCCGCCACCGTGGCCCTCAGGCTCGGCCTCAAAGACCGACAGGTCAATGTGGCCCTGGTAGGAAGTGTGTTCAATCAGAGGCCAGTACTGGAGCCGCTCATGCGCGAGGAGCTGGCCAAAGTCTCTGCCACAGTCAACGTCGACTGGCCGCGTTTCGAACCGGTGGCAGGTGCGGCAATTCTGGCGTGGCAGAAGCTGGGACTTCAGCTCAGCGCCGAGGTGCTCCAGCGTTTAGAAGCATCCTTGCGGCGGTAGGACGCAATGCACCTGGCGGAGCTATGGCAAAAGTCCGAGCGTGTTGTGGTCGGCCTGATGTCGGGCACCTCGGCGGACGCCATTGACGCGGCGGTGTGTCGCATCACCGGTGTGGCGGAAGGCATGCGCGTGCAGGTCCTCCACCTCGCCTCGCTCCCCTTGCCGGAGCCGGTCCGTCGGGAAATCCGTGCCTGTTCTACGCCGCGCAGCGGCAGGGTGGATCGCATCTGCCGGCTCGATTTCCTTTTGGGGGAGCTGTTGGCTGAGGCGGCCTTGGCCGCGATTGCTGAGGCCGGCATGACACCCTCAGACGTCGACCTCATCGGGTCCCACGGTCAGACGATTCAGCACTTGCCGGTGCCGCAGGACTATTGCGGGCGCATGGTCGCGGGCACGCTGCAAATCGGGGAGCCGGCGTTGATTGCCAAGCGCACGGGCATCATCACGGTGGGCGATTTTCGGCCGGCGGACATGGCCGTGGGTGGCCAAGGGGCCCCTTTGGTGCCCTATGTGGACTATCTCCTCTTCCGCAGCGCCGAAGAGAACAGATGTTTGCTTAACATCGGCGGTATCGCCAACATCACCCTATTGCCGGCATCTTGTTCGACCGCGGAAGTGCTCGCCTTCGACACCGGCCCCGGAAACATGGTCATCGACGGGCTGATGCGACGCTTCTTTAGACGTCCTTTCGATCAAGATGGCGAAGTTGCCGCTTCAGGGCAGGGCCACGCCGGTCTTTTGCAGGAGCTCATGAGCCTCCCCTTCTTTGCCCGCAGGCCGCCCAAGTCCACCGGGCGAGAGGAGTTCGGCGACAAGCTGGTGAGCTTCCTTGCGGCCAAAGGGAGGGAGCTTAGCCTTTCGCCAGCAGACCTGGTAGCGACTGCCACGGAGCTGACGGCGACAAGCATCGCCGATGCCGTCGGGCGCTATGGTGCGGCGGCGCGACCCTTGCACCGGCTCATTGTGAGCGGTGGGGGCGCCAGAAACCGCACGCTGATGGCCATGCTCAGATCTCGCCTCGGTCCGGGGACGGTGGTCGAGGTGAGCGATGAGCATGGAATCCCGGCCCAGGCGAAGGAGGCACTGGCCTTTGCCGTGCTTGCCAGTGAGACGGTGGCCGGATCAGCGGGCAATCTCCCCGGTGCCACTGGTGCACGCACGCAGACCGTATTAGGGAAGGTGTGCCTTCCGTGATGGTCCGCTACCACTGCTGGAAAGGGTTGTGAAGGCATCGCGTTGTGGCCGGGGAATGGTGACAACTTTCTCGTTGATTTTCTCGGGCGGAAGGAGTAACTTACAAACCATGCGGGGTGGGAGCTGGACAAAGGCAGCGGGGTGCGCGCTGGGCCTCCTGTTGGGGTGCGTGGCGGTGAGCGTTGCCCAGACGATGGAGGAACAGCAGCGCGAACTCAAGCGTGTCCGGGCGGAGGTTGAGCGCTACCGGGCGCAGCTTGCGCAGAAGGAGAAGCGAGAATCCGCGCTCCTGGACATGCTGGCAAGCCTCGACCAAGAGATCGCCCTGACGCGCGGGGTGATACAGTCCCTGGAGCGACAAGAGCGCCGCACACAGGAGGCGATCAGCAGGTTGCAGAAGGAGGCGGGGCAGACAGAAGGTGAGGCGGCGCGGATCAGGGAGGGGCTGCGCAGGCGCCTGCTGCATTTCTACAAATACGGCCGAACCAAGGACCTGGAGCTTTTTCTCCGCTCCCGCTCCCTCACTCAGGCCCGTGCCTGGGTGCGGCTGCAGAGGCGAATCGCGGAAGCCGATCGGGCTCGCATCCGCAGCTTGGCGGTCAAGCAGGAGGAGCTGGCACGCCAACAGACACTCTTGCGCCAGCAGAGAGAGGAACAGGCGCGCCTGATCGCCGAGAAGCGGCGAGAGCAAGAGCACCTGCGTGCCAGCCGCAGCACCCGCGCCCGGCTGCTTGCTGAGGTGCGCAATGACAAGAAGCAGCTGCAGAAGCGGCTCCAGGAGTACCAGCAGGCGGCGCAACGCATCGGCAAGATGATCTCCGCCGCGGAGGAGAAACGACTCGCCGCACCACCGGCCCCGTCATCTGCGGTCTATCGCGGACTGGCCGGACAGAAAAGGCGACTGCCTTGGCCCACCACCGGCAAAGTGGTGAGCAAATACGGGCGCAACAAGCACCCGCAGCTGGGAACCATCACCCAGAGTATCGGGGTGGATATTGAGAGCCGGGAGGGGGCGCCAGTGTGCTGCGTAGCCGGTGGCAAGGTGGCCGTCATCACTTGGCAACGCGGCGGAGGCAACATCGTCATTATCGAACACGGCGAAGGGTATTACACCGTTTACGCGCGGCTGGGCGAGATATATGTGGCCCCTCAGGAGGATGTTCAGGCCGAGCAAGTTATTGGCACGGTAGCAGAGGAGGGTCTCATAGGCGGCGCAGTCCTCCACTTTGAGGTGTGGAAGGGCACGCAGCACCTCGACCCCCTCGATTGGTTGAGTCCTCGATAGGAGTTTCTCCGCCCCGGGCGGCATAAAGGGAGCATGGCTTTCGATCTGGTCATCGGCCAGGAAGGGCCGAAAAGGGTCCTGGAACGGGCTTTGGCGCGCGGACGCGTGGCTCACGCCTACCTCTTTTGGGGCCCAGAGGGCGTTGGCAAAGAGGCGATGGCCCTCGCCCTCGCGCAAGCATTGCTGTGTCAAACCGAGGGAGCCTACGGCTGTGGTACCTGTGCCAGCTGCCGCAAAGTGGCGACGCTGAACCACGCAGATGTGAGATTTGTCTTCCCGGCCCCACCCAAGGTCGATGTGGAACGGGAACGGGAGATCCTGGATAGCGTGGCGCGGGAGCCGTATGGGCGGCTGCGACCCTGGTCTAATCCGGTTATCTCCATTGAGCGCATCCGCGCCCTTCGCTTCGACAGCGGCCTGAAATCGTTCGAAGGCCGGGGACGGGTGGTGATCATCGCCGAGGCGGAGGCGATGCGCGCCGAGGCCGCCAATGCCCTACTCAAGCTCCTGGAAGAACCACCTCCGGCCACCACCTTCATCCTGACGACGACCATGGTCCAGGGCCTTTTGCCCACCATAGTGTCGCGCTGTCAGCTGGTGCGCTTCTCCCTGCTGCCGCAAGAGCAGATCCAGGAAGCGCTTGTGCAGCGTCGACACGTCCCGGTGGACCAGGCCCGGTTGGTGGCTGGGCTGGCGTGTCGGAGTTATCGCAAGGCGATCGAGTGGCTGGAGGGAGAGGTAAACCAGCGGCGAGATGAAGCAGTGGAGCTGCTTCGGGTGGCGATCCGCGCGGACCATGACCATGTGCTTTATGCCGAGCAGCTGCGCCAACAGGCGGACAAGAATCTGGTGAAGGAGTACCTGCGCGTCATCCTGGGCATCCTTCACGATGCGCTGGTGCTCACCACCCTCGGCCAGGGAGAAGAGGCCTCCCGTCTGTTGGTCAATTTCGATCGGCTGGAGTGGCTGAAGAGGTTTGTGGGGGCGTTCGAGCACATCGACTTTGAGGCGGCAACGGGCGCGGTTGAGGAAGCGCTGGCAGCGATCGACCGCAACCTGGAGGTGAGCCTGGTGCTGATTGTGCTCTTTCAACACCTGAGGAAGGCCCTCAGGAGGAACTGCAATGTCTGACTACATTGAAATAGTGTTCAAAGGGGAGCGAAAGGAGATCTTTGCCAATCCTCAGCAGTTCCCCTTCAAGCCTGGTGATTATGCGATCGTCGAGGCGGCACGGGGTGAGGACCTTGGGGTAGTCAACCAGGTGGGGCCGCTCATCGACCGCAAGGCGGCAGGCATGACCGTGCGGAACATCTTGCGCAAACCCAGCCCTGCCGACATGGAGCGGTACCGAGCCAATCGGGAAAAGGAGGCCGAAGCGTTCCAGCTCTGCAAGCAGAAGATCGCCAAACATGGCCTGGCCATGAAGTTGGTGGACGTGGAGTTTCAGTTCGACTGCCACAAGATCACCTTCTACTTCACGGCTGAGAAGCGCGTGGACTTTCGCGAGCTGGTCAAGGACCTGGCCGCGGAGTACCGCGTGCGCATCGAGCTGCGGCAGATTGGCGTGCGCGATGAGGCCAGACGGATCGGTGGATTTGGCGCCTGCGGGCGGCAGCTGTGCTGCAACACCTTCCTGCGCGAGTTCGAGCCAGTCACCACCCAGTGCGCCAAAGAGCAAAACCTGCCGCTCAACCCGCAAAAGCTCTCTGGCATGTGTGGCCGTCTGCTCTGTTGCCTTGTCTACGAGCGTCAGTTCTACAAGGAGGCCCTGGCTTCATTTCCAGAGGTCGGCTCACTAGTAAAGACAAGCAAGGGCACCGGTGTGCTGGAGAAGGTGGACATCTTCCGCGAGCGGGTCCACATCCGCTATGAAGACCAGTCCACGGAGATTTTGACCCGGGGGGAGCTGGAAAAGTGCCAGGTGGTGGCCAAAGGGGAGAAGAGCGGCAAGAAGAAAAAGTGAGAACAGAGCATGCCTTCCAGTGAGGGACTTCAACCCCCGGGTGGATCTTTCAAGCGCGTGTTGGTGACAGCCGCGCTCCCCTATGCCAATGGGCCGATTCACCTGGGGCATCTGGCAGGAGCCTACCTGCCCGCCGACGTCTACGTGCGCTACCAGCGTCTTAAGAGACGTCAGGTGCTTTTCATCTGTGGTACTGACGAGCACGGCGTGCCCATCACCATCGCCGCGGAGGCCAAAGGGGTTTCGCCAAAGGAGGTGGTGGATTATTGGCACGAAGACCACAAGCAGAGTTTTGCGCGCTTTGGCATTAGCTTTGACCGCTTCTCGCGCACCTCGCTGCCTGTGCACCACAGAACGGCGCAGGACTTTTTCCTTCGCCTCTACCAGGCTGGGTATCTGGTGGAAAGGGCGGTGGAGCAGTATTTCTGTCCCACCTGCAGCCGTTTCCTGGCGGATCGCTACGTTGAAGGCAGGTGCCCTAAGTGCGGCGCGGACGGTGCGCGGGGGGACCAGTGCGAACGCTGCGGGAGCTCACTGAGCCCCACGGACCTCATCGAGCCGTACTGCAAGGTGTGCGGTGGGCGTCCAGAATTGCGCCCCTCAACCCATCTCTTCCTGCGGCTGCAAGCGTTCCAGGAGCGGTTGGAGCGCTGGCTGGCCGGCAAGAAGAACTGGAAGGATAATGTGCTCAACTACTGCCGGGGTTGGTTTGCCGAAGGCCTGGAGGATAGGGCCGTGACGCGGGACCTCCCCTGGGGCGTGCCCGTACCTCTTGCCGGCTACGAGGGGAAGGTCATCTACGTCTGGTTCGAGGCGCCCATCGGCTACATCTCCGCCACCAAGGACTGGGCCCAGTCGATAGGCGAGCCCGAGCGCTGGCGCGAATGGTGGTTGAGCCCAGAGACGCGTCTGGTGCATTTCATCGGCAAAGACAACATCGTCTTCCATGCGATCCTCTGGCCTGCCATGTTGATGGGCCACGGGGAATTCATCCTGCCGGACGAGATTCCGGCCAACGAGTTCCTGAATATTGCCGGAGCTAAGCTCAGCACCAGTCGCAACTATGCGGTATGGTTGCGGCAGTATTTAGAGCGATTTGACCCGGACCCGCTGCGCTACTGGCTGGCGGCGAACGCGCCGGAGACCAAGGACGCCGATTTTACCTGGGAGGACTTTCGTCAGCGAAACAACGGGGAACTGGCGGACATTCTGGGCAACTTTGTCAATCGTACCTTGGCCTTTGCCCACGCCAAGTTCGGCGGCAAGGTGCCGGCGACGAGCACTCTCAGCGCGGCGGACAGCCAGATGCTGCGCCTGTTGGAAGAGGCGCCCGGGACTATTGGAGAGCTCCTGGAACGCTTTGAACTGCGCCGTGCGGCTGCGGCCTTGATGGACCTGGCGCGCGCGGCCAACAAGTACTTCAACGACCAGGAACCCTGGCTGACCTTCGCCAGCGACAGGGCGCGCTGTGCCACCACTATCAATGTCTGTTTGCAGATAGTGCGCACGCTGGCGGTGCTCCAAAGCCCCTTTCTCCCGTTTTCTGCCGCCAGGTTGTGGCGCATGCTTGGGCTCAGGGGCCAGGTGGAAGAAGAGCAGTGGGATGAAGCCGGAAAGGTCCGGCTTGCTGCCGGGCACCCACTGTCTGCACCGGAGATTCTTTTCCGCAAGATCGAGCAGCACGAGATAGAGCCGGAGATTCGCAAGCTACAGGCGGTGGGTGCCGCCGGAGCACAAGGAGAGCCTCATGCCAGAGCAGGTTTCTTTTGAAGAATTCAAACGGGTGCAGCTGCGTACGGCGAAGGTGCTGACGGCCGCCCCGGTGGAAAAGACCAACAAGCTCCTTCGCCTGCAGGTGGACCTTGGGGGAGAGCAGCGGCAAATCGTGGCAGGGATCGCCGAGTACTATCGGCCGGAAGAGCTGGTGGGCAAGACAGTCGTTGTCGTGGCCAATCTCGCACCTGCGGTCATCCGCGGCATTGAGTCGCAGGGCATGCTGCTGGCCGCAGTGGAGCAAAGCGGCCAGCTCTGCCTGCTCACCACCGACAGAGACTGTCCTGCGGGAGCGACCGTGGAGTGAGCCTGGAGCTGGTCGACACCCATGTCCACCTGGACTTTCCGGAGTTCGACCGCGACCGGGCGGAGGTGATCAGCCGGGCTCAGGAGGTTGGTGTCAGGACGCTGATCAACGTCGGGGTTGACCTGCAGAGCAGCCGCGCTTCGGTGCAGTTAGCTGAACAATTCCCAGGCGTGTACGCGGCAGTGGGCATTCACCCACACGACGCAAAGACAGCCACCGCCGAAGCCGTGGAAGAACTGCGGCAGCTGGCCGGCCACCCAAAGGTGGTCGCCATAGGCGAAATCGGCTTGGATTACTACCGGGAGCACTCCCCTCGGAATGTACAGCAGAGCGTTTTCCGCCAGCTTCTGTGCTTGGCCCAAGACCTGTCCTTGCCCGTGATCATTCATGCCCGCAGCGCCTGGGAGGATGTGCTTGTGGCGGTGCGCGAGGTTGTGGGCGAACAGGGGCAAGGAGTGTTTCACTGTTTTCCTGCGGGGAGAGAAGGTGCGCGGCAGGTGGTGGACATGGGCTTCCATGTTTCGTTTACCGGGGTGGTTACGTTCAAGAACGCGCGGGCCGTTGACGTACTGGCGCAGATGCCTTTAGAGCGGCTGTTGTTAGAGACAGATTGTCCGTTCATGGCTCCGGAGCCGCATCGTGGCATGCGCAACGAACCGGCCTACGTGCACTTGATTGCCCAGAAGATTGCTGAGGTGCTGCAGGTGCCCGTGGCACAGGTAGCTGAGGTCACCACCCGTAATGCCTGGCAGCTCTTCGGCCTGCCGGGCGGACCGTCCAGCTGAGGGTGGCAACGAGGCGTGTTGCCCACCAGGCCTCCGCGCCCCAAGCGCAGTTTGGGCCAGAACTTTTTAGTGGACCCGAACGTGGCGCGGAAAATCGTGCGTGCGTTTGCGCCGCAGCCTCAGGACGTGGTGGTGGAGATTGGGCCTGGGCAGGGCGCGCTCACTACCCTCTTGGCCGGCGCGGTAGAGAGGCTCTTTGCGGTGGAGCTAGACCGCTCCCTGGCTGCGGAGCTGAAAGAGCGCTTTGGCACCGCCTCCGGCCTCACCGTGATGGAGGGTGACTTTCTGTCGATCGAGCTGGCTTCGCTTGCGCCTCCTGATCGGCGCCTGCGGGTCATTGGCAACATCCCCTACAACCTCTCCGCCCCGATCATTTTCAGAGTTCTGGAGCAGGCGGAGGTGGTCGAGGACATGTTCCTCATGTTGCAGAAAGAGGTGGCCATGCGGGTGGTGGCACGCCCGGGGAGCAAGCAGTACGGGCCGCTCGCGGTGCACAGCCAGCTTTTGGCCGACGTCAGCGTCCTGTTTGAGGTCTCGCCGCAGGTGTTTCGGCCTCGGCCCAGGGTAGATTCGGCCATTGTGCAGTGGCGTTTTCTCGGTCAGCCGCGGTTTGCGGTGGGCGATCGCGCGTTCTTCGCACAGTTTGTGCGCGCGGCATTTGGCCAACGGCGCAAAGTGCTGCGCAACGCCCTCGGCCGCCTGTGTCCCAAGGAAGCCTTGGACGAGCTAAACGAGCCGCTTCTGGCCTGCCGCGCCGAACAGGTGGCGCTGCACGACCTGGTACGGCTCTGTGACCTGCTGGCGACGTGCGTGCGAGGAAAGAACTTTGCCCCTGGCCAAGACAGAGGCAGTCGTCCTGCACAGCCGTAGGCAGGGCGAGATGACCAAGATCCTCACCCTGTACACCAAGGCCTTTGGCAAGATCAGCCTCGTGGCCAAGGGGGCGAGGAGCACGCGCAGCCGCTTTTGGGGCAGCCTGGAGCCGCCAAACCATGTGCAGGTCGTCTTCTACCGTCGGGAGACCAGGGAACTGCAGTTCCTCAGCCAGGCGGATATCCTGGAACCCTTCTTGCGCCTGCATGGCGAGCTGGGGCGCATGTCGCTGGCCATGGTGGCCTGCGAATGGGTGATGCGCGCCGAAGTGAGCGAGTCGCCAAACCCCACGCTTTTTGCCCTGCTGGTAGAAACGCTGCGAGCGCTGGACACGTCGCCGCGCGGCTTGCGGAACGTGGTGCGCAGCTTCCAACTGCACTTCCTGGAGCTCCACGGCGTGCGGCCGCGGCTCGAAAGTTGTGCCCAGTGCGGCACCCAGCATTTGAACGGCCCCGTGTTCCTAGATGTGGAGGGAGGACGATACTTCTGCCACCAATGCCGTCCGGCTTTGGTGGGAGAAATAGACCCAGCGGTTATGGCAGTATTGCGCCGAGCTACGCATGCGCGCCCCCTGCAGGCAGGCGAGCTCCTGGTTTCGCCAGAGGTCGGTGCCACCGTCGACAAGGTCATCCAGGAGATGGCCAGCCACCACCTTGAGTCCCTGCGCGGCGTGCGCGCACCCAAGGTACTGGCCGACCTGGAAGAAGTGTTGCGCAGACCGCCAGGACCAGGACAGACAAACAACTCAGAGAGAGGCCGAACGCGACCATGAGCAACAGACCCCCTGACGTAATGGACAAGTTGGTGTCTCTGTGCAAACGGAGAGGCTTCATCTTTCAATCCAGCGAGATTTATGGCGGCATCACCAGCTGCTACGACTACGGTCCGCTTGGCGTAGAGCTGAAGAAGAACATCAAGGAGCGCTGGTGGAAAGCGATGGTGCAGCAGCGGGATGACATCGTGGGGCTGGACGCCTCCATCCTCATGCACCCGCGCGTTTGGGAGGCCTCTGGCCACGTGGAGGGGTTTCATGACCCCATGGTAGACTGCAAGCAGTGTAAGAAGCGTTTTCGCGCCGATGAAGTGGAAGGACCGCGCTGTCCAGAATGCGGTGGCAAACTGACCGAGGCGCGCCAATTCAACCTCATGTTCAAAACACACATGGGGCCGGTAGAGGAGGAAGCCAGCATCGTCTACCTGCGCCCGGAGACGGCGCAGGGCATCTACGTGAACTTTCTCAACGTGCTTAACTCTTCGCGCAAGAAGATCCCCTTCGGCATCGCCCAGATCGGCAAGGCGTTCCGCAATGAGATTACCCCCGGCAATTTCATCTTCCGCACCCGCGAGTTTGAGCAGATGGAGATGCAGTACTTTGTCAAGCCGGGCACCGACGGCGAGTGGTTCGAATATTGGCGCGAACAACGCATGCAGTGGTACTACGAGCTTGGCATCCGCCGCGAGCGGCTACGTTTCCACGAGCACGGCAGAGACGAACTTGCCCATTACGCGGCCCGGGCCTTCGACATCCAGTACGAGTTCCCGTTTGGTTGGAAAGAGTTGGAGGGTATTCACAACCGCACCGACTTTGATCTGTCGCGGCATCAGCAGTACTCGGGCAAGGACCTGACCTATTTTGACGACCAGACGCGCGAGCGCTACGTGCCGTACATTATCGAGACCTCGGCCGGTGTGGATCGCACGCTTTTCACCTGTCTGGTGGAGGCCTACGACGAAGACGTCGTGGAAGGGGAGCTGCGAGTGGTCCTGCGCCTCTCGCCGAAGGTGGCGCCGATAAAGGCCGGCGTCTTCCCCTTGGTCAAGCGCGACGGCATGCCGGAGCTGGCGCACAAGATCGTGGACATGCTGCGCCCCCACTTCATGGTCTTTTACGACGAATCCGGCGCCATTGGCCGACGCTATCGCCGGCAAGACGAGGCCGGTACCCCCTTCGGGATCACCGTCGATTCGCAGTCGCTGCAGGACCAAACCGTGACGGTGCGGGAGCGCGATTCGATGCGGCAAGAGCGCGTAGCCATCGACCGGCTGGTGGAGTTGTTGCGCGAGCGTGTGGCCTAGCGTGGGCCGGCGCCCTCACGGGTTCTTTGGCCGCTCGGGAGGGACGGGTGTGGGCTTTTGCGTGGCGAGCATTTCCCGGAGCTTGTTGAGGATGCGCGCTACCCGCTCCCGCTCCTGCCTGATGCGCTCCAGCTCCTGCTCAGCCTCCTCGGCCGCCTGCTTCTGCTTGGCAAGCTGGTGGATCGGTTCGTCCTCCACAGGAGTTCTGCTCGCCGGCAAAGCCTTCACCTCCGGCGAGGGACTCGTCCGAGGACGGTTGGACCGGAGCAGGATCTGGGCGAGCACGCGCACGCGCCAAGGCGGGTAGTTGTCGAAGCCGCGCCCCACGCGCGGCAGAAAATCGGAGTAGGTCGTCTGATCGGCAGTGTTGTACAGCCGAATGTCCAAGGCGGTACCAAAGCTCAGCCACTGCGCGTAACAGTAGTGCACTGAGGGCGAAATGAAGGCCCAGTTTTCTCTGCTATAAGCGGTGACTGGCGGCTGCTGCAAGAAGTGGTTCCCGCTTACGGCGAGGCCGAAGAAGAAAGGGGCTCGACGGAGCGTGACACCCACGGTCCAGACCCACTGTCTGGAGGAGGAGCGGGCAGCAATGGTGTCTTCAGGCGCAGCAGTCAACTGCATGCCCAGGTCGTTGTGGGTGAGCAGGCCCACTGCCACGTCCAGGGCCATGCCATGTTCCTGCGAGGCGGGCGCTGTGTCGATGGACAAGAGCCCGCTGGTGCAGAGCTCGATCCGTCCGGCCGAATAGGGCTCGAGCACTACGTTGTGATACTTTGCCAACGGGAGGCGCGTTGAAACCTGCGCGCCGAACCGCAGATAGCCAGGGGCAGGACCAAACCCAGCCAACTTGGCTGAGAGGAAGAGGTCATCGGGGAGGTTAAAACCGGGGGCGACTTTGTGATTGTCCTGGTACAGGACCTGCCGGAGGCCGAGCTCCAGGTGGTCGCTCACAGCATAGCGCAAACCAACGGTTCCCTGAATGTCCCAGTAGGTGACATGCACCAAATGGCCTGAGGCAGCTTGGTATTCCGCCTGCTTGAAGTAAGCCTCGGAATAGCCGAGGGCAACGAGCTGGCCCCGGGGAAGCGAGCGAGCAGAAGGGTTTAGGTGTGAAGTAGCATGCCATTCTGCGGCGCTGATGTGCCCAAGTGCGAGGGCGCAGCCGAAGGTTGCAACAAGCGCGGGAAGAGTCCTCATAGGGTCCTCGGCTTGGCCGGTTCTCCGTCGACAGATAAATTTAGCAATCCTTGCGGATCTTTGCAAAGCATTTGTGGCACAGTTGGAGGGTATGCGTGGAGAAATTGCGGCGCTTTAAGGACTTTGGCGGGCGAAAGGGCCCGCTTCTCGTCGTGATCATGGATGGTATCGGCATCTCCTCTTTCGCAGAGGGCAATGCCGTCAAGCTAGCGCGGACGCCGACGTTGGCTTGGCTCCTGGAACATTGTCCGCATCTGTTGCTGCGGGCCCATGGCACAGCAGTCGGACTTCCTTCTGACGAGGACATGGGCAATTCGGAGGTGGGACACAACGCGATCGGTGCCGGCAGGGTCTTCGATCAGGGGGCCAAACTGGTCAATCGCTCGCTCCGGACCGGCGAGATCTTTGCCGGTCCAGTGTGGCGGCGGCTCATCGATAACTGCCTGCGCCACAACACGCCCCTTCACTTCATTGGCCTCTTTTCCGACGGCAACGTGCACAGCCACATCGATCACCTGAAGGCGATGCTCTTACAGGCCAAGCGGGAGGGGGTCAAGAAGGCCAGAATTCATGTGCTCTTGGATGGGCGCGACGTGGGAGAAACCTCGGCGCTGGAGTACGTGCGCCCGTTTGAGCAGTTCCTGGCTACGCTCAACAGCGAGGGAGTGGACTATCGCATTGCCAGCGGCGGGGGGCGCATGAAGATCACCATGGATCGCTACGAGGCCAATTGGGGCATGGTGGCCCTCGGCTGGAAGACGCACGTGCACGGCGAGGGCGAGCAGTTCCGTTCGGCAGAGGAAGCGATCACCACCTTCCGTGCCCGCCACCCGGGGGTCATCGACCAGGACCTCCCCCCGTTCGTCATCGCTGAAAACGGGCAACCGGTGGGCAGGATCGAAGACCGCCATTCGGTAATCTTTTTCAACTTCCGCGGCGACCGGGCCATCGAAATCAGCCGGGCCTTTGAGGAGGACGCCTTCGACAAGTTCGACCGCAGCCCACGCCCGCAAGTGGAGTATGCCGGCATGATGCAATACGATGGCGACCTGAAGATCCCCAAGAGCTACCTGGTGGCTCCATCCGCGATTGACCGCACCATGGGTGAGCTGCTCGTGGCTACAGGCGTGCGGCAATTTGCCTGCAGCGAAACCCAGAAGTACGGGCACGTGACCTACTTCTGGAACGGCAACCGCAGCGGCAAGTTCGATGAAAAGCTCGAAGAATACGTGGAAATCCCATCCGATATTGTCCCGTTTGAACAGCGTCCCTGGATGAAGAGCGCTGAAATCACCGACCGCACCATCGAACTGCTGCGCAGCGGCCTCTACCGTTGGGGGCGCATCAACTTTCCCAACGGCGACATGGTGGGCCACACGGGCGTGCTGCAGGCGGCGATCGTCGCCGTGGAGGCGGTGGACCTGGCCTTGGGGCGCTTGCTGCCCGTGATTCGTGACCTGCACGGTATGGCCATCATCACCGCCGACCACGGCAACTCTGAGGAGATGTTTGAGCGGAAGAATGGCAAGGTGGTGACCGATGCTGCCGGCAACCCCAAGGCCAAGACGAGCCACACCCTCAATCCGGTGCCGTTCATCATCTTCGATCCAGATTATGCCGGCGAGTACCGCCTGAAGAGGGAGCTGGAGCGACCCGGGTTGAGCAACATCGCGGCCACCATCATGCAGCTTTTGGGCTTTGTCCCGCCGGAGGACTATGACGAGAGTCTCATCGAGTTCGGGCAGAGATAGTAGTTGACAGTGGGCGAGATTTTTGTTACATTGCACCTGGCGTGAGCAGGTCGGGTATGGGCGCCGTGCGCGGCATCGAGTTCATTGAGCACACAGGGGACGTTGGCGTGCGCGTGCGCGGCTGCGACCTGCAGCAACTGTTTGTCCGCGCCGCCCAGGCGATGTTTCAGATCATCTGCCCGCGGTGTCCAGTGGAAGCGCGTCGGGAACGTCCCATTTCCGTAGCCGGGCTTGACCTGGAGCAGTTGCTGGTGAACTGGCTTTCGGAACTCAACTACCGGTGCTGGACGGAACAGGAACTTTATTGCGATTTTCGCATTAGCTTCTTGGACACAAATTCCTTGCACGCCACGGTGAGAGGGGAAAAGTTTGATCCGCGACGTCACTCGCTCCGCACCGAGATCAAGGCGGTGACTTACCACAAGCTCTACGTGGTCCACCGCCACCAGGGCTGGGAGGCGCAGGTCATTTTCGACATCTGACCCTGGTGCGGTTTGAGGGAGGAGGGACAGTCATGAGCGAGCCGAAATTGCGTAAGGTGACCGATTTCCTGTGGGAGATTCCCCGCGAAGGGAAGATGCGGGTGCCCGGGCGCATTTACGCCTCGGCGGAGATGCTCCCGGACGTGACGCGGGACAATGCTCCGGAGCAGGTGGCCAATGTGGCGCAGCTGCCGGGGATTGTCAAGTTCTCTTTGGCTATGCCCGATATTCATTGGGGATATGGCTTTCCCATTGGCGGTGTAGCTGCGTTCAGCGTGTCTGAGGGGGTGATCTCCCCGGGAGGGGTGGGGTACGATATCAACTGCGGGGTGCGCCTGCTGCGTACGGACTTGGAACGGAAGGCCATCGAGCCGAGGATCAAGGAGGTGGTGGCTGCTCTCTTTCGTGCCATCCCCAGCGGGGTGGGCTCGAAGGGGCAGCTGCGCCTCAGTGCGCAAGAGGAGAAGCAGGTGCTCATCGAGGGGGCGCACTGGGCGGTCAAGAACGGGTACGGCCGGCCAGAGGATTTGGACAAGATCGAAGAGAACGGAAAGATGAAGGGGGCCGACCCGTCGGTGGTGAGCGCCAAGGCCATGGAGCGCGGGCGCCCGCAGCTGGGAACCCTCGGCTCCGGCAACCACTTCGTGGAAGTGGGCTACGTGGAGGAAGTCTTTGATGAGTCACTAGCTGCCGCACTCGGGATGTTCAAGGACCAGGTGACCATCATCGTGCACACGGGCTCGCGCGGGTTTGGCCACCAGGTGTGCGACGACTACATTGCGGTCATGTTGCGCGCCAGCCAGAAGTACGGCATCGAGCTCCCGGATCGCCAGCTCTGCTGTGCGCCTGTGCAGTCCCCTGAGGGGCAGCAGTACCTGGCGGCCATGGCCTGTGCGGTGAACTTTGCCTTTTGCAACCGGCAGATGATCACCCACTGGGCGCGGGATGCCTTCGAGAAGGCGATGAAGATGAGCCCGCGCGACATCAATGTGCAGGTCGTCTACGAGGTGGCGCACAACATCGCCAAGATAGAGCGGCACATGGTGGACGACAAAGAGATGGACCTCTGTGTCCATCGCAAAGGGGCAACCAGAGCCTTCCCGCCGGGCCATCCAGAGGTGCCGGAGCAGTATCGCGCCATCGGCCAGCCAGTGCTCATCCCTGGCGACATGGGGCGCTATTCCTACGTGCTGGTGGGCACGCAGAGGGCGATGGAGGAGACTTTCGGCTCCACCTGCCACGGTGCCGGCAGGGTAATGAGCAGGCACCAGGCCATCAAGAGTGCGAAGGGGCGCGCCCTGCATCGCGAGTTAGAGGATCAGGGAATCTTTGCCATGGCCTCCAGTCGTGAGACCATGGCTGAGGAGATGCCGGAGGCATATAAAGACGTCTCACAAGTGGTGGAGGCGGTGCACGGGGCCGGCATCTCCATCAAGGTGGCAAAGCTGCGCCCCTTGGGCGTGATTAAGGGATAGATGCAGGGGGGTGTGCCGTGGAACGTGAACAGGCCAGGCGGCGGATCGAAGAGCTGCGGCAGCAGATTCACTACCACAACTACCGCTACTACGTGCTCGACGCGCCGGAGATTTCCGACGCGGAGTACGATCGGCTGATGCGCGAGCTCGTGGAGCTGGAGCGGCAGTTTCCTGACCTTGTTACCCCCGACTCCCCGACACAGCGCGTGGGGGCGCCTCCCCTGGAAGCCTTCGAGGCGGTACCTCATGCCCTCCCCATGCTCAGCCTCGACAACGCCATGAATGAGGGCGAACTGGTGGAGTTCGACGGGCGGGTCAAGAGGGCGCTGGGCATCTCCGGTGAGGTGGAGTACGTGTGTGAGCCCAAGCTTGATGGTCTTGGCGTTGAGCTTGTGTATGTGGACGGCCGCTTCGTGCTGGGTTCCACGCGTGGCGACGGCATCACCGGGGAGAACGTGACCCAGAATTTGCGCACTATCAAGAGCATCCCTCTGCGGTTGCTGTCTACCCAAGAAGCCCCTCCCGCGCGTCTGGAGGTGCGGGGTGAGGTGATCATGGAGCGCGCCGCCTTTGAGCAGCTGAACCGCCAGCGCGAGTTGGCCGGCGAGCCTCTTTTTGCCAATCCGCGCAACGCCGCTGCTGGCAGCGTGCGCCAGCTGGACTCGTCGATCACGGCTTCTCGACCCCTGGACTACTATTGCTACGCCCTCGGTCGGGTGGAGGGTACCTCTTTTGCAACGCAGCATGAGTTTTTGCAGCGCGCCAAGGGGTGGGGTCTGAAGGTGAATCCGCACGTGCGCCTGTGTCGTGGGGTGAAGGAGGCCATCGCCTATCACCGACAGATGCAGGAGCTGCGCGAGACCTTGCCCTATGAGATTGACGGAGTTGTGGTCAAGGTCAACCGCTTTGACCTACAGGAACGACTTGGGGTGCGCACACGCAGTCCGCGTTGGGCGATCGCCTACAAATTTGAGGCACGCCAGGAGACGACGCAGATTGTGGACATTGTCGCTCAGGTGGGCCGTACCGGCGCCCTCACGCCGGTGGCGATTATGCGTCCGGTGCGCGTGGGAGGGGTGGAGGTCAGCCGCGCCACGCTCCACAACCAGGATGAGATCGACCGGAAGGACGTGCGCATTGGGGACTGGGTGGTGGTGCAGCGGGCCGGCGACGTGATCCCCGAGGTGGTGGCCGTCATCACCTCCCGACGCACGGGCCAGGAGCGACCCTATCACTTGCCCGCCACCTGCCCGGCCTGCGGCGGACCAGTGGTGCGCCTGGAAGGTGAGGCAGTGCACCGATGCCAAAACATGCGCTGTCCAGCGCAACTCAAGGAGCGGATTCGCCACTTTGCCTCCCGGAGAGCGATGGACATCGAAGGCTTGGGCGACAAGTTGGTTGACCAGTTAGTGGACAAGGGGCTGGTCAAAGATGTGGCCGACATCTACACGTTGCAACGCGACGAATTGGCCGCTCTGGAGCGCATGGGGGAAAAGTCGGCAGAAAACATCCTGCGCGCCATCGATGCCAGCCGTGGCCGCAGCTTGGACCGACTGGTGTTCGCCTTGGGCATTCGCTTTGCGGGGGAACACGTTGCCAAGGTGCTGGTCAATGCCTTTGGCAGCATCGAGGAGCTGGCGCGGGCCCGCACCGAGGAGCTGATGGCGGTCCATGGCATCGGCCCACAGGTGGCCGGCAGCGTGCGCCAGTTTTTCTCGCAGGAGGAAAATCTGCACACTCTGGAGAAGCTGCGTCAGGCGGGGGTGGCCATGGCCCCGGCGCCAAAACCCACAGCAGGGATCCTTGCAGGCAAGACCTTCGTCTTCACCGGTGTCCTTGCCTCCTTCACCCGGGAGGAGGCCCAGCGCCTGGTAGAGGAACTGGGCGGTCATGCCGCCTCCTCGGTGAGCAAGAAGACCGACTATGTGGTCGTGGGAACTGACCCGGGCTCCAAAGCGGAAAAGGCGCGGCAATTGGGTGTGCCTATGCTCACAGAGGAAGAGTTCAGGAAGCTCATCGGCAGGTAGCCCCATGCGCCGGCCCGTCAGCGCGTTGTGTTTGCTTTCCCGGGTGGTGATGACTGCCCTTGTCCTGTTTGCCTGTGCCTCTCCTGCACGACGGGAAGAGGTCAATCTCATCACCGTGGACCAGGAGCTGAGACTGGGCGCTCTGTGTGCGGAGGAGGTCATGCGTACCTTTCCGCTGCTGGCCGATCCGGAGGTGGCACGCTACATCGAAGACCTGGGCAGCCGCCTGGGCAAGCGCTCGGACTGGGCAGGATTACGCTTTACCTTCCGCGTGATCGATAGCCAGGAGGTATATGCATTTGCCTTGCCTGGCGGGCATGTGTTTGTCACTTTGGGCATGGTGGAGCTGGCCGAGAATGCCTCGCAGTTAGCTGGGGTGCTGGCGCGCGAGATCGCGCATGTGGTGGAGCGCCACGGGACCGAGCGGGTGACACGGCGCTACGGGCTTGCCCTGGTCAGCGAGTCGCTGGTAGGGGCCAATCCGGCCATAGGGCGGGCGATCGTCGGAGAGCTCTTTACCCGGACTGGCATCCTGGGCTATGGGCAAGAGGCGGAAAAGGGCGCAGATGTGCTGGCCTTGCGCTACTTGCAGCGAGCCGGCTACGACCCGAGGGGTCTTCTGGCGCACGTGGAGAAGCTGAGGGCACGGGAGGAAGAGACCCCAGAAGTGCTGGCGAAGTGGCGGGTAACGCATGAGCCCTCCAGGGTGCGCCTGCGCTGGCTCAGAAAGGAACTGAAGCGGCTTCCGGCCGGTGAGGATCTGGTGAGCGACGAGGTCCAATTTGGCGAGATGAAGGAACGCCTTCGCCCTTATGTGAAGCCGTGAACTATTTTAACAGGATTGTCTTATTGGAGGAGAATGCGATGAACAAGGAAGGTGGTGCGTTTCTGAAAGGGCTGCTGATCGGCGGCGCGCTGGGAGCGATTCTGGCGCTGTTGTATGCGCCCAAGTCGGGCAAGGAGACGCGCGAGGAGATCAAGCGGCGTACCGAGGAGTTCCTGGAGGAGGCAGACCGCGAGCTGGCCGAGCTCAAGCGGCGGGCAGCCAGTTTGGTAGGTGAGGGGCGACGACGCGCAGCCGAGCTGGCAGAAGAGGCAGAGGAAAAGGTGGAAAGGGCCAAAGAGGCGGTGGCAGAGAAGACCGGCAGGCTCCGTCGTGCGGTCGAGGCAGGGGCGCGGGCTTTTGCCGAAGAAAAGGGCAAGCAGGGCGCAGAAAGCTAGCTGGCCGTCCTTATTGCAAGAGGTCGCAAGCGCCCCTCCATCGTCACTCCGGAGGGGCAAGGCCTCTTTCTGTTCCGAACACTACCGCACAACCGATTCGGTCCCTGCATGAAGGAGCTCCGCCATGCTGACGTCCATTAGCGTCACGGTCATCGCGGCGTTTGTGGTCATTTTCGTCATCGCGCTCATTCCTGTGCTCATCCAGGTGCGGCGTACCGCTAAGGAGGCGGAAAAGCTCCTGGAAGCCACCCGTCTGCAGATCGCCCCGGTCGCGCACGATGTGGTCCGCGTGGTGGACGATGTGCGCGATATCGTCAAGCAGGTGCAGCGGCAAATGGGCAAGGTAGAGGAGAGTGTCGACGCGGTACGCGACACGGTGGTGAAGCTGCGGGATGTGGAGACCTTGCTGCGCGACCGCGTCGAGAAGCCCCTGCTCGGCATCGTGGGCACCGTGGGCGCCCTGGTCAAAGGGGTACGGGTGTTCCTGGACTATATCCGACGGTAGGTGGCCCACCGGACAGAGTGGACATCGGCCGGTTGCAGGAGGGGTTGTTGGGATGGTCAATGGATGGCAGGTAAGTAATGGATCAACCGTTGTGGCATACCCTCTCGGCTGAAGAGGTCCTGACACGCTTGGAAAGCGGACCTGAGGGGCTGAGCAGCGCGGAGGCGAGGCGCCGCCTGGCGCAGTTCGGCCCGAACGAGTTGCAGCAGGCCGAACCGATCTCCCGCTGGCAAATCCTCCTCAGTCAATTCAAGAACGTCCTCATCCTCATCCTCCTTGTTGCTACCGCCATATCCGGGGTGTTGGGGCACCAGGTGGAGGCAATTGCCATTGCGGCGATTGTGCTCTTCTCTGTGCTCATGGGCTACGTGCAGGAATACCGGGCCGAACGAGCCCTCGAGGCGCTGCGACGCATGGCCGCATTGCACGCCACGGTCATTCGGGACGGCAGCGAGCAGGAGATCCCTGCACGGGAGATCGTGCCCGGAGATGTGCTGCTTCTGGCCATGGGCGATAAACTGCCGGCCGATGGCCGCCTCATTGAGGTGGTGAATCTGCAGGTCGACGAGGCGGCGCTCACTGGCGAGTCTACTCCCACCGAGAAGGTGCTGCCAGCCATTGACAATGGCACCCTCCCGCTTGGCGATCGCCTGAACATGGTCTACAGCGGCACGGTGGTCACCTATGGCCGCGGACGGGCGGTGGTGGTGAGCACGGGAGCCAACACCGAATTTGGTCGCGTGGCGGAGCTACTAAAGACGGTGGAGTGGGCAAGGACGCCGCTGCAGGAGAATCTCAACCGGGTGGGTGGCGTCCTGGCGCGCGCAGCCCTGGTGCTGGTGGCCTTGATCGGCCTGTTGGGTGTTGCCCGCGGCAAACCCCCGTTGGAAATGTTCCTCTTCGCGGTCGCCATGGCCGTGGCGGTGGTGCCGGAGGCTCTGCCGGCGGTGGTCACCATCGCCCTGGCGCTCGGTGTCCAGCGCATGGCCGGGCGCAACGCCCTCATCCGTCGCCTGCCTGCGGTCGAGACCCTGGGGAGCGCCTCGGTGATTTGTACCGACAAGACTGGTACCCTCACCAAGGACGAGATGACCGTGCGTCGCCTCTATCTCGGCGGCGCGTTTATCGACGTGACGGGCGCCGGGTACGAACCTGTGGGTGAGTTCCGGCGCGACGGAAGCCCAGTAAGTCTCGAGAATGAAGACGGCCTGCTGACACTTCTCAGGGCGGCGGCACTCTCCTCTGATGCGCACCTGGTGCACCAGGAGGAAAACGGGCACTGGACCGTGAAAGGCGATCCCACCGAGGGGGCGTTGCTCACGGCGGCGGCCAAGGCAGGGCTCCACAAGGTGGAACTGGAAGCCCAGTGGCCCAGGGTACACGAGATCCCATTCACCTCTGAGCGCAAGCGGATGACCACCGTGCATCAAGGGCCGTCTGGGCTTGTGGCTTTTGCCAAGGGGGCCCCAGAGGTCATTTTGGCCTCGTGTAGTCGTGTTGCCACCAAGCGGGGTCCTGCGCCTCTGGTGAGCACGACGCGGGAGCGGATCTTGGCCGCAGCTGCGGCAATGGCCGGTGAGGCCATGCGCGTGCTGGCAGTGGCCTGGAAGCCAGACGCTACCCCTGAGCAGGCGGAAGAAGGGATGATCTTCTTGGGGTTGGTGGGGATGGTAGATCCGCCTCGCCCGGAGGCCAGGGCCGCGCTCGAGAAGTGTAGGCAGGCGGGAATCAAAGTGGTCATGATTACCGGCGACCACCCCAGCACGGCGCAGGCGGTGGCCAAGGAGCTCGGCCTCATCCAGAGCGGTCAAACGGTCACCGGCCGTGAGTTGGACGCCATGAGCGATGAGGAGCTCGATCAGCGGGTGGAGCACATTGATGTCTATTCGCGCGTGGCGCCCAGCCACAAGCTCCGCGTGGTGACCGCCCTGCAGAAGCTCGGGCACGTAGTGGCCATGACCGGCGACGGGGTCAATGACGCGCCGGCGCTGAAAAAGGCAGACATTGGCGTCGCCATGGGCATTACCGGCACCGACGTCAGCAAAGAGGCGGCAGCTATGACTCTCACCGACGACAACTTCGCCTCCATTGTGGCTGCCGTTGAGGAGGGTCGCCGGATCTTTGACAACATCAAGAAGTTCCTCATGTACCTACTCTCTTCCAATGTGGGCGAGATAGGCCTGATGGCTGGGGCACTGTTGGCAGGTCTGCCATTGCCCCTCAGCGCGGTGCAGATCCTCTATGTCAATTTGGCCACCGATGGATTTCCCGCCCTGGCGCTGTCGGTGGACCCTCCGTCGCTGGACCTGATGCGTCGGCGTCCGCGACGCCCGCGCGCAGGCATCTTCACGCGGCCTGTGGTGTCACTCATGGCGGTGGCGGGCATCTGGTCCATGGTGATCAACCTCGGGCTGTTCGCTTGGGCCCTGCACAGTGGGCGCACCCTAAGGGAGGCCATGACCATGGCCTTCGTGTCATTGATCGGCATTCAATTCCTCAAGGCCTACAACTTTCGTTCCGACCGCCACTCGGTGTTCAAGCGCCCTTTCGCCAACAAGTGGCTGAACGTTGCCATCCTCTGGGAGCTGGCGCTGCTCTGCCTGGTAGTGTACGTGCCCTTCCTGCAGCGGGTGTTTGGTACCTATACCCTGCCTCTCCGTGACTGGCTGATCGTCGGAGGTGCGACATCTACACTGTTCTTTGTGCTAGAGGCGGCAAAGGTGGCGGTGAGGCGTGGGTGGTTCGGTCCGCTGGAATGACGTAGGTACCCACTCCGGGTGCATCGGGCGAGCGAGGCGGAGGATAAGTCAGTCGGGGCAAGCTTTGGCTGCGGTGGCACCGAGTGTCGTGGCAACTCTTCTCTTGCTGGGGCTGCGGGTGCCAGAGCGGGGCGCCATGCCCTTAGTCTTTGTGCCGATCCAGCCAGGAGCAGCAGTGGCCGATGGGTGGTGCCCCGGGTGCTGGCCACCTCCATAGTGGAGTGGCTCTTCATCACTCTTGACCTCCTCTACACCCTCTTCGGAGCTAGTCTTTTACTCACCGGTCCGCGGTTGTCAGCGACGCTCCACGCTATCTGCAGCGGCTTCGCGCGCTTGTGTGCTGATCGGCGCGTGCAGGCCGTCAATGTTGGTTGGTTCTTGGGGACCTTCATCTGGGGCTCCCGGCCTCTCGGACGCTGGCAGCAATCGTGGCACCCCTCGCAGTGGGACTCCGCTTCCCAGCATTGGCCGTGGTGATGATAGGCCTTCATGGTCCAGAGCTTGGCGGTGGCTTTAGGCGCTGTGGACCCCTGCATCTTGGGGGAAGCACGGGTTGACTGATGAGCACTGTTCTGGAGCAGACCATGGGAAACCTTGGGCTGACCGGCGCCTTGCTCGACCCGGAGTTCCCGTCGCTTAGGGACGCCCCGGGGGCTCGTCATCTTCGGCCTGGTGGTGAGGACGCGCCTTTCAGTCTCGCGAGGGTGGTGGGACTTTCCGGCGGCGAACAGTTGGCATGGAGACGGGGACAGGAAAGTCAGCCCGCTGAACCCAGAGCCAGGCGTTCGCCCAGTGTCCGGGCTGGTGGCGTGGGCGCTTTACGTGCTCCTTGTGGCCATATGGCTGCTACAGTCGGATCTGGGTCCTTGCCCCGGCGAGGGATCTTGAGGTGGCAGCACATCTTGGGCACCTCCTTGAACGCGGCCTGGCAGCCACTCTACCTACCCGGGACCATATTGTGGTGGCGGTGCTGGGCAGCACACTCCTGCACCGCCAGCCCTGTCGGCAACTTGCTGCGGCTGTACGCCAGTCTGCGCACACCCTGTGGGGGGGGCGGCCTCGTTCAGGTGTTCACCGCGCCCATGGTCAGAATCTACATCAACTCGGGAGTGAATGCCGCGGGCCTGGCCAGCATGCCTGTGGCGCTGGCTGCGTGGGTGCCCTTGCATGTGGGCAGACTCTGGCCTCTTGTGACCCCTTCGCTAGGCCCTTTGGACGTTTGTTGCCGGCAGTAACACGGTGAGTAACCTCATGTTCTGCATGTTTCACCACAGCGTCGCCAGCGCCCAGGGCATCCCCAGCCGACTGGTGGTGGCGCTGCCGCAGGCAACATGGTGGCCATCCACAACGTGGTGGCCGCCTCGGCCACTGTGGGACTCCTGGGACGGGAGGGGGCGACGCTGCGGAAGACCGTGCTGCCTACGGTCTATTACCTGGTGCTGGTGGGACTTTTGACATTGCTCGGAGCGTATTGCTTGCGGCTCTTTGATCCGGTGACGATGTCTCTGCTTGCTCAACCGCAGCGTTGATAAGGAGTTCTGGCCGGCAGGAACCGCCCGCAGCACAAAAAAGTCTTTGCAACTTTGGGCAAAACGCGGTATATTTCACAAGGTGGGTGCCACGGGTGTCAAGAGGAGGAGATGGGTGATGGAAGTAAAGCTTGAAAGCCTGATCGAGAAGATCAAGAAGGAGGGCATCGAGGAGGCGCGGCAGACGTCCGAGCAGATCGTCGCCCAGGCGCAGCAGCAGGCGGCGGCAACGCTTGCGCAGGCGCAGGAGCAAGCGGCGCGCATCATCGAAGAGGGCAAGGCGGAAGCCGAACGCTTTCGCCGTAACGCGGGTCTAGCACTGCAGCAGGCAGCGCGCGACACTGTGCTGAGTGTCAAGGAGCGGATTAGCGAACTCTTCGACCGGGTCTTCAAGCAGGAAGTGGCACAAACCCTCTCGCCGGAATTCCTGAGCCAGCTTATCCAGAATCTGGTCAGCCAGTGGGCGCAGGACGGCACAGCCGAGGTGGTCGTGAGCGCCCAGGACAAGGAGAAGCTTCAGGCGCTTCTGTTCGCTGGGCTACGTCAGCAGCTGCGTGATGGCCTGGTGCTGCGGGTGGGAGATTCGGTGAGCAAGGGCTTCCGCATCGGCCTGCGGGGTGAGGACGTCTACTATGACTTTTCGGACGAGAGCATCGCCGAAGTCCTGAGGTCATTCCTCAACCCGACGCTGCAGGCGCTGCTCAACGGCCAGAACAATGGATAAGCACTACTATCTCATCTCCCAGCTGCCGACGCTCTTTTTCGACCGGGAGACTTACCTGACCGTTGACTCCTTTCTGCAGGAGGCGGCAAAATGGCTGCCTGCGGGGGAGTATGCGCTGTTGGCCGGGGTGGACATCAACGATGTGACGATTCCGCGCCACTGCCCGGCGGTCCTGGCCAGCTACAAGGACTTTGAGCGGCGGCTCCGCACCGAGATCGCCTCCTGGCGCCAGGCCCAACGCAGCGGCCAGGACTACAAACCCTCGCTGTTCCCCGCAACTCTCCTTCGTGATGGTAACCCCCTGGAAGTGGAAAAACGCCTATTGCGCCTGCGCTGGGATTTTATCGAGCAGCAGGAGAGCGAACACCACTTCGACACCGAGTTTCTGATTCTCTACATGCTGAAGTTGCAGATCCTGCGACGTCTGGTCACATTCAACAAGGAAAAGGGGATGGAGCTTTTCACCAGGCTGTGTGAGGTGGACGCATGAGTGCGGCGGTGGGAAAGATCATCGGTGTCAGCGGCAACATGGTGGCCATTGCCGTCGAGGGCAGCGTCATGCAGAACGAAGTGGGCCACATCGTGCACGGCGACGAGCAGCTGGTGGCCGAGGTGGTGCGAATCAACCGCGACGTGGCCTACGTGCAGGTGTTTGAGAGCACAAAAGGGCTTAAAGTGGGCGATCAGGCCCGTTTTGCTGGGCACCTCCTCTCGGCCGAACTTGGACCTGGCCTGCTCGGGCAAATCTATGATGGCCTCCAGAACCCGTTGCCCCAGCTGGCGGCAGAGTTTGGCTTCTTCTTGCCCAGAGGAGTGAAGAGGCCCGGGCTTGACCTGGAGAAGAAATGGGCTTTCACCCCCGTGGTCAAGAAGGGCGATGTGGTGCGCGCGGGCATGCCTTTAGGCCATGTGCCGGAGGGGATCTTCAAGCACTACATCATGGTCCCCTTCGACCTGCGCGGAGACTATGTTGTCGACGAGATTGCCGACCCAGCCGACTATGCCGTGACCGAGACGATAGCGACCATCCGCGACGAGGCGGGCAGAACGATCCCCTTACGGATGTCGTTCTACTGGCCAGTAAAGATCCCGATCCGCGCCTACCGTGAACGCCTGGTGCCTAAGGAGACCTTCATCACCCGGGCGCGCATTATCGACAGCTTCTTCCCGGTGGCCAAGGGAGGCACCTTTTGCGTGCCCGGGCCGTTTGGCGCGGGCAAGACCGTGTTGCAACAGCTCATCAGCCGCTACGCCGATGCGGACATCGTCATCGTGGCCGCGTGTGGGGAGCGCGCCGGCGAGGTGGTGGAGACGTTGCGGGAATTTCCCCACATCGAGGATCCGCGCACGGGGCGATCGTTGATGGAACGAACCATCATCATCGTCAACACCAGCGCCATGCCGGTGGCGGCGCGCGAGGCTTCCGTGTACACGGCCGCCACGCTTGGGGAGTACTACCGGCAGATGGGCCTGAACGTGTTGCTCCTTGCTGATTCCACCTCCCGCTGGGCGCAGGCCATGCGCGAGATCTCCGGCCGTCTGGAGGAGATCCCCGGGGAGGAAGCTTTCCCTGCCTACCTGGAGTCCCGGATTGCGGAGTTCTACGAGCGCGCCGGGCTGGTGGTGCTGCCCAACGGGGAGATGGGCAGCCTGACCATCGGCGGTACGGTCAGCCCCGCCGGGGGCAACTTCGAGGAGCCCGTCACGCAGGCCACCCTCAAGGTGGTAGGCGCGTTCCTGGGTCTGAGCAGAGATCGCGCCAATGCTCGACGCTTCCCCTCCATCGATCCCCTGGACAGTTGGAGCAAGTACGACAGCTTCATTCCTGCCGAGCAGTTGCGCGACGGCAAACAGATTTTGGCGACCGGCAACGAGGTACGCCAGATGATGATGGTGGTGGGCGAAGAGGCCACCTCCATTGATGACTTTGTGATCTACCTCAAAGCGGAGTTTCTCGACGCCGTCTACTTGCAGCAGAACGGTTTTGACCCCATTGACGCCGCCACTTCCAAGGAGCGGCAGCAGTACGTCTTTGCCAAGGTGCACAAGGTGCTGGTGAGCAATTTCTCCTTTGCCACCAAGGACGAGGCGCGGGAGTACTTCTACCGGCTTCGTCAGCACTTCATCGATTGGAACTACATGTCGATGGACGCGCCAGAGTTCAAGACTCAAGAGCAGGCAATCGACCGACTTCTGGAGGAGCGCAGCGCCCATGCGAAGAGTCTATAGCAAGATTCTACAGGTCGTGGGTAACGTCATCACCGTGCGCGCCACGGACGTTACCTACGAGGAGCTGGCCGAGATCACCACCCAACGAGGCAAGTCGCTCGCCCAGGTGATCAAGTTGGATGGAGACCTGGTGTCGCTGCAGGTATTTGCCGGGAGCCGCGGGATCTCGGTGGACGACGAGGTGCGTTTTCTGGGTCACCCCATGTTGGTGACCTTCTCTGAGAACATGCTCGGGCGAGTGTTCGACGGGGCCGGCATGCCGCGCGACAAGGGGCCACAGCTCACCGAGCACCTCATCCCAGTCGCCGGGCCACCGGTCAACCCCTACAAGCGCATCATTCCCAGGCGCATGATCCGTACCAACATCCCGATGATCGACGTGTTCAACTCGCTGGTGGTCTCGCAGAAGCTGCCCATCTTCTCAGTGTCCGGCGAGCCCTACAACGAGCTCCTGGCGCGCATCGCCCTGCAGGCTGAGGTGGACATGATCATCCTCGGGGGCATCGGCTTGAAATACGACCAGTACATGTATTTCAAGACGGTGCTGGAGGAGGGTGGTGCGCTGTACCGGTCGATTTTCTTCATCAACACCGCTGCCGACCCCATCGTGGAAAGCCTTATGGTGCCCGATCTGTGCCTGGCCGTGGCAGAGAAATTCGCCCTGCAAGGCAAAGACGTGCTGGTGTTGCTCACCGACATGACGAACTTTGCCGATGCCTTGAAAGAGATCTCCATCACCATGGAGCATGTGCCCTCCAACCGCGGCTACCCGGGGGACCTGTATACGCAACTTGCCCAGCGCTACGAGAAAGCCGTGGATTTCGAAGACGCCGGCTCGATCACCATCCTGGCGGTGACCACCATGCCGGGCAATGACGTCACGCACCCTGTACCGGATAACACCGGCTACATCACCGAAGGGCAATTCTATTTGCACGGTGGCCGCATCGACCCCTTCGGCTCTCTGAGCCGTCTCAAGCAGTTGGTGAACAAGAACACCCGCAAGGATCACCGCGCCATCATGGACGGCATGATTCAGCTCTACGCGCAGTACAAGGAGACCGAAGAGAAGAGAGCCATGGGTTTCCGCATGAGCACCTGGGACAACAAGCTCCTGAAGTACGGCAAGCTTTTCGAGACGCAAATGATGGATCTTTCGGTCAACATCCCGCTGGAGAGGGCGTTAGATCTGGGCTGGGAGATCTTGGCGCAGTGTTTCCGACCGGAAGAGACCGGGCTGCGCACGGAGCTGATTAAGGAATTCTGGCCTGGGGTAGCAGAACACAAACCGGCTCCGGTCAAAGCGGAGGAAGCAGAAGTGGCGGCAGAAGCGGCCACAGAGTAGCGGGTCGAGGCCATGGCCAAGGTCAGGCTGACAAGGATTGAGCTCAAGAGGCAGAAGGACAACCTCCGACGCTTTTTGCGCTATTTGCCCACGTTAGAGCTCAAGAAGCAGCAGCTCTTGCAGGAAATTCGTTCGTTGCAGCGCACCCGCGACGCGCTGGTGGCTGATATCCAGCGGGTCAACGATGAGGTCAGGCAGTGGGCGGATGTGTTTGCCGAAGAGGTTGGGCTGCCTACGCTAGTTCGCGTGGCGGAGGTAGTAACCGACACCGGGAACATCGCCGGCATCGACGTTCCGCTGTTCAGCGCAATCCGGTTCGAGGAGGTGCCATACGACCTCTTCACCACGCCGCTGTGGGTGGACCGGGCCATGGCCGTGTGTCGGGAACAGATCGAGCGGCAGGTCCGTCTGCGCATCCTGGAGCGGCAGCTTGCGATCCTTCAGGAGGAGTTGCGGGTAACCATCCAACGCATCAAGCTCTTTGAGGAGATTAAGATCCCGGAGGCGCAAGAGAACATTCGGGTCATCCAGATATTCTTGGGCGACCAGATGACCGCCGAGGTGGTGCGGGGCAAGATCGCGAAGGCGAAAATCGAGAAGCGGCGCGAACAGTGATTGTCAAGATGAAAAAGCTGACCCTCCTGGTGCGGGCCCTTGACCGAGAGGAGGCGGTGGCGCGATTGCGTAAGCTGGGTGTGGTGCACGTGCACCCGGTGGCGCCCCCACAGTCGGAAGATGTGGCGCGGCTGGAAGGGGAAGTGGCCGAGGTGGAGCGCGCCCTGAGCGTGCTCGGGGCAGAGAGGCCTGAGCGCAGGGACGAGGTGGCAGAGCCTGCTGCATTGGTGGCGCATGTCCTCGAGCGCGCGCGCCAACGCGAGCTGCTGCACCGCCAGTTGGAGGAACTGCGCGAGCAGCACAGTTGGTTCGAGCGCTGGGGGCGAGTGTCGCTGGCTGCGGTGCAAGAGCTGGCTCAGGCCGGCATTGTGCTCCGCTTCTACGTGGGCGAACGCCAGGCGGTGCGCGCCTTGCCACCAGAAAAGACCGTGCAGGTGGTCCGCGAGGAGCAGCAGACCGTCTATTTCGTCTACTTTGCCACCTCGGCCGACGATCGGCTGGAGTTCAAAGAAGAGCCCATGCCGGAGGTCGAAGTGGCCGCCTTGGAGGCGGAGATAGCCAAGGTTGAGGCCGGCATTGCCGCCATCGAGCAAGAGCTGGCTGCCCTGGGGCGCCATCGCGCGGCACTGACTCGCTATCAGCAGCAGTTGCACAAGCGCCTGGAATTTGGGAAGGTTTTGGCCGGGATGGGGCAGGCGGATGAGATCGCCTTTCTGCAGGGATACTGTCCAGTAGAAGAGGTGCCGCGGGTGACGGCCGCCGCCGACAGAGAAGGCTGGGCTTACACGGTCGCGGACCCGGACAATCCTGAAGAGGTGCCCACCCTGATCCGCAACCCCAGGTGGCTGCGCATCGTGGAGCCGGTATTCAAGTTCTTGGGCACCGTGCCAGGTTACGCGGAGCATGACATCAGCTTCTGGTTCCTGCTGTTCTTTAGCGCCTTCTTTGCCATCTTGATCGGGGATGCGGGCTATGGGCTCCTGTTTTTGGCTGCTACCTGGCTGGTGCGGCGCAAGTCCCCGCGCCTGCCGCGCGAGCCTTTCCTGCTCATGTACGTGTTGAGCTTTGCCACACTCGTTTGGGGGGCAATCTCTGGCAATTGGTTTGGGGTCCCACAAGTGGCCCAGCTTCCCGTGCTGAGGCGACTGATCGTCGAACCAGTGAATGCCTTTGCCACGGATAACCAGGATTTCATGATGTACCTCTGCTTCCTCATTGGCGCCCTTCACCTGACGGTCGCCCATGCCATGAACGCTTTCCGGCTGCTCAACTCGCTGCGGGCGTTGGCCCAGGTGGGGTGGATTGCCGTTGTCTGGGGCCTGTTCTTCACTGCGGGGAGACTGGTGCTGGGCAAGAGTGGGCCAGCGGCGACGATGATCCTGGCGCTTGTGGGGGGAGGCAGCGCACTGGTGCTCCTATTTGCCAACGCGCAGCGCAAGTTTTTCAAAGGAGTGCTGCAATCGTTGGCCGAGACCCCCTTGAGCGTGATTAGCTCATTTTCTGATGTGGTTTCCTACCTGCGTCTGTTTGCCGTCGGCTTTGCCTCGGTGACGGTTGAGTCCAGCTTCAACGAGATGGCCCTGAGCATGGGGTTCAGCTCCGTGCTGCGGGGGTTGATCGCTGCGTTCATTCTCTTCTTTGGGCACGCGTTGAACATTGTCCTCGGGTTCATGGCGGTGATCGTACACGGGGTGCGTCTTAACATGTTGGAGTTCTCTGGCCATTTGGGCATGCAGTGGTCGGGCCGGCCCTATCAGCCGTTTCGGGAGTAAGGGGCTGGCAGAGGAGCAAGGAAAGGAGAAGGAGTATGGTGCACGGATTTGGTGACATGAGCGTTTCGTTGGCCCTGGCAGCGGTGGGTTCGGCCTTGGGTGCGGGCGTGGCGGGGATGTCGGCGGTGGGTGCCTGGAAGCGCGCCTTCGCCCAAAACAAGGCTGCGCCGTTCATCATGGTGGCCTTCGTCGGCGCTCCGTTGTCGCAGACCATTTACGGCATGATCCTGCGCAACGCCATCCGCAGCGCCAACCTCCCGCCCGAGTCCTACCTTTACCAGATTCTGCTTGGGGCTTTTGCTGGCTTTGCCATGGGCATGTCTGCCTATATGCAAGGCAAGGCCGGAGCCAAGGCCGCCGATGCCCTGGGCGAAACCGGCAAGGGCTTCGGTCAGTACATCATGGTGCTGGGCATCATCGAGACCGTCGCTCTGTTCATCATGGTCTTCACCCTGGCCGCTATTCCCAGAGGCTGAGCCGTCTATGGCCTGAGGGCCTGCCGGTCCGAGATCCAGCGATGCCTGGCCAGCCATCCTTGTCCCCTGTGCGACAGGTGGCCTACGCCCTGGGCGTGGTCGCCCGGATCAGCGCCTTGATCGTTGCCTCGGTGGGCGGCGCACTGGCCTTGGGCCTGTGGCTCGACCGCACCCTGGGGACTTCCCCCTGGCTGGTGGTGGGGTGCATGGTGTTGGGTGTGGTGCTGTGTGTGGTAAGTGTCGCTCGTGTTTCACGCCTGCAGTGAGAACAACGCTGGTATGGGCCACATGAGCAAACGCGCAAGAATAGTGCTCATTTTGCTGGCAATCGCAGGGCTGGTGGTGGTGGGGAACCTGTTCCTCCGCTTCCACCTGCCACCGGTCATGATTCGGCCGGAGGCCATTGCCGGTCTGAGGCTTGGTCATTTGCAAGTGACGAACACCCTGCTCACCGCCCTCCTGGTGGATGTTATCTTGATCGCCTTGGCCCTGGCGGCCACCAGGCGTATGGAGCTGATCCCTTCTGGCTTGCAGAACTTTGTCGAATGGGTGGTCGAGACCCTCTATAAGCTCACCGAGTCGGTGGCGGGTGAAAAGTGGACGCCGCGCTTCTTCGCCATCGTCGCCACCATCTTCCTCTACGTGTTGGTCTCGAACTGGTTTGGTCTGCTGCCGGGGCTGAGTGCCTTCGGGGTGGTGGAGGAGCATGCGGCACACTCAGCGGCGCACCATGCCCAGCACGCTGCGGAGGCAGTTGCCGGAGCTGGCGAGGGGCTCAAAGCGGAGAAGGTGATTGTTCCCCTCTTTCGTTCTCCCAGCACCGACCTCAACAACAACTTTGCGCTGGCCCTGCTGGCGGTGTTCATGACCCAGGTCTTCGGCGTAGTGTCTCTCGGTCCGCGCTACTTCACCAGGTTCCTCAACTTCAAAGGCCTTGTGGAGGCCGTGCGGCACCGGCCTGGTGAACCTGAGGCCAAGCTGCGGGCCCGCGCTGGCAGGGTGGCCTTTGGCCTCATCGATTTTCTGGTGGGCATCCTGGAGGGCATAAGTGAAGTGGCGAAGGTCATCTCGTTCTCTTTCCGGCTTTTTGGCAACATCTTCGCGGGAGAAGTGATGCTGTTGGTGTTGGCCTCACTGGTGCCGCTGGTGTTGACATTGCCTTTTTTGGGCTTGGAGGTCTTTGTCGGTTTGATTCAGGCCTTCATCTTCTATATTTTGACCCTGGCTTTTTTCACCGTGGCCACTGCTTCTCATGGTCATGAGGATACAGAACACAACGGGCGATGACAAGGAAACGGAGGTACGAGGGAACATGGATCCGACGACAATGAAGTTGCTGGGGGCCGGGCTGGCTATCGGCCTCGGTGCCTTGGGACCGGGTATTGGCATTGGGGTATTGACTGCTGCCGCGCTGCAGGCCATTGGTCGCAATCCCGAGGCCACTTCGCGCATTCAGACCTTCATGTTCATCGGCATTGCCTTTGCGGAGGCCATCGCCATTTACGCCCTGGTGGTGGCGCTGATCCTTTTGTTCGTCGTCTGATCGCGCAGGCCTTGAGAGGAGGGCCGATCTTTGGACGCACTGAGACCCCTGGGAATTGACCCGGCGCTTCTCATTGCCTATCTGATCAACTTTGTCTTGCTGCTGCTGGTGTTGCGTCTGGTTCTGTACAAGCCCGTGTTGCGGATGTTAGCACAGCGCCGGCAGAAGATTTGCGAGTCGCTGAGCGAGGCTGATCGCGTGAAGCAGGAGGCAGAGGCGCAGCGGGCCGCGTTCCAGCGGGAGCTGGAGCAGGCGCGGCAGGCTTCGCAGGAGGCAGCCACACGCATTGCCCAGGAGACGGAGAGGATGCGTGAGGCGATCCTGGCCGAGGCGCGGCGCGAGGCCGAGGAGATTCGCCAGCAGGCGCGGCAGCAACTGGAGCTGGAACGGCAACAGGTGCTGACGGAGCTGCACCAGCAGGTAGTGGACCTGGCGGTGGAGTTGGCGCGGAAAGCGTTGCGCGAGACGGTCGCCGTGGACGAGAAGGCGCAACGCCGCCTCATTCGCGAGTTTCTGCACCAGAGCGGGGGACTTTCGTGAGAGGCCGGGGAGGGACAAAGGGCAAGGCGGTGGCCTCAGGGTATGTGGAGGCTGCCCATGCCCATATTGCCGAGGGGTGGGTGGCCCATCTGCGCAGTGTGTGGAACAGGCTCTCCAGCGACCGCGCCTGTCTCTCCGAGCTGAGCGATGTGTCTAAGGACTTCGAGGAGCGTCGCCAGAGGCTGGATGAGCTTTTGCCCGCTAAAGTCGCCCCTGAGGCCCGCAATATGCTGTATGTGATGCTGCGCGACGGGCATCTGCCCCTGCTGGGCCAGGTGGTGGAGCAATTGGCGCAAACCTTGGCAGGTACAGACCGCCAGCAGATCGCGGAAGTCGTTACCGCTGTGCCTCCCACCGCAGAAGAACGCCGGGCCCTGGAGACCGAAGTGACCAGGCGCTTTGGCGAATTCCTGGCGGTACAGTTTCGCGTGGACCCGGACATCCTCGGCGGCGTCATCATCAAGGTCGGCGACAAGGTGATCGATGGCAGCTTAGCCGGCCGCCTGGCCGCCTTGCATGAGCGCCTGAGGAACGGCCGGTAGGTGGACAAGGGAGTGACCATGCCCATACATGCCGAAGACATAACCTCGCGCATTCGCCGCGAACTGGAAGCGTTCGAGGCGCCGGTGCGCACCGCCACCATCGGACACGTCATCGAGGTCGGCGACGGCATCGCCCGCGTGAGCGGCCTTTCGGATGTGATGGCCTCCGAGTTGGTGCAGTTCCCCGGTGGCGTGATGGGGATCGTGCTCAATTTGGAGGCCGACAGCGTGGGGGTCATCATCATGGGCGACTATGCGCACATCGAGGAGGGGGATGAGGTGCGCGGCACCGGCCGGATCGCGTCGGTGCCGGTGGGTGAGGAGCTCATCGGGAGGGTGGTCAACGCCCTGGGCCAGCCTGTGGACGGCAAGGGGCCGATCCGCACGCAGCGTTTTCGCCCGGTGGAGCGCATCGCGCCTGGGGTCGTGTACCGGCAGAACGTGGACACTCCGGTGCAGACCGGTATCAAGGCCATCGATTCGATGATCCCCATAGGGCGTGGCCAGCGCGAGCTGATTATCGGCGACCGACAGACCGGCAAGACGGCCTTGGCCATCGACACCATCATCAATCAGAAGGACAAGGACCTCATCTGCATCTACGTGGCCATCGGCCAGAAGCGGGCACAGGTGGCCCAGGTGGTAGCGACGCTGCAGCGCTACGGTGCTATGGACCATACCATCGTGGTGGTGGCTAGCGCCTCGGAGCCGGCTGCCCTGCAGTACCTTGCCCCGTACGCGGGCTGTGCTATGGGCGAAGAGTTTATGGAGCAGGGGCGCGACGCCCTGGTGGTGTACGACGACCTCACCAAGCACGCCTGGGCCTATCGCCAGATTTCGCTCCTGCTCCGGCGTCCCCCTGGCCGCGAGGCCTATCCGGGCGACGTCTTTTATCTCCATTCGCGCCTGCTGGAGCGTGCGGCCCGCATGCACAAAGACTATGGCGGCGGCTCGCTCACGGCGCTGCCCATCATCGAAACTCAGGCCGGCGACGTGAGCGCCTACATCCCCACCAACGTCATCTCCATCACCGATGGCCAGATCTACCTGGAGAGTGACCTCTTCTACGCGGGCATCAGGCCGGCGGTCAATGCGGGGCTATCGGTGTCGCGCGTTGGTGGCGATGCGCAGACCAAGGCGATGAAGAAGGTGGCCGGAAAACTGCGCCTGGAGCTGGCCTCCTATCGAGCCCTGGCCGCTTTTGCGCAATTCGGCTCCGACCTGGACAAGGCCACGCGCGAACAGTTGGAGCGGGGCCAGCGGTTGACCGAGCTATTGAAGCAGCCCCAGTACGCGCCGGTGCCACTTGAGGAGCAAGTGATGGCCATCTATGCCGTGACAAACGGCTATGCGGACGACGTCCCGGTGGACAAGATCCGCGACTTTGAGCAGGGGTTACTGCAATTCATGCGCACCGTACACCCGGAAGTGGGCGCTGCGATCATGCGGGAGAAAGATCTGAGCGATGAGACCAGAGCGGCGTTGGAGCAGGCGCTCCGGGAGTACAAGGAGACGGTGCACTTCTGACCAGGGTCGAGGAAGGCAGAGGGCATGGCTACAGTTCGCGAACTGCGCCGGCGCATTAAAGGGATTGCCAGCATCGCCCAGGTGACGCGGGCCATGCAGATGGTGGCTGCCAGCAAGATGCGGCGCGCCCAGGAGCAGGCTTTAGCCACGCGCGCCTATGCAGCCAAGGCTTGGGAGGTAATAAGCCATCTGGCCGCACAGCCTGGACACGAACAGCTGCATCCCCTGCTGGTAGAGCGTCATCCCCCACGCGCGCTCGGGGTGGTGCTGATTACGTCGGATAAAGGGTTGTGCGGCGGCTATAACACGAACGTTCTTCGCACCGCGGTACAGTTCTTCCGCCAGGCCCCTGCGCCGGTGAAAGTATGCGCCGTGGGCCGGAAAGGGCGCGAGTTCATGATTCGACACGGCGTCCAGGTAGTGGCCGAGTTCTCCTTAGGGGCGCGGCACCCCACTTTTGTGGACACCACGCCTATCGCCCGCACGGTGATCGAGGACTACTCCATGGGGCTGTGTGACCAGGTGTGGTTGATCTACACGGAGTTCATCAACACCATGACGCAGCGACCCACGGTGCGTCCCCTGCTCCCGATTACTCCTGGCCGGCTGCGCGGTTCGGTGTTAGACAGATTCTTGGCCGATCTGCCCCCACGCCAGGCCTTGGAGTACATCTACGAACCGGCGCCGCACCAGCTGCTGAGCGTGATGCTGCCGCGCTTCGTCGAGCTGCAGGTGTACCAGGCGATCCTCGAGGCACAGGCCAGCGAGCACAGTGCGCGCATGGTGGCCATGCGCAATGCTACCGACAGCGCCAACGACTTGGTGGACCAACTGACCCTGCAGTACTACCGCGCGCGACAAGAAGCAATTACCAAGGAGATGGTGGATATTGCCGGTGGTGCCGAGGCCCTGCAAAGGTGAACTCGGCACAGAGGCAGGAAATCGGAGTGCGCATCAGCATGGCAGAAGGCAACGTGGGACACATTGTGCAGGTGTTGGGGGCGGTTGTCGATGTGGCATTTCCTACCGGAGAGCTCCCGGAGATCTACCACGCCCTGGAAGTGGTTCGTGACGGGCAGGAGCCACTGGTACTGGAGGTCCAACAGCACTTAGGCGATGACTGGGTGCGCTGTGTGGCCATGGACACCACGGATGGCCTGCGCCGCGGCATGCGGGTGAGGGATACGGGCGGCCCCATCAAGGTGCCCGTAGGCCCAAAGACGCTCGGGCGCATGTTTAACGTGCTGGGTAAACCCATCGACAATGCTGGCCCGGTGGAGGCAGAAGACTACTACCCCATCCATCGCCCCGCCCCGCCGTTTGAGGAGCAGGTCACGCAGGCGGAGCTGTTCGAGACGGGGTTGAAGGTTATCGACCTCGTGGCACCGTTTACCAAAGGTGGAAAGACTGGCGTGTTCGGCGGTGCCGGCGTGGGCAAGACGGTGATAATCGCCGAACTCATGTTCAGTCTGGCCAAGGAGCACGGCGGTTTTTCGGTATTCGCTGGGGTCGGAGAGCGCACGCGTGAAGGGACGCAGTTCTGGCACGAGATGAGGCAGATGGGGGTCATCGATAAGACCGTGATGGTCTTTGGCCAGATGAACGAACCACCAGGGGTCCGCCTGCGAGTTGGCCTGACCGGATTGACCATGGCAGAGTACTTCCGCGACCAGGGGCGCGATGTGCTCTTGTTTATCGACAACATCTATCGTTTCATCATGAGCGGCTCGGAGGTCTCGGCGCTCCTCGGCCGTCTGCCCAGTGCGGTGGGCTATCAGCCCACATTGGGCACAGAAATGGGGGAATTGCAAGAGCGCATCACTTCCACCAAGCGCGGATCGATCACCTCCATGCAAGCCGTTTACGTCCCGGCTGATGACTACACCGATCCGGCGCCGGTGACCACCTTTGCCCACTTGGACGCGACCATCTCCCTTGTGCGCTCCATTGCCGAGCAAGGGCTGTACCCGGCGGTGGATCCCCTGGCCTCTACCAGTCGCATTCTGGACCCGCGCATTGTGGGCGAGGAGCACTACCGTGTGGCCCGCGGCGTGCAACAAGTGCTGCAGCGATACAAGGACCTGCAGGACATCATCGCCATTTTGGGCATCGACGAGCTCAGTGAAGAGGACAAGCTGGTGGTGGCCAGGGCACGGAAGATTCAGCGCTTCTTTTCCCAGCCCATGTTCGTGGCCTCGCAGTTCACCGGGCGGGAAGGGCGCTATGTGCCGGTGCGCGAAACCGTCCGCGGCTTCAAGATGATCCTGGAGGGCGAACTGGACGACCTGCCAGAACAGGCCTTCTACATGGTGGGTACCATCGACGAGGCAATTGAGGTGGGAAGAAAGATGAGGGGCTAAGGGGTAGTGCCGGTCCGCTTGAACATCATCACCCAGGAGCGTGTGGTTTACTCCGGGGATGTGGACGTAGTGGTCGCGCCAGGGGCCGACGGCGTGCTGGGCATCCTTCCGCACCATGCGCCGCTAATGGCCGCGTTGGTGCCGGGTGAACTGCGCGTGAGGTGTGGGGGTGAAGAGGAGGTCTTTGCCATCGGCGGGGGATTTATGGAGGTGCTGCCGGACCGGGTGACGGTACTGGCCGATAGCGCCGAACGTGCCGAGGAAATTGACATTGCTCGTGCCGAGGCCGCCCGAAAGCGAGCAGAAGCGCGCCTGCAAGGCAGGACGCAGGAGCAGGTGGACTTTGCTCGCGCCGAGGCCTCGTTGCGCCGGGCCATCGTCCGGCTAAAGGTGGCCGAGGCCGGCCGCCGACGCAGACGCGGGCCAGTGTCAGAACCCGGTCCACCGCTTGACGAGGGCTCCTGAGGTTTCGGCCCTGGGGCAGTGGAAGCAGCCTCTGGCGCATAGAACCTGCGCTGCAGCTCCGGGTATGCCGAGCGCGCTCGTACCCTGAACTTCCGCGGAGGACCAGTGTGGTGCACTTGGCCGCTCACGTGCCGGCGCATTTCTGGCTGGGGGTGCTCCTGGTAGCGACGCTGTGGCCGCTAAACTGGACTTTGCCAGGCATGCGCACCCACCTGCTCTTCTTTCCCCTTTGGCTGGGCTACTGCCTCCTTGCCGATGGGCTGGTGGCTGCCAGGCGGGGAAGTTCGCCTCTTACCCGCGGAAAGAGGGCCTACCTCTGGCTCTACCTGCTGTCGATACCCGCGTGGTGGCTGTTCGAGCTGATTGACGTGCGCACCCAGAACTGGCTCTACCTGGGGCGGGAACAGGTCTCAGATCTTGCCTACGCCGTACTGGCCTCCCTGAGTTTCTCCACCGTCATGCCGGCGGTGTTCACTAGCGCCGAACTAATAACTTCTGTCCTCCCACGCAGAGCCCATCCTCCGGAGAGAGGTGACATTTCCCGCCCATACCTGCTGGCAGCGCTGGCTGCTGGTTGCCTCATGCTGGCGCTGGTCCTGTTGTGGCCGCGTTTGTTCTTTCCCTTGGTGTGGGTTTCCCTTTTCTTCGTCTTTGACCCACTGAATGCCCTGCGCGGACGCCCCTCTTTGCTCCTCGACATCCGGCAAGGCCATTGGCGCCGGGTCTGGGCCTTGTGGGGAGGCATCATGCTCTGTGCCTTGTTCTGGGAAATGTGGAACTTTTACTCTTACCCCAAGTGGACCTATCACGTCCCCTTTGCCGGCTTCGCGCGCGTGTTCGAGATGCCAGCGCTCGGCTATCTCGGCTACCTTCCTTTTTCCTTGGAGCTCTATGCCCTCTTTCAGTTGCTGACCGGAATCGGGCCGGCGCGTGCCGCTTCCCACGTGGTCGATCTCTAAGCTGCATTGCAGGACCTGAGGAGTTCGCACGTGGACATCCCCAATCTGGACTATCAGTGTTACCGCGATGCCGTGGCCGAACAGGCTGCGCATCAGGAAGATTGGCTGCGGGTGGGGTACGCGCCAAAAGGCTTCTACCTCAAGGACCACTGCTTGATTAAGGTCGGAAGTCTGTACCACCTCTTTCACATTGCCGGCACGCCAAACGTCAGTTGCTGTCTGCCGGGTAACGAGCTCTGGCTCGGCCACGCCAGCACTGCCGACTTTGTCCGGTGGCAGACCCATGAGCCCTGTCTCTACGTCCGCCCGGGAAGTTGGGACGGCGGCCATGTGATCGCCCCCTTTGTGCTCGAACACGATGGTCGATTCTGGATGTTCTATGCCGGATGCACGGTGGACAACACGCAGCGCATAGGCCTGGCCGTATCTCAGGACTTGTTCACCTGGGAGCGGGTAGGGGATGGCCCGCTCATCCGCCCTGAGGAGTACGGCTGGGCATTCTGTCCCACCCGCGGCGGCGCCTCCTGCCGTGACCCTCATGTGCTGCGCGTTGGGGACCAGTTTCTTCTCTACTACACCGCCATCACCAGGGAGGGGCGGGCCTGCGTGGCCTTGGCCACCTCCACTGACCTACTGAATTGGCAGGATTGTGGTCCGTGTTACGTCGCAGAGGACCTGACCCCCTGTGAGTCCAGCAATGTGCAGGAGATGGGCGGTCGGTACTATCTCTTCTTCGGCGGGCATGTGGAACATTGGTCGTACGTGGTCTCCGACAATCCCTGGCGGTGGCCAGCGCAACGGCCTCGCCCCGTGGGGAAGGGCATAACTGGCATGGAGGTGGTCTGCCGGCGCGACCCACACTGGCTTGTTACTTTCTTTCGTCTGGGCAAAGGGCACTGCTCCTCTGGCTTTCGTCTGTTCTTGGGTATGCTTGACTGGTCGGTGCCCCTGCCATGGATCGACCAGGTGCTCAGCGCGGAGCAGCTGCGTCGCTTCTTGCCATGAAGGAGCGGTTCAGGGAGTTAGAACGTCGGGCACGAGAACTGTGGAGGAAGCATGATCGACTTTAAGGAACACCTGTATGAAGATGATCCCTGTCATGGGCACCCAGACGTCCGCACCAGGCTGCGCGACGGCTACTATTTCTTCCTTGGCAACGGACGGATCCAGGCCGCCGTGCAGATCGCTCCGGCAGGTGAAGGCACCCCGGTCGGCCTCGTGCTCATGGATCCGGAGCGCCTGGCGAAAAAACGCGAGGCGCTTTCCTTTGACCCACAGCGCGGACTCGAAGCGACTATGGTGTGCATCGAGCACGGAGGACAGGCCTGGACCCCCACAGGGCGGGGCGTGCAGGCGCGCTGGACTCGGCGGCACAAGGTGCCAGCGGTGGAAGTGAGGTGGCCGGCGGGCAACATGACCGTGACGGAATGGTTCTCCTGCCCGTGGCTTGAAAGCGCCGTCCTTCTCCGAGAAGTGGAACTGCGCATGCCCGAAAGTGGCAAAACCGTGACCGTGAGCACCGGTCTCCACGACCAACAGCTGCAGGAGCAATTGGTCACTTCTGCCCCAGGGGCAGCGATGCTTTCCTTCTGCTACCGCCTCGAGCATGGACGGGTCCAGCTACAGGGTGGGACTCCAGGGGGCGTGGCCCTAGAGAAAGGTGGTGAGAGTCCGGCAGGAACAACCCTCTGCTTTCAGCATGAGCTCTTGGACCGTTACTTTGCCGCCGCGCGGGCACAGTTACCGGCGGTCATTTCCACCACCGGCCGGATGGACGGAAGCATCTGGCAATACAACCGCGAATGGGTACGCGACCAATCGATTGTTGCCCATGGGCTTCTCCTGGCAGGACAGGTGGAGCTGGCCCGGACGGTGCTTGAGCGCCTCTTTACCGAGTTTGTCACCGAAGAGGGCGACACAGTGGACTCCAGCGTGCGGCGCAGCCCCGAGGAAGTGGAGTTGGACCAGGGCGGGGTCCTGCTCAGTGCGCTCACCTCATACTGGCATTGGACTGGGGACTTGAGCCTTGCCAGCCGTCTCTGGCCGCGGGTTGTCGCGGTGGCGGAGTTTCCCTTGCGCCCCGTGTTCCGGCATGCCCAGTCAGGACTGCTGGCGAATACGCGCGAATACTGGGAACGGCATCGGCTCTACGGGATACGGCCTGGCATTGAGCTCACCCACCAGCTGTACGAGTCCCTCGGACTGCGGGCCGCTGCGGAGCTGGCCGAGGCTTTGGGCCGGGACGAGCAAGCGGCACAGTGGCGTCGGGAGGCAGAGAGGCTGTGGCAGGCGGCACTCTATCATCCCAGCCACAGTCTGGTGGAGAACGGGCGGATCATTAAGAGGCGGGGCCTGGACGGGCAGGTACAGGAGAGTATTGCTCCCACCGCAGAGGCGGAACTTCACCCCTCCGTGCCGCTGGCCGGGCCCGGACCACACCTGTTGAACCCGGACACCTCGTGCGTATTACCCATCGTGACAGGCATGGTGGAGGCCACTTCCCCGCTGGCCCAGGCCACACTGGCCAGTATGGAGGAGCTGTGGAACCAGCAGTGGGACATCGGCGGCTACGGTCGCTATCATGTGTCCTCTGAGCCGGACTCCCCGGGTCCCTGGCCTTTTGCCTCGCTCTTCGTGGCCCGCGCCTACGCAGAGGCGGGCAATGGCGAAAAGGTGTGGCGCGTGCTGAAATGGCTGGACTCGGTGCCTGGGGGCAAGGCAGGCGCCTGGTTCGAATTCTACGGGCCGAGACCTTCCCCACCGTGTCCGCAGGTAGGGGTGATCCCGTGGACGTGGGCGGAGATGTTGCTGCTGCTGATGCACCATGTGCTGGGATTTCGGCCAGGGGCAGATGGCTTCCTCCTTCGCCCTCGTCTTCTGCCAGGGATGGAGCGCATCGAAGGCCAGATTCCCCTCCGCGGCAGCCATGTGCATATCGTGGTGCAAAGGGGTCAATCCTCAGCAGACTGCCGCTTCCGCACCGATGGACGGCTCCTGCGCGCCAATGCCCGGGAAGCCCTCATTGCCTACGAAGAACGCGATCTGAATGTAGAGGCCGTTGTCGTCTGAAAGGAGGCCGAATTTGCACGGGGAGGTGTGTCGCAAATGACCAGCAAGGAGCGCGTCCGCGCGGCGCTGGCCCATCGTGAGCCGGATAAGGTGCCGATCGACTTTGGCGGCACTGCGGTCACAGGCATGCACGTCACCTGCGTGGCCGCGCTGCGTGAGTACTATGGCCTGGAGCCACGCCCGGTAAAGGTGCACGAGCCCTATCAGATGCTGGGATGGATTGATGAGGACTTGCAAGGGGCCTTGAGCATCGATGTGGATGGCTTGTACGCCCGCACGACGATGTTCGGCTTTCCCAACGAGAACTGGCGCGAATTTCGTTTGCCCTGGGGCCAGGTGGTGTTGGTTCCTGAGCACTTTCGCACCACCACCGACACCAACGGTGACCTGCTCATCTACCCTGAAGGGGACCTCAGTGCCCCACCCAGCGGCCGCATGCCTGTGGGCGGATTTTACTTTGACACCATCGTCCGTCAGCCGCCAATCGACGAGAACCGGCTCGACCCCGCAGACAACACTGAGGAGTTCAAGCTGCTGAGCGACGCAAACCTGGCCCACTACCGCGCAGAGGTGGACCGACTGGGCAACTCGCCACGCGCCGTCGTGGCCAGCTTCGGCGGCACGGCCTTTGGCGACATTGCCCTGGTGCCTGCACCGTTCCTCAAGTATCCCAAGGGCATTCGCGATATCGCCGAGTGGTACATCTCTACGGTCACCCGTCAGGACTACTTGCATCGCGTGTTTGCCAGACAGACCGAAGTGGCGCTCGCCAACCTCGCGAAACTCCACGCCGTGGTCGGCGACCTGGTGGACGCGGTCTTTGTTTGCGGCACGGACTTTGGCACCCAGAGCTCAACCTTTTGCTCCGTCGAAACCTTCAACTCCCTTTACGCCCCTTACTACCGGAGGGTGAACGATTGGATTCACCGGCACACTTCCTGGAAGACTTTCAAGCACTCGTGTGGTGCCGTGGCGCCGTTCATGCGGGCCTTCATCGAGGTGGGATTTGACATCATCAATCCGGTGCAATGTTCGGCTGCCGGTATGGACCCGCAGCGCCTCAAGGAGGAGTACGGCCAGGAGATCGTGTTTTGGGGCGGTGGTGTCGATACGCAAAAGACCCTGCCCTTTGGCTCCCCAGCCGAAGTGCGGCAACAGGTGCTGCGCCGGTGCGAAATCTTTGCTCGCAACGGCGGCTTTGTGTTCAATGCCGTGCACAATATTCAGGCCAATACCCTGGTGGAAAATCTGGTCGCGCTGTTCGAGGCGGTGAAAGAGTTCAACGGGGAAAAGTGAGAACACCGGGCCCGGGAAGACCTTGGGCGGCTTTAGCCACGGAGGTGCATAATGCGCATGGCAAAATGGCTGGCGATGGTCTGCCTGTTTCTAGCAGCGGCGGGTGGTGCGCCGGGGCAGTCGGCGCTGACCTTCTATCCCGGCTACGATGAGCTGCTGCCTGCCGCACCAGGAGCGTTCAACAACGGGTTGTTGGGCTTTGTCAACCCTGCGGTCCTGGCGCACGTACACGGGCCAGAATTGCGGGCGGCATTTGTGACCAGACAAAGTGGGCTTGAACGTTGGGGTCTGTTTGCGGCCGCGCCCAACCTGGGGTTCGGCATGCTGGAAGAACGCTCCGCGGCCGAGGTTGTGCGACACTATCGCGTGGCCATGGCTGCAGGCGGCGGGGACCTGTCGCTGGGCGGAGGCTACGGCTGGACGCAGGGCGTCCATTCGGCGGTCTGGTATGGCGGGGTGTTGGCCAGGCCAACGCCCTTCCTGTCCCTCGGGGCTGCCGCCTGGCATGCTCCTCGCCATGACCGGCAGGAGCTCATGGCCGAACTGGGCGTCAGGCCGCTGGGCAACGACCTGCTCACCCTGTTCGCCGACCTGGGGGTGCACGACAACCAGCGCATCCTCGATGGCCGCTGGAGCGCGGGTACGGCCCTGCAGCCTCTTCCGGGCATCTTCTTTGTCGGGCGCTACTTCCGCGGCGAGGCGTTTTCCCTCGGCCTCAACATCAGCCTGGGCAGAATGGGGGTGAGCCTCCAGCGCCACAACCACAACGCAGAAGCATCGCCCCTGACCACCTACAGCGTGCGCCTCGGCAAGGCCGCCCCAAACGTGATTGACTCCTACCTGCTCCGCCAGAGGTGTTCGTTGCAGCTGGAACTCAAGGGGCAGGTACTTTACCAGCGCCAGCGGCTGATCGACGTTGCCGGCCCCAAGCTCAGTGATCTCCTCTTCACCCTGCAGGACGCGGCGGCCGATCCGCGAGTTGCTGTGGTGGCCCTGAACCTTTCCGGAGTCTCGGTGAGCCCACAGCTGGCCTGGGAGATCCGCAGCCAGCTTGCCCAGCTGCGCCGTGCCGGAAAAAAGGTGGTGGCCTACATCGATCGCGGAGGCATGACCGAATACCACCTGGCCAGTGTGGCAGACCGCCTGGTGCTGGACCCTGAAGGGTTGCTCACTCTCCAGGGTTATGTATCTGGCCGCACGTACTTGAAGGGCACCCTTGACAAGCTTGGCCTTGGCTGGGAGGAGTGGCGCTACTTCAAGTACAAATCGGCGGCAGAGGTGCTCTCGCGAGAGGAGATGTCGGAAGCCGACCGGGAGCAGCGGCAGGCCTGGCTCCAGGACCAGTACAACTTGGTGCGAGAGGAGGTGTGTGCCAGCCGGGGCTTTTCACCTGCTCGTTTCGACTCCCTCATCAACAACGTGGTGCTGTTCCTCCCAGAGGCTGCGCTGCAAGCCCACCTGGCGGACACTCTTGCGCGGTGGAAAGACATTGACCGCATCCTCGGTGATTTCGCCGGAGCCAAGAAGAGGCTTTCCCCTGCCCAGTTGATGAAGCGAGCGTATCCCCAGCGCGAATGGGGGGGCAGGCCGCAGGTCGCCGTTGTCTATGCTATCGGTGAGTGTGACCTGGACCAAGGGATTAGGGCGCGCTCTCTGGAAAAGGTCCTGGTGCGTGTGGCAGAGAAGCGGGGCATCAAGGCGGTGGTGGTGCGCGTGGACTCACCCGGAGGCGATGCCCTGGCCTCGGACCTTGTCGCCGAGGCCATGAGGAAGTGCAGCGAGAAGAAGCCGGTCATCGTCAGCCAGGGGAGTGTGGCCGGTTCCGGCGGGTACTGGCTGTCGATGTACGCGGATAGCATCGTCTCCACGCCTGCCACCATCACCGGTTCCATCGGAGTAATTGGGGGCTGGCTGTGGAATAGGGGGCTGGGTGAGCAGTTGGGGATGTCCAGCGACCATGTGCAAGTGGGCGAGCACGCCGACCTGGGCTTTGGCATAACCCTTCCCCTGTTTGAGCTGCAGGTCCCCGATCGAAACCTCACTGGTCAGGAAAAAGCGAGGGTGGAGGAGATGATCCGCGGCTTCTATCGTGTCTTTGTGGACAAGGTGGCCCAGGGCCGACACATGCCGCCAGATGCGGTGGAGGAAGTCGCCCAGGGGCGGATCTGGTCTGGGCTGGCGGCAAAGGAACGGGGCTTGGTGGATAGGGTCGGAAACCTCTTGGAGGCGCTACGTATAGCGAGGGCACGCGCGGGGCTCCGCGCCGAGGCGGAGGTGGAGGTCGTGGAACTGCCGCGGCCAGGGCTGGTCAATTTTGACGCCCTCTTGCCTAACACACCTGCGCTGGCAAGTCGTGGCCCGTTTTCTGAGGGGGAGATGCGCTACCTGCGCCTCCTGGCCCGCTACCCTGGGCAACCGCTCCTGCTGATGCCCCTGGATTTGCAGTTAGTGCCGTGCATAACCAGGTGATTGGAGGCTTTCTGCGGCCCGCACAGCCGCGCCCGCGCGGCCGGGGGTAAGGTCCGGCGGGCGACAAGGAGACAGCTGGCATGAGTGGTGCAGGCACATATTTCTCTTGACATCGTGCGAAGAATTTCTATATTATAGCCACGAGTGGCGCCCCATCCCCAAGCCCCGGAAGGAGGTGATCGCAATGGCAGACCAGGCGTTCTGCGTCAAGTGCCGCAAGAAAGTGGACATTGCCAACGCCAAGCGCGTGACAATGAAGAACGGTCGCCCTGCGCTGCAGGGCAAGTGCGCGGTGTGCGGCACCGGAGTCTACAAGATCCTGCCCACCAACTAGTCCAGGCGTCCCCGGGGCGTGGGCCTTTGGGGCACCCCACGGAAATGAAAGCAGCAGGGCGGAACCCACGGTCCGCCCTTTTGCCTAAGGGGTTTTCCCAGCGTGAGGACAAGCACACTGTCTGGGGAAGCGCGTTTCACTGTGCACTGGGAAGTGCTGGGCAGGAGGAGACCGAAGTGGGCGGAAAGAGGGCCTGCCTTAGTGTCCACATATTAGGCTTTTTTGTTCGGAATAGTGGCTTCGTGTTGGCCAAGTGTGTCGAGCCTGCCGATCGTTAGCCCGAGGGCTGCTGACCCTCCGTTCTCCGCGGTCACCCTCCAAGAGCCCTGTGGCGACCGGGTGTTGTTGCAGCCAGGGGCTCGCCAAATACAATTCGTCCAAGAGGCCGGGAGGGGCAAAGGTCTTCCCCTCCTTGCGGTACTCCCAAGGACTGGCTTCCTGTTCTTCCACCGGCCTGAGTTCTGCTCGGCGCAGCTCCTTGTTCGGGTTGGTGAGCCCCTTTGCGCGAAGGTCGGGGTTCCCGCAGAGGAGCCAGAGGGAGGTATAACTTTAAAAACGCATGAGGATTAGGAGGGTCCGTTTGCGCCCTCCAACATTTTGGGACTGGAGGCGAATTTGCCAGGCAAAGAAAAGGTGCTGACCAATGGGGTTGCCTTTGCCTTGGCCTTGCTTGCGGTTCTCCCCGGGTCTCTTTTCGTTCACGCGAGCACGCGGAGAACATGCTGGGGATTGTGCTTCGTCGCGGAGGACGGATAATGTCCATACTTTGGCAGCAAACAAAAACGCCACTCAGGGTTCTCGAGCTAGTCCTCATTTTGGGTTCTTTCGCGAGAATGGGCTTCTCCCAAATGGTTGCCCCTCTCGAGAAGACTCCTTATGACCCCAGGTCTTTCCCTGTCCAAGGGACGAGAGTTCTCTTCGCCCGGAAGGAATACCTCAAGGAGGGCGAAGATCTGTACAAGGAAATCCGCAGCCTGTGGATAGCCAGTGAAGATTTTTCCCACGTGAGGTTCATCTCCTACATGGATGACCTTGTGTCCGTTTCCCCTGATGACACGAAGATTGTCTTTCGCTCCCTTGACACCAAATCCGCCTCCGCATTGGGGCTGCTTGTGGGTTCGGGGTATTGCTTGTACGACTTGAAGACCGGCGCGAGCACACCATTGCCAGATCTGAGCGGGCGAATCCTGTGGGCTGAGGACGGCAGGTGCTTCTTTTTCGAACGTGGCGTTCATGGCCTTTTCAAGTACACCACCGGGCGGACGGAAAAAGTACGAGAGATGGGAAAGGCTGAAAGGATCGTCGATGCCAAAGGGAAGAACTATCTTGTGGGGCCTTGGCTCAAATTGGCCGACCTACAGAGAGAAAAGCTCCTCTACGTGCAAAAGGCTGTGGAGCTGGGCGCTCAATTGACCACGGGAACCCAGACATTCACTTTGACGGACGATTACATGTGGATAATGGATCTCTCCAATGGGGCTATTCTTGGGCTCGGGAAGGGAACCCAACCGGTCTTTTCTCCTGACGGGAGCATGATTCTCTATCGCAAAGACGGTGAGTTGTGGGCCGTTTCGCCAGACGGCACCCGAAATGGACGGATTGGTCTCGGTGGTCACCCAGTCTTTTCTCCTGACGGTCGTAGACTGGCCTTCGTCGATCTCGGTTTTGACGGCGTCCGCCATCATTGGTTCAACCTTTGTGTCGCGGATCTGGCAAACGGTGGCCTCAACATCGTGCCCAAGAATCCCGAGTGGAAAGAGACCATGGCCCGCTTTCTTCCTGCGTTTCTGAGGTCCTTCGAACGCGACCCATGGTTTATTGAGTCGAGGCCGAATATACTGTGGTTTTCCGGTGGCGATAGCCTGCTCTATTCCGTCGGCTGGTCAACTTTCTTCCTCGCTGATTTGGAGAAGAATGAAACGAGACCGATCCTCTATTGGGATGTGCAAGTCGAGGCTGTGGCCCACTATCTGACGGAACATGAAAGGGCAATTGTTCTTTCCTGCGCCTATAGCAGGACGCCACGCAGAAGCGTACCGCCGCTCTCGGCTCCAATAAGATCAGGCCGGTTGAACGAATACGACATCTGGCAGGTCTCCTTGGATGGCAAGCACAGACGAATGCTGATGGAAAACGGCTACCAGCCAATTCGCCTCCACCTGGAGTGACTTGCTCCCTTCAAACCAGCCTCGGAGTGAATGGTGCCCAGACATCGCTGGGCAGGACCACTGCGCCGGGGAACAGATTGCGCCGAGTGTTTGAGCTCCGCGGCGCCCCCAGGTCGGATCCGCTCTGCCCTTCCGCTGGTCGCCTACTGGGTGGTTCCAAGGGTTTACCTGGGTTGGGGACAGACGCCCGAGAGAGCAATGTGAGCAGGATTGCGCTATTGGCCCGCAGCCCGGGGCCTTTTTTGTCTTGACAATGAGGATATTTTTCTGTATATTTGCACGCCAATGATGAGAAAGGACAGAGACAAGAAGCGCGCGGGGCAGCAGAAGCGCCAGGGAATCGCTCTCACAAAGACCAACTATGTCCTCGGGGCGATTGCCCTGGTGGTCATCGTGATCGGTTATGTGTGCCTGGCGCAGCCGCCAGCGAACGGTTTCCTTACTCTCACGGTAGCGCCGATTCTGCTGGTGGTGGGCTACTGCGTGATGATGCCCCTCGCCATCCTGTGGAGAGGCAAGCGGACGGCGGCTGAGCAGTCAGGGACGACCTCGTCGCCGTCTTGATGCACAGCAGACGGGCGGTTAGCTCAGGTGGTTCAGAGCGCCTGCCTTACAAGCAGGAGGTCACTGGTTCGAGTCCAGTATCGCCCACCAACTCTCGGGGTCGTGGTGCAGCTTGGTTAGCACACTGGCCTGTCAAGCCAGAGGTCGCGGGTTCGAGTCCCGTCGGCCCCGCCATGACACAGCGGCGCGATTCAGTCCCCTCTCGCGTGAGCACACTGCCGTTTCTTCCTCCCATCCGCACAGTTGCACACACGGGGCGCTGACTCGCGCTTTTTTTTGCGTCCCTGTCTCCCCCAGGGCAGTCCCTACCCCACACGAGTGGCCTGTTTGAACTGTCTCGCCATTGGGCGTCGCACCCAGAGGCCGAAGGGGCGTGAGCACACCCTCCCCACAGGTCAAAAACCTTCGAGCGCGACCTTGCCCAGTCAAGACTTGTCGATGCCCAGGCGCTTGCGGGTGAAGGGAATGAGTCCGCCAGCCTGAAAGATGCCGATAACTTCTGGCGGCAAGGGCGGAAAACGGAACAGGCTTCCACCGACACGGACCGTGCCTGCCTCAAGATCGACTTCCACCGTTTGCCCGTCCTCGATGGCCGCCACTGCCTCGGGACATTGAATCGCAGGAAGGCCGGCGTTGATGCAATTGCGGAAATAGAGCCGCGAGAAGGATTTTGCGATTACTGCTCCCACTCCGGCGTACTTGAGACAGAAGGCAGCCTGCTCACGCGAGCTGCCGCAGCCAAAGTTCTTGCCGCCCACCACAACGTCGCCTGGCTTGATCTCCCGCGCAAACCGGGGGTCCAGGTCCTCCATGGCCACCTTGGCCATCTCGGCGGGGTCGGTTACCGTGTAGGTGTACTTGCCAGGAAAAATGACATCAGTGTTGACGTCGTCCCCGTACTTCCATGCTCTCCCTTTGATCGTGCTCATAAAACCTTGCTCCAGTAGCTATAGTTCGCGAAAGTCGGTGATCATGCCGGTGAGGGCGCTGGCAGCGGCTGTGCGCGGGCTGGCAAGGTAAATCTCCGCGTCCTTGCAGCCGAAGCGCCCCTTGAAATTGCGGTTGGAGGTGCTCAAGGTCACCTCTCCTGGGGCCAAGATGCCTTCATGGTTGCCCATGCACGGTCCACACCCGGGATTGACAATCACCGCCCCTGCCTCCACCAGGTCGGCGATGTAGCCGGCAGCCAGCGCCTCTTTGAGCACCTGTTGGGAGGCCGGTATCACCACCATGCGGGTGTGGGGATGGATGTGTCTGCCCCGCAAGATCTGCGCCACTTCGGCAAAGTCCTCAAGGCGGCCGTTGGTACAGGAGCCGAAGAAGACCTGATCCACCTTTACTCCCTTGACCTCGCGCACCGGTTTGACATTGTCCACCGTGTGCGGGCAGGCGACCATGGGCTCCAAGCCACTCACATCGAACACGTATTCCTCTTCGATGTGGGCATCGGGGTCGGAGCTGACGACCTCGAACGGCCGGCGCGCGCGCCCTTCCAACCAGCTCAAAGTGGTGCCATCCGGCTCCACGTAGCCGATCTTGGCCCCCATCTCGACGGCCATGTTGGTCAGAACCATCCTGCTGGCAATGTTCATCTGGCGTACGGTAGCCCCAGTGAATTCCACCGCCTTGTAAAGCGCACCGTCAGCGGTCAGGGTGCCGAGAATGTGCAGCATCACATCCTTGGCAGAAATGCCCTCTGGCAGGGTGCCCTCCACGACCACTCGCACCGTCTCTGGCACCCGCAGCCAGATCTTGCCCGTGGCAAAGATGACAGCCATCTCGCTCCTGCCTATGCCGGTGGCGAAGGCGCCAAAAGCGCCGTAAGTGGTGGAGTGGGAATCGCTGCCCACGATGAGCTCCCCGGGTAGGGCAAACCCCTCCTCAGGCAGGACCTGGTGGCAGATGCCGCGGTGGATGTCGTAAAAGTGCTTGATCCCCTGTTTGGCCACGAACTCGCGCACCTCCTTGTGGTTCTGGGCGAACTTTTCGTTGGCTGCCGGCACGCAGTGGTCCAAAATGACCACGTGCATGTCGGGATTGTACACCTTGTCCACTCCGATGCTGTAGAAGGTCTTGGCAATGGCGGCGGTGTTGTCGTGGCTCATGGCCACGTCCGGGGTCACTTCCACGATCTCGCCGGCCACGACCTCCTTGCCGGCTCTGCGGCCCAGGACCTTTTCTGCGAATGTCTTGCCCATATGCCTCCTCTCTTCTGCTGTTCAACGGTTCTCCTCGCTCCAGCGCTGGCGCAGCTGGGCGATGAACGCGGCACGTGGCTCCGGCGAACCCCGGAGCTCTTCCTTGAGCCTTTTCCAGGCGCTGGGGCAGCTCTTGTACTCGACGTCCACCAGACTGTGGAGCAGGCGGTCGACTATCTTGCGGTTGGCGGCGTCCACTTTGATCCCCGCCGCCTCAAGCTCTGCGTGCACGTGTCGCAGGTAACAGGACATCTTTCCCTCCGCAGTTTCATCCCAGCAGGCGGCGCAAGAATTCCTCTGTGCTCAGACTCAGCACGCGCTCAACGGCGCTTCCGGTGAGCACGCGGTAGACCGGCCTGTGGGCCTCACGGTACTCTTGCGAATGATGGAGCGGGATCAGACCGCGTTCTCGCATTACTTCCTCCAGAGCCAAGACCTCCGCGTACGGAAAAGGCAGCTGTCCGGCGCGCACCTCGGCAGCAAAAGCTGCCCACCACGAAAGAAAAAGCTTCTCGTTATCGGAAAAGCTCCCTGCCGCCTGCTGCATGGCCTTCCACAGCGCCCGCAGAGGGTAGCCCTCGCGCTTGTATGGACGCAAGTTCACCCGCACCACGCCCAGGTCCGGCGAGATGGGCTCCAGCAGGGGCTCTCCCTCGCCTGGCTCAAGGTGGCGAAACTCGCCCTGCAGGCTGCGCAGGGCCTCGGCTGCGTGCTCAAGCACGTGCCTGGGGCCAAAGGCCGCCTGGTAGAACATCTTGTATACATCCTGGACACGGAGCGCAGGGTAGTGCCGCAGATGCCACCGAATCAATTCCTGCACTGTGAGCGTGCGCGGCTGGGCGGCACGCGCGCCCGGCTCACACTTAAAGTCCTGCGGAGCGCTCACGGCAACCCCTGACAGGTGGGACACAACACCGCGGGGCGTCGGCCACAGCGGATGCCGACCAGCGTGGTGGTGCACACGGGGCAGTGACGCCGGTATGCTCCATAGCCCACGGGCTCGAAGGTACCGCTTCTCCCCTGCAAATCCACGAAACCTGTGGCCGCGCAACCGCCGCGCTCGATCACCAGACGCAGCACAGTCACCGTTGTCTCAAAAAGCGTACGTCGTTGCGCCGGCGTCAGCTGGGTGGCGCGGGTCTGTGGATGAAGGCGAGCGCGGAGCAGGATCTCATCCACGAGCCAACTGTCCAGGCCCGCCAGAAGGCGCTGGTCAAGGAGGGCCGAGCGAAGTGCTCGCTTCTGAGCGCGCGCGAGGCAGCGACAAAGGGCATCCAGGGTAAAATCCGCAGAGAGCACATCCGTGCCCAGGCTCTTGACCGCTGGCAGGCGTGCGAATCCGTGCGCAGGGAGCAGATGCAAGTCGTCTGCGCTCGGAAGAATTGCGAGGAGGCTCTTGCCGTGTTCAAGATGCAGCGTGAGCGCCTCTTGGTCTTCTGTCTCACCCCAGGAGAGTGTCCCACCCTGGCCCAGATGCAAGCCCAAGGCGAGGCCAGTATCAAGCTCGATTGCCAGCCAGGTAACAAGGCGTCGGACTGCAGCCACGCGGGAGCCGTGGAGTAGCGCCTGAGGACGGGGAGGAAGGTTCCTCAGGAAGGCCTCAGGCACGTGCACCGCGTCCACCCTCTTGCCCAAAGTGAAGCGATGCAGCTGGGCGCGGAGGATCTCCACCTCTGCGGCTGAGCGCACATGCAGGACTGCCCTTGACCTCCGGCTTAGTACTCTTGCCGAATTCGACTTCTGGGCTTTGCTCCCTGGAGCCGATGTACGCATGCGAGAGACCAACTCCGAACGGGCTTCAATCATCCGGCTGCCGAGCGCGAACAACGTTGGTCATGCCTCCTGAGCAGCAAGAGCTTCACGCACCTCCTCAAAGTAGGCGGCAGAGAGGAACCGAGTGAGGCCGTGCCGGCAATAGAGTGCCGCCACCTTGTAAACATAGTTCATTCTGTCCACGAGTACCTCATCGACCAGTCCCTGGAGGAGGCTCGCCAGGCGGCGCGGATTCATGGGCAGGGCCGGCCCCACAAAGGCGTACGTGTGCAGGCCAGCGCTCTTGAGTCGGCAGAGCGCTTGCAGCCGCGCGGCGATGGATGGGGCATGAGGCTCGAAGAGCTGTCGCATGCGCTCGTCGTCCGTGGTTATGGTGAGCCCCACCTCACATCCACGCAGGGAGCAGAGCACATCTAGGTCGCGCGTCACCAGGGGGGACTTGGTCAAGATGGAGACGCGGAAAGGCGCCTGGGCCAGCACCTCCAGACACGCTCTGGTGAGTCGATAGCGCGCCTCCAATGGCTGGTACGGGTCGGTGACCGTGCTCAACGACACCCCACCCGGCCGGGCCCGCACCACCTCCCTGGCGAGCTGCTGAGGGGCGTTCACGCGCACGTCCACAAAGGTCCCCCACCCTTCTTGGTGGTCGGTGAGGCGGCGCATAAACTCCGCATAGCAATATCGGCACCCATGGGCGCAGCCAACGTAGGGATTGACCGCATAGTCTATGCCCTGGATGCGAGAGCGAGTGAGGATGGACTTGCAATACACCTCTCGCACGACCACACCAGGAGCCAGTGCGCCCACCGATGTGCTCTCCCTTCCTCTCATGCCTCTTCCTCAGGAGGGCGGCGGTGCTTCTGTTTGCGCGAATAGCGGCGCCGGTCCCTGTGGACTACCGTGGGCTTTGGCACAGGCTTGCGCACGGACCTGTATAGCTCATCCAGGTCGATGCGCCTGGGGACCGCCTTCTTGTCCCTTTTCTCGCTCACAGATGCCTGGTCACAATTTGACCCACCGTTCTCCACGCCCTTTGTCTGCGTCCCAGCCTGGAGCGATTGGCTGGCGATGAGCGCTTCTTTGGCGGCTCGCGGCAGACGCTTAAGGGCGTGCTCACGCCTGCGCGCTTCCTTTAGGGAGCTCCATTCCTCGCAAAGGACAAGCCTCACCGGCCTGCGCGTGCGCGTGTAGCAGGCTCCGCCGGTCAACTCGCCGTTGTGGCGTCGCATGCGCACAGAGAGGTTCTTGGTGCACCCCGTGTAGTAGGAGCCATCACTGCAGCGCAGAATGTAGACATAGTACGCCTGTGCGGACTTGGACAGATTGTCGTTTGCCGAGCTCAGCCTTCCATCTGCTCCAAAAAGTGATACCTTGTCACCCTTGCCACCACCCCGGAGAGCAGGAGCAGGCCTATCAGGTTCGGAAATGCCATGATGGCGTTGGCCGTATCGCCCACGTACCAGACGATGTTGAGGTATTTCCCGGTCATCAGCGCCCCAAGGAAGAGCAGCACGATGTACACCACGCGGTACGGCATGGTCGACTTGAGGCCCCAAATGTATTCACTGCACTGCTCGCCGTAGTACGCCCAGCCGATGAGAGTGGTATAGCCGAAGAGAAACGAGCCGATCGCTACGATCCAGCCACCGAAGGGGATGACCGAATTGAATGCGGTGGTCGTGAGCGCGGTGCTGGAAAGGCCGCCATTGGCCAGGTCATAGCCAATATGCGCCGCCAGCTGCCTGGCCGTCTGGGGCAAGGCGGCAATGGCCTCTGGGGCAAGGCGCGTCCCTTCGCGCAGAAGCTCCACCCCCGCGGCAGGGGTGAGCATCCATACACCGGTGACCACGATGGTCAGGGTAGTCAAGGTGTTCACCAGCAAGGTGTCGATGAACACGCCAGTCATGGCCACCAGGCCGTTGTAAGTGGGGTCAGGCGACTTGGCTGCGGCCTGAGCAATGGCCGCCGAACCAAGGCCTGCCTCGTTGGAAAGTACTCCTCGGCGCACGCCAAGGCTGATGGCTCTCTGCACCGTCGTACCCACCAGTGCTCCGCCCGCCGCCTGGAGCGAAAAGGCCGAACGAAAGATAAGGGCGAAGGCATCGTCGATGAACCTGGCCCTGGCAATGAGAATGAGAGCTGCGCCCGCCAGGTAGAAGAGAATCATTGCCGGCACCAAGCGTTCGGCCACGGCGCCGATGCGCTTGATGCCGCCGATAATCACTAAGCCGACAAGAACAGTGATGGCCACGGCGCTCACAAGGGTGGGCACATGAAACTGGGTCTTGAAGGCCAGCGCCATTGAATTGGACTGCATCATGTTCCCGGTGCCAAAAAGCGCGGTAAAGGCGCCGCAAACCGCGAAAACCATTCCCAGCGTCTTGGCCAAAGGCTTCCATTCGATGCCATAGCGGCAGTAGTACATGGGCCCGCCGGCCATGGAGCCGTCCTCGGCCACCTTGCGGTACTTGACCCCAAGAAACCCTTCGGCATATTTCGTGGCCATGCCGAACAGGGCAGAGACCCACATCCAAAAGGGCGCCCCAGGGCCGCCGGTAGCAATTGCCGTAGCGACGCCGGCAATATTGCCGTTTCCCACCGTGGCCGCCAACGCAGTCATCAAGGCCGCAAAGGGCGAGATGTCCCCTTGCTTGGAGTGCACCGTGCTCCTTTTGGAGGCCCCGCCAAGGGCAAATTTCAAGGACAGAAAAAACTTGCGCACCTGGATGCCCCGCGTCACCACGGTGAGTACCACACCAGTGCCCACCAAAAGGACAATCATCCAGTTGCCCCACATAAAGTCGGCCAAAGTCTGCGAGGCGTGCAAGAGCGATTCCAAAAGAGAGGCCATCCCAGAGTCCCTTTCGCTGGTTCACGGGTTCTCCCTGTGGGCTCTATGATAAGAAAAAATGAGGGCATTGTCAACACCTATTTACAGCCAGCCATTTTTTCTGAGCAGCGAGCGTACTTGGTATACAGGCAGTGGAGGGCTTGAGGCGCATGCCCGAGAAGTTGATGGCGGATTTGAAAGGTGGGGGATAGTCCCGACGCGCCCTCCTGGGATGCGGAGAAAGGAAATGGCTCACAACGAGCTGATGCGTGGGATGAATAACATCGTCCACCTGCGGTTGCGGCTGGTGGAGTGTGCCGCCAAACGTGGGCTGCCACAGACGGCGCCACACCACAAGACGAGCCGTAAAAGGGTGCGCAGGCGGCTGAAGGGTTTACTGGAGAGACTCGGGAACCTAAAGGTTTAGGGCCGAGCGCCGCTCGATCAATTTGGGCCCGCGGATGTGCGGGCCGCAGAGGACACCGGCCTGTGGGCCTCCTCTGGGGGTCTGCACCTGGCAGAGCGACGTGGAGGTGTTCCACAAGCACGTCGAGGCGGAGCTCCATGGACTGGAGGACTATCGCGGACGGCAGGGGCTCGGCCAAGCCCTATGCCTACGCCCTGTACTTCAAGAGGAAAAGGCCGGACCCCGGGCACACGAGACCGCGTGACATCCTTAAAAGAGAGCGGCAGCACAGCACCTGACCAGGTCTTCAACCTGTGCCCTCCCCTTCTCGAAGACCACCTCCCTACTGCCCTCAAGGGTGGTTGCCATGTATGGTCACCTGGCTGGGTTTCCTAAGCAAACTCTTGACATTTAGGGACATTTTCCATAGATTTCTTTCGCAATTAGGTTTGCGCGTGCTTCAGGAAGTTGGTCGCTTTGGGCAAAGCTGTTGAGGAAGCCTCAAGGCACAGGCCATGCAAAAGGCGGTGACAGATTTGTCTCGGTTTTCGCCCCTCGGGCTTTTGGATCAGCTCAAGCATGTTTTCCGGATATGCAGGCCATTCTACCTTCAGACACAGTGTTGCCATCTTGGAGGATGGATACGACATCCGAGCCATCCAAGAATTGCTGGGAGATCAAGACGTCCGAACGACAAGGACCTGTGCTCATGTTTTGCATAAAGGGGGGGGACGAGGAACAAGAAGCCCGGCTGACCCGCTGTAAGGCGACAATAGCGAAAGCGCTATACGACCATTGGAATGTGACACGAGTTGCATATCATGACAAATGGAGTACGTCTTTTCGACATTAGCCCATTGGCGCTATCATGTAAAACTAGAATGGCGTGGATCTTCTATGCAAGAAATAGATTGTACATAGGCCGTTATCAGACTTGTATAAACCCTTGTTATGCGGCGCGGGTAGATGGGATGGGCCTGGTCGGAGATGGGGGCCGTCGGGGCCTGGGACGGGCAGTCCGGGGTAGCGGGCGGCCGAGAGGTCAAGGCGGTCGTGGTGGAGTGTCTGTGAAGGGGCTGGTCTTGCTCGCCAGGGGCCGCATAACAACCGCATCAAGCCGACCGATTGAGGCGCTATGATCTGCGTGCCATCAGATTGTCATAGGGCGCGGCTGCGGTAGGCCACGCAACCGGCGGCGGCTTATGCTTACCGTTAGCCTTCCCTACCACAACATGACGAGACAGACAGGAAGAAATTGATGGCACGAAAGAAAATGACCAATAGCAAGCGCCCGATCGAATCCTACGAGCATCGCGACAAAGAGGGGGTCAATAACCCACCGGTCGGGTTGGTGACACCGGAGACCGATCCGGATACCGACAAGAAGAAAACCTACGCCTACGACCCGCACCTCGACCCACAACTGGTCTGGGCCGGCAAAACGGAGCTTACCTCCTTCGAGGTGCCGACGGTCTCACTGCATGTCCACGAGCGCATCGACCCGCGTTCTATCATCGAAGCGGTACGGAGCCGCAACAGCACAGGCCAGTTAATTCAAGGTTGGCTTTTCGAAGAAGAACGCAAAGAGCCGCTCCGCTCCGCCATTGAGTTCTACCAGCACAAGCACGGCTGGACCAACCGCCTCATCGCTGGCGACAGTCTTCTGGTAATGAACTCTCTGCTGGAAAAAGAGGGCCTGGCGGGCAAGGTGCAGATGATCTACATCGACCCGCCCTACGGCATCAAGTACGGCTCCAACTTCCAGCCCTTCGTCAACAAGCGCGACGTGAAGGACGGCAAAGACGAAGACCTGACCGCCGAGCCGGAGTAGATCAAGGCCTTCCGCGACACCTGGGAGCTGGGCATCCACTCCTACCTCACCTACCTGCGCGACCGGCTGTTGCTGGCAAGGGAATTGCTCACCGAGAGCGGCAGCATCTTCGTGCAGATCAGCGATGAGAATGTGCACCACGTGCGGGAGTTGATGGATGAGGTGTTCGGGGCGGGGAATTTTGTGAGCATTATTTCCTTTAAAGTCACAGGGGGAACGAAGAAAGCATGCGGTCTTCCACAGACTGGGCGTGTTATGTGGAAGCCAGATAAACAACAATAATAGTTATGCGTACAGAGCAACTGGAACATGAGCCTAAACGAATCCGACACCCGAGCTAAACTCATTGACCCGGCCCTCCACGCACGCGGCTGGACGGAAAACCTCATCCGTCGCGAGGAGACCGCGGGCGCCATCGAGATCGTGGATGGCAAGCCGCGCAAACGCGCTAAAGGTCGGGTGGATTACCTCCTGCGAGTTGCCGTGAACCGCGAAAGCCAGCCTGTGGCTGTGGCGCTCATCGAGGCAAAGGCGGAAGGCCTTCCGCCGGATCACGGTCTGGAACAAGCAAAACTCTATGCCTCGTGCAAACGGCTTAATGTTCCCTTTGTCTTCTCAAGCAACGGTCATTTGTTTGTAGAATTCGACCGGTTCACCGGCAAAACCTCTGCTGCCAAACCGCTTTCGGAGTTTCCTACACCGGAAGAGTTGCGCCGCCGATATGAAGAGGCGAAAGGCTTCAAACTCGACTCGCCTGCGGCCGAGCCGCTCCTGGTGCGTTACCCGGGCGGTGAGGCGACACGTCGTTATTATCAGGATGCCGCCATCCGCGCCGTGCTGGAAAAATTGGCGCGCGGCGAAAAGCGTGCGCTGCTCTCTCTCGCCACCGGTTCAGGCAAGACCTTCATCGCCGTTCAACTGCTCAAGAAGATTGCCGATGCCGGCCAACTCAAGCGCGCGCTGTTTGTGTGCGACCGTGACGAACTGCGCAGCCAGGGGCTGGCCGCGTTTCAAAATGTCTTCGGCGCTGACGCCGCCGAGGTCTATGAGGAACCCGACGGCAAGAATCACGCCCGCAACGCCCGCATTCACATCGCCACTTATCAGACCCTGGATGTGGACAAGGAAGACGGCACCGCCAATTTCCTCACCAAGCACTATCCGCCCGATTACTTCAGCCACATCATCATTGACGAATGCCATCGCTCTGCCTGGGGCAAGTGGTCGCAGGTGCTCACCCGCAACCCCGACGCGGTGCAGATCGGCCTGACCGCCACCCCGCGGACACTGGAAATCACCGAAAAGTCCAAAGAAGCAGAGGCCGATCTGCAGATCACCGCCGACAACCTCAGCCACTTCGGCGAGCCGGTGTATGAATACGACATGGCCCAGGGCATCGAGGATGGGTATCTGGCTGCCTGTGAAATCCACCGCGTGGACCTGTTCCTGAACGGCAAACTCGAGATAGAAGGCGTTGACCGCAAGGATCTGGAAGACAAATCACTGATTGACGCGAAAACAGGGGAAGCCTTATCGCCGGACAAGGCGCGCGCACGATACGGCGCGGCCGATCTTGAGGACAAACTGCTTTTGCCTGAGCGCGTGGCCGCCATGTGTCAAGAACTCTTCCGGCGCTTGTGTGAGTCGGGAGGGCCTGAGCAGAAAACCATCATCTTCTGCGCCCGCGAGCCCCGATATGTGCCTGTGAGATCTGGCTCGTATCCCGGGCGCGCAACTGCAACGTCCTTGGCATGATCGCGCTTGTAATTAAAACGAAGGCGGTAATAAAATTTGCTGCTCATTGTTTGAACCATGTTGGATTGCAAATAAAAATGTTTGCTGCGTGTGCGGGTAAAACTATCCTCGGGTTAATTGCCGGGCCGCAAGGCATTGTTGAGGTCTTGCCAAAATATAAACCCACCCTGCTCACGATTCAGCCAACCGCTCTCAATGCGCCAATGGTTGTTTGCTCCCAGATCGAAACGAAATTTGCCGTAAAAATTCCAAGAGCGGAAATCGGCGTTCTCTTTGAAATTATTGTTGTGGTGATAGTTCAGCGCAAAATTGCTCGCCACACCTTGAAAAGCAGTTTTATAGCTTAATAAGGCCCCCCGGAATGTTCGCCGCGAATCTGACCAGCGCCATTGTTCGTAATGTGGCGTTTCGTAAAATCCAGAGTAAATAGAAGCAGCTGCATAGCTCGAGTCCGACTGTGGCTTTTTGGTGATGATGTTGATGACGCCGCCCATTGCATTGGAACCATAAAGCGCTGATCCTGCGCCTTTCATCACCTCAACTTGTTGGATTTCGGAAACAGGGATCGCATCGAAAATGACTTTGCTTTCGTCACCTGACAAAAATGGCACACCGTCCAACAGCACCAGAGTACGTGTGCCCAAGCCATAACTAAAGCTGCTTGATCCTTTAATAGAAATGTTATCCCCGGCTGTTTGCACGCCGGCTACATATTTTAGCGCCTTACTTAAGGTAATTGCATTGCGGGTGCTTATGTCTTCTGGCTTGATCAGGTCGATGCGCACTGGTATGTCTTCAATGGCCTGTTGGTACTTGCTGGCGGTCATAACCACATCGTTCATACGGATTGAAGTTTGTTCTAAGCGAAACGTGACCCTGATCGTACGCTGAGGCATGACGGAAACAGCGCGGGTCTTTTTCTCAAAGCCAATGGCCGAACAGGTAAGGCGATACGAGCCAGGCAAAACCCCTGCGATAAAAAAGTGTCCGTTCCCATCAGCGGCAGCACCGAGCATGGTGCCTTCAATGAAAATATTCGCGTTGGGAATCGGTTCTTCAGTTTGATCATCAACAACGTTGCCCTCAATCGTCCCCTGGGTGCTTGCCTTGAGTATTGTTGCGCAAACGAGTACCATTAGCAAGGTTGTTGGCAAGCATCTCCACCTATAATTTCTTTTCTGGAACATGATCACCTCCAAAGTTGCTTTTTCGCCAGGGATCGGAAACAGCATCTTCAAGATAATGAACAGCACCTAATAGTTTAGAACGTTGAAACCGAAAGATCAAATAATATTGAATATCATCGATTCCTGGAAACGGGAAGGAACTGGCCAGGGTTACCAGGGTTAGTGAATCGTGCGCGACGGTGAATCCCAACGTATCGATCTTGAACGTTTTCGGCTGCAACGGCAAAATGAGCACATTCGACCAGGGCTGCTCGTATTCGCCTGTTTCCACCAAGGTATCGGCAAAGGTCGGTATGGGGATGACCAGTGTACCGATTTTAACCGTAGGTGTAATACCAAGCTCGATGTCGATTTCAAAACGATGATCTTCACTTAGTATCAATTTGCCTTTGACGTAGCTCTGCAAAATCAGCGTATCGACCAACCCGCCCAATTGCCCAGGATCGACCAACTCGGCTTGCAAGGGATTTTCATCTTGCGGGATCCATTCACCGGCTGGATTGCCACCATGCGGCTCGATGGCAAATTCGAGATCCGAGCTGGGCAGCGCAACGATTTCTGTTGGTGCCAATCCTTTATTGCAGCCAACCAGCAAAACAATGAGCAAAATGAGAAAAACCAATTTTCGATGCATTGCTAAAATCCTCCGAAACAAAGCTTGATATTTACTCTTAGCCTATCCCAACCAATTGTGCTCCAAACATGGCTGTGCCACTCAAAAGCGCAACCGAAAGATTGTCATCAATGTTCAGCGGCAATGCTTCGGCAATGGTTGCAGCGATTGCACCGATTAGGAGCATCGGCAACGCCAAGGATGTTGTTGACGCAAAAACATAGACGCAAACAAGAGCACATCCAAGATAAGCCAAACTTCCTTCTACTGATTTATGGAATAGACGATGCCTTGCATACGCGAGTCCGAAAACTTTGCTAAAGATATCCCCAAAAATCAAAAAAGCCAGGCTCACCATAGCAATGTCTCTGTTAAAAAATAACACTACCAAGAACATAGCGATGAAAAGCAAGTTAATCGAAGAAATCCGCTCCTTTTCGCTTTGACGAAAGAGAAAATTGACTTTCGATGCAAAAAATTTTTTTGCTGTTCCAGTCGATAGCCGCAGCCCATCAATGAGCAGAAAAAGTCCGGCAACTGAGCCAATGAGGATTAGTGTTGCGCTTTTTGAGTAGTGCCAATAGTAGGGAATGAGCAACACCAAAACAGGACGCAGAACAACGCGCCACCAGTGTTTGTGAAAAGTTTCATCTTCAATAATTAAAAGTTTTCTTGTCTTGATATTGTAAATTCCCACTGACATGATATACAGATTAATGAACACAAAATAAGGAATTGAAGAATCGCTTGCATCGCTTAGCAGCACTGTAAAAGCGAGAACGGGCAGAATAATAACGCTTATGATTTCGCCATGCTTGGCAACATAGGCGAAAATCGCAACAATGAGAGCTAAATAAAAGATAGCCGAAAAATCGATAGCAGCCAACGAAAAATAGCGAGCGAGATAATAGAGCAAAATCCCTGTCGCGCAGGCTACTCCTTGGCCACCGCGAAAATCCAAATAAAAAGGAAGCACATGACCTGCTATGGCGGCTATTCCTGCCATTTGCGCGCAGTGATAATTCGCGCCAATGCCCAGTGCCAGGTAAATGGCAATCACACCTTTTGAGAAATCGATCGCCAAAGTCGCTAACGCTGACGTTGCCCCCACAACGTGGTATACATTAATGGTGCCAGCGTATTGTGCGCCTTCCTCGCGAATATCGATGCCTTTTAGCTTGCCGATGTAATAGGCGGGCAGAATTGACCCCAGCAAATAGCCCAAGACAATAGCGATCAAGCAAAAAACCATGGCGCCGCTCTTTCATTATAATATTACAAATCAAGTCTTTGTTTTTTTGGCAAAATATTATAACAAATTTGACAGGATTAAGATTAGACCTTATTATTTTGCAGCTTGGCTGCGCTGGGTTGCTCAGAAATGCATCCTCTGCGTGGATGCACGACGGCAAAGCCGTCACAACTCCACCTGATGCGAGCTTTGCTCGCAGGCATTTACACTGAAAATGCATTCCAGATATACAAGCCGTTTTGCCAAAGCGATAAATTGGTGCAAGATGTAATAACAGTGTCCGGGGCAAAAAAGAAATCAAGCTGTAGCTGTAGTGCATAATATACGATACATGAATTGTCTCATCCGGTCCAGTTTATCACAAATCAGAATCATGGAATCGGGTATTCAAAACAGGTCAGAAATATACGCGCAATCTGGCGATGCCTCCTTGGCCCAAATTCTTGCCATAGGTTTTTCCTGCTTTGGCCAAGTTAAAATTGCCGAACAATGTCAATTCTACGTCTTGAAAAAGCGAATAAGACATCGTCGGCACTAGGGCCAGACTGTTGTCGCTGATGCTGAAAATGCTCATACAACCAAGGCTTATCAAGTCGGTAACCGGGTGCTGCAAGAACCCGTACAGCTGATCGCGTCCCAACGCTCTGGATTCCTGCGACAGCAACCGCATCCAGTCATTTAGATTATATTTTTGCCAATCCGCTTTCCCTGAAGTGTTGCGATAAAATTCCACCATCACATAGGTTCCCGAGTCGAATGTGTAGTCAATGCCAACAACTGATTCCCAATAATCGGCAAATTTTTCTTCATACTTGGCAATAGGCGTTAAATTATTGTAACCGAATTCTCCCCAAACACCCAAACCGAATAGTTCACCGGCAAAGTCACCTCCGAGCACTTGTCGCCTGTGCAGCATAGGTTCGAATGAAGAATAGTCGGTGAACGTCCAGTACTTTTCGATTGCCAGCAGCGAATAATCAAAATGGCCGAGGTGAGACTTTATTTTGACCATCTTGCCAGAATCCTTCCACTTTTCCGCAGGAGCATAATAGGCGACTATGCTTCCTGTGCTGCTGATTGGGATATCAATGCGAATGGCGTTGTGGCCGGGCTGCTCGTAAGTTGGGTCCAACAAATCCTTGGTGTTGAAAACGTCGGTCGGATTCCAAGCATAGCCTGTGCCCATTGAAATTTGTTGTCGGCCAATGGTCATGTCGAAAAATTTGAATGAAAGATGCACGTAAGCATTATCCAAAAAAATCCGGTCTGGCCTGGCTACAGGGAAGGGACCTACCATTTGCGCCAGATCGCCGAATCTGAGCTTGTAAAACGATTGCCGCGTTGGCGGCACTAGCGATGAAATCGATTCTGGGAGATAATCAAGGACATCCCATTCTGTTTTGCCATGATAGGTGATGTAATCGAAATTTGCGCCAAAACTTACCTTATCTCCCAAATCTGCTTTAAGGTCGACGCGCAGTTTGTTGGACGCCAGTTGGAGGTAGTCGCCTTTTACAGACATTCCAGCGAATTGAGGCTCATAATACCCAGACCACTGCAGACCTTGGCCAAGCAAAATTGGCGCAGGAAAAAGCAGCCCGAGATAAAACAACCATGCTCTCATCTGCGCAGCCCCCCTTCGGTAAACATCTTATCATCCATTTCGATGTTGTACTGAACGGAAAGAAATTCCATGCTCGTTTGCGTATTATCTTGCTTGTTGTACATCACGATCTTCATCCCCGTAGGCACACCGCCGATAACCTTTATGTCGCTTTGAACCATCCGCTTCAACAGCCTGCTCGGATCATTTTCATCAAAGTAATCGATAACCACTGGGACAAAGTTTTCCTTAATCACCCACACCATCAATCGCGAATAGGATGCGTCACTGTCTTTTTTGCGCAGCATTTCCACTTTGTAGCATTCAAAGCCTTCGATGTTCTCATCCTCAAGGCGTTTGCTCTCATAATCAGTGACGAATGAATTGCCGGAACCGAGGTCTTCGTAGGAAAAGTCGCTACCCTGCATTTTCTGCTTCTTTGCATGGGTTGCCAATTTACGCACGCGGCCAGTGCGCGGGAAATACGCCCAAATGTCGTCTGCATTGTTCAGCATCAAAATCTTTTGGCCAGCTACACGATTTGGTGATGTATACACCACCAAGTTTTTCTCTCCCTTGTCTTTGGAATAGGAAAGATATCTAAAAGTTCGGGTCTGGCCCGAAGATGTAACAATCGTCATCATGGCCTCTGCTTGCACTGTTTGCTGATTCATCAATTCATTAACTTTTTGGATGATTTGTGGTCCAGTGAGTTCTTGCGCTGCAATCGAATTCACATGGGCCAAAAGCATGATAAGAAGGAAATACACGATGAACATTTTTATTCTCCAAGTTTAGCACGGTGATGTTCTTTTGAGAACCAGATTTAGCGAATCTAAAGGGTTTCCATCCCTTTTATCCTCAATATTAGCCCCCATGCTATGAAGCCGAGGCCAAGGCAAATTGCTGTAACCAGCAGGGAATAATCGATAAAGAATGAGACCGCCAGCAAGCTGCCGAGAATTTGAATGATCCCCAAAGGCACAAGGTCTTTGCGTGCTGAGAAAATGGCAATAATCCACAAAGCTACCCCAGTGCATAACATCCATGCGCCGGGAATGTATTGCAAGTGCTCGATTTGGATAAAAACAATCGAGAAAATAATGGCCACGAAAAATAATAAACTCGCCACCAGAAGCAACTGTATCGAAAATGTGTTAATGGGTTCAACTCCATGGGCGATGGATTCCTTGTACCATATAGCAGCCTCTAAGAAGCCTCCCAGAACAATTAAAAAAATCCAAAAAAATGCAAGATTCGTCTGGGTGAAATAGTCACCTAACCAATAGGTGAACATGCAGCCAACCAACACGATAATTCCCCATTCAACCCACTGCCATGGAGAAAAGAAAATTGGTCGAGCTGCCTGCGTCATCAATTTTCGAATCGTTTTAATGTCTTTTAATGCATCATCTGGTTCCATGATCCCTCCGATCAAGCTCCTATTGGTATGATGTGAATTTTGGAGCTTGGTTTAGAGCTGGGAGTTTTAGCTCGTGATTCCTTTGATTATCTGTTCCAGCAAGGATATGTATTCAGCAAACGCTCTGCGTCCCTCTTCGGTAATTTTGTAGGTTGTTTTGGGTTTTTTGTCCACGAATTTTTTTTCTGATACTATGTAGCCGTTTTCCTCTAACACCTTCATGTGCACGCTTAGATTGCCGCGCGTTAGACCAAGCTTGTTGACCAGGTAGGTGAATTCTACCTCTTCCAAAGAGGCTGCGAGAATGGACATAATGCCCATTCGCGCGCGCTCGTGAAAGATTCTGTTTAGATTTTGAGTAAGATCGGCTACCATTCAGCGTGTTTACAACAAATGACCAAGCAATTTTAAACTTTTCTGATTATAAATATTTTTGAGCATTCGCCAACATGTTTATATCGCAAACATGTTGGCGAATTATAATATTAATTTTTCAAATAATCAAGCATTTTCTTTTATCCATTGCCGAGCCTCAATTTCTCTTTCCTTGGGCTGAACCTTAGGAAGGATAAGCACAATTACTCAGCAACTGAGGTTCTGCTGAAAACAGGCAAGACCTCAGTTTCTGGTGGGCAAGGCTGGCCTGCGCAGCCGTAAAGGCTACGCCTACGTGGCTCGAAGCGTCGTAGGCGTAGGCTTCAGGCCTGCGCTGACTGTGCCGCGAATCCATTTGAGCCAAATCCACCCGTAACTGACTTTTTACAAAAAAGGAAAAATTCTCTTGACATTATCAAAATTATTATATAATTTCAACAACATAAATACTGGGGAAACCCACCGATCTGCACCCCGACCATTTTTCCCCAACTGAATTCGCCCGTTAAAATAAAATTGGCAGGCCATGAATTCTGGTGATCAAAATACCGCAATAAACAAACCACCCAAGCTATTGGAGCAGGTGCGGGCTGCCATTCGCACCAAACATTATAGTCGTCGAACCGAAGAAGCGTATGTGAGCTGGATTAAAAAGTATATTTTATTCCATAACAAAAGACACCCTGCGAAAATGGGGGAAAAGGAGATTGGTGAATTTCTGAGTAACCTGGCTGTTAGGGGGAATGTAGCCGCTTCGACGCAGAACCAAGCCCTGTGCTCGGTGATATTCCTTTATAAGCAAGTCCTTGAAAAGGAAATAGGCCAGATTGAAAACGTGGTCTGGGCCAAGCGTCCGCAAATACTACCCGAAGTCTTTACGGCGGATGAAGTGGAGAGGGTGTTGAGCAATTTAAAAGGCGTTTTCTGGTTGATGGGCATCCTACTGTATGGGGCCGGGCTGAGGATTATCGAGTGCTTGCGTTTACGGGTTAAAGACATTGATTTCACCTATAAAAAGATAACAGTCAGGGAAGGCAAGGGAGAAAAAGACAGGATCACCATGCTTCCCGAATTGTGCGTCGAGCCGTTAAAAAAGCATCTGGAAAAAGTCAAAATGCAGTACGACCAAGATCTGCGGGATGGTTTTTGCACGGTTTATATGCCTTATGCTCTCGCTAAAAAATTTCCCAATGCCAATAAGGAGTGGGGCTGGAGATATATCTTTCCGGCAAGCCAACTATCCGTCGATCCGCGATCTGGCGTCAAACAGCGACATCACTTTGATGAATCGGCCGTGCAGAGAGCAGTCAAGCAAGCCATCCGAGATGCTGGTATTCACAAACATGCAAGCTGTCATACCTTCAGACACTCTTTTGCCACACACCTTTTGGAAGCCGGCTACGACATAAGGACAGTGCAAGAGTTGTTGGGCCATGAAGACGTCAATACTACCATGATTTATACTCATGTGCTTAATAAAGGAACAATACGTGTCAGCAGTCCGGCGGATTTTCTGGGCAAAAAGGGCATTTTACTCTGCGGTAATCCATTTGCCAAAATCTCTCCTGCACTGGTCAATCAATTTGCGGAAATTGTGGCAAACCGCTATAAAAGCGATTTAGAAGCCGCATTAAAGGCATTTATCAACCTTCATGGCAAGAGATGAAGATCAAGCGAATTTTAAAACCCGGGCAGCCCGGCACGAAAAACCTAGTAGAAAAATATGGTGATAATTTGGTCTGTGTCAGGTACCGTTATGACGATGAAAAACGGGCCATGTTCAAGACCATAGAAATTGTCGCTGATCGTAAACCCTGGCAGCCACAAGCCAAAAAGATTTCTAAGAATCAAATTGTGAGCATCGGTATTGCATACGATGAAGTTAAGGCCAGAAAACAGGTAAAGGCGGCTGGTGGCAAATGGGACCCTACACGACAAGTTTGGCAGCTTGGTTATGATAAGGTTTTAGAATTAGGAATGGCAGACCGAATTGTCGATAATGAGGTTTAAAAATGTATAAATATAGAAACATCCGTATCCGCCCCGTTGGACGTATGTCCTACGGGGTCCGTAACCCGACCAACAAAAGTTTCTACATATAGAAACAAATAAATTTCTAAATGTAGAAACATGACAAATGAAGTTTCTATATTTAGAAACAAATTTCTATATGTAGAAACATTTCAAACGGTCACTAAACCGCTCATTAATATGTTAGACACATAAATTACAGTCGGAGAAGTCAATTAAAAAAGAGCTGTTATGATGAAAAGACTCATTTTTATTTTGTTATGTTCTATTCTATTCAGTCAATTTTGTTTGGCCAATCCTGGCGGGCGAAAGGTTATGCGAATTGGCGGTATGGAACTTTCACCTTATGGCTACGGCTATATGGAGACTCATCCCCATCAAGCCCTTGATTCCACGAATACAGAGTTTGCCAACTACTACGCCAAAATATCTCTCATTTTGGGCGGTATTACCACAAGTGGAGATACCATTCTTACTTATTCCCGGCTTTCTTCCATCGGAGAAACAACCGATTTTAAACCGAAACGCCTATTTCACGATACAACGAATGTGCTTGGTCTCCCAAACGTGGAGTTTACTACTATCTCGATATACGGAGACCTTGTGAATGGTTGGCGCGTAAGGCAATTCAACATTGCACTTCAAGATCATTCTGCAGGTGTGCTTGTTTTTTCCATTCGTTATAATGGCAGTCAGGGCAACTTACATAATGTTTATGCCGGCGTTCATTTTGATTTTGATGTTCCCAACATAGAAAATCACCCATCGTCAGATGATGATCAATTAAGACTTACTCCTTCCGGTTACCAGATTACTGACTTTTATTCTCAGCAGGGGATGGAGATTGTGGCTCCTTTCTCTCCGGTGATTCAAAGTTATGTGACTCGTTCCCAGTTGCCCAATACGGCCGAGGAAGTTTTTCATCTGATAAGTAACTCTATTTCCAACACTCCTCAGGATACTGCTGATTATCACTTCTATGTTGGAAGCGGGCCTTTTTCTATTCGTGGAGGAGAAAACATCATATTGATTTATGCACTCTTGCCGCTTTCAAATGGCTTTCCCAAAGCTTCATCAGACTTACTTACAAGACTTGAAAATGGGTTGATAAATTTCTATAAAGGAAAATCATTGGCAACTATTGATGAATCCCATTTGAAACATTCGGCGTCGAATTCGATGTTACCTGAGAAGTACCAGTTATTTCAAAACTTTCCCAATCCATTTAACCCGACAACTAAAATCCGTTTTCAAATACCGGCATCTGCTCAAACCAAAACGGCTGCAGAAGTGCGTCTGGAAGTGTTCAATATCGTCGGTCAAAAGGTTAGAACACTACTGCACCAGCCACTGGAAGCAGGAACTTATACCATCGAATGGGATGGTACGAACCAGGAAGGGATTGCGGCAACATCGGGAATTTACATTTACAGGTTAAGCACTAAGGATTTTCAGACACAGAAGAAAATGCTTCTGATTCGCTGATAATTAAAAAATACAGTTCTTGTAAATTCCTCAATTGCAACGTGAAACGTATAGTTTTTGATTAAAAGGAGATAAACGAACATGAAAACAATCGTCGATTACCTGTGTATTGTGCTTATGTTAATAATCATCAATCAAGCCTTTGCCAGAGAATATCCACCCGGAAGTGGAGGACAGGGCACCTGGGTTGTATATCGATATTCCGTGGATGTTAAAGATCCGAATGATAATCCTGTCAGTAATGTTAGCGTGCGAATGACAGCATTTTATAGTTTTTATCTGGGAGGTGGACAATATTATAATGGGGTTAAGGTTGTAAGTGGTCAAACGAATAGTTACGGCCATGTATTGCTTGAAGGATGGGTTGAGGTCACGGATTATTGGCCGGAAAATTATAACTTTAATTATATGTATGTAAGCGTTACAAGTTCGGATTATACCGTTTAATCTTCAACGAATACGACAAGTAACTTCCCTACCGCTTCAGGCAGTTTTACTGTAGTTTATGATCGGGATGGAGATTTAATAGATGATAATTTTGAATTGTTCTTGGCTGAAAGGTATAAACCTGTACTTCATAAGCATTCCTATGATTTGCAACAGAACTTGGATAGCTTTGATCGGATTCTCCAAGGAGGATATCTGACTTTAAAAGTATTTAATGATCTTGGCCAGTCGATAAGCACCCAAACAATAACTGGAGGTGAATCTGCGGCTCACAAATGGGATACTTGGCATTGGGATACGTATGGTTGGGGAAGTGTAAGTCATGGAATTTACTACCTCAATATTCATGATTCTCAAAGATATGTTGGCGCTCCTGTTGGCCAAAGACCATTGTATTACCATGTTTATAAAGATGGCTCATATTACTACGTTCAATACTGGTATTTTTTGGGTATGAACGATATTAGAGAACAATTACCTGGAATTGGTGATAACTGGCATGAGGGTGACTGGGAGCACGTTAGCATTCGAATTTCTAAACAGGGAAACTCTTATATTCCAGCTCAAGTTAATTTCTATATACATGAAGGTGGTCGTACCTTCAACGCTTCTGAATGTTGGTGGAGTGCCTCAAATTCCTCTACTTACAATGGGATTCATCAAGGTTTTGTCGATAACCAATACACACATCTCCATATTTGGATTGCCGCTAATGCTCATGCTTCTTATAATCGCTATTCTACCGTATATGAAAGAAGTGTACTTGGCATCGATTACCATGACCGTGTTGATTATAGCCCAAGTGGAAACGATCTTTATTTTGAATATGATACGTTAATCAAGCTTGGCGAAGTTGTAAAACTGACATATACACAATGCCCAACAAGTGGGTACTCATTAGAATATCATTGTTATCCAATAAAATTTAGTAAACATTGGTTGGCTTATTTAGGGAGAGTTGGGGATTGGGATAGCCCACCATTTGGTGCAACTCCTTCTCCAACCATGCCGGCACATGAAGGAATAAGTCATGAATGGAGGAATTTTACAATCGGAATGTTTGGGTTTGGAAATGGTGGTGCCAATTGGATTTGGGATGATAGCACAGGAGATTAGAAACCTTTATGTATTTTAATGTTATTTTATTGAAGAGAAAATGCGCAGTAGCGTTTTCTAGTCTCTACCTGTGGTATGTTTCTTTGAAAAGTAAAAAATGTATCATGTTTTAAGGAGCACCAATATGTTAAGGAATTTAAGATTTATATCAACTCTTATAATTATTTTATCGATTCTTCAAGCCTGTTATTCGACACACCAAATTCCGATTGATAAGAGAACCGATTCTCCAGTGCCCAAATCAATAAAGGTCATTACTAAAGATGGTAAAACTTTTGTGTTG